>Ga0190275_10001584_pt1 | contig 16794 bp, 26 predicted proteins | sample Popmic550T_FD_133745 | JGI IMG/M metagenome (GOLD analysis project Ga0190275, IMG submission 133745) | Populus adjacent soil microbial communities from riparian zone of Yellowstone River, Montana, USA - 550 T | ecosystem: Environmental > Terrestrial > Soil > Riparian zone > Trees stand | place...
CCCAGTACCGTGTCACCTGGCACCGCTCCTGGAATTGGGACCAACCTGGGTGCTGCCAGTATGGCGCCTGGCGTCACCGTCGCCAGCACTCCAGCAACTGCGAGCACTCCAGCGACTGTCACCAAAGTGGACCCGGCCACCGGGGGGCTTCGCACCTACGTTCTGAAAGGGAGAGACCCGGGCATCGTCGACCGGCTCGATCCGAAATTCTCAAGTGGCGTCCAGCGCCTGATCGAGGCCGCCCCTCCTGAGATCAGGGACGCCCTGCGCATCCGCTCTGCGTACCGGGGCGAACAGGAGCAGGCCCAGCTCTGGGCGGCCGCCGTCCAGAAATATGGCTCCGAGGCTGCCGCCAGGAAGTTCGTGGCACCGCCGGGAATGTCCCGGCACAACTCGGGGCAGGCCATCGACCTCGATTACGGGGCTCCCCGAGGCACCCCGGAACGCCAGCGGGCCGTGAGCTGGGTGCACCAGAACGCACCCCAGTACGGTCTTCATTTCCCTATGGGCCACGAAGATTGGCACGTCGAGCCGGTCGGGTCTCGCGGAGGCCGTTCCGGAAACCAGCCTGCGGACGCCAAGGTGCTTCCCCAGGAAGCTGGGGGTCCCGCGCCGGGGGCTCCGATGCCCGAGCCCAGTGTCACGCAGATGCCCCCTGCCGCCAGCATGGTGCCTCCCAGCACGTTGGACGCGCCTTCTCCCACGGCTGCTGAGCCAGCACCTGACACCAGCGGCGGCATCGGCGCGGCCCTGGGGTCTCTGGCGAGCGGTCTTGGCCGAGGCATGGGAGGAGGTGCTGGAAACCTCAACGTCGAGCGTCACATCTCGCCGGGGATGGGACCCGGCTATGACGAGAAGATCGGCGCGATGTCGAAGGCCGCACTCGGGGCGCAACCCGTCTTCGGCAACGTCGGCGATCTGGCCAAGCTTAGGGCTGCGGGCAAGATGTTCGACCTTCAGGGGATGGCCGAGATCGGCCAGCCCCAACTAAGGCGTAAGCTGGGGTTCGGCCTTTAGCGAAACGCGAGTAGCAGGACGCCGAGGATGATCGCGCACACCACCCCGAGTGCGGCGGTGGTCGGGTAGATCATCCCTTCGGGTTCCATCAGTGCATATCCAGACGCTTGGTGAAACGAAGTGCGCCGCTTTCTTGCACCCGTGCGGCGCGACGGGCTGCGACACGCCGCCGAGGGAACTGGAGCCCCGGCTTCGTGGTGCAAGCCTTGGATTGAAGTGCGCCGCTTTCTTGCCCCGTGCGGCGCGACGGGTGTCTCCACCGAGATTAGCGTTGCAAGCCGCTTAGGCCCCGGCTGGCAAGTCCTGACGACGGCGCTTCCAAGCGGCGAAGCCCAGGAAGCCCAGGATGGGCAGAAGCCCCGCGCCGAGGACCGGACCGGGAACAGCGACCGAAGTCAGGTTACCGCCGTAGCCGGAAGTGCCGCCGCCGATGCCGCTGATCTGGAGGTAGTAATTGCCCGAGGCGAGGATCGCGGAGCCCGCCAGGATTTGGCAGAACGTGCCGCCGCCGGGGCAGCCCGTCGCCGTCACCGTGTTGAACAGGATGTCATCTCCGCCGCCGACAGCACCGACTTGCTGATAGAGCGAGCCCGTGAAGTCGGTGATGAAATCGGACGGCTGGGCGAAGTCGTTGGTCGCGCTGGCGAACGTGAAGAAGCTCGGCGCACCGACGAGCTGGAACGTGTACTGATCGGTGAAGGTCGCCCCGCCGACGGAGTTCGAGAAATCACCAGTGGCAGAGTTCGGGTTGACCCCGAGGTCCTGGATCACGGCAGGCTGAGCCGAGACGGTCAGTCCGACGAGAGCAACGCAAGCCAGAAGTAGCTTTTTCATGAGGGAATTTCCTGTCAGGGTGGAAGCGGAAAGCTCCCGGAGCATAACTCCTGACACGGAGAAACAGCAATGCCGTCAACGTCAAAGAAGCAGGCCAAGGCGATGCAGGCGGCTGCTCATGGCAAAAGCACACTGGGAATTCCCCAGCGAGTGGGTAAGGAATTTGTCGCCGCCGACAAGGCTAAAGCTAAGGCGACGGGAAAGAAGGGGTCAAAGAAGTAGCTTTCCGGCGCTTGTACCCCCGTCGTCGCGGACGGCGGTTGTTGGCCTGTTCCTTTCGGGTCGCCCAGCGGCAGTTCTCTGGTTCGTAGCTTCCGGCATTGTCGATCCGGTCGAGGGTCAACCCGGCTGGACGCTCACCCATGTCGACTAAGAAGTTCTCGAACTTGTGCCAGGACTGGCAGACCCGAATGCCACGTCCACCGTAATCTTTGAAGCTCTTGTCGTTCGGATTGTAGCAACGATAATGCATGGACTTCCACACATTATATACGTCTGTTCTTGTGCCCCCATGGCTTCGTCGCACGTTTCCTATCAGTTCATCACGAAGACATCCGCACGACTGTGTCAAACCGGAACGCAAGCTGTCAGCGCCGGGTGCGGTTTTACGCCCGCAATCGCACTGGCACAACCACTGCGTCCGACGCCCTTGGTTGGGCGCGCGTGTCAGGACGACAAGTCGTCCAAAACGTTGGCCTGTTAGGTCGATGATGCGCATTCGTGAAGGCCGACAAGGCTAAGGCGTCTGGGAATGCGGAGGTTCTGCCGCTCGCGCATGGACGTACATGCTCATGATTACCTCCTATTTTGCAGATGACTTTTCAAACGCAGCCCAATGCGCAACGCGATCAGCGATGCGCCGCACGAGCGAACCAAGCTTCTCGCCGGAGATGAGGCCGTCAAGGAAAATCCTGGTACATTCGCGGACCAGATCGTCGTAGCTCATAGCGCCAGGCACCTGTTGCGAGAGGCGAGTAGCTGTTCCGCCTTGCGAAGAGCGGCGAACGCCTGTCCGGTCCCGTAGGTGTCTGAAAGCTCTTCCAGCACCGTCTCTAGCTGCTCGATCCTGTCGAGGTTAAGTTCCCACTTTCGATGCAATTCATCGTATTCCTTGCGCAGGTTCCTATTCTCGGCCTCTAGCTGCTCGATCCTGTCACGCATGGCGTCGAACACGCGCTGTTCATCGAGAGCGCACCGACACGTCGGCCACCACTGACAGTTTGTGGCGCACCGTTCGTTAGTCATCGCGCTTTCTCGCTCCACGCCAGGACGTACCAGGGATCGCCGGGCTCAACGTCCTCGGCTCCAATGCCGTGGTGCTTCTTGGGATCGAATGGCACTTCCACGATGACGCCATGTTGGAGCGCGAGGTCCTGCGCCGCGCCGCCGTCAAGGTCGCCGCACTCCCAAGCAATCGCCATGACGGCGGCCGCAAAGGCGCGCAGGCGTTTGTTCTCGCTCTCAAGTGTTTCAACCATTTCATCAAGCCGGATGACATAAGAGTCGAGTTCATGCTCTTCAGCCATTTTTCACTTACCCTCCAAGTTCGCGGGCGTTGTCGCGGCCTCGTTGTTGGTTTCCATGACACGCGCCCGCAGTGTCAGGTAATCGGAGAGTGCCGCGATGGCGGGTCTGGCGAGAGAACTCGCTCGATGCCCCCGGCAGAGGTCTTCGATCCGGCGCACCAGATCGCGAAGATCGGCAGCGGGAGTGCTGGTATCGCCGGGGGTCACTTCGGTCCTCGGTAGACTTCCATGATGATTACGTCGTCCAACTGGACGGCGCGAATGAGTTGCTTGAGGCGTCCGGTGACGTTGGCCAGCAGGACGCGCCGCGTGTGTTCCTGCGGGTACGATCCCAGCAGTATCCCGAGATACCGTGTCATGACTTCCAAGACGACGAGCGGATCGTCGGAGGCGGCCACGAACGGATGCAGAGCCTCGAACAGCTCGTCGCACTCGCGCTGCCACTCACGGAATTTCCGCTCGTCGTCTTTGGTCATCCGCCGAAGGCCCCCGTCGGCTCGTTGTAGACCATGCGGATTTTCCCGGCGATCTTGATGGGACGGAGCTTCTTCGCGAACCGCTGAAGCTCGCTCTCCGAGATCACCGAATAACGTCCAAACCTACGCGGCTTCACCCGCCCGGCCTCGATGTGCGTGTAGAGCGTCTGACGCGACATCTTCAGCTTCTCGGCGCTGTCGGCCAGGGTGTAATACTGCTCCAGGCCGTCGGGGTCCTTCTCGGCTCTCGGCACCAAGCGCGGCTTGGCCTTGTGGGCATTCGTACTCATACGTCGGTATCCCTCTGCTTACTTTCACCACGTAAGCTTACTACATTGCCGTCCGCGTCGGGAATGTCAAGCGTCGTGGGGTAGACGCCTCCCATATAAAGGCTCTTGAGGTCGTCTTCCGAGAGGCGGGAATAGTCCCGCCCCTTGGTATCGGTCGACGCCAGGAGCCAAAGCCGACGCAGTTTTCCGTTGACCTTGATGGGCCACGCCCCGGCGCCGTTAGGTTCAGGTTTGACCGGCCGCGCACCCAAGGCGCGTATCGCACCCACAATCTTACTGTCGTGAGGCATAAAACGCGGCTCAAAACCGTGGTCTCTCAAGTGATCCCGAATTTGGCCAACGGTCATGACCATGTCGCCAGCCTTGCCTTGGCCAGCCTCGGAACGGGCGTCGGCAACAATCTCTTCGAGAGCGACCGTGAGCGGATCGCGATTGACCTGGATCAGGGCTTGTTTGGCGCGGGTCTTCGGCGCCTGCCCCTCGATCAGGCGGATATCGGCGTCTGTCAGGGCGTATTCCGCAAAGAAACTGGCAATAAGATCGAGATTGTCGTCGAGGTAATTTTTGAGTTGGACATAATAGTCATCGCTCTGACGCGGTGTGTCCATGTTTTCGACCACCAGGAGCCGCCGATCTTCTTCTTCTACGAAGAGAGGCGCACGGTGGTTAGACAAGAAAATCCAGGCACTTAGATTAGGAACGTCGAAACGCTTCATGTTCTTGTTGTTGACGGAAATCACTTCAGGCGGCCTGGCAAGGTACTGCTTGAGGTCGTTATAGATATCGGAATTGGATTTGAAGCCTCCCGAAGATTGCCGGGTTTCACTTACCGTGAGAAGCTTGGCTTCGAGATAATCGTTGAAGGTGCTTGACAGCATGTCCGCTGACACCGTCGTGTGGTTATCCTGGCCCACGGCGTGGATCAACGCCCGGATCAGGAAGTCCTTACCCAGCCCCGGCACCGTCGAGATCATCATGGCCCAGTTCGGCTTGCGGTCGGGGAACTGCACCACGTAGGCGCACCACTTGATGAAGCAGGCGACCACGAAATCGTCGCGCAGGACGAGCTTCGCATGGTCGAGAAACGGCATGACATCGGTGTCGGTGGTGCCAGGGTGCGTGACCGTGAACCCCTCGCGCCAGCGGTTGGCGATCAAATTCTGGCCGTTGCGGATCAGACGCCCCCTGCCGGGATGATAAGTGACCCCGGTGATGAAAACGCGATCAGGGTAATTGTTGAAGTATAAGGACGAGGGCTTGAAGAGCCCCCTGCCGGTCACTCCCAGCTCGTTCTTCAGCTTCACGACGTAAGCTGAATAACGATTATCGAAGCCTGCCACAGGGTAGAATTCGAGGTCGGTGAACGAGAAAAACTTGTGCTCGCGGGCACAGTAGGCCCATCCTCCGAAAACGACGGGAACGATAGGGGCGCCCGTGATCCCGCGTGCCGTTGTCTCAACCTCGTCATCGATGACCGGGTGCTGGTCGAACTCGGCCAAACGTGTCGGGTCCCGTGCCAGGGCCTCCTTGCGGAGCCACCAATAGCCCACGCCCTGTCGCTGCGGCGCGTGCCGGTTCTCGTCCCACTTCTGCGCGGGATACCCGGTGCCTTTGCGCTGAGGCACCTGGTTCGACCATTCCACCCAGAGGTCGCGTGCCCAGGCGGCACCCTCGCTGGCGTTGATCAACGCGAAACAAACCCGGGTCCAATCGTCGTAAGCGTCGAACTTCTCGTCATTCGGGATCAGTGCCAGGAGCCGCGCGATCTCTTCCTGCGTGCCTTTGACCCGATCAGGCCCGGCGGTGCCGATAGGGTTCGGCGAGAACACTGACGAAGGCTGCCCTGACACGCGGACGAGGTCCTCGTCCTTGAAGGCTTCCTCGATCTCGACAAGGACCTCTTTGAGAGTTTCTAAATCCACCTCGGGGAAGCTCTCGGGGCCGGTCGGGATCGGTGAAAGCCAGCCGTAGGAAGCGCCCTTCGCAGGGTGAACTCCCCAGGCGACGAACTGGCGGCCGTCGGCCAGCACCTCCACCTTGTGCTTTTCCCCTGTGACGAAGTGCTGGTAGGTGATGGACCTCCCGCGAAGAGGGCCTTTCACACGAAGAGCAATTCCGACGCGCATGTGACACGGGTCGTCGACCCCTCTTACGGGGATGTCGCTCCCGAACTTGCGCTGGAAAATCCCAAGCGCGATCTGCACCAGCTTGTGATCGTCGATGTCGAGGTCGACGAAGGCGAGGTTCCAGGCGGCGCCGCACTTGAGGCCGACGTTGGCGCCCAGGGCGTCCCAGTGCTGTGCAGTGAGGAGGTCCTCACAGCGGTGCCGCTGGACCCCCAGGGGCACCCACTCCCCGGTATCCTCCCGGTAGACGGCGGGCAACTTGCCCATGCTGCCGGACGCCCCCGGGCCGGGCTTTCCGGAAGGGGGTGCAACGCAGACCATGTACGGGCCAAAGCCCGCCGAGAATGCGTCTTGCGCGATAGTTGACACTGCCGCCATCCATGGTTATATCTGTCGAGCGTTACTTTCAGAGGGTGTTGCCGATCCATGGGCAGCACCCTCTTTTTTTTTACAGGCGTTCAGGCGGGCTTCGCATACCGCCGGGCGGTGTAGCCATCGCCGTCAACAGGCAGTCCACCGGCCCAGGGGGACCCTGCGCCGGACCTAACTAGCTCCAGAACCTCACTTAAAACTTGATCTCCAGCGACGGCTGGGACCTCCATCACGGCTTCGTCATGGATCGACGCAATCAGGGTCCCCGGCCATCTACGGTCGATCCCCACCAGGAGGTCGGCCATCAAATCGCGGGCCGTCGCCTGCACGGCGTTCTCCACCAGCTTGCCGCCGTAGGTGCGAAGCTCTTCCCAATTCCGGGTGTATTGGTTGATCCCCGAGTAAGTGATGCTGTTATCGACGATCTGCGCATCGCGGTAGACGAGGACCCTTCCCGATGGGAGCCGCATGAGGAGGGCATCGCGCATGGGGCCGGTGTTGCGCGCCATGCGGAAGCCGAGGCGGCCAATCTCGCGCCAGCGGGTCATCTCGTGCTCTTCGATGACGCTCCGCGCCGCACGCTCGCAATCGTACCAGAGCGCCACGATGCGCCGGTTGGCGTCCCGCCATGCGTAGACGATGCTCTTCGCGTCGACCGGATCGAGGGCGATGCCGTAGTTCTGGGCCGTGGCCACGAACTTGTCGGGACCCATGCCGAAGCCCAGAGCGAGGGTCATCACCTTGCCTAGCTGGCGATCACGGGAGCCGATCTGGCTCGCTGCGTAGAGGTAAGGGTCTTCGCCTCGCGCAAACACTTCGAGCATGTCGTCCTGCTCGGCGAGCCAAGCGACGACGCGGGCCTCGATCTGCGCCAGGTCCACCGACACGAAGGAGTTGCCGGTGTCAGCAACGAAGCACGGTCTTAGGAGAACGCTTATGAGCCGAAGTACCCCACCAAATTGAAGGTTCAGCGTTTCTGGATCATCGCCGAGAAGCACGCTCTCGATGGCGTGTTTCACGGGAAACCCCTTTGGCGTTCTGGGGAAGTTCTGGATTTGCGTCAGACGCCCTGCCCAGCGGCCAGTGCGATTGGCACCGTAATACTGCATGGAGCCCCTGACACGGCCGTCCCGCGAGGAGGCCGTCTTTAGGGCTTTAAGCTTGGCCGTAGAAGTCTTGGCGGCCTCCTGCCGAATAAGAAGCGCCTGGGTGACATCGCCAGGAAGCCGAGGATCGTCGAGAAGCGCGCCCATGTGCGCTTTGTCGAGAGAAGCTGCGATGACGCCCTTGGCCTGGAGCCAATTCGTCAGCGCCGCGACGGTGCGGGTGTTGGCGGCACCCCCCGTGATGCTGCGCATGTCGGCGTCGAGGCGCGCGGTTTCGGCGCGGGTGAGTTTGTCGAGGGCGTCTACGAGGGTGTGATCGACCTTGATGCCCTTGGCGTTCATGCGGCGGTCGACGAGCCAGATGTCACGCTCGCGCGCAGGAAGTGGCGGGATGTTCCGGGACACCTCTCGCTCGACGAGCACGTCCTGGCGGCAATAGTCCTGAAGCAGCCTGTAGCGAGTGAGGTCTTCGTCGTGCCAGTAGACCGGCTTGCCGTCGTCCGTGAAGCGCCGGGGCTTGGTCATCCGCAACATGAGGGCGTGACCGAGTTTGTCCTTCCCGTGCGGAAGTTTGAGTGCGTTCGCGGCTTGTTCCAGCGAGAGCGGAAGCCCCCAGTACGCGGCCGCGGCCATCGTACAGTGGGTCTGCTCTGGCCTCAGCCGGGGCTCTGGCAGGAGCCGCGCCAGGGTGAGGTTCCAGACGCTCAACTCGAAAGGGGCGTTCCAGGCGTGAACCTCGCCCCCGGCGAAGACGTGCCGGGCCAGCCTCGTAGGGAAAGGTTGCCCTGGGACCCAAGTGCAGGGCGCTTCGCCGTCGAAGGCGTAGCCGAGGATGATGACACGGGTATCAGGGTGCTCTGCGTACGCATGTGCTCCCCGACGCCGGAGGTCCTGCGTGCTCACAGTCTCGAAGTCGATGTGGACCCTAGTGTCTCGGGGGTCGTCCACGGAGTGTCTCCGCTTCTGCGATGATGGAGCGCGCCAGGTTGATGTGAAGCTGCTGCTTGGCCAGCACCGTCCGGATCAGGTCGATCAGACGGAGCATCCGAATGCCGAAGACCGTGTCGGCGTAGGCTTCCAACACGGCTTCCAAGGCGAACAGCTCGTAGCGCAACTGCCCTTCAAGCGACGTTGGGAGGAGTGGCGGCGGAGAGGATGCCGCCGTTGGACTTGGGAGTGGTGCTGACAGGGGCGAGAGGTCGTCCGGCGGGAACGGAGAAATTGGTCGGACGGGAAATTTTCTCGGCTGCTTCATCGCGCTGCTCGGCTCCCTGGAATTCCCCTGCGAACGCGAGGTAGCTGACACCATCTACGTAATGATCTTCGTTGCCGGGGCTCGCCGCGACACGGGCCAGCTTCACCGCGTGCAGGATCAGGGCGATCTCATAGGGCGTGATCTCTCTGTTGAGGATTGCTCCGGCGATGGTCGAAGCTCTTTTGAAGCAAGTGTCGGGTTCGCCGTAGCGTTCGCGATTTCTGCCGATGGCAGTGGCGGAAGTCTTCAGGATGGTCGCGTGGTCCATGGTCAGCACCCTTTCGCAGGCACAGAAAGACCGTTCTCTGACACGCAGAGCGGTCGGGGGAATGATGGCGAGAGGTGATAAAATCCCGAGAGCGCGCGACGAACGCGCGCTCCGGGAAGCGGGTCTTCTTAGACCGTGTCGAGGTCCATTTCGTCCACGTCGGTGAAGCTTTCGGCGGCGCTCTTGCGGCCGTCGATCCGGGGCATGTCGGACTTCACGATCTGGACGTTCTCCAGCATCAGGGAGACGCCCTTGTTGCCCGAGGTGTCATAGGCAAACGGACGGACGAAAGCCCGTGCAAGCTGCCCGGCCCAAACTTCTGCCTTAGTAAGTATTTCGTTGCGGTTGCGGTCAACGATGCCCGGGCGCGTCTTGGTCCAGGCATTGATGAAGACGGTGCCGGGCTCGAAGCCGTTGACGCCGTCTTTTTCCTCGGATTTGCGAATGGGCATCCGCAGGCCCCTGTGGTCTTTCTTGTTGGGCCAGCGTTCGTCGGCGGCGGCCATGATCTCGTTCTGAAGCGCGAGGAACTCGGGCTTGCGCTGCGCGGCCTCGTCGAACACCAGGATGGTCGAGAACCGGGGCTCCTGATTGGTGCCCGGGACGCTTCTCGCCTCAAAGAGGCTGGGGAAGGCGAGGATGCCGTAGGGGGTCACAACAGATTTCGGCACGGTCAGTTTCCTTTCAGCTATGGGTCAGTCGTTTCAGTCGCGTGCGCTGATCTCGGGGAAGGCCGATCCCGGCGTGGTCAGCACCGCTGGGCTCGGGTGGGAGGATGGCACCAAAGTCACCCCCGTGACAGGGGCTTCGGTGAGTGGCGCCACGATCTTCGGATCAAGCTTGCGCCCTTTCAGCGCCTTCTCGATCTGGGCCGGGGATTTGATCTCCGGCGCCGTCAGGATTTCCGCTTTGGGCAGACCCGTTTTCACGAGAATGCGGGCTGCCTCCGCTTCGTCCTTCCATTGCCGGTTGGCGCGCTTGGCGACGTGCTTCCAACCGAAGACGCTCCTGCCACGCGCTAAGCGGGACGAAGTCTCGGCGCGAACCGCGTTGAGCCATGTGCTTAGTATCTCTCCCCTGGTGAGCGCCTCTCCGAGTTCGTCGTCAGACAAATCAGTAGGAGGCGTTAAGCGAGAACTAACTACGTCCACTGTCGTTGTCAAGTCGTCGGGAAAGGCATCTTTCGCAACGTTCATCGCCTGACTGAAGAGGGCCGGGCAGACCGGGGCGCCGACGCAGAAGCGGCAGTGCGAGCCGGTGCTGAAAGCGGCACCCTCTCCGGTGTTGATGATCTCGACTGCGGGCTTGAGGACGTTCTCGCCCCACTCAAGGAGGTCGATCAGATCGATGGTCCACCAGCGTGGTGTGAGGTCCCCCTGCCGGGGGGCGTAGATGCCCAACTGAACGGCGGTGATGCGGTCCATGATTTTGGGCTTCAAAGTGCGCTTGAGCCGGTAGTAGACCCCCAGGGCGTAGAACATCAGTTGGGCGTTCCTCTCGACTTGGACGGGCACGCCTTTCCCGTATTTGTAGTCGAGCACGATGATAGTACGGCAGTCGTTCGAGAGCGCGCCAAAATCCACGGTGCCATAGAGTGGCTCTGGCGGCGTCTCGCCCCTGGAGAGCCAGAGGTCTTCGAGCGTGACGTGCTCTTCGACCATCGACGTGAACAGGGGTCTTAGCGCGTTGCAGTGCCCCACGAAGTTGCGGGCGTGCGCCAGCATCTCGGTGTCGACGAGAACGGTGTCACCCTCGATGTGAACGTGCTCGCCCGGCTTGGGGACGTGAAGCCCGAGGTTTACGCTCTCGACGATCTCGTGCGCGAGGGTGCCTTCCCTCGTGTACGAAGAAGGCAGTCTTTTGCGCCCCTGCCAGAGTTCAGGCGCCTTCGTGCAATTCAGATAAATCCCCGCTGCGGAACCGCCGAGACGGCAATGTTGTGGTTGGGGCTGAGGCTCGGGAGCGGTCTTCTCCTGTTGGGCGGGGATCATCACGCACTCACTTTCCTTGGTCTAAATCTGCAAGCTGGAAGGCGGGAGGCGTCATCAACGCTTCTGCGAGACGGGCGGCTTCGGCGTTCGACATGCGGATGGCGAAGAGCACGTCGGGCTTGCCGCCGAGACCCTCGCAGCAGAGCTGCACGTCGAAGTGCACGTTGGGGCACGCCGGGCACAGGTACGGTGTCAGCAGCAGCGTCGTGCTGCCCATGACCCTGCCGCCGTCCTCGTTGGCCTCGACCACCGCCACGTCGTCGAAGCTGAAGCTGATGCGCTTGTCGAAGTTCTTCATCACGGGGCCGTGACTTCCAGTTCGAGGAGTAGTGCTCGCGCTTTGGGAAAATGCTCGGGCTTCATGTCGACCATGGCACCGATGCCGATGTTGGTGCGGAATTCCCGAATGAGCTTCTTCTTGGCAGGGATGTCCTCGCGCCAGTGCTTGGTGATCTCCTGCGTCAGCTTATGCCGGGTTTGTTCTTCCGTCTCGCCTTCATCCTCGTCGGCGTCGGGTTCCGGCGCGGGCTCCACCAGCTTGGGCTTCGGCGGGCGGCCGGGGCCTCGCTTCGCAGGAGCAGTGAGTGTGCTGGGCATTGACTGTGGAGAAGTGCTGGAAGAAGCTTCCAGATCGGGTTCCGGGGCGACATCGGCACCGTTCCCTGACACGGAGTCCGGGATTTTGTTCACTGCCTTGTCGTGGATGGCCTTCGGGTGAATTTCCATAGCTGCAATCGCTTGAGCATTATGGGAAAACGCCGAAAGTTGGTTCCAGAGTTCCTGGAGAGAGTTAGCTCGGATGGTAATTTCGACGGTCATGGTGTCAGGTCCTTCGGTGTCAGGGGTGACGGGAGAGACCCCGGTGAATTCCGGGGATAAATAAATCAGACTCTTCCAGACAGTGCGCGGCGAGGCGTGCAGGCTTCTCCGTCGTGAGGATTTTCCGGGCTGAGGGGCTTTCTCGATCCAGCCGTTTTTCGCAGCTTGCTTCATCACAGGACCAAGCGCCCGAGGTTCGTGCGTACGCGCGCTCGGATCGATGCGCTCGTTCACGTCGTCCGAGGTGAAGAAGGGCAGTGCCAGCGCCGTCCTGTGCGCTGCCGTGTAAGCGGCAATGAGCCAAGCGAGGTTGGCGTTGGCGTGCACTTGGGCCATGGCGGCATCGCGTGCCGCCATGGCGTCGAAGATGCTCACGGCGTGGGTGCCCTCGCGGTATCGACCGTGTAGAGCCTGTCGAAAACGGTCTGGGGCTTCATGGAGAGTGCTTTCTGTCTGTTCGGTCTGTTCGGCTTTTGGAGAAGGCACTTTAGTTCAGAGCGTCAGCAGCATCCTCCATCTTCGCGGTGCCCCACAGCGTCTGAGGATCGAGGTCGGGAAGCTGGTGAAACATCTTGGCAAGAGCCAACTCCTCCGTGGCACCGTAGCTGTAAATTTCCTCCTGACCTTCGTCGTCGAGCGTGTCGAGAATGGCGAACCATCGCGTGTCGGGATGCTCTGGCGGGAACGTGTGAATGGTGTGCTTGGCGTAGTGGTGCGTGTTCACGCCGGGGCTCCTAGGTTTACGGTGTCGTCATCGAGGACGGTTGCTATCTCTCGTGTCTTCCTGTGTATGATGGCGATGATGCGTTCGTCAAGTGTGCCCGGTATGTAAAGATAGCGGACGAGCACGGAATTCTTCTGGCCGAAGCGATGCGCACGGCTGGCGGCCTGGACGTTGTCTTTGGGCACAAACGAAGGCTCGACGACGATCACATTGGAGGAAGCCGTGAGCGTGATGCTGGTGCCAGCAGCCGTGGTCTGTCCCAGAAAGACCCGGGTGTTGGGATCGTTCTGAAAATCGTGGATCGCTTTGTCACGAGAGGTGGCGGGCGTTCGGCCATCGACGAGGACGGGCCGGTGCTTGAGGCTCTGGAAGAGCGCGTTCATGCGGTCGAGCACGCTCTGGTGATGCGCGAAGAGAATGAGTTTCGCGGCGGGATCGGCGTCCAGCTCGGCGTGCGCCAGTTCGACGGCGAGCTTGGTTTTGGCTAAGCCAAGTAGCCTTCGCGCTGTGCTGACCGACGGATGGCTAAGACCGAGGGCATCTTCGAGACTGTTGTCATCGAGCTGCTCGATGGTGTCAAAGTCTTCGAGCTGGCTGAGGTCGTCTTTGAGAGCACGGGTGTCAGGGACGCTCGGTGTCACCGGGTAAAGCACGAAATCCAGAGGCGGGAGGTCCTTGAGAACGTCCTTCTTGCGACGACGAAGCATGAAGACGCCGAGGCGCCGGTTGAGGTCCTGAAGGTTCTTCGAGCCGGTGATCTTGTTGCCCCACGGCGTAGCCCGGATGGTGGCGTAGCGGTCGAGGTAGTGGGGATACGAGAGAGGGGTTCCGGGTCTGATGGGGTCCGGGATCAGATGCGGGGCCAGCGCATGAAAATGCGTCCAGAGTTCCCCGGCATGATTTGGCATCGGCGTGCCGGTGAGCACGAAGACGCTCTCGCACTGCGACACCAAGCTGGGAGCCTTGCCGTCGAGTTTCTTGCCGTAGATGTATTTGGTCTTGTGCGCGTCGGGCGATTTGAGGACGTGCGCCTCGTCGAGGATCAGGGTGTCCCACTTGTGTGCGAGAAGCACGTTGCGCAGGGGCTGATCCCGCTGCTGGATCAGGTCGTAGTTGAGGATGACGACGAGCGGCGAGGTCTTATCCGGCACTCTCTCTTGTTGGGAGTTGAGGGTGAGGACTTTGCGCGGGAGCGATTGGAGTTCGGAGAACTCTCGCTGCCAATGGCTTTTGGCGATGGCGTAGCAGAGCACGAGGACCCGCCGGGCGTGAAGCGTGTCAGCGGCGGCGATGGCCTGGCGGGTTTTGCCTAAGCCAGGTTCGTCCCCAAGGAGCCCGGCACTTCGGCCGACTTCGGCGAGGAAGTTTACGCCCTCTTGCTGGTAGTCACGAAGATGGAGCTTCGGGTTCATCGGCGGGGGTGGTCTTCGTTGTCGTTGCTGGGATCGAAGGGCTTTGTCATCAGGAGGTAGAGGGCGAACATTCCCGCTCCAAAAGACATGACACAGAGGAAGGCGACGATTTCGGGTGTCATCGTAGTATTATTCCCAGTGCGAGGGTTGTGAGCCACAGGGTGATCGCCAGGGCGAGAATGCAGGGGCCGACGACTTGGCGCTGGAACTCGTTGCACGCTCTCTGGTGCGCCAGACTTTGACGGAGGTTCATGGGGGCGATTACCTTTCGGGGTTACCATCCGATTTATCGGGGGTGTGAAGGTCTACTGTTTCTCTGCCCATTCTTCTGTCATGCCGATAAGCACCCAACCTATAGCCCGAGCTTCCTCAAACGTTAAGTTGGTTTTAAGCTCCGTCTCATCTTCCTGGTCGACAAAAATAGTGACCATTTCATTTTCTTTACTGACTTTTACTCGTACTAATCCGATCCTCGTCATAGCTCTAACCTTTCGGGGTGTTGATGAGAGCGAAGCCTTTGGGGCTTACTGGTTGGGGGGCGAGGCGAAAAGATCGGCCTCCACTTGGTGCAGAAGGGTGCTGCTGGGGGGCCAGAACATCATCGTCGGGAGATCATCCCGCACCCCTTCTGTGGTGGCTCCGAGGGCGCTGGATGCCCAATCGTAGACGACGGTGGCCGGTGGAAGCGTGTCACGCCCGACGAGGGCTTGCCATTCTTTGTGGGTGGCGTTGAGCGCCTTGTGCAGGAAGTCGTCGTCGGCGGCGTCCGCGGTGGGAGCCACGAGAAGCGTCAGGGCGCCGTCGTGCTCGGCGGCGAGGATGATCAGGTTGAAGCGTTGGGCCGCTTGCTGCTCCGGCGTGAACGGGGCGGGGGCGACGGGGGTTCGTACCGGGGAGACGAGGAAATTGAAGTATGGACCCTCTTGGTGAGGGGCGTCGGAGATGGGGGTGTTGAGCTGGGCGTATTCCGTGAGCTTGGCATAGAGCGCCGTGAGGTAGCTGCCGATGGCGTTGAGACGAACGAGGTAGTTGGGATCGTCCTGGGGGAGCGAGGTCCCAAGGCGGGGGCCGTCGCCCATGTGGGAATGGCGGACATAGGGCATTGGTGTTGTTCCTTTCGTTCGTGTTCGATCACGGCGTGTCTTCATCCAGCACTCTCTCCCGTCGCTTTGCGGGGACACCGTGGTCGGCGCGGATGCCAAGGGCGATGAAGTGCTGAAAGGCGGCGGTGCGCGAGGGGATGATAGGCTGTTTGCGGCGCCAATCCTCGACTGCCTGAAGGATCAGGTGGTCGACGTTCAGCATGATCTGGTGGCTGTTCTGGCGGGGCATCTGGCTTTTCCTTCTATATGTTGGAATGTCCTATAAGAAGGAAAAATATAATAGTGTCAAGTGGACCGGGGCGGGGTTTCTAGGAGGAACCGCGCCAGGAGAAGCGCGTCCGCACGTCCGTGGTGCTTCTTGAGATTGAGCGTGGTGAGTTGGGGATAGAGGCGCTGGGCGAGGGCGCGTGAGGCGTCTTTGGGTTTGCCGAGAAGGTTGAAGTGGCGCTTCCAAGTGTGGGGACTTACGCGTGTGGTGGGGATTTGGAGCGCACCCAGCACTCCCAAGAGGGTCCCGTAGGCACGGCCGAATTTGAACGTCGAGGCGACCCCCTGCTTGGGCATCGAGTGGACGTTCTCGATAATCGCCCTGGGGTGAGAGTGTTCTGAAAATTGCAGCAGGAGCCGTGCCAGGGCGGCGGGGTCCAATTCGCCGTTGGCCTGCGGAAGATCGTGCAGGGAGACATCGTCGAAAAGATCGAGGACGGCTACGGCACCCGTGATGCCAGGGTCGAAGCCGATGATCGGGAGGGGCTGAGGGGGCGGTGTCATGGGTTTGCTCGGGGTTACGGGTACGGTTACGGCACTAGGGTGCATAGCGTAACCGGCTTGGTGCAAGTTGGAAAAAACGGTTACGGCTGGGTTTCGGACGAAAAAGTGGGGTAACCGAAATTCGCGTTAAGTTCCAAACGCTTAACGAGTTGGGTTACGCTTTACGCTTCTTTTTTATTGACGTAGAGAGGTCAGATAATAGGGGGGGGGAATTACGGGGGGTTTATATGAGAGTTATACGTGGAGTATAGGAAAGGCCGTAAACCGTAACTAGGGCATCCGGGACCCCCCCGTTCTCCCTCTGTAGGGACCCTGCCGGGGTGCCGGTTACGGGGTCGTGGGGTGTGGCTCCGATAATCCCTGAAAATGGGGTTTTCCCTATTTCTGGCGCCGTTTTGGCCGGTTTAATCCGTGAAAACCGAATTCGAAATTCCAATCCGGTCTTAAAATAATTCGCCCGAGATCGCGAATGGGGGAAATCGAATTGAATTTTCCGTTTTCGCTTAAAATGGGTTTTTCCGACGCGCACGAGGGCCTGGGCGCCTCGCGCGCGCGTGCGCGTGCCCGCGTGCGCGTGCGCGTGCGCGTGCGCGTGCGCGTGCCCGCGTGCGCGTGCGCGTGCCCGCGTGCGCGTGTCCGCGTGCGCGTGCGCACGCACGCACGCACGCACGCACGCACGCACGCACGCACGCGGGCACGCGGGC
>Ga0190275_10001585_pt1 | contig 16784 bp, 9 predicted proteins | sample Popmic550T_FD_133745 | JGI IMG/M metagenome (GOLD analysis project Ga0190275, IMG submission 133745) | Populus adjacent soil microbial communities from riparian zone of Yellowstone River, Montana, USA - 550 T | ecosystem: Environmental > Terrestrial > Soil > Riparian zone > Trees stand | place...
CTCGTCCTCGACGCCGACCACGAGGACCCGACCTACAGCGTCAACGTCATCGGCAACGAGATGCATGGGCGCCACGGCGTCCCGCCGCGGCAGGTCACGACGGCCCGGATCCAGCGCAACGGCGAGCTCCACGGGATCTACCAGCTGATCGAGGAGATGGACGGCGACTGGCGGGACCGGGCCGGCTTCGACGTCGCCGCCCACTTCGAGGGCGAGACGGCGCGGTCGTACCTGATCGACGAGGGCGACACCGACCTCCTCGAGGAGCGCTTCTCGATCGAGCACCCGGACGACGACGAGGCCCTTGCCGACCTGGCCGCGCTGGCCACCGCGCTCGACGGGATCCCCAGCGCTGCCCGTCCGGCCGCCCTGCTCGACACCATGGACCTGCCGGCGCTGGTCGACCTGCTGGCCACCTCGACGATCCTCCAGAGCTGGGACACGCTCAACGGCAACCACGCCCTGCTGCGCGACGGCGACACCGGCCGGTGGCGGGCGATCCCCAACGACCTCGACATGATCCTGGGCCTCCGCGGCCGCACCCGCCAGAGCAGCCTCGTACCCGCCTTCGCCCTGGGCACGACGAGCCCGCTGTTCGCCGACGAGCGGTTCGTGGCCATGTACCTCCGCCGGCTGCGGACGCTGCTCGACACCGAGCTGGCCACGGGGGCCATCCTCGCCCGGCTCGACGAGAACATCGCCGGCCTCGAGCCCGAGATCGCCCTCGACCGGTCGACGTGGCCGCTCACGATCCCCGAGCCCGCCGTCGGCCGTGAGGACCTGGCCGACTACGTCGCCGACCGGACCGCCCTCCTCCTCGCCTACGCCGCGGCCGGCGACCTCCCCGACGCCCAGGCCCCGGAGGCCGGCGCGGTGGTGGCCGAGATCCGGGCCACCGGCGCACCCGCCGGGGACTTCGTGGCGCTGGCCAACCCCTCCACCACCGCGGCCGTCGACGTCTCGGGCTGGACGCTCGAGGGCGCGGCCACCGCCGTCCTCCCGCCGGGCTCCGTGATCCCGGCCGGCGACGAGCTCGTCGTGCCGGTCGATCCCGCCGCCCTGGCGGCGCGCCACGAGGGCATCCCGGTGGCGGGCCGGCTGGCCGACGACCTGCCCGCCGGCGGCGGGACGGTCACCGTGCTCGACGCGTCGGGGGCGCCGCGGGACGCGGTCACGTGGTCCCACGGCGGGAGCTGGCCGGCGCCCGGCGCCAGCGGTCGCTCGATCGAGGCCCGGGCGCTCGGAGGCGAGCGGTCCACCGGTGAGCAGTGGGCGCTGTCGCCGGCGCCGGACGGCACGCCGGGTGGGGCCGGACCGGCGGCCAGCCCGCTGGCGGTCGAGGTGTGGACGGGACGGGCGGCGGCCCCCGCCGGGACGTCGTTCGAGGCCCGGGTCACCGTCCGCAACCGCGGCGCCAGCGCCCTCGACGGCGTGACGGTGGGGTCGAGCGCCGCCGGCTGCGCCCGCACCGTGGGGCTGCTCCCGGCGGGCGCCGTCCGCTCGTGGTGGTGCCCGGTCGCGCTCACCGGCCCGCGCCGCTCCGAGACCGTCCGGGTCGAGGCCGCGGCCACCGCACCGGTGACCAGCGATCGATCCCAGGTCGTCGTGATCGACGCCGACGCCCTCGCCCTCGGTGCGCCGACGGCCTTCGAGGCGACGATGGCGCCCGGCGGCATCCAGGTCGTCCACGAGGACCCGGCGCCCCGCCCGGACGGCGCCCGGCCCGGGCCGTACTCCACCTGGCGGATGGAGGCGCAGGCCTGGCCCGAGGAGGGCGCCGCCCCCACCACCGCCCTCGTCGGGACCACCGGCGGCGTGATCGACGGGCTGCCCGAGGGCGTCGCCAGCTCGGTCCGGGTCGTGGCCCGCTCGACGCTGATGCTGGGGCTCCCGTCGCGGCGGGCGCCCGGCATCGTGCCGCGGGAGTCGGTGGTGTGGCCCTTCGCTGGGTCAGAGGACCTCGTCCGGGCCCTGTACGAGGACCTGGCCGGCCGGCCCCCGTCGGCGGCCGAGCTGGAGGATTGGACCACCGCCATCGACGCCGACGGCACGCCGCCGGCGGCCCTCGCGGCCGAGCTGCTGGCCCTCCCGCGCTGGTCGGAGCAGGCGGCCGCCATCGCCCGGCTCTACGGCGCCACCCTCGGCCGGGCGCCCGACGCCGCCGGCCTCGGGTACTGGATCGGCCGGGGCACGGCGGGGAGGTCGCTTGGCTCGATGGCCGAGTTCTTCGCCCGCTCCGGCGAGTTCCGCGCCGTCTACGGCACCCTGGACGACGCCGCCTTCGTCGACCGGCTCTACCGCAACATCTTCGGCCGGGCGCCCGACCCGGCGGGCCTGGCCTACTGGGTCGATCGGCTGCAGAGCGGCCGGACCCGGGGCTCGGTCGTCGTGGGCTTCACCCAGTCGCCCGAGGGCCGGCTGCTGCTCGGTCCGGGCACCGAGGTGGCCGTCGTCTGGTTCGCCCTCACCGGGACGGCGCCCCCCGCCGCCGTGCGGGCCGACGCCGTCGCCTGGCGCGCCGCCGGCGGGTCACGCCTCACGCTGGTGGACTCGGTTCGCTCCCGCGCCGCGTTCGCCACCGCCCAGGGCTGAGCCCGCCGGGCGCTCGGCGCCGTCGGGTGAACCCCGCTGACCTGGGGATGGACGATCGGCCACGCCGTGTAAGCGTGGTGAAACCGGGACCTGCTGGGATGCGCACCAGCACCCGAGGTCCCCCCTCCTCGGACCGCTCGGGACCGCCGCCTGGGGGATCAGGGGAGGCGGCGGGATCCGAACGGCGACGATGGGGTCGGGTCAGACACCGGGGGAGGTGCCTGGCCCGACCGTGTCGGCCCGTCCACCTGCGCCAGCAGGGTGGCGGCGACGGCCTCCCACGGCGTCCACCCGAGGCGGCGGGCCTCGTCCCGGGCCGACCGGGCCCCCGCCGCCGCCTGCTCATGATCGCCGAGGGCGGCGCGGGCCAGCGCGCAGTAGAGATCGACCGGCCCCATGGTGGCGGCGCCGACCCCGACGACGACCACGGCGTCGGGATCGGGGGGCAGCCCGGCCACCACCAGCTCCGCCGCGGCGCGGGAGCAGGTGTGGTCGGGGGCGGTCCAGGCCGCCGCCGCGGCCAGGCACATCCCGGGGCGGTCGAAGTAGCGGGTCGCCTGGGTCGCCCGCCGCTCGAGGAAGAGGCCGAGGTGGTGGTGGGCCCCGACGACGTCGCCGGCCTGGGCCCGGGCCAGCGCCCCGGCCGCCGGCCAGGCGGCGATGGTCGGGTACGAGGCCATGGCGCCGTCGATCAGATCGGTGACCTCGCCCAGCCGGCCCTGGAGCAGCCGGGCCACCACCAGGTGGACCCCGTAGGCGCCCATGGCGTCGGGGAGGCCCAGCTCCAGGCCCTGGGTCAGGGCGGCCTCGGCCAGCGTCTCGGCCTCGGCCTCGTCGCCCCGCGCCTGGGCGATCGCCGCCGGCAGGAGCGATGCCGCCCAGCGCGAGCGAGGCCGGTGGGCCCGGTCGGCCGTCTGCTGGAGCTCCCACCACACGTCCTCGACCTCGGCCAGCCGGCCCGCCGCCAACGTGGCGCTGACCAGCTGCTCCAGCCCGTCGAGGATCAGCGTCGGCTCGCCGGCCACGACGGCGGCCCGGTAGGCGGCCTCGGCCGCGGCCAGCCGGACGGCGGCGGCGACCGGCTGCTCGACGACCTCGCGCCCCTCCATGGCCCGGAGCCGGGCCCGCTGGGCATCGTCCAGGTCGGCCTCGGACTCGGCGACCAGGCGGGCCAGCTCGGCCCGGGCGTCGACGCGGGTGGGCCGGTCGTGGACCAGCGACTCCTCGATCAGCAGCGCCCGGATGATCTCGATCCGGGTCCGGGCCGGCGAGCCCTTGGTGAGCCGGTCGGCCTCCTCCAGCCGGGCCAGCCGGCGGACGTCGCCGGTGACCCGGAAGCCGAGCAGCTCGTGGCCCACGGCCGCGGCCACGATCTGGTCGACGTCGGCGTCGGGGTGGGCCACGACGCCGTCGAGCAGGTCGTCGGCCTCGGCCGCCCGCCCGCAGGCGGCGAGGGCCAGGCCGTGGTGGAGCCGGACGGCGACGGCGTCCTCCTCGTCCGAGCCGATCTCGGCGCCGGCCCGCCCCAGAAGCTCGGCGGCCTCGGCGTAGGCGCCTCGGGCGAAGGCCACCCGCCCGGCCGCGGCGTGGGCCCGGACCCGCGCCGCGTCGGGGAGGCGCCCGCCGGCCCCGAGGGCGTGGCGGAGCACCTCGAAGGGGTCGGCGGCGATGGCGGCCAGCTGGTGGTGCCGGCGGGCGTGCAGCTCCTCGCGCTCGGCCTCGCCCATGGCGTCGAGCACCGCCGTCTCCCACAGGGCGTGGCGGAGCGACACGGTGCCGCCGGCGTCGACCACCAGCCGCCGCTGCCGGGCCGGGCGGAGGGCCTGCAGCGTGGCCAGGGGGTCGACGCCCGCCACCGCGGCCAGGTCGTCGACGGCCACCGGGCCCAGCACGGCCAGGGCGTCGACCAGGTTCCGGGCCGGTTCGGGGAGCGACCCCAGCTGGTGGTCGAGGAGGGGCCGGAGCCGGGGCGGGATCATCTCCGCCGCCGCTCGGCAGTCGGCCTCGGTGCCCAGGTCCTCCATCAGGTCGAGGAGGGCGGTGAGGTGGAGGGCGTGGCCGACGGTCCGGGTCCACAGGTCGGCGGCGACGCGGGCGACGGCGTCGGCGGGCAGGCCGGCCAGCCGGGCCTCGACCAGCCCGTCGGCGTGGATCCGGGTGAGCGGACCGAGGGGCACGACGGTGGTGCTGGCCGTCCGGGCCACGTCGGCCGCCGTCGCCGACCAGTCGGGGTGGGCGGTGGCATCGACGTCGCGGGCGGTGACCACGACCACCAGGCCGGCGGGCAGGTCGAGACGGGCGAGGCCCTGGAGCACGCCGAGCGAGGTGGCGTCGGCGCCGTGGGCGTCCTCCAGAACGAGGAGGGCGCCGCCGTCGCGCGCCCGGCTGGCCAGGGCGGCCCGCACGGCGCGAGACCGGCGCTCGTCGACCAGCACCATGGGGTCGAGGCCCAGCTCCGACAGGGCGTCCCGCCACGCGGAGAGCGGGGCGTCGTCGTCGACGGCGCCCACGCCGACGGCCGCGCCGGCCGTCCGGGCGTCGTGGACGGCGGCCCGCACGAGGGTGGTCTTGCCCGCCCCGGCCTCGCCCGTGACGACCACGATGGCCCCGTGCTCGCGATCCCGCAGCCGGGCGGCGACGAGCGCCAGCTCCTCGTCGCGGCCGACGATCAGGGGCCGGGGCGCCGGGGCCACGGGCGCGGCGACCGGAGCCGAGGCGGCGGCGGCGAGGAGCAGGTCCGGATCGTGGCGGAGGATCGCCGCCTCGGCCTGGACCAGGGCGGCCCCCGGGGCGAGGCCGTGCTCCTCGGCCAGGTGACGGCGAGTCTCGGCGTAGGCGGCCAGGGCCTCCTGCTGCCGCCCCGCCCGGTAGAGGGCGATCATGGTCAGCTCGGTCAGCCGCTCGCGGGCCGGGTGGCGCCGGCGCGGCCCGGCCAGGTCGACGATCGCATCGCCCGGGCGGTCGAGGGCCAGCAGGGCCTCGGCCCGGCGCTCGACGGCGCGCAGGTGGCGCTCCCGCAGGCGGACCTGCTCGGCCTCCAGCACCAGCCCCAGCACGCAGCCGCCGAAGGGGTCGTCGCGCCACTCGGCCAGGGCGGCGTCGCAGGTGGCGACCATGGCCTCGGGATCCAGCGGCTGCCCGGCGGCGCTGGTGGCGGTGGCGAACCGGGTCAGGTCGACGTGGTCCGCCGGGATGTCGAGCACGTAGCCCCGGCTCTCGAAGCGCACCGCGGCCCGGTCGATGCCGGCCTGGGCCAGCCAGTCACGGAGCCGGGTGATCTGCACCTGGAGGGCGGCGCGGGGGTCGCGGGGGAGCGTCTCGCCCCACAGCTCGTCGATCAGGGTCTGGGTGCCGACGATCTCGCCGGGCCGGTTGGCCAGCAGGGCCAGCAGCGTCCGCAGCAGCGAGCTGGTGGTGGTGACGGGGCCGGCCTCGTGCTCGAGCAGGACGGGACCGAGGAGGCGCACCCAACCGGCCGTCGCCTGACTCACGCCAGGTAGTGTCGCACGCGGTGACGGCGACGCTCGCCGTCGGGAGGAGCACGGGGACGATGGGGAGCTCAGGGGGTGCCGTCGCGCCGACGCGCGTCGGAGGGGAGCCGGTGCCGTTCGACGCCCGGCCGCTGTCGGTGGCCGAGGCCGCGCCCGGTGACCTGGTGTTCGTCCGGTCCGAACCCACCGCCCTGGGCACCGTGATCGGCGAGCTCGACGGCTGCGCCTACAGCCACGTGGGCGTGCTGGCCGACGATCCGGAGCCGACGCTGCTCAGCGCCCGCACCGACCGCGAGGGCGGGCTGTCGTGGCCCGACTTCGGCGGTGTGCGCCGGAACTCGCTCGCCGACCTGGTGGACCGGGATCTGTGCGTCGCCCCCCTCGTGCTGCCGCCCGCCATCCGAAAGGCCGGCCTGGAGCAGATGGCGGCGTGGCTGGAGACCGACCGCGGGGCGGACCACGACTCCCGATCGAGGTTCTCCTACGCCAAGCTCGTGGTGGCCTCGGCCGCCCTGGCCGCCATCCGCCGCCGCCGGCCGCTGGGGATCGACGCCGCCGAGGAGCTCTGGGAGGACGCCCTCGAGGCCGCCGAGGCGCTGCAGTGGTCGGGCCGGTCGCCCGCCTTCTACTGCGCCGAGGCCGTCGCTGCCGCCTACGGCCTCGAGTTCGCCACCGACGCCCTGTGGGTGCGCGACGGCGAGCCGCACCCGGTCGGTGTCCCGGCTCACCCCGCCGCCGCGCCCGTCCCCGCCGCCGACTTCGCGTCCGGGCCTCCGCCCGTCGCGGCCGGGGGTCCCGATGGCGAGATCGACCTCCGGGAGTGGTTCGAGCGGGTGCCGTCGCCGCGGGAGGTCGGCGCCCACCTGGGCGCCGTGTGGGAGGCCCTCACCGCCCTCGGGTTCACGAGCCGGCAGGGTCTCACCGTCGCCCGTCTCCTCGGGACCCTCTGGCGCTACGACCCGATCCTCGCCGACCGCCTGGTCGAGGCGGCGCGCGAGCTGAAGGACCCGGCCCGGGCCGCGGCCGCCATCCACCCCCCGAGCCCGCCGCAGGAGGGGAGCTTCGTGGCCCCGGCCTTCGTGCGCGGGAGCGCCCGGCGCCTGCCGACGGCGCTGGTCACGCCCCGTCTGCTCCTCAGCGACCAGATCGTCACGTCGGTCCGCCCCCTCCGGCTCTGAGGCGCTCGGCGAGGCCGGCGGCGACGGTGGCGAGGTAGGCCGGGGTGGGCGGGACCTCGGGCTGGTCCTGGGCCGTGGTGACGGTGAGGGCGGGGGTGCCGTCGAGATCGGCCAGGCGGAGCACCGTGTCGTACCAGCCGCCGCCGAGCCGGAGGGTGTCGCCGGGCGCGATGGCGACCAGGGCGGTGGGCTCGGGGGCGACGGCGAGACGGGCCTCCTGGGCCATCAGCTCGGCCACCTGGTCGAGGCCGAGGAGCCAGGCGCGCGCCGGCGTGGCCGCGCCGGGGCTGGGTTCGAGGTCGAGGAAGGCCACGCCGCCACCCCAGCGTCGCGACATGCCCCGATAGGTCACCGCCCGGTCGAGGGTGAGCCAGCGATCGGCCCGGGGCAGGGTCGGATCGGCACAGCCCCGGTGGGCGCCGAAGCGGGCGCCCAGGTCGCCGGGGGCGAGGGCCCCGGCCGGCGGTGGGGCGAGGTCGACGGGCGGCCCGGCGACGCCCTCGAGGTAGGCGCGCAACCGGTCGGCGACCATGTTCGACCCGTAGGCCACGTACCAGACGAGCCCGTCGGTCATCGGGAGGCCGTTCCGTGTGCGGAGACCTGCCGCACAGGTAGGAACCCGCACACGGAACAGCCTCAGCCGACCACGACGGCGAGGGTGAAGCCGCCCCAGCCCTGGGTGCCGACGGTCTGGAGGGCGGTGGCCTCGACCCGGGGGTCGGCGGCCAGGGCGTCGTGCAGGCGGCGGACGCCGAGGACCCGGTCGTCGGTGGCGCTCTCGTCGGCCACGGCCCCGGCCCGGACCGTGTCGTCGACGACGATCACCGCGCCCCGTCGGGCCAGGGCCACGGCGTGGTCGACGTACTCGGCGCACCGCTCGGCGTCGGCGTCGACGAAGACCAGGTCGAACGGAGCGCCGCCCTCCCGGCGCAGGGTGGCCAGGCCGGCCAGGGCGGGCCCGATCCGGATGTCGACCCGGTCGCCGAGACCGGCCCGGTCGACGTTGGCCTGGGCCACGCCGGCGCAGCGGGGCTCGATCTCGAGCGTCACCAGCTCGCCGTCGGGCGGCAGGGACCGGGCCAGCCAGATCGTGCTGTAGCCGCCGAGCGTGCCCACCTCCAGGATCCGGCGGGCGCCCACGGCCCGTCCGAGGAGCTGGAGCAGCTTCCCCTGGTTGGGCGTCACCTGCAGGGCCGGCAGATCGGCGGCGTCGCTGGCGTCGAGGGCGGCGGCGAGCGCCGGGTCCGGGGGCGACAGCGTGGCGACGAGGTAGGAGTCGACCTCGGTCCACCGGGCGAGCACGGGATCGGTGGGCGCGTCGGCCGGGGGGTCGAAGAGCGAGGGCCGGTCCGCGGTCACGGTGCCAGTCTGGCCGTCGCCCCCGACGGCCGGCGCACCCTCGGTCAGCTGGACAGGTCGAAGACCACCCAGACGAGCAGCGTCGTCCCGATGGCGCCGCCGACGTAGCCCACGACCACCCGGCCCATGCCGTGGCGGCGCGGGTTCTGCCTGATCTCGCGACGCCCGAGCTCGGCGGTGATGACGGCGAAGGGCCCCAGGGGGAAGAGGAGCCAGCCGACGATTCCGAGGTAGCCGGCGACGATGGCCCAGCCCGAGCGCCCGGCGGGCAGGAGGAGCCGCCACGCGACGTCCGACGGATCGGTCATGGTCCCTCCCTCCGATGCCGCCCCTCCGACGGCGCCCGGTGGATGGTAGCCCTCGACGGCCCGGGAGTCAGCGGGTGTCGCGTCGCTCGCTCCGGCGCCGGGACTACCGTCCAGCGACCGCCGACCAGGGGACGACGTGATGAGCGAGCGAAGCGAGCGAGCCAGACAGCACGGTTGTCTCCGCGGCGGTGGAGCGAGCGCAGCGAGTGGAACCGCCGCCTCTCATCGGTGCCCGGCCGCGGCGAACCGGCCAGAGGACATCCACGACCGGATGGCGCACCGATGAGAGAGCTGCAGCGCGAGGACTTCGAGGACGACTTCACCTGGGGCGTGGCCCACGCGGCCTACCAGGTCGAGGGCGGGTGGGACGCCGACGGCAAGGGGCCGTCGATCTGGGACACGTTCACCCACGGCGGCGGCCGGGTCTTCGACAAGACCAACGGTGACGTCGCCACCGACTTCTTCCACCGCTACCCCGAGGACCTGGGGATCGTGAAGGGCCTCGGCTTCGACGCCCAGCGGTTCTCGATCTCGTGGCCGCGGGTCCTCCCCGACGGCGTGGGGCGGGTGAACCAGAAGGGCCTCGACTTCTACTCCCGCGTGGTCGACACCTGTCTCGAGCTGGGCGTCGAGCCGTGGGTGACCCTCTACCACTGGGACCTGCCCGAGGTGCTCCACCAGCGGGGCGGGTGGTCGAACCGGGACAGCGTCGAGTGGTTCGGTGAGCTGGCGGCGGCCGTGACCGACCGCCTCGGCGACCGGGTCACGCGCTGGATGATCTTCAACGAGCCCGGCACCTTCCTGCCCTTCGGCTACCTGGTCGGTGGGCACGCTCCCGGCGTGCGGAGCCTGCGCCGGTTCCAGGCCGCGGTCCACCACGTCGGGCTGGCCCAGGCCCGGGGCGCGGCCGAGATCCGGGCGGCGGCGCCGGGCGCGTCGGTCGGCACCACCCACATCTTCACCCCACCCGACGTCGCCGGCGACTCGTTCCTCCACCGCCGTGCGGCCCGCGCCTTCGACGCCGTGATGAACCGCCTGTACGTCGAGCCCAACTTCGGCCTCGGCTACCCGACGGCCGACTCGCCCCTGGTCAGGGGCATCGACCGCTTCGTGCGCGACGGCGACATGGAGGCGCTCGTCGTCGACTTCGACTTCCTGGGCGTGCAGTACTACCAGCGCTATGCGGTGGGGGCGTTCCCGGTGCCCGGGCTCCGGTTCGTGCCGCTGTTCCGCAAGGACCACAAGCGCTTCGACATCACCGCCATGGGCTGGGAGGTCGACGCCACCGGCCTCTACGACGTGCTGAAGACGGCGCACGCCTACGGGAAGGTGCCCGAGCTGTTCGTCACCGAGAACGGCGCCGCCTACCCCGACCACCTCGTCGACGGCCGGGTCCACGACGTCCGCCGCACCGCCTACTACCGCGATCACCTGGCCGAGGTGGCCCGGGCCCGGCGCGACGGCGTGCCCGTGCACGGCTACTTCTGCTGGTCCTACTGCGACAACTTCGAGTGGGCCGCCGGCCTCCGCCCCCGCTTCGGCCTGGTCCACGTCGACTACGAGACCCAGCGCCGCACCGTCAAGGACTCCGGCTACTGGTTCAGCCGCCTCCTCGGCGGCACCCTCACCCCCGACGACTGAGGTCGGCGAAGCGCTCGGTGAGCTCTTCGAGGGCGGACTCGACGCCGCGGGCTCCGACGACGACGTCGGTGACGCCGGCGGCGAGGAGGGCGGGGACCGCCTCCAGGGTGGCGTCGGCGGGGCCGCGGACCCGGAGCGTCGCCGGGTCGCGATCGGCGGCCTCGTAGGCGGTGCGCAGCGTGGCCACGCCGGCGGCGATGTCGTCGTCGGTCGCCCCCATGATCGGGATCCAGCCGTCGCCCAGCTCGACGATGCGGCGCACGTTGTGCTCGTGGAGCGTCCCCGAGAAGAGGACCGGCAGCGGGCGCTGCACGGGGCCGGGCGCGCTGCGGATCCCCGCGAAGGCGACGGAGGGGAGGTCGATCGACACCGGCCCGTCGGTCTCCCAGAGGGCCCGGCAGGCGGTGATGCCGTCGGTCAGCCGCCGGCCCCGCTCGGCCCACGGCACGCCGGCCGCCTCCAGCTCCTCGCGCTGCCAGCCGGTGCCGACGCCGAGGTCGACCCGGCCCCCGGACAGCACGTCGAGGGTGGCCACCGCCTTGGCCAGCACGACCGCCGGGCGCACCGGGGCGATGAGGATGCCGGTGCCGAGGCGGAGGCGCGCCGTGACGGCGGCGACGGCGGTCAGGACGCCGAGGGGCTCGAGCCACGGCGCGTCGACGGGCAGCGGGAAGTCCCCGGCCGGGTAGGCGTCGGTGTGCGGCCCGATGGCCACGTGGTCGGGCACGACGACCCCGTCGATGCCGGCGGCGTCGGCCGTCCGGGCCAGGTCCAGTACCCGCCCCCAGTCCCCGGCCGCCCACGACCCGAACGAGGGCAGGGTCAGGTGGAGACGGGGCATGGCCCCATGGTGGTCGCTACTCGAAGCGGGCGCGGTACTCGGCGCTGGCGAAGAACTGGGCGACGAGGCGCTGGATCGAGACGCCCCGGCGGATCTCGGCGACCCAGTAGGTGAGGCCGCCGGGCTCGGGGGAGCGGCGGAGGAGGCCGGCGTAGGTCATGGTCACGTCGACCTGGGGGCGCATGAACGTGGCGGCGGCCGGGAGCGAGACGATGGCGGCCATCACCTCGGGCCGGGTCTTGTCCGCCGACTGCGACCTGAACGACGCCGAGGGGGCGGCGCCGGTGGCGTCGCGGTGGGCCCGGTCGACGAAGGCGGCGTGGCCGAGCGACCCGTAGCGGGTGGCGAACGCCGGCTTGGCGCACACGTCGACGGCGACGGCGGCCAGCGCCTCGCGGCGCCGGACCCGGTCGGCCCAGCCCATCAGGTCGTCGAAGGCGGGCGGGGCGCCGAAGCAGGCCAGGGCCAGGCGGGCCGCGGGGCTGACGGCCACGCCGAACTCGGCCGAGCTGAGGAAGGAGTGCACCAGCCAGCTGATCGACTTGGCGCCGGAGGTCAGCTTGCCCGCCCAGAACGTCACACCGCTCTCCTCGCCCACGCGGCCCAGCAGGTCGATGTACTGCTGGCGGACGAGGGTCTTGGCGTCGGCGAAGGGCCGCCAGGGGTTTGGCGTGGTCGGCGGCGGGGTCGACGGCCCGCCGGGCGTGGCCCGGAAGAGCTTCAGGTCCTCGTAGGCCCCACCCAGGATCGTGCCGCTGCCGCCGGCGAGCCAGCCGTCGACCACCGAGGCGTAGTACGAGCGCAGGTCGACGTGGACCTTGAGGTCGCCGCTGCTGGTGAGGTCGTCGAGACGGGGCTGGGCACCGTGGAGCCCGCCCTTGACGTTGTCGCCGATGACGAGCTGCGGTCCCGACGTGCCGTGGTCGGTGCCGCCGGAGCCGTTGGCCCGCACCGTGCGCCCGAACTCGGAGAAGGTCATCAGCGTGACCTGGTCCCGCAGGCCCGGGTTCAGGGCCGCGAAGAAGGCCTCGATGGCGTCGTCGAGCGAGGTGAGCAGGTTCGGGTACCCGTAGCCCAGGCCGTTGTGCAGGTCGTAGGAGCCGTGGGAGGCGGAGAGGACCCGCAGGCCGAGGTCGGCGTTGATGAGCCGGGCGGCCAGGGTCAGGTCCGGCACCAGCGCCCCCGACGGCAGGGCCGGCGAGTACATCGGGGCGAGGCGCGTCGCCAGGGTCATGGAGCTGGCGCCGGTGTCGGCGACCAGGTCGGCCAGCCGGCCCTTGCCGGTGGTGCCGTTGCCCATGGCCTTGATGGCGTCGTAGACGGGCTTCTGCCAGGGCTCGCTCTGGTCCGCGCCGTAGATGTTGCCGCCCTTGTCCATGGCGGTGACGACGGCGCTGCTCCCGCGCAGGTGGAGGGGCACCGACGCGCCGATCTGCACGGCCCGCAGGCCACCGGCCGACTCGGGCACGCCGTCGAGCCATCGGCCCAGCCAGCCCGACGTCCGCGCCGAGCCGGTGGTGCCGGCCATCCACGTCGCCGTCGACGTGAAGTGGCTGTAGTCCGCCGTGGTCTGGCCCACGCCCCGCACGACGGCGACCTTGCCGGCGTCGTAGCGGGCCTTGAGCTTGGGCAGGCGGGGGTGGAGGCCGAGGCCGTCGGCCAGGGTGAGCGGGGCGGTGACGGCGAGGTTGCCCCGCATGGTCTGGTAGCGGCCGTGGTCGGCGTGGCTCGCCGTGGGCACCACCATGCTCATGCCGTCGTTGCCGCCGCCCAGCTGGAGGACGACGAGGACGCCGTCGGTCGCACCGATGGGCGTGGCCGCCGCCGCCATGCGGTCCATCCACGACGGGAGGAGGGCGGTGGCGGCGCCGGCGGCGAGGGCGCCCTGGAGGAAGCGGCGCCGGGCGACCTGGCCGGGGATGGCGTCGGCCGGGAGGCTCAGGAGCTCCTGGATCTCTTCGTACTCGAGGTCGGGCATCGTCAGGCCGCCTGGAAGTCGGGGGACATCATCATCAGGACCACCAGGCCGGGTTGGACGGCCCAGCCGCGGTGGGCAGTCTGCTCGCCCCGGACGTAGGCCTCGACGGCGGCGCGGGTGGCGGGGGAGGGCTCGGCCACGCCGAAGCGGTCGAAGGCCATCTGGGCGGCCGCCGCCGGGGTCATCGAGCCGGCGCCGGCGAAGACGCCGCGGTCGCGGGCCATCCACTGGATGTGCGAGGCGAAGCTGCCCCGGCCCCAGGTCGTCGAGGTGGCGATCCACCCCTCGTTGGCCCGCCAGCCGCCCACGTTGGGTGGGGCGTAGAGGTACTGGCCGGCCCGCTCGACGAACCACTCGGGTCGGGCCACGTTGGCCGGCAGGCCCAGCGCCCGCATGGTCGCCACCATCCACTCGACCGGGCTCCGGAGCAGGCCGGTCCTGACCGCCGGCGTGCGGAACTCGGGGCGGAGGAAGATGGCCCGCACCAGCTCCTTGATGTCCATGTCGGCGGTGACGAAGGCGGCGGCGAGGTCGTCGATGACCGCCGGTGCCGGCGCCGGCCCGGCCAGGAAGGCCCAGAGCTTGGTGGCGACGAACCGGGCGCAGGCCTGCTGCTTCGAGCCCCGCACCATCTCGGTGATCGTGTCCGGGCCGTCCCAGTTCCGGGTCATCCCCCAGATCGTCTTCTGGCCGTTGTCGTGGCGGCCGGGGTAGTAGATGTAGGTCTCGCCCTCGGTGTCGAAGCTGTGACCGGTCCAGGCCCGGGCCATGTCGACGACGTCGGCCTCGGTGTAGTGGCCCTGGCCGAGGAGGAAGAGCTCCATCAGCTCGCGGGCGAAGTTCTCGTTGGGGTTGCCGACCTTGTTCGTCCAGTTGTCGAGGTAGAGGAGCATGGCCGGGTCCTTGGCCATCTCCTGGGCCAGCTCGTGCAGGTCACCCAGGGCCAGGGCCCGGTAGGTCTTGATCTGCTTGAACATCACCCGGGTGACCATCTTCTCGACGCTGCTGACGAAGAAGCCGTGCCAGAAGAGGGTCATCTTCTCGACGATCGGCGTCGGCGACGTCGCCATCCGGTCCATCCAGTACTGCACCGAGGAGACCCACGGCACGTACCACTGGTCGTCCCTGTCCTCCACCGCCTCGGGGATCACATCGGCCGGGTTGGCCGTGGTGTCGAGGACGCGGTCCACCACCTCCGCCCAGCTGTCCAGCTCCATGAGGGCGTCGATCTCCGCCGTCGTCCCGCCGAAGCCGGCCCGGCGGAGGAGATGGGCGACGTCCGCGCGCGTGAAGTCCATCCCGACCACCATCGGCCACGCATCGCGAGGATGAAGGCGACGGAGAGTGGTTGGTCCGAACGACCCAGGTCAGAGGGTCAGGCGGTGCGCAGCGACTGGGCGATGCGCACCAGTTCGTCGGCGGTCACGTCGCCGGAGACGGTGAACGCCAGCTCGCCGTCGGCGACCCAGAGCGACGGCAGCGCCCGCGGCCCGGCGACCTGGAGGGCGGTGGCGCCCCGGAAGGGCCCGTCCTCGATGGCGACCTCGGTGGGCGTCGCCTCCTCGCCCTCGCCCCGGGTGAAGGGGTCGTCCCAGACCTGGCCGGCCTCGACGGGCGAGGGCCGCACGGTGATCAGCAGCTCCTGCGGGCCCCGGGAGTAGCGCATGTGGGCGATCCGCTCGGTCTCGTTCACGACCACGCCGTTCGACACGAAGCCGGCGGGGAGGAAGTCGGGGTTGAGCGGCGGGAGCTCGGTCCGGCTGGCGATCTGGGTGATCCCGACGGGGGCGAAGCCCAGGTCGGCCGCGGTCGGCGTGCCCGGCGGCAGCTCCTGGGTGTAGGTGCCGGGGAGCCCGTCCAGCTCGACCTCGGCGAAGCGCAGCTCGCGGACCTTGCCGTCGCCCACCGTCCACGTGATGCGCACGGGGTAGAAGTCGGCATCGACGATGTAGGTGAGGTCGATCTCGTCGGTGAGCGGGCCCTCGAGGCGGAAGACCTTGCGGCCGTTGAGCGTGCCCTCCTCCGGCGGCTCGTCGTCGACGGCGGAGAGGGCGCGGGCGGCGATGGCGAGGTCCTCGAACGGCGTCCCCGGACGCACGGGGCCGCTGTCGGGCGGACCCAGCCCCACGCCGGTCTCGTTGCGGGGCGGGAACCCGGGGATGGTGTCCTGGAGCCGGCCCTCGGCGGCGTCGTAGGTGGTGATCCGGGCGATCGTCGTGTCCCGGACCTCGTAGGAGCCGTCCTTCTCGACGACCACCTCCAGGCTCGACCGCTCGATGCCGCCGGCGGCGGCGAGGGTCTCGCGCTCGACGTTGGCCCGCCACCGCGTGGCGCTGCCGAGGGCGTCCATGCTCTCGGCCGTGACCTCGGCGACGGTCTGGCCCTCCACCCGTGACTCGGCCCGGGACGCGGCCAGGTAGAGGGCGGTGAGCGCGGCCACCAGCACGCCGAGGACGACGATCACGGCCAGCGCCTTGACCAGGAACCCGGCCCAGTGCCGCTTGGGTCGCTGGCGGTCGACCTCGCCGGCCAGCTCCTCGACGACGTCGGGGCGCCGCCGGCGGGTCTTGGCCGGGGCCCGCTTCTGCATGGCGACGGGCGGCGCCTTGGCCGAGGTGAGCGAGGGGGGCGGGCCGCCGGGCTCGGGCAGCGCCGGCGGCGGGGCGGCCTGAGGCGCCTCGCGCTCGGCCCGGAGCCGGCGGCCCAGCTCGCGCCAGAACCCGGGGGTGGCCGGATCGGGTGTCAGCTGGCCGGCGTCGACCGGGTCCTCGGGCGGACCGGCCTCCTCGTCGGCGCTTGGCGCCTCGATGGTCGAGGGCTCGGTGGCCATGACGGCCGAGGTGTCGTCGCCCGGCTGGCCCAGGTCGGGGCGCTGGTCGGCGTCCTCGCCCAGCACCTCCATGGCGCCGGTGGGCTCCTCCAGGGCCTCGTCGAGCAGCCGGGCCACCCGCGACGCCACCGTGGTGACCACCTTGGGGTCGACGCCCAGGGCCTGGGCCACGGCGCCGACGGGGAAGCCGGCCTCGTCGACCAGGCCCCAGATGGCCCGCTCCTCGGGGCGCAGGCCGGTGACGGCGAGACCCAGGGCGTCGGCACCGAGACGGGGGCGGCGGTCGGTGTGGATCGCCCGCCGACCGGGCGCCGGGGCCTCCCGGCGCTGGTGCCGGCGGATCTCGTGGCCGCAGGCGATCCACACGTGGTGGGTGAGGAACACGACGGCGTCGTCGGGGCCCTTGCGGCGGGCGCGGTAGGCCCGGATGTAGGCCACCAGGAGCACGGCGTCGACGTCCTTCAGGCTCGTGTCGACCGAGCGCTGCATGCGCCGCGTGAGCGCGTCGAACGGCTTCTGGAACCCTGGCAGATCGACGAGCACGATCTGGAAGTCGTCGCCGTGCA
>Ga0190275_10001586_pt1 | contig 16766 bp, 14 predicted proteins | sample Popmic550T_FD_133745 | JGI IMG/M metagenome (GOLD analysis project Ga0190275, IMG submission 133745) | Populus adjacent soil microbial communities from riparian zone of Yellowstone River, Montana, USA - 550 T | ecosystem: Environmental > Terrestrial > Soil > Riparian zone > Trees stand | place...
CGTCCTCGACGGGGAGTCGCAGCCGCTCGACCTCGGGCGCGCCAAGCGCTTCTTCACCGAGGCCCAGCGGGTCGCGGCGGCCGTCCACCACACGTCGTGCGCCGCCGATGGATGCGATGTCCCGTATGCCTGGGCCGAGGCCCATCACCGACGACCGTGGTCGGCCGGAGGGGAGTCCAACCTGCGCGACCTGGTCCCGCTCTGCGGATTCCACCACCGCCGCATCCACGACCGGGCGTACGAGCACCGTCGTCGAGCCGATGGTGCGATCACGTTCCACCGAAGGACGTAGGCCGATGGTCGTTGACGACGCGCCGGGGAACCCGGGCTGGGCGGATCGCGGGACGACTCGGGTGATCATGGGGACGGTCGCCCCCTTCCCCTGGAGATCATCATGCGTGCGCTGCCGTGGGTCGCCCCGGCTCTGATCGTGACGGGCCTCGCCGTGCTGCCATCCAGCGCGGTCCCGGTGGCAGCGCCGTCGTGCCAGGGCCACACGGCCACGATCGTTGGGACCCGTGGGGCGGACCGACTCACCGGGACCAACCGGCGCGACGTCATCGCGGGCCTGGGCGGGGACGACGTGATCGACGGGCTCAAGGGCGACGACCTGATCTGCGGCGGTCCGGGCTCCGACCGGCTGCAGGGCGGCCTCGGCGACGACAAGATGTTCGGCGAGCTCGACCTGCTCGCCGACGGGGCCGCGGGCACGTACCTGCTCGGCGACGTGCTCACCGGTGGCCGCGGGAACGACCTGCTCTCGGGTGGGGTCGACCGGCGCAAGGCCGACTCACGGCGGCGACCCGACACGTACTCGTACGCCGAAGCGGGTCGCGTCGTCGTGGACCTGTCCGCGTCGACCACTCGCGGTACGGCACGGGGGAGGGGCACCGACACGATCGTGCTCGGGCCGTCCAACGGCGTGACCGGGTCGCCCCAGAACGACCGGATCACCGGCTCTAGCGGCCGCGACCGGATCGACGGGGGCGCGGGCAACGACACGATCCTGTCCGGCTCGGGCGCCGACCTGGTCTACGCCGACGGGTTCTCCGACAAGGAGGGCAATGACCGGGTGAACGCGGGTCCCGGGAACGATCTCGTCAACAGCCGCTCCGGCCGCGACCGGATCAGCGGTGGCAAGGGCGCCGACTTCGTCGAGGCGTTCAGCGAGCGGCCGAGTGTCGTGGCGCTGGGTCGCGGCGACGACTACCTCGGGCAGCTGATCACCCCTGGCCGCGGCGCCTCGGCGTCCGGGGGGCCAGGGAACGACGTGGTGTCGTTCTACGCGCGGCTGATCGCTGGACGGTTCACCGTGGACCAACGCTCCGGCTCGACGTACGCGGCGGGGGCGGTGGCGGCCCGTGGCTCGGTCGGCGGCTTCGAGCGCCACCGACTGATCGGGTCGGTGCCGTGGCGGTACGTCGGCTCGGCGTCGGCCGATCGGGTCTGGGCGATCACGGGCGGTCCGTTGACGGCTCGCGGCGGCGACGGGCCGGACGAGCTGACCGGGAGCGAGCTCGCCGACCTGCTCGACGGAGGCCCGGGGACCGACCTGGGGAACGGGCGGGGCGGCCAGGACGACTGCCGGAGCATCGAGCGCGGCGACTGCTGAGGTGCCTCACTGGGGCACCGGGGCTTCGAGGAACTGAGCCAGCAGGCCTGGGACGGCGGCGTCGGCGACGGCGACCGCGTCGGGCGTGGGTACGTCGAGGGCGGTGACCGACTGGCTGCCGCCGGCGGTGGTGGCGGTGAGGGTGATGAGACCGGCGCGGCGCTGGAACCAGGTGCTGTGGAGGTTCCAGCCGATGATCGCGTCGGCGGCGAGCAGCTCGCGCTTGCGGGTGAGGCTGCCGGAGCGGGCGACGAACCAGCCGTCGACCAGGATGTGCCCGAGCGAGCGGGCGCGGTCGACCGCGAGGCCGACGCCGAGCAGCAACGGGAGGGCGGCGAGGACCGCGATCCAGGCCCAGCCGACGCCGATGGCGATGGCGACCACCACAGCCGCCACGATCATGGTCGGCAGGATCGCGCGGACGTAGCGGCGGGTGCGAGCCCGCGGACCGTGGTCGCGCAAGGCCGCGTGGACGGGCTCGGCCGTCCCGACCACCTCGGCCGCAACCCGGTCGACCAGATCGCGCGGGGTCGGCGGTAGCAGGGTCGCGCTGCCGGAGTCGCTACGGTTCAGGCCGGTCACGATCGCGTTGAGCCGACCGCCACGAACCAAGCGCAACCCCCACGGCTCGCCCAGCGCGGCGCCGCGCAGCCGGTCGTCGTCGAGGCTGGTCTCGCGGGTGGTGAGCAGTCCCCGGCGTACGTGCCACGAACCGTCGGGCGTGGTGTGGCTCAGGGCGAAGTTGCCGTTGGAGATGAGGTAGCCGAGCACCGCGAAGACGGCCGCCATGACCGCGACTGCGACCAGCAGCGCCGGGATGGCGACCAAAGCGGCCGCGCTCACGGCCTGGTCGATCTCCTCGCCGTCGATCTCGACGCTCGAGAAGACACCGAGGCCGTCGAGGACCTGGCTCCCGACACCGATCACACCAGCGGCGAGCACGAAGCCCGCCGAGGTGAACGGCGCGAACCGCAGCCAGCCGGCCTCGAACCGGGCCACGACCCGCTCGCCACCCGGGGCCGGGGCCTCCTCTCCCTCCATAGGAGCGGGCGCTCGGGCGATCGAGGTCAGCAGCCGCTGCCGCAGCGCGCGGGCGTGCTCGGCGGAGAGGCCGTCGAGGTCGAAGTCGTCCTCACTGGTGCCGGTGCCGATCCGGACCGTCACGAGACCCAGCAGCCGGTGGATGGGTGACGCGGTCAGGTCGACGGTGCGCACCCGGTCGAGCGCGGTCGTGGCGAGATGGGTACTGATCAGCCCCCGCTGCAGCTCCACGCGGTCGCCCTCGATCCGGTAGCGGGTCGTGGCGTAACGGACGATGCCGATCGTGATCGGAATGATGACGATGAGCAGCTGGAAGTAGGTGCCGCGCTGGGTCGCGGTGCTGGCGAGGAACAGCCCTATCAGCACCGGCAGGAACTTCACGATCTCCCGCACGGGATGGACGAACAACATCCGGGTGTCGAGCCGCTGCCAGGGAGTCTCGGGCAGTGCCGGGGGCGGGGGCCCGGCCGGGAACGGCTCGCTCACGTGGCGTCTCCCGGCGCGGCGTCGGCCCGCCGGGTCAGTTGCTCGACCAGACCCCGGGCCAGGTCGCGGTCGAGGCCCTCGATCGTGAGCGCACCCGCGGCCGACGCGGTCGTGACGGTGACCGAGGCCAGTCGGAACAGCCGGGCGATCGCGCCCTCCTCGTAGTCGACGGTCTGGATCCGCGACATCGGCGCGATCCGCTGCTCGATCGACCACCAGCCGGTCTGCGTGTAGACGGCGGTCTCGGTGACCTCCCAGCGGTGCACTGCGTACCGCCAGCGCGGCATGAAGAACGTGTAGGCCGCGAACGCCAGCGCCACCAGCACCGCCGCCCACCACGTCACCGGCACCACGTCCCAGATCAGCGCCACGGCCAGCAGCACGCCGTAGGTGAAGACAGTGTTGAACAGCGCGACCACGGTCCACATCAGGCGGGCCCGCGGGTCGACGCGCTCGGCCGGCTCCCGCAGCCGGAGCTCGGCGCCAGGGTCGGTGGGAATCGTCACGCTCAGACCCTACGGGGAGAGCGCGCGAGGCTCAGTAGGCCGTGGGGGCGAGCAAGGTCAGCAGCCGGCCGACCTCGGCGGCGACGGCGTCGCGCCCGGGACCGAGGTACTTCCGCGGGTCGACCACGGCCGGGTCGGCCAGCGCGTCGCGCACCGCGGCGGCCATCACCTTGTTGAGCTGGGTCGCGATGTTGACCTTGCGCATGCCGTGCGCGACCGCGCGCCGGAGCCCGTCGTCCGGGACGCCGGATGACCCGTGCAGCACCAGCGGCACCGGCACCGCGGCAGCGAGCTCGCCGATCAGGTCGTCGTCGAGCTCGGCGTCCCGGGTGAGCATCGCGTGGGAGGACCCGACCGCCACCGCGAGCGCATCGACACCGGTGTCGGCGACGTACGTCGCGGCCTCGTCGGGCCGGGTGCGGATGCCGGCCGCGTGGACGCCGTCCTTGCCACCGACCTCGCCGAGCTCCGCCTCGACCCACACTCCGGCGGCATGGGCGCCCGCGACGACCGACCGGGTGGCCGCGACGTTCGCCTCGTGGGACATCGCCGACGCGTCGTACATCAACGACGGGAGTCCGAGATCGATCGCCTCGTGGACCAGGTCGAGCCGCATCGCGTGGTCGAGGTGCACGACGACCTCGACGGTCGCGTGCCGGGCGAGCGTCAGGCAGGCGTTGGCGAGCGGGGCGAGCGCACCGTGGTAGGCCACGGTGTTCTCCGAGATCTGCAGGATCACCGGCCGGCCCGCCGACTCCGCGCCGGCCACGATGCCCTCGGCGTGCTCGAGCTGGATCACGTTGAACGCGCCGATCCCGACGCCTGCGTCGTCGGCGCGGCGGGCGAGGTCGGGCATGGTGGCGGCAGTCACGAGATGTCCTCGACGGCCAGCGGGCGGGCGGCGACCCGGTCGCGGTGTGCCAGGTAGCGCGCCGGGTCGACCGACCCCGCCACCGGCGACGCGACCGCCGCCGCGGCCAGCGCCACGGCGTCCTCGGCGGCTTCGGCGGGCGACTCGCCGGCTGCCAGGCCGCGCGCGATCGCGGCCGCTGCTGCGTCACCCGCGCCGGTGGTGTTGCCGGAGACGCCGGGTACGGCGGGCACCACCCAGCAGCCGTCGGCTGTGGCGACCACGATCCCGTCGGCGCCGCGGGTCGCGAACACCGGACCGGCGCCCCGCTCGACCAGCGAGCGGGCGGCCGTCGCGACGTCGGTGACCGGTCCGCACAGCTCGGCGAGCTCCTCGGCGTTGGGGGAGAGGACGACGCCCGGGACGTCCGCGGCCGCGGCCAGGGCGTCGCCGGAGGCGTCGACCAGGCACGGGACGCCGTGCTGGTGGGCGAGCCGGGCGAGCTCGGCGGGCAGGCCGTGGCTCACGCCCGGCGGGAGACTCCCGGACACGACCAGGCAGCCGGCCTCGACCAACAGCCCCGCCACCCGGTCGCGTAGGGCCGACTCGGCCGCGGCCGGGTCGCTCGGCGCGGCCCCTGCCTCCCAGAAGGAGGTCGTGCGGTCGCCGTCGAACACCGCGACGGTGGTGCGGACGTGGGGCAGCACCTCGACGAACTCCGCGCGGACGCCCAGCGCCTGCACGTCCCCGGCGAACTCCCGGGTCGCGAAGCCGCTGGCCACCACCGGCTCGCCGAGCGAGGCCAGCACCGACGCCACGTTCACGCCCTTGCCGCCGGGGCGACGGCGGACGGTCGAGACCCGGTGGACCTCGCCCGGCTCGAGGCCGAGGATCGTGTAGCTCACGTCGTACGCCGGGTTCGGTGTGACGGTGAGGATCAGCCCACCCATGCGCCGCCCCACATCACCCGGTCGACCCGCCAGTCGTCGGTGAGGGAGACCACGTCGGCCCGCAGCCCGCTCGTCAGCGCGCCCCGGTCGGCGAGCCCGAGCACGGCGGCCGGGGTGGTGCTCGCGGCGGCGACGACCGCCATGGGGTCGAGCCCAGCGACCGTCACGCAGCGGTGGACGAGGTCGGCCAGGTGGGACGTGCCCCCGGCGATCGAGCCGCTGTTCGTCGAGGTCTCGGCGATCCGGGCGACCCCGTCGGTCACCCGCACCGCCAGCGAGCCGAGCTCGAAGTCGCCGTCGGGCAGCCCGGCCGCGGCCATCGCGTCGCTGACCAGCACGATGTGTCCGCCCGGGTCGACGTCGAACACCATCGCCACCGTCTCGTCGGCGAGATGCACGCCGTCGGCGATCAGCTCGACGGTCGCGGCGCCGCGGGCGAGCTCCCGCAGCGCGGCGCCCGGGGCGCCGGGCTCACGGTGGTGGAGCGGGGCCATGCCGTTGAACAGGTGCGTCACCAGCGGCGTACGCCGAGCGCGCAGTGCGGCCGTGAACGTCCGGGCGTCGGCGTCGCTGTGCCCGTGGGCCGCCAGCACGCCCTGGTCCTCGAGCAGGGCCGAGACGCGGTCGGATCCGGGCAGCTCCGGGGCGAGCGTGACCATCCGGACCGTGCCACGGCCGGCCACGACCCACGCTCGAGCGGCCTCCGCGTCGGGCTCGGCCAGCGCGGCCGGGTCGTGGGCGCCGCAGCGGGCGCGGCTGAGCCACGGCCCCTCGAGATGGCTGCCCACGATCGAGGTGCCGCCGCCCTCGACCACGCCAGCGATCGCGGCTACCTGATCGGCGATGGTGGCGGGCGGAGCGCTGACCAGGCTGGCCAGCATGCTGGTCGTCCCGCGGGAGAGGTGGTGGGCGGCGACCGCCGCGATCGCCTCGGGGTCGGTGGTCGTCACGGTGTGACCGCCACCGCCGTGGCAGTGGCCGTCGATGAAGCCGGGCACCAGCACCCCGGCGGGCTGGGGCGCGTCACCGTCCCAGCCGGCACGCGGCCCGACGTAGCCGAGCCGGTCGCCACGCACCTCGACCACACCGTCGGCGACGACGTCGGTCGGCGTGACGACGGTCCCCGACAGCGCGGTGCTCCTGAGGGTCACGTCTCCGCCTTCCACCCGTCGAGCGCCAGCATCGCAGCCCCGACGACGCCGGCCCGAGATCCGTGGTCGGCGGTGGCGAGGGGTGGCGCCGGGACGACGCGGGCCCGCTCGGCGAGGGCGTCACGCAGGGGGGCGAGCAGGCGCTCGCCGGCGTGGCCGAGCCCGCCGCCGATCACGACCAGCGCCGGGCCGAACAACAGCGCGACGGTGGTGAGCCCGTCGGCGAGCGTCTCGACCGCGTCGGCCCAGACCTGCCGGGCCACGGGGTCGTCGTCCAGCCGGTCGACGACCTCCTCGGCCCCGGCGAGCGGCCGGCCGGCCTGCTCGGCGTACCGCCTGGTGATGGCACCGGCGGACGCCCACGCCTCGAGGCAGCCGTCGCCGCCGCAGCCGCACGTCACGCCAGGACGGACGACCACGTGGCCGAGCTCGGCGGTGGCGCCCCCGTCGCCGGACACCAGCCTGCCGTCGGAGAGCAGCGCCGCGGCGATGCCGGTGCCGATCGGGACGAACACCAGGTCGGCGACGCCCCGGCCGGCGCCGGTGCGGTGCTCAGCGACCCCACCCGCGGCGACGTCGTTCCCGATCCGGACCGGCAGCGACCACGCAGCGCCGAGCGAGTCGACCAGCTCGAGGTCGCGCCAGCCGATGTTCGCGCTGTAGGTCGCGACTCCGGCAGCCGGATCGACGACGCCCGGCACGACCACGCCCGCTCCGACGGCCGCACCGGCGCCGGCCTCGGCCAGCAACGCCTGCCCGAGCGCGGCGATCGCGTCGCGCGCAGCCGCGCCCCGTGGTGTCGGGGCGGAGCGGGCGGCCAGCACCACCCCGTCGCCGTCGACCAGCTCGCCCTTGAGGGAGGTGCCGCCCACGTCGATGGCGAGGGCGAGCGCGCGAGTCATGAGTCCAGAATGATGGATCGCGTCAGGTTGCGCGGCTGGTCGGCGTCCAGCTGGCGGTCGCCGGCGCGCAGCAGGCACAGCCGGTGGACCTTCACCAGCTCGGCCAGCGGGTCGAGGTCGGAGTGGAGGAGCGTCGCACCGGTGGCCCGGACGTCGCGCTCGAAGTTCGGGATCAACGGGCCGAAGGCCCACACGGCGCGGCCGGGTGCGGCGATCGAGATCGGGCCGTGGCGGTACTCCGTCTGGTGCCACGACTCGGTCCACGCCTGGGTGGACTCCTTGAGCTTCAGGGCGGCCTCCTCGGCCAGCCCGTAGGTCCAGCCTGCCCCGACGAAGCTGACCTGCTCCGCGGCGCGGACGTCGTCGAACCAGCCGTCCTCGAGGGCGATGACGCCGCGTGCCTCCTCGGCGGCGCGGGTGAGGTCCTCACCGAGGTGCCAGCGGAACATCGCGACCGCGGTCGTCATGGTGCGCGACTGCACGACCGACTGCTCGTCGACGTACCCGAGCGAGATCACCTCACCCCGCTCGGCCACTGGCGAAGCCGGGTCGGCGGTGATCACGGTGACCGGGGCCTGACTACCGAGCCCTTCGAGCCGGTCGAGCGCCTGGAGGATCTCGGTGGTCGTGCCCGAGCGGGTGATCGCGATGATCCGGTCGTACGGGCGCCCGAGCACCGGGTCGCCGCCGGGCCACGCGTCGGTCTCGCCGAGCCCGGCCGCCTCCCGCTGCGCGGCCACCGCGTGACCGACGTAGAGCGAGCTGCCGCAGCCGATGATGCCGACCCGCTCGCCCGGCTGTGGGAGCAGCGCGGCGTGCTCGCGGGCGACGGCGCGCGCCGCCAGCCAGTCGTCGGGCTGGGTGGCCAGCTCGGCTGCGAGATGGGCTCCGGCTCCGGGCAGCAGGTCGGTCGAGTTCACGCGGGGAGTCTAGGCAGCGATGATCGAAAGTGGCAAGACTGTTGACTCAACGATCAGAAACACGCAACCGTAGTCGCATGGCAGGGCACCCCCCACGCGCGACCGGCACCTCCGTGGAGGTGCCGGCGGCGAGCTTCGGGACGCCCAGTCCGCTGCCCCAGCTCACTCCGCTCCGCGCGCTCCCGGACACCGAGCCCGGGCCTGGTGTGCCCGACGAGATCCGGCAGCGGGCGGCCTACGGGCGGCTCACCTCACCCCTGCCCTACCCGGTCCAGAACGGCTACGACCGCGACCGCGTCCCGACGAGTCTCTCGGCCGTGGCCCTCGACAACGGACTGCTCCGCGCCGTGGTGCTGCCGGGGCTCGGCGGCCGGGTCTGGTCGCTGACCGACCGGGTGCGCGACCGCGAGCTGCTGTTCGTCAACCCGGTGCTCCAGCCCGCGAACTTCGGCCTCACCGACGCGTGGTTCGCCGGCGGCATCGAGTGGAACCTCGGGAGCACCGGGCACGCCACCACCAGCTCCCGGCCGGTGCACGTCGCGGTCCTGCGTCGACCCGACGGCGACGTGGTGCGGCTGTGGGAGTGGGAGCGCACGCGCGATCTGGTGCTCCAGGTCGACCTCATGCTCCCCGCCGACGGCGACCGGCTGTTCGCGTCGACCCGGGTCATCAACCCCGACCCCGAGGACAAGCCGCTCTACTGGTGGACCACCATCGCGGTGCCCGAGACCGAGGGCACCAGGGTGCTCGTCGAGGCCGGCTCCGCCTGGCGCACCGACTACGACGGGCGGCTGACCGAGGTCTCCGTGCCCCACCCGGACGACCCCGGCCTCGACGTCAGCCGACCGCTCGCGTCGCGGATGGCGGCCGACTACTTCTACGACGTCCGCGACCAGGAGGGGCGCCACATCGTCGCCGTCGAGCCCGACGGCCGGGGCTTCGCGCAGTCGAGCACGGCGGCGCTGCGCGGCCGCAAGCTGTTCCTCTGGGGCCACGGGCCGGGCGGCCGGCGGTGGCAGGAGTGGCTCAGCGGACCAGGGGCGCGGTACACCGAGATCCAGGCCGGCTACTGCCCGACCCAGCTCGAGCACGACGTCATCCCGGGCGGGGGCGAGGTGTCGTGGACCGAGGCCTTCGGGGCCGTCGACCTCGACCCTGCCCTCGCCGCCGGACCGTACGCCGAGGCGGCGGCCCATGCCCGCAGCGCGGTCCACGCCGCCGTGCCGCCGGACGAGCTCGAGGCGCGGCACCGGACCTGGCGTGCCGAGGTCGCCGACGTCCCAGTCGACGAGCTGCTCGCCACCGGGTCGGGCTGGGGCCGAGTCGAGCACCTGCTCCGCAGTACCGAGCCCACCGCGGCGCTGCCCTTCCCGGACGTCGACGACGACAGCGTGCCTGCCGGCGCGCTCCTGGCCTCCGATCGCGAGACGTTCGAGCGCACGGTCGCCCGGCTGCCGGTGCCGCCGGCCTCCGCCCGGTGGGCGGTGGCCCTCGACGCGGCCACCCGGCAGCTCGGGCCCGACTGGTGGCTCGACCACGCCCGGGCGGTCCGCCACCACGCCGCGGGCGAGCCGACCGAGGCGGAGGCGGCATACGCCCGCAGCGTCGAGGCGCGCCCGTCCGTGCCGGCGCTGCGCGGGCTCGCGGTCCTGGCCGCCGAGCGGGGCGAGGTGGCCGAAGCGGCCGAGCACTACGAGCGGGCGCGGGCGCTCGACCCCACGTGCCGCCCGCTGGTCACCGAGCAGCTCGACCTGCTGCTCGCGGCGGACCGGCCCGAGGCCTGCCTCGCCGTGATCGAGGCGTCCCCGAGGGCGGTTCGCGAGCACGGCCGGACCCGGCTGCAGGCGGCACGCGCGCTGGCTGCGCAGGGGCAGCGCGAGGCGGCCGGCGCACTCCTGGTAGACCTTGCGGTCGAGGACCTGGCCGAGGGTGATCGCGCGATCGGCGACTTGTGGCGCGAGCTCCACCCCGGCAGCGAGGTGCCCGCCGCGCTCGACTTCCAGATGACAGAGCCGGATGACTGAGTGAGCACGCCCGATGATCGAACTTGCTCGAATTGGGTCTTGATCTCTCAAGTCCACACATTCTAGTGTCGTCCCACTGGGCATAGCCCACGGTCACCCAAGGAGAAACAGATGCCCCATCCCGTCCCTCAGTCCCGCCGGATCTTCATGCAGCGAGCCGGTGTCGCCGCCGTCGCGGTGGCAGGAGGCTCCGCGTTCCTCAACGCGTGCGCGTCGTCGGGAGGTGACAACACCGATGAAAACCGGGGTGAACGCACCGACGACAACCCGTTCGGGGTGGTGGCCTCCGCGCCGCTGTCGGTGGTGATCTTCGACGGGGGCTACGGCGACGACTACGCCAAGTTCCACGAGGGGCTCTACACCGACAAGTTCGCGGACGCCGAGATCACCCACAAGGCGATCACCGACATCCGGCAGCAGATGCAGCCGCTGTTCAACGCGGGCACGCCGCCCGACGTCCTCGACAACGCCGGCGCCGAGGCGATGCCGATCTCGACCCTCGCCGACACCGGCCAGCTGGCCGACCTGAGCGACCTCTTCGCGGCCGACGCGATCGGCTTCGACGGCATGACCGTCGAGGAGAGCCTCAACCCGGTGGCGATCGAGTCGGCCAAGTACGCCGACAAGCCGATGGTGCTCAACTACGCGCTCCAGTGCTACGGCCTCTGGTACAACCGGGCGCTCTTCGACGAGAACGGCTGGGAGCCCGCCGAGACCTGGGAGGACTTCCTCGCGCTCTGCGAGGAGATCAAGGGCGCCGGCATCGCGCCGATGGCCCACCAGGGCAAGTACCCGTACTACATCCAGCAGATCCTGATGGACCTCGCCGTGAAGCACGGCGGCCCCGAGGTGGTCTACGCGATCGACTCGCTGGAGGCCGATGCGTGGAAGCACCCCTCGATGCTGGCGGCGGCCGAGGCGATCGCCGAGCTCAAGTCCAAGGGCTACATGCTCGAGGGCACCGAGGGTCTCGACCACATCCAGTCGCAGACCGCGTGGAACGAGGGCAAGGCGGCCTTCATCCCGTGCGGCTCGTGGCTGGAGAACGAGCAGAAGAGCGTCGCCCCGGAGGGCTTCGTCACCAACGTGGCACCGACCCCGCTCCTGGACGGCGCGACGCTGCCCTTCGGCTGCGGCCGCAACGAGGCGGCGGAGGCGTTCATCGTCCCGGCCAAGGCCGAGAACGTCGCCGGCGGCATGGAGTTCATGCGGCTGATGCTGTCGAAGGAGGGTGCGGCGGAGTTCACCAAGCTCACGGCGGCTCCCTCAGTGGTCAACGGCGCGACCGAGGGCGTCGAGCTCACTCCGGGCGCGCAGTCCTCGATCGACTTCATCGAGTCCGGCGGCGCCGACAACTGGAACTACTACTACGCCATCTGGTACACCCCGCTCGACCCGCTGATCCAGACCGCGGTCGGCGAGCTCGCGGCCGGACGGATCGACGGTGCGGAGTTCTGCCAGAAGGCGCAGGACGCCGCTGACGAGGTCGCGTCCGACCCCAACACGCAGAAGCGCACCCGCGCCTGAGCGCCGGCTGATCCAGCACGGGCGACGGAGAGGTCACGTAGATGCATCACGGGAGATACCGGTTCATCATCGGCTTCTTGCTCCCCGGAATCGTGATCTACGCGATCTTCGTGATCTCTCCGTTCGCCCAGGCGTTCCACTACTCCCTGACGGACTGGACCGGCATCAGCCCGGAGTTCGAGTACGTCGGGCTCCAGAACTTCGAGCGGCTGCTCGACGACTCGCTGTTCCACACCGCACTGAAGAACAACCTGCTGCTGCTGGTGTTCGTCCCGTTCGCCACGATTCTGCTGGCACTGGTGTACGCGTTCTTGCTCAACGTCGGCGGAGGCCGGGGCAGCGCCGGCATCCGTGGCATCCGAGGCAACGGCTTCTACAAGCTGGCGTTCTTCATGCCGCAGGTGCTGTCGGTCCCCGTGATCGCGGTGATCTGGGCGGTGATCTTGGACCCCCGGCCGACCGGTCTGGCCAACTCGGTGCTGGGCTGGTTCGGCCTCGACCGGCTCGGCTGGCTGGCAGACCCCAACCTGGCGCTGTGGTGCGTGATCTGGGTGCTGGTCTGGGGCAGCGTTGGCTTCTACCTGGTGCTGTTCAACGCCGCCATGAGCTCGATCCCGCGCGACATCTTCGAGGCCGCGGCGCTCGACGGCGCGGGGCGCTACGTGACGTTCATCCGAGTCACCGTGCCGCTGCTGTGGGACACCATCCAGACGTCGTGGGTCTACCTCGCGATCCTCGCGCTCGACGCCTACGCCCTGGTCCAGGTCATGACTGTCGGGCCTGGTGGGCCCGACAACTCGACGCAGGTGATCGCGCTGCAGATCGCACAGAACGGCTTCAACTTCGGTCGAGCCGGCTACGCATCCGCCATGGGCGTCGTGCTGTTCTTCCTGACCATGCTGATCGCGGCGGCGATGCTGCGCGCGACCCGACGTGAGCGCATCGAGTACTGAGGGGGTGGGGAAAGTGAGCGTGACCGAGCAGCGCGAGCAGCGGAAGCGGCAGGAGCAGCGCGACCGGCGTACGACGTCGACGGGCCGCGGCGGCGACACCGGCATCAACGTGCTGTCGCACGTCGTCCTCCTCGGGTGGGCCGTGATGGTGATGGTGCCCTTCATCTGGGCGCTCGTCGCATCGACCAAGACCTCGCGCGAGATCTTCTCCGAGCCCTGGTCGCTACCCGAGACGCCGCAGTGGGACAACTTCTCCAGTGCCTGGGACAAGGGCGTCGGCGACTACCTCCTCAACAGCATCATCGTCGTCACCGGCGGCGTGCTGCTCACCATGCTGCTCGGCTCGATGATCGCCTACGTGCTGGCGCGCTACCCGTTCCGGGGCAACCGGGCCATCTACTACCTCTTCGCCGCTGGGATGATGTTCCCGGTGTTCCTGGCGATCGTGCCGCTGTTCTTCGTGGTGCAGGGCCTCGGGATGCTCTCGACGTACCACGGCCTGATCCTGGTGTACGTCGCCTACTCGCTGCCGTTCACGGTCTTCTTCATGCACGCGTTCTTCCGGACGCTGCCCACCGAGATCGCCGAGGCCGCGGTCGTCGACGGCTGCTCCCACACCGGCGTCTTCTTCCGGGTGATGGTGCCGATGGCCAAGCCCGGCCTGCTCAGCATCGGCATCTTCAACGTGCTCGGGCAGTGGAACCAGTTCGTGCTGCCGGTCTTCCTCTCGCCCGAGAAGCCGGTGCTCGCCCAGGGCATCGCGAACCTGCTGGCCAGCCAGCGCTACGAGGGTGACTGGGGTGCGCTGTTCGCCGCGCTCACCATCGCCATGGTCCCGGTCGTGGTCGTCTACCTCGTTTTCTACCGCCAGGTCCAGGCCGGCCTCACCTCCGGCACGTTGAAGTAGCCCCACGGTCCAGCGGCCTCCGCCAGACTGTCTGCGACCACCGTCCCCGAGGAGCCCGCGTTGTCCCGCCACTCTCGCCTCGACGCGATCCTGGAGCTGCTGTCCCAGCGAGGGAAGCTCGACGTCGAGGAGCTCGTGCAGGCACTCGACGTCTCGGCGGCGACGGTCCGGCGCGACCTCGACCGGCTCGCCGACCAGCAGCTCCTGACCCGGACCCACGGTGGTGCGGTCCCGACGGCGGCGTCGTACGACCTGCCGCTGCGCTACAAGGCGACCCGGTTCGCCGACGCCAAGCAGCGGATCGCAGAGGCCGCGGCGGCGATGGTCCGGGCCGGCCAGGTCGTCGGCTTCAACGGCGGTACGACGACGACCGAGGTAGCCCGGGCGCTGGCGCGCCGGGTGGAGCTGGCCGACGACACCGCGCACTCGGCCCTGATCGTGGTGACCAACGCCCTCAACATCGCCACGGAGCTGGCGGTGCGCCGGCACATCAAGATCGTGGCGCTCGGCGGCGTCGCGCGGCCGCAGTCCTACGAGCTGATCGGACCACTCGCGGACGCGTCCCTGGCCCAGATCAACGTGGACCTGCTCTTCCTGGGGGTCGACGCGTTCGACATCGACCACGGCGCGACCGCCTCCCACGAGGGCGAGGCGAGCATCAACCGGAAGCTGGTCGAGACCGCCGGCCGGGTCGTGGTCGTCGCCGACCACTCCAAGCTCGGCAAGTCGGCGTTCGCGCGGATCTGTGACGCCGAGCAGGTCGACGCGCTGCTCACCGACGCCGCCCCGGACGCCGAGACCGCCGCCGCGCTGGCCGAGCTGGACGTCGAGGTCGTCGTGGCCGGTCAGACCTGAGGCGCTGCGCGGACCAGGTCCGACGAGACGCGCCGACGTAGCAGCCACAGCAGCACCACCACGGCCACCGCGCCCACGGCCAGGTCGTACCGACCCAACGCCCCCACCCCCATCGCGAAGAGGCAGTAGCAGCCCAGGATCCCGCTGACGACCCGTAGCCCGTCTCGGCCGAAGACCGGTCCCGAGACCCGGGTGCGGATCACCAGGAAGGCCAGCAGCACCGGGCTCAGCACGGCCACGAGTGCCAGCGGCCAGGGCGTGTCGGTGTCCGACAGCGCCATCAGCAAGAAGTTGGCCGCCGTGGCCAGGAACGCCACCGGGGCCACGCCGCGCCGCTTCGGCAGCGTCTCCGCTCGGGACTCCCACAAGGACGGCCTGCCGGGGAGCCGGATGGCCACGAGCACCAACGCGACCATGAGCACCGCGGCCGCGATCAGCTGCGGAAGCGGATCGAGGGTGTACTCGCCGTACAGGAGCGGTGGGAGGACGAGGAAGGCGACGGCAGCGATGCCGAGGCCGCGCCGGCCCACCCAGGCACGCTGCCTGTGGTCGGGGAACAGCAGCTCGACGACGACGACGGTCGACACGATGCTCACCGCGATGTGGAAGACCGTGAGGTTGCTGGCGAGGAGCACGTTGGTGTGCCACACCTCGCTGTAGTGGCCGAGCCCGCCCTCGTCATCGGGCCGGGCGTGGAACCAGAACCGGTCGACGAGCGCCTCCTCGAAGACGGCGTACGCCGCTGCCAACAGGCACAGGCCGGTCAGCCCGAGACCGTTGCGCCGCGCGATCTCGCGGCAGAGCAGCGCCCCGCAGCCGTACAGCGAGACGACCAGCACGAGCCCCGGCGGCCACAGCATGTCCAGCGGCGGTGTCGCCGTCGACAGCCACTCGCCGAAGACCGGGGCGAGGACGAGGACCGCGAGCAACGGGGTGCGGAGGCGGGCCATCCAGCCATGTGACCACGCCACGCTCAGCGGCGCATCGGCCCTGGGTCGCGCCCGAGCCACTACCAAAGTCTGCCGGGGGAACCCCCGGAAGCGAGGTCAGTCCTTCAGCTCGCAGATCACCGCGCCGCTGCTGACGGTCGCGCCGACCTCGGCCTGCAGCCCGGTGACGGTGCCGGCCTTGTGCGCCTTCAACGGCTGCTCCATCTTCATCGCCTCGAGGACCACGACCGTGTCGCCCTCGGCGACCTCCTGGCCCTCCTCGACGACGACCTTCACGATCGTGCCCTGCATCGGGCTGGTGACGGAGTCGCCGGACGCCGCGGCGCCGGCCTTCTTGCCGCCGGCCCGCTTCGGCTTCTTGCCGCCGCCGCCACCGGCCCCGGCAAGGCCGCCGAGGCCACCGGGCAGGACGACCTCGATCCGCTTGCCGCCGACCTCGACGGTGACCCGCTGACGCTCACCGGCCTCCTCGGCCTCGGCGGCGTCGCCGTCGTAGGGCTGGATCCGGTTGTCGAAGTCGGTCTCGATCCAGGTCGTGTAGACGGTGAACTCGCCCTCGCCCGAGGGGGTCGACGCGCCGACGCTCTGCCCGACGAAGGCGGGGTCGTCGATGACGGCTCGGTGGAACGGGATCACGGTCGGCATGCCCTCGACCACGAACTCGTCCAGCGCTCGGCGCGACCGCTCGAGCGCCTGGGTTCGGTCGCGGCCGCTGACGATCAGCTTCGCGATCAGCGAGTCGAAGGAGCCCGGGATGGTCTCGCCCTGGTCGTAGCCGCCGTCGAGCCGGACGCCCGGGCCGGACGGTGCGTGCCAGCGGGTGAGCGTGCCGGGGGCGGGCATGAAGTTGCGGCCGCCGTCCTCGGCGTTGATGCGGTACTCGATCGAGTGGCCGCGGACCTCGGGGTCGTCGTACCCGAGCTCCTCTCCGGCGGCGATCCGGAACATCTCGCGCACCAGGTCGATGCCGGTGACCTCCTCGGACACGCAGTGCTCGACCTGCAGCCGGGTGTTGACCTCGAGGAAGGAGATGGTGCCGTCCCTGGCGACGAGGAACTCGCACGTGCCCGCGCCGACGTAGCCGGCCTCGCGCAGGATCGCCTTGGACGCGCGGTACAGCTCGGCGTTCTGC
>Ga0190275_10001587_pt1 | contig 16765 bp, 23 predicted proteins | sample Popmic550T_FD_133745 | JGI IMG/M metagenome (GOLD analysis project Ga0190275, IMG submission 133745) | Populus adjacent soil microbial communities from riparian zone of Yellowstone River, Montana, USA - 550 T | ecosystem: Environmental > Terrestrial > Soil > Riparian zone > Trees stand | place...
CTGGCTCGACGCGGGCGGCTCGACTGCTACGGAGCTTGCACAGTCGGCCAAGGCTGACGACTATCAGGGACTATCTACCGGCATCGGCGGCGCTGCTCGTGGAGGTGCGGCTGGCTTCTTCGGCTTCGGCACCAACTTCTACGAGAAACCCCCGGACGTTGAAGCGGCGAAAGAGCGGGCGCAGATAACCTTGACGGGCGCGGCTGCTGAAGAGGTCGCGCGTCTCAAGATTGATTTGAAACCCGTCACCGACTTTACAAAAATGGAGGGGGCGGGCGGCGATTCGATCTCTTTCCGTGGTGAAAGTTTGGCTACCTCGTCGGAAGACCTTACGCGCCTGCGCGAAGCGTTAGCGCGAGAGATTTCCGCCGCTCTGGAAAAGGCCGTCTCAGCCGAAGGCTACGGAAGTTTTAAATATGACTCGCAGCGGAAAAAGTTTCTTGAGAACGTCATTAAGGGAACACGTCAGCGCGTGATGAATGGACTGCGACGCGACGTGCGGGGGCGCGATAACATGAAGCATGAAGAACTCGAAGAGTATCAGCGCCAGCTCGAAGCGAGGCCGCGGAACCCTGCTCCGTCGGTGAAGATGGGCTTTGAGTCTCGACCTCAACTTAACCTTTCGAGGGTGTTTGAACGATGAGTATACTCTGCACGTTCCTGCCCGAGTGGTGGCGTCGTCGGCGTCGCTATTGGTGGGGCTGGGTTCGCGGGCGAAAAAACATATTTTACCCAGAGATTTTACGTGTTTTTTGGTTGATTTCCGTCTTCGGAGGTGATAAGTATTGGCTCGCTAAGCTGTGCAGGTGCTCCCGGTTAGAAATAAACGTTTCTGACAGTTGTGTGTGAGGGTTGTCGCCTATTGGCGACATAAGCTTTATTAGCCATACCCCAAAGGCTCTACATCACACTTCTAGCGGGCCTTTTACCCCCGCAGCTCCAAGCTTTAGCTACAACGCATCTTCAGGCGCGGGCATCCTAAAAAGCGAGCCCATGTCCCGACGGAGTGCCTTCTAGCACAACGAAAGGAGCGGCCACTGTGAGTGACGCCAATGAGCAGAGAAACGGCGCACAAGAAGCGGCAAGTGATAATACGGTGAACGTGAGAAACGACGAACAGCAGAACAACCTCGAAGAAGAGTACAAGCAATTGATTGCCGAATTAGAGCAGCAAGTGGCGTCTACTCGGCGTTCAGAGCTTTTGACTCAAGAGGACTACGCGATCCAGATTAACGCGCAGGGCTAAACCCGGCCCTGCGCGTATCCCTATTTCTTTAGCTCTACCTCAATCGCACTCTCCCATCCCTAAGCTCTTACCGTTAATGGGTGCGTTAAGTCTCTACATGTCCTCATAAGGTGATTATGAGCTCAAACCTAGACCGCGAACTAGTTTTCTGGGAGTTCTCAGACAAACCTCTTCACCAACGCTTAGAATTGGTTGCGCCTCCTTTCGGCGAACCGACAGACCCTTTTCGCCAACTTAACTATATTCAGAGTCACGTTGCGGAACTCGGCTGCAAAACGATTTTACTAGAACAGCACTACATTGATCGGCACTACATAGAAGATCACAGCATCTTCTATTCTAAGAATTATCGCCACCTCCCAAATTACTGCCGACGACTCCACTTCTTCAACCTGGAACCGTCGGCAGTAAAAAAGCGCTTCGAGGAAATCATAACTGCTGGTAAGTTGGAAGGGATAAGCCCCTATAAGCGCGAGGGAGCACTTTTCAGCAACGACGCATATCTAGGTTTCTGCGTAATTAAGCCATTAGACGGTAGTCCGGTCGGGCGCACTGTCCTTCGCACCTACGGGCCGCAAGCAGAAGGCTGTTTTGAAAGGCGTTTTGCTAGCACGCGAAAGTACAAGGTCCACATAGCGGGAAGCGAACTGAAGATTTATGGGCTAGGCTTTCAACAGCAGGACGTTGGTGTTAGCGCCTGCGCCACAACCGCCCTCTGGTCTTCACTCCAGCAGGGACGTCAGTTCGAGAACATTCGCCCCGCGACCCCAGCTCAAATCACGCTCTTCGCTTCGCAATACTCACTTCCGTTCGGTCGGCCTCTCCCCTCTGAAGGCTTGTCCGTGGGGCAGATGTGTCAAGCAGTTCAGGCACTCGGCGCGTCGCCGAACATGTTTCGTGTTTTCAAGGAATTTGAGAGTGCCCGTTCATACATTCACGCAGCAACATTATCAGGCTTCGCACCCGTCTTAATCATCCAGAAAAAGGACAATCCGAACGAGAACCACGCCGTGACAGTTACTGGCGTTAAGATTGACTCTTCCTTCGACCCGAAACGTGCCCCGACGGCTTTAGTTGATAGAGCAGCTGAATTGACAGCGGCATACATTCATGACGACCGCGTTGGTCCTTACATCCGGGCAGACGTAAGAGAAGAAAACCATAGTCTTTACTTTGATATTGATTACAGAGGCGCGTATAAGCCAGAGACGTGGTTACTTACTCACATTCTGATCCCGCTGCATTCGAAGATACGGACATCCTTTACGGGTTTGAGGCGACTTACACTTAAGGTGATCAGAGAATGCGCGCAAGAGATGAAAGTTATCCTGTCAGCGGGTCAGACGGAATTCCCACGAATCTCTTTTCAGATGAGGATTCAGAGAGCCATCGATTACATCGAGGACTTGATTTACGATAAAGATAGTTTATCGCCAAAAAAACTGTACGAGGTTTTCTCGACCATCCCATTATCGCGCTATGTCGGGGTGATAAGGATTGAATCCGAACCGTTCGGATCGTTCGACCTGCTCATTGACACAACTAGCACTATCCGAAACGTCAACTATCTAGGTGTTGTCTTCAAAGGCGACCACCATACTCATAGCAAACACTTCGCCGAATGGCTTGAAGGGCTATGTAAGTGCAAGACCGTTATTGAGATTCAATGACGGGCCGACCCTTGGCGCGCCCACGCTTCAATATCCTATCAGTGATTGATAGGTCTGCGTGTGACGATTCGAAATCTTCGTCTCGCACTTGCCGCCCTTCACCCATATTTAAGTGATCGGGGTTGTCGAGTTGTTCGTCAAAAAGGTAGGTGAAATCCAAACGTTGAGCTCGGATGTCAGGAGGTCGTTTAACTTCAGGACGAAAATACTCTGACGGCACAGTCACATCTGTATGATAGTAGCCTATGTACTCACAGAAGTTTTTCCCCCGCAAATCTGACGGTAGTTCAAATGGGCATTTGCTAATCGGGTCTTCGTCTAATGGCAGTAATTGCGTCGCCCTACCGGAAGACGTTTCCGCTGCACCGTCAATTGTCCTCATTGCATAAGTCAAGGCTTTCTCTAAGGAGTCAATGCTTGGATGTCTCCACCCCTCAGTAGGCGTCTGCATCGTCCTCTCAAAAACCCTCATTGCTCCAGCAAACCTACCGGACTTTACCAAATGCCCGACTGAGTTCATCGAAAAAGCCATTCCGCCAGGGATCCGGTGGTCATGCCACCAGCGTTTATCCCCCTGCGCGGAGAAGTAGTTGACGCCCACGTCCCAGCGCCATCTGCTCCCATCTTTCCCCGGTAGTTCAAGCTCTAATGCGTCTAGGTAAATCCTGTCCGTTTCGATGTCGCGAAGAAGGTAATGGAAACAAAGCCTACGGGCTAACGCTTCAAGGGTAGCATCAGGCGTGGCAACAGATATTCTTTGTGAAAGTGCCAAAATAACGAAGGCGCTTGTCCCTCCTGTGAGACCACTTCGTAACCATCTTAGTCGTTCGGCTTGAATCTTGTCACGAATCACAGAGTCCGGTTGTCCTAGCTCGAATTCCGTCAGTACGCAGTAAGTGATTAAACCCAATCTCGCGCCAATTCTCCCGAACAAGCACGGCTGATTTTCCGCGAGCCACCTGTTCAGAACATCTGCTGCATGTGCCGCGCTTAATTCTTTTCCGAAAAGTTGAGAGTGCGCCGCCTCAATATCCGGACTGAATCCGGCCTCTGCCCGCCATTGGTCTGGTATTAACCGATCAATTAGGTCGCGTATTTCATTCGCCATGTCACACCTCCAACGCATTCACCACGGATATTCCAATAAGCTATGATTAAAACTATCGAAGGCTACAGTAATTTTCTCTCAAGGCTGCCGCTCTTCTACTCTTCAGTACCACTCGGCAACCCCTCCGTGATGTAAGCACGTACCCCGACGGTGCTTGCTGAAACTGTACGTGCCGTCTTTGCAGCGCGCCGTGGCCCCTGCGGGACGGCTCTGCGAGTTCGCATTCTTGTTGGCGTTGCGGTTGCGGTTGTCCGCACGGGAATAGAAGCCAGTTGAGCCGTCGCGGTGTCCAGTCTCACTGCTACCTGGTGTGATGGTCCACAGAGGTAGCAGCAAGCCCAACCACGCTGGCGCGAGCGCGAGTTTCTTTAGCATCAGTTTCCCTCCAGTATGAGTGCCTCTACGGTTTTAAAGATTGCTTCCTCCGCGCCTCGACCTCGACGCCGGCCATCAGGTAGATGAACTTATCGTTGAAGTGGAGGAAGTCTAATTCAGGCGGCGGCGGGACGGGCGGCGGCCCCTCGACGATATGCAGCCGCTTGATGCAAAGCTCGTCGCCGATGCGGGCGACGACGATGTGGCCGTCCCTGGTCTCCTCGGCGCGGTCGACGACGAGGAGGTTGCCGGGGTGGATGTTCGCCCCGACCATCGAGTCGCCCCTCACGCGGATGTAGAAGGTGGCGACCGTGCGCTTTACGAGGTACTTCGACAGGTCGAGCGAGCCTTCGATGTAGTCCTCAGCCGGCGAGGGGAAGCCCGCCGAGACGCGCCACCCGATGAGCGGCCTCGACACCGGCTTCGAGTAGACGGCCCTGTAGACCGCCGCGACTCCGGAACTCATTAAAGTTGAACCCTCCTTGTGCGTTGGTGCCGCGAGGTTCGGGAGGCCCTCGGTTAACAGTTGTGTGTGAGTGCAGGCGTCTGCACTAGGGCTTGAATGCTTTCTTCTTCGCTTCGGCCTCGCGTTGTCGTTGCTCAAAAGCGCGCCTCTTTTCTTCCACTTGTCTCGCTGCAACGACCTTGCCGGCCTCTAAATCAATTATGACGAGATAAGGGTTGCGTTCTATACCTGCGACGACAACAAAGCCCTCACAAAAAATCGCATTCCGGTAACTGTTCATGGGTACCCATCTGCCGGGCAGGTTAAGGCGCTCTTTAATTGCCGCACGGAACTCATCAGCATCCTTCCAGCGAATTGAGTTGTCGTAGTCAAGCCAGATGGTGGACATTCGCTCGTCGGTGAATTGCAGCCCCACGCTTAATGCGTTTACTAAAAGAGAATTACGGCGCGAGTCCTTGAGTAGTGATCGCTTCTCTATTGCGACTAACGCGACGCCGAACTTGTCTCCGCGCGGTACGTGCAGCCCTTCTATGTGCGCCTCGACATCTTTCCGCTGCTGGCCAAGCTTTAGCCCCCTGACCATCGGGGATTGCGGGAGTCGTAATTGACAGCTCGAACTAACCTTGACGCTCGACTCCGTGCCGTTGAGTACGATCTTGCTCAAGGCATCGAGTGGCGACGGCTCGAACTTCTGCTCGGCGAATCCCACGGCTGTTTCGCTTTTTGAAGCAGCCTGCGCTTCGTAGCGATGGATAAGCTCTACCAGTTCAAGGTAGTAGCGTTGGAGACGCGGGTTAGAGCGGATGTCGAAGTCTGACTCAAGCACGGTATCAACGGCCTTATCGAATTCGCGTCGGGCGGCTGCGCTCTTGCCGTCGATAAGATTTCGTTGGCCGAGATTGAAATGCTCTTCGGCGCTTTTGATGATCTCCTGCACCTTGTCGTCGGGATTGTCGCGGAGGTAGGACTGAGTTGCCACTTGGGCATGGATCGTTACCGACCATCCCAACAGCAGCAAAGCGAGCGCAAGGACTTTCATGCCGTTTCACCTTCGGGAGTAATGAGGTTGCCGTTTACGTCCGTCGGGAGGCGGGCGTATTGATTAAATGCCGTAAGTGGCGAACAGGTCGCGGCGACTCTTCGGCAGCTCTGCCGGCAGGCTGTGGTCTGCGGCGTACTCCTCAGATGCGAGGAGCTTCGTCATCAACGGGAATGGAATGAGCGAGGCGATAGCGACGGCCTCGGCCTCGCGGTCTTCCTTCGTGTCGGGCTTCACGTTGCAGAAGAAGGCAACAGTGACGTTAGGAGATACTGCTTCCAACAACCAAGCGGTATGGCAGAGCGCAGACACGATACTCCTGCACGGGATGAATATCAATGGAGGGCGGCTATCACGCCCGACGGCTCCGATTCGCGCGCATCTGCTCGTCCCCCGCCTTAAGCCTTGTCTTGACCGCGGCCCGGTTTCCCTCATGGGGTTTGCCGGATGCTTTGAGAACTTCGCGTATACGCGCACGTCCGCGCAAATAATCCGGGCCTGAAGTGATAGTTGGCTATCATCAGCAATCTGATTACACTCACTTGGGTTAGTCGAATCGAGGCAGGTGTGATAGTGTGCGCGGCAGAATCGAGCTAGAGCTCACTCCCTTCCCAGCTTATCTGGAAATTTCCAGACCACCTGAAGTAAACAGCTCCTCCAACTTAGAGAAAGGTTAAAGCCTAATGAGAATTATTCTCGCCGCGGTCTTTCTGGCGACAGCCTGTATGGTCTGTTCTGCACAGGAGAAACCCATAACACCGACGCCTGCTTCTGTGCTCACGACAGAATTAGAGCTCGCTCCCGTCCCGGCAGACCCTTTTTTAGCCAACCGTATTCCACTGAACTCGAAAATCTACATCGCCCCCTTTAAGAGTGAAGACGCCACCAAGCCAATCGAAGGCTTCGAGACCTACATGGCTGCGGCCATCCGTAAAAAGGGCGTTCCGGTCATAGTAGTCGCCGACCGCTCGCAGGCAGACTTCGAGATAGCAGGCTCGGCGGACAAGAAGGGCGCGGGTTGGGCCAAAAAGTGGCTTGCGGGCGACTTCCGCGGCACGACCTCAGCCTCTTTCACGGTAACAAATCTCCGCACAGGCGTTGTCGCCTATGCCGATGCCTCGCATCGCGCGTCAGCTAACAAAGGCTTGCGCTCATCCGCCGAAAAGCTGGCGAAGTACCTGAAGCGCAAAATGGTGGATGACGAGAAAAAGTTCGCCCGCCTGCCCGCGACTCCCGTTGCCAAGGTGTAGGTATTTACTTTCGCTCTCAGGCTGCAAGGTGTGGCGGCTCGCGTCTCTGGATGGATAGGAACGAGCCGCTTCCCTTCTCTTGTTCGCGCCTCAAATGTTAGTGTTCGAGGCGTCCCTCCAAAACTTCGCACAGAATCGCCCTACAATCGTCTTTTGGTTTGGAGAGTCCGAAGTCGGAGCGGCCTTTAATCCTTCAAGCCAAGCGGCAAAGCGCTCAAAAGCCGTAGCCTCTAACGCCTCCTTCTGATACTCTCCCCGCCCTCATGACCGATGGCCCCGACATGGAAGATTACGGATTCTCAATCGGCTTCGTCTCATCCGCGATGGTGAGCGAGGAACCGGAGAATTATCTGATAGAGATTGAAGGTGAAATCCTTGCTTCGGGCGACGACGTTGAAAACATCCTAGCGGGCAAGCTCCGGCTCTTTTACGCCGACCTCGATGAAGCGGCTCGCGCCGGCTACGACCTCTCTACCATTCTGGACATGCGGGCCGAGACGTGCCCCTTCATCTCGTTGTTCGATTCAAAGACCCATGAGTTCAAAGAGAGCGTCCGGCGTATCGCTGACGACCCGATGTCGCCGAATCTGCTGATACTCGACCGCGTTGAAATACTGCCCGCGTTCAGGGGCAAGGGGTTGGGGCTGGCGAGTCTCTACCGCTGCATTCAACAGTACGGCCACGGCTGCGGACTCATCGCGCTCAAGTGCTTCCCTTTGCAATTTGAGGCCGCAAAGCGAAGCGGGCCTGACGAATGGGATCGAAAGATGGAGACGGCACAGATGGGGCGAAATCAACGCGCCTGCCAGATGAAGCTCGAAGGCTACTATAGCCGACTCGGTTTCGAGCGGGTGGGTAGGACTGAGCTAATGGTAATGAACCCGGACTTCGTTCACCCCGGCCTTGAAGAATTGGGCTTTTCTTAACGGCCTTCAATCCTCGAAGCCAGGCGGCAAAGCGCGCGTGTGGCGGGGGCGTGAGAGGGTTAGTGGCGGGGCGCCGGGTGCAGGCCGTTGTTAGATGCGGCGCTAGCTAAGCATCCGGTTTTTTAATAAATTTCCGGAACTCCTCATATAGTTCCTTCTCTTCAGCCACCGCCCTAGTTATTCTGACTTGGTGAATATAAACTTGCTCTGCCCAAATGCGGAGATACTTTTCGTTACACATCCTTGCTGCTATGCTAACCGCCACGGCGTCAGCAAATTTCCCTTCCGCGGGAGGGTAGTCCTTCTCATAAAGAAGAAACGCATCCCAAGCACTATCTAGAATTCGTTCGATATCGCCGATGGTTTTATACCCTGCCTGAAGCAACCCACTTATTAACATCGAGAGGTAGTCAGCATCCATTGGTTCTCTATCAGGAAATCTCACCCTTAAATATGCATCGAGACTGTCCAGATTTATTTCTTGCTTTGTAACCACCTCCGGTGAGGCACCTTCAAATAACTCCGTCATTTTCTTCTTCGACTGCCTTCTTGAACTATAGAACATTTCAAAATGCTTGTCGGCCACATAAAAAAGTCCGCTCAGAGCATAAAAATCACGTCTTAACTCACTTGGAACATCTTCCTCACTTTTATAATCGAGATAATGAGAGACGTTAGCCCACGCATCCATCGCTAGTGTTCGCACCTGAATTTCAAAGGGGATTTTAGCTATCTGATCGTACCTCGGCCCAACAAATTCTTCTTTCATACCTGCAATAAAATGGACAGACATATATCCGAATGAAGAGACTTCAGTTCCTTCAATTTTATCGTCTTCCCCATGAATTAAGAACGAATTCCGTATCGTCTGTCCGATGAGTTCTATATCTGACATGAAAAGACAGACGACTCTAATGCCGACGATATCGTGAATCTCCCCTATAGGATTTTTTAACTCCTTCCTCCGGGCCTTGTCTAAGAATGAGTCTAGTTTTTTTATTCTGGATGATATCGAGTGTAACTTGATACTTGTATGACACAAGGCTTTCTCAAGTATGAATAGCGCCTCTCCCGTGAGCAGTTCGTATAAAGGCAACTGTCGTTGAAATTCGCGTGTTAAAGTTTCGACATCCATAGTCTTTATACATGGCCGAGGTTATGAAACTGGTAAGCGCCTAACTATAATTAGATCGACATCGGTAATAGCTCCGGTTTTGCCACGTATTACCGCCGGCGGCCTAGTTTGGTAAGAGTCGTGGTTTTACCGACGGGGGTGCGAAGTTTATTTCTGAATCCCCTTTGATGCAATAGCGGCCGGAACAAAAAAGGGGCGACCGCCCCTCGGTGGAACGGTCGCCCCTCGCAGAGAACGGCGATGAAGAAGGGCGGCTACTTCCAATAAACACCGTCGGCCAGATAGGCGCGCAGCTTACGCCGCAAGATTCTCTTCCCTCGACATATCCGCGACTTCACAGTTCCCTCCTTGGCCCGCGTTAGCTCAATAATCTGCGCGTAGCTGTTACCTTCCACCAAGAGCATCAGGGGCCTACGGAACTTCTCATCAAGCAATTCGACGGCGAGGTTGACCGCTTTCTCTCTCTCCCGCAGATACAGCTCCGTGTCTTGTAGGGGCCGAGTGTCCCGCGCCTCGATCCGCTTGCTTTCTCTATTCGGCATCCGGACGTAGTCCGGGTAACGTCTTTGCCGCCCTCGACGCTTCAGCTCGTCGTAAGCCGCGTTTCTAGCTGCACGGTAGACGTAAGGCTTATCGAAGCTTTTTCGCGCCTCGTAGAGGTTGGCGAAAACATCCTGCGCCAAGTCTACCGCGCCGTCGTAGTCATACGTGATGCGTGCGATGAAGTAGCCGATCTTACGTTGGTAGAGATTGACGGCTTCGGTGAAAGCGGAGTCGTATTCGTCGGGAGTGAGAAACTGAAGCTCACTCTCGCACGGCTCGTGCGGGGGCCGCTGGAGCAGGCCGACGAACTGCTCGAATGAAAGCGGCGAGCCGTCTCTGTCTTCGTGGTCGCACATGATCTGTGAGGCGGAGTTTGACGCAAAACAGGGGAACCGCAAAGGCTCGGTTCCCCCAAAACGCTAGCATAGCAAAGGCATTGACACTCCATCGCACCCCCGCATATATTCCTTGCGCTTTACCTAGACCTCACGGGAGCTTACCGCGATGGCTAATCCTGAACATCTTGAGATTTTGAAGCAAGGTGCAGAGGTGTGGAATGAGTGGAGAAGGCAGAATATTGGTGTCCGGGTAGATTTAACGAACTCAGACCTTTCAGGTATAGAACTTGCCATAACTTATCCTAAAAACGCTGATGGTGATACGAACACAATATTCATCTATCCGGTTGGGGCTGATCTAGTAGGTGTCAACTTGGCAGGATCAAACCTCAGTAAGGCCACCTTGATAAGTGTGAACCTTCGCGGAGCGAGTCTCGATAATGTAATTTTTAATGGAGCTACCATTTTTGACACAGATTTTACCAAAGCAGACCTTATTGAAACGGATTTTGAAAAATCTTTATTTCGGGGGAATACGTTTGGCAGCAATGACCTTAGTATTAGTAAAGGACTTGTAACAGTCGCGCATTTCGGGCCTTCAATTATTGGCATTGATACACTCTACAGATCAAGCGGGAGAATACCGGAAGCTTTCCTTCGCGGCTGCGGCGTGCCCGAGGATTTCATCACTTTTATCCCATCACACTTCGGCATACAGCAGGCAATACAGTTCTACTCATGCTTCATCAGCTACAGCACCAAAGACGAAGAATTCACTAGGCGGCTAAATTCCCGTATGCGAGACGAACACCTTCGCGTCTGGTTTGCGCCCGAAGATGTGAAAAGCGGCGAGAAACTTTATGAGCAGATAGAGCGGGCGATTCAAGTTCACGACAGGTTACTGATTGTACTCTCCGAGAGCAGTTTGCAGAGCAAGTGGGTAATGACGGAGATTCGCAGGGCACGGAAGGTTGAGCTTAGAGAGAATCGCCGCAAACTCTTTCCTATTCGCTTAGTTAATTTCGATATTCTTCAATCATGGGACTGCTTTGATGCTGACACGGGTGAAGACTTAGCGGCAGAAGTGCGTCAGTATTTCATCCCCGACTTTTCTCACTGGAGAGAACACAACGCTTTCGAGGCTGCCTTCGATAGGTTGCTCCGTGATTTGAAAGCTGAAGAGATTAAGCCCTGACCATTGACATCAGCGTACAGACGAAATTAGGGGTGACCGACCCGGTGTGGAACGGTCGCCCCTAATTTCGTATTTTCGTTTTACGAAAGTTAAGCCGCTTGCCTGCTGCGCCACCTGTGCGGACACCGGCCCGCCTCGTGGGTCATCTTGTGGCAGACCTCGCAAAGCACCTCGACGGCGAATAGGCCAGAGCCGGGATCGTCTCTCGTGAGTACCCACTGAACGAGTCCGATGCTCAGGGCCGATAGTACGGGCCGGTGTAGGTCGCCGTTTTGGTTGATGTGATGGAAGGTAAGCACGCGCGCGAACTCAAGACCTAAGCCGCAGCACGCGCAAGCCCCGCCTAAGCGCCGGATCGCTCGCCGGCGCATCTTCTCGCGGTGCTTTCGTTTGTTCGGGCGCGCGGGTTTGGGCTTTCGGTAGTGCGCGCGATAGACGGCTCGCACGGCCCGGAGGCAGAGGCGCAATCGTCTGAGCAAGAGTCTCATGGCCTTCTCCTTCCCGGCTCTCGTCTGCCGTGTCTTGCCGTGGGGCGCGGTCGCGGACGTGGGCGGGTGCGACGTGTGGGTGTGTAGTTCATTGGTTCACACCTTCCCTTTCCATTGCTTCATGTAGCCGCGTAGGGCTTTGTTAGCGGCGGGCGTTTTGGAAAAGACGACCTCGATGAGACGCGCGGCGAGCATCTGCCTGTCTTCGTGGTTCTCTATCGCGGCGAGGCCCGCGATGAGGTTAATCAACGCCGCGTGCTTGTTGTCCTCGCCTTCCATCGCGTAGTCAACGATTGAGTAGGCCAACTCTTCGGCGTACTCGTGCGAGATGATGCGCGTGCCGTCAGGAAGGAAGGCGTCGAAGGGGCGCATGGTTAAGTCCGTGAACTGCTCGACGCCGAGCGTCGGGTGGTTTATGTCGGGAACGGCTTTAAGGTTGGTTTGCTTCTTCATCGCGCGCCTCCCTTCCTGAGCAAGTCGAGTTGTCGGCTCATCTGCTTTTCTATCGCTTCATCAACCCCATGCATGAATGGGGCGGCTGCGCCTTCGGTTTCGATATAGAGCGTTTCCCGCTCGTCGTCAGTGGCGGTGTATGCGAGCCATCGCAGGAGCAGCACGAAGCGCGCGAGTGAGTCAGGCTCAAAGTGAACTTCGTTGTTGATGCCTTTGGTTAGGCGCAGGGCTTCGTCGTAGGTCATCTTTGCGGCGGCATTTGTTGTGGTGACTTTCTTCTTAGTCATTAGCTTGCACCGCCTTTCGTCTGCGCCTGCTGCTGCTTCACCTGAAGCACGAGCCGGATGTACGCCTCGGAGTGCCAGAAGTTGTCATCGTTCAGTTCCCCGAAACTCACGTAGTCATTCCACGCATCGGCAAGCGAGTTGTAGAAGCGCGTCGAGATGAGGTCGGAGTTGGCCGCGAAGCGCATAACTTCGGCGAGGTGGTGAATGAACTCTTCAAGCTCTTTGTCGCCCTGTGGCGCGGCCTGCTTCTTAGTGCTAGTCTTTTTATTGGTAGCCATTCGATCATCCTTCTTTTTTGGTTGGCTGACGGTTGGTTGCCGGTGGCGGGGAGAACCTGTAACTCTCTCCGCCACGTTTCGTTTTGCGTCTTTAGCCGGGGATTAAGTCCGGCCAAACTCCTTCGGTGGACGAGTGTTCGAGGTCGTAAATCTCGCGCCTTAATCGGAACACACCCGACTCGTTGTGCGCCTCGCCCTCGTTGAGCAAGTCCGTGATTTGTTGTTGAAGCTGCTCGATGTGCGCCGTCTTCGTCTCGTCTGTCTTGGGCTTGTCGTCTGTCTCCTTCGGCTTCGCCTTCGGCGGCGCGTCGCCCATGTCAACGATCTCGCCGAGAATTTCAACGTCGCCGATGGGGAAGCGTTGCGGAGCCGAGCCTTTGAGCGTGCTGATGAGCCGCACGAACTTGTGCGGGCCTCTGGCCGGTTCGTAGTAAATCTTTCGGACGATTAGCATCCCGTCGGGTTCTGTGACTGCGGCGAGCTTGCCCGCTCTAACCGGGCCTCTGCGAATGGTGACGATTCCGAGAGAGCGCCCGTTGTCGCTGGCGAACACTTCCATTTTGTATTCGCCGTCGTCTTTATCTTTCTTCGTTGCGCTGGCCTTGCCTACGCGCTCGCGCATGGCGTCGAGGTTCGCGGTCATGTGGGCGGCGAGCGTGCGCGCTCGCTTCCTGTCGCCCTCATAGACCGGCACGTCACTGTGCTGGCCGAACAGTTCGCGGAAGCGGTTGATGAGCGCGGCGTGGAACATCACCGTCCCTTGCTCGCGCGGGTCTGAGAGATTGTCGTCGCCGTAAAGCTCGTTTCGGTTGTCCTGCCACGAATCGCAGAGCGCGAGGTAGAGGCGACCGGCTGCGGTCGGGTTAATCTCGACGGCGTAGCGCGTCCACATGGCGAGCAAGTCGCCGACGAGCGAGATTGTCTGTTGGTTCTCAGGCGTGGCCTTTAGCGTGTCGAGGGCGCGGGCCGTTTCGTAGACGCTGGCGACGTGTCGCGTGCGCCTTCTGCCTTGTGTGCGCGGCGGCTTCTGATTATTCTTCTTCGGCATTCCGTTTCTCCTTATCAGGGTGCGGGATGTGAAGGGCGGACGCGAAACTTTCCACGGTGGCGCGTCCGCCCGCTTCGTTTGCGATCTAGCTGGCTTCTCCTTTCTCGGCGGGACGGCCCGCGCGTAGTATCTGGTCGGCGGCTCTGAATATCTTTTGCGCCGACTGCTCCGGTACGGCCTCGCCTGACCTGTTCCAGTTCTGCACGTAACCTCTGGCGTAGTCCGCGCCGTCGAGTCCTAACGTCTCGCAACAAATCAGCGCGACACATTCGGCTTCGACTTCTCGAAGCGAGCGGGGAGTCAATTCCCCGTCGCTGAACTCCGCTTCCGCCGTGTGGCCTAAAACGACGTGCGCGAGCTCGTGGAAAAGCGTCTTGTGCGGGAGTGCCGCGATGGGCGAGATTGCGACGGTGCGCTCTCTGGCGTAGCCCTGCGTGTTGCCGTCCGTGTGCGTGAACGCGACTTGCTCGATGTCGAGTTCAAACAGAGCGTCAATCTTCGACCATTCTGGAATTGTGGGCGGCGGAACCGGCTCGCCCTCGGTCTGAGAGAGTACGAACCATCGCGGCTTGTACATGAATCCGAGACGGCGCTCGTCGGGGTCGGCTTTGTCTTTGAAGCTGATAGGCTGGCAGAGCGTCAGAGCCTTCTCGCCCTTTCGCACCTGACGGCCCTTCTCTAACCATCCGGGGTATGTGGCAATCGGGCCGGGCTGCAAGTCGCGCTGATGGCATTGCACGAGCGCGAGAATCTGATTGCCTATGCTGTAGCCGTAGAAGCTCGTGTACGCTTCCAGTAAGAGGCCGGGCCTCGTCACGGCCTCTTGTAAGAGCATCGTCCAGTTGTGTTGTGCGCTCATCGGGCGAACCTCCCTTCTCTGCGGAGGAACTTGCCGAAGGTGCGCGCACGCTCGTCGTTGTAACGAAGCGTGACTGATTCGAGCGCGGCCCAGAAGCCCGCGATACATTCGTCTTTAGTGAAGCGGTGGCGGCGCTGGTCTGCGCCTTTGCGGAAACTTCCCGCGTTAGCTTTGCGCGTCTTTCGTTCGGGAGTGGTAGGCATCAGCTCACACCTCCAATCTCGCGCAAGCCCGCGATGACGGCGCTCACAAGGTTGGACGTGTGCAGGCGTTCTTCCCAGCCGTCGAAGGTGTAGGCTTCGGACTCAAGCATGAACTCGGCGGCTGTGACGAGTCCCTGCAACTCGACGGGCGTCTCGTCGAGCATTTCTCGAAGCTCGGCGGCAAGCTCGCATCTTTCCTGCCAGCCGAACGGCTCGAACTCATCTTCTAAGCGCCTGCTGACGTGGCTCGCCGTGCGTAAGGCGTCGCGGATTTCGGGAGTGATCGTCTGACCTTGACCGTTGGGGTCAACGTGTAGATAATCTGTCATGTTCGTTTCCTTTCTTGGAAGTTTGGGGATGAACAGAATGGATGGGGGAGCCTGAGCGTCGAACTCGGACTCCCCCGCTTCTTTTTAGGCGTTGACGTGACGGCGCATCTCGCGTATGCCGCGCAAGTAGATAACGACGGCTGCGAGGTGCTTGCAGACCATCGGCACACGGTTGCGATTCTTGCTCTGGAAGGTGGGCGTGCCCGCTTCGCAAGTGCATGTGCCGAACGTCTTGCCGTTCATGCGCTCGATGCGGACAAAGTAAGCGTGACCGTGACCTTTGGTGAGGTTGTTCGCTCTGTAGAAATTCTGCTCGAAGCGTCGGACGTGTATGCGCTCGGTGAGAAGCCTTTCGGCTGCGCGCGTGAACTGTTCGGGTCGTTGAATCTCAATCATTGGAAGTTTCCTTTCGAGAATGGATTTGTTTCCGCCTTGCCACTTAACAGCCGCGGCCCGTCGAAGACCGATACTGTCGTCCCATTGAAAGCCGATGAAGTCACCCGTAGGGCGCGAACGCCAGTGAGCGAGTCCGGCGCTTTTCAGCCGGACTTGACTCATCGGCTAAAATGGGAAAGACAGTAGAGGTAGATATATTTACCCTTCGCGGCATCGCGTGTACTCTCCGGCGCTCTTGCTAATCTCATAGCCCCTCGCTTTGGCGTGGCCGTTCGTGCGCTTGAGAGCGCTGGGCTGCGGCTTGCCCCTGACGACCGCTCTTTTCTCATGCTTCCCTTCCCTTTAATCCTTGCGTCCTAGTTACAGTCCGTGATAACCTGCCGACTTGTAAGCAAGATTATATCTTTTCCTGCTGACAAGTCAACACGTTTCGGGCTATGGCTAAGAAAAGCGCAGACAAATATGTGACGCAGACTGAGGCGGCAAGGGAGCGCGGCGTCGCTTTTCACGTCGTCAATACGTGGGCGCACCGTGGGCGCGTCCGCACGCAGGACGTGTACGGGCGTCTGCTAGTTCACTTGGGCGACGTGCTGAAGTATGACCCCACGGCACACAAAGGCGGGCGTCCGAAGACGAAGAAAGGCGGCGAGTGATGGGGTTGCCGAGCGACTGCATCGTGGTGTCCTGCGCCAAGCTAAGAGGCGAGCGCCACATCTGGCTTGCAAGTACCTATGATGCGTGCAGTCGGGGTGAGCCTGAGTTCTATGGATACGTTGAAGGCTTCGGTGATTGTCTCGGCCCGCTCGAAGAGGCATACAGCAAGCTCAAAGCTCTACACCCTGAATTTCCGGTGCAGCGTGTAAGGAATAAAGCGAGGATGAATTTGGATGCTTCTTTCGCTCGTTCCTTTCACTCAAAGCTTGCCGCAAAGAAACGACTTGAGCGCCCGGCTTCAAAATCAACGGGACATACGCCTTTAGAGTTTGTTTATCGTCGCGGAATTGTGACGGACGGTGAGCATTGGTCTGCGGTTAATTGGAAACATCAGATTCTTAGGAAGACCGTGAAGAAGATCGTTGTGCATCGGCGAGTGTTTCGACCGGGGCATGTGTGGAGTGATACGCGCGCCTTTC
>Ga0190275_10001588_pt1 | contig 16764 bp, 12 predicted proteins | sample Popmic550T_FD_133745 | JGI IMG/M metagenome (GOLD analysis project Ga0190275, IMG submission 133745) | Populus adjacent soil microbial communities from riparian zone of Yellowstone River, Montana, USA - 550 T | ecosystem: Environmental > Terrestrial > Soil > Riparian zone > Trees stand | place...
AGGTCCTCGCCGTCGAGGTAGGGAGATCGAAGATGACGTAGACGACCGGGTGGGTTTTCATCCGCCGCCGGACCACGTTCTCGTCGGTGTTGTGGATCCGCTGCTGGAGGCGCTCGAAGCTCGGCTTGCCGTCTTCGTCGAAGGCGACCAGCTCGCCGTCGAGGGCGGCGTCGTGGGACCCGAGCGCGCGGGTGATCCGCCGCACCTCCGGATACTGGGGGCTGACCACGTTGAGGTTGCGGGTCTGCAGCTCCACCCGCCCCGGCCGGCAGTAGGCGATCGCCCGCACCCCGTCCCACTTCACCTCGACCGCCCACTTGCCGTCGTCGCGCGGCAGGGTCGAGAGCCGGGCCAGCATCGGCACCACGTTCTCGGGGAAGGGGTCGCGCTCGCGGGCGGGCGGGTCGATCCGGTGGATCATCCAGTCCTTCTCGTCTTTGCCGGCGCGGAACAGCGCGTAGCGTCCCTGCAGCCGCTCGCCGTGGAAGTCGACCATCACTTTGCCCGCCTCCCACTTCTCCAGCTCGTAGGTGCCGGAGTCCCAGATCGTCATCGTCCCGGCGCCGTACTCGCCCTGCGGAATCTCCCCTTCCCAATCGAGGTACTCGAGCGGGTGGTCCTCGGTGTGGACCGCCTTGCGGTTCTCCTCGGGCGTCTCCGGGATCCCGTTCGGGATCGCCCAGGAGGCGGCGACCCCCTCGTGCTCGAGCCGCAGGTCCCAGTGCAGGCGACGGGCGCTGTGTTCCTGGACGACGAAGCGCGGCGGCTCCTTTTTCTTACTCCGCCGTTTCGGTGCGGACCGCGCCGGCTCCGCAGTCTTCCCGAAGTCCCGCTTGCGCTCGTACTCGTCGAGTTTCTTCTTCGCCTTCGGCATAGGATCGATTCTTGTCCCTTACCCGACTCAGCCTCTTCTTCTGTCTCCTCGGATGCGTGGTCTTCGTCCCCGCGGCGGCGGCCGACGAACCCTTCTTCCCCGGCGCCGGCAACCGAGGGTATGACGCCCTCGACTACGACGTCGACCTCGTCTTCGAGCCGAAGAGCGGGCGGATCAAGGCAAGGACGTTCATCCTCGCGCGCGCGGAAACCGACCTCCGGCGCCTCTCCCTTGATTTCCGCGGCCCCCGCATCCGCAAGGTCCGCGTCGACAACAGGGTGTCGCAGTTCCGCCGCCGCGACGGCAAGCTCGTGGTCTTCCCCAGGCAGCCGGTCGACGAAGGAGTGCTCTTCACCATCGACGTCGACTACAGGGGCGTCCCCCCGAGGATCGTCGATCCCGACGGCACCGCGGAGGGTTGGAACAGGACCGACGACGGCGTGATCGCGGTCGGCGAGCCGCAGGGAACGCCGGCTTGGATCCCCTGCAACAACGTCCCAACCGACAAGGCTTCCTTCTCCTTTGACATCAAGCTTCCGGTTGGGCTGAAGGCGGTGGCAAACGGACGCCGGGTCGCGGTGGCGATCAGAGCTGGCCGGGCGCGGTACCACTGGGCCGAAGGAGCGCCGATGAGCCCCTACCTGGCGGTCCTCAACATCGGCCACGGCAAGCTGGTCAAGAGCCGGGCCTGGGGCAGGTTGGCCTGGACGCTGGTCGATCCGCGGCTGGCGAGGGGATCGCGCCCCGTGCTCGAGGAGCTGCCGCGAGTGATCGGCTTCCTCAGTCGCCTCTTCGGCCCTTACCCCTTCAGCTCGGCCGGCTCGCTGGTCGATTACGCGCCGGACCTTGGCTACGCCCTGGAGACCCAGAGCCGCCCGATCTACGCCTACGTCCCTGACCTCACCACCCTCGTCCACGAGACCGCCCACCAGTGGTTCGGCAACTCCGTGGGCCTGAAGCGCTGGCCGGAAATCTGGCTCAACGAGGGCTTCGCGACCTGGGCGCAGTGGTACTACGCCGAGCGCCACGGCGACCGTAGCGCCAAGGAGATCTTCGAGCGACTCCGCCGGGTGCCGGCCTCCAACGAGGAGTTCTGGAACCCGCCGCCGGGTAACCCCGGCACGGCACGGCGCCTCTTCGACTCCTCGATCTACGTGCGCGGGGCGATGGCGGTGCAGGCGTTGCGGGAAGAGATCGGGACGAAGCCGCTGCTGCGGGTACTGCGGCGCTGGACCAGCGAACACCGCTACGGCAGCGCCACGATCCCCGAGTTCATCGCCCTCGCCGAGGCGGTCGCCGACCGCGACCTCGACCCGCTCTTTCGCCGTTGGCTCTACCAGCGGGGCAAGCCGCGATGATCTCGGTCATGACCATGCGCTCGGCCCTCGCCACCCTGCTCCTGGCGATCCTCGGCCTCACGGTCGCCGGCCCGGTGGCGGCTTCACCGGCGCCAGTGAAGCCGCTCGCCGAGGTCAAGGTCGGCAGAGCGGCGGTCGGCGTCGCGCCCCAGGGCCTGGCCGCGATTCTGGCCCCGGTCCGCTACCCGATCCAGCTCGCCGGCCGGATCGCCGAGACGCGGGTCGCGTTGCTGGGTCCAGGAGGGAAGCCGGTCCGCTCCTGGGTCCTGCACGAACGCCTCCACAGCGGCAGGGTCCGCTCGCCCGAGCGGCGTCGCGGCTTCACCTTCGTCCACCGGGTAGGGCTGGACGCGAAGCTCAGTCGGTTGCTGCGGGGCGGCGCCCGGGTGCGCGTGGCCGCCGGCGGCCAACTCGACCTTGACGGCGATGGTCAGTCCGAGTTGCGCTCCTCCGATCAGACCTCCGCTGCTCCCCCGCTGCGGCAGAGCGGGAAGGTCGTCTGCAGCAGCATCCCCCACCTGCGGGTGCGGCCGGGCAAGCGCGTCTCGGTGCCGCTGCCGGTCTGCGGCGCGAAGCTGGGCTGGCGGGTGGTCTCCCCGCGTTATGCCCGGGTCACGCACGGGCGCCTGATCATTCGCGCGCCGAAGCGCCTTCGCGGCCGCGACGAGATCCAGCTGCTCGGCGGACAGCGGAAAGCCGTTCCCGACGGCAGGCTGGCCTTCGACTCCCCCGTCCCCCTCTACTCGCAGGTGACGATTGGCGCTGCCTCCGGCGTCGTCGTCCGCGCCCTCGGCGACTCCGTCACCGCCGGCTTCGGCTACTACGACGACGGCAGCTCGATGACGCTCGGGCAGCTACTCGAATGCCGGCCCTCGGCAAAAGAATTCGACGACGCTTGCTCCTCCAACTCACTGAACCGGGCCAGCGCCGAACAAAAGGTGGCCTACGCGACCGACTACAGCCTCGCCAACAACATTTCCTGGGCGGCCCAGTGGGCAAACGAATATGGCGTCACCAACTACAAGAACTTCGCGATCAGCGGCTCCGAACCCAAAGACTGGGCGCCGGGGGGCGAATTCCACAAGACCACCGAACAGATCGCCGCCGAAGACCCCGACTACATCCTGATGACGATGGGCGCCAACCCGCTGCTCTCGGAAATGCTCTTCGGCGCCGGCAACATGGGCTGCGCGATCTACGCCGACGTTTTCGGCGGCTACCAGCGCTGCGTCGAAGAAGCGTTCGCCGAAGTCGGGCTGCAGGAACACCTGAAAACGCTCTACGCCGACCTCGTCGCCAATACCGACGCGACGATCTTCCTCATGCAGTACCACCTCTCGATCCCCTCGACCGCGCTTGCCTACAGCGCCACCCAGATCGCCGCGATGGGCACGCTGCTGAACCGGGAAGTAGCCGCGGCCGCCGCCGCGGTCGGCTCGAAGCAGCTACAGGTGGTGGCGCCACCCCACTTCTCCGTCGGCATCGACATCTCGCCGGTCTTTCCCTCCCGCTACTCCTGCTCACTCCTCGACTACAAGGTCGACGGGCCGAGCGTGCAGTCCGACCCGACCCAAGACGAGCTCGAGGTCCTCCACCCGCTCTCCTTCTGCGAGGGGCCCGCGGGCGGCGGCCTGCCCTGGGTGATCAGCGGCGACACCGGCATCCACCCCAGCGCCGCCGGCTACGCCCAGATGGCTTCGCAGGTCCCGCCGCCGAGCTGAGGATCACTCGCCGGCTCGTTCAGTCGACCTGAACAGGCGTCACGTAGGCGGCAGAGAGACCACCGTCGACGAGGAAGGTGCTGGCGGTGACGAAGCTGGAGTCGTCGCTGGCGAGGAAGAGGGCGGCTTTGGCGATCTCCTCGGGCTCGCCGAAGCGGCCCATCGGGATGTGGACGAGGCGCTTTGCGGCGCGCTCCGGGTCCTTGGAGAAGAGCTCCTTCAGCAGGGGCGTGTTGACCGGGCCCGGGCAGAGGGCGTTGACGCGGACGCCGCGGTCGGCGAACTCGACCCCGAGCTCGCGGGAGAGGGCGAGGACGGCGCCCTTGGAGGCGGTGTAGGAACTCTGGCTGGTCGCGGCGCCCATCGTCGCGACGAAGGAGCTGATGTTGATCACCGAACCGCCGCCGGCCGCGATCATCAGCGGGATCGCGTGCTTGCAGCAGAGGAAGACGCTGCGCAGGTTGACGTCTTGGACCCGCTGCCAGGTCTCGAGGTCGGTCTCCAGGATCGAGCCGTCGTCGGGCGGGTTGATGCCGGCGTTGTTCATCAGCACGTCGAAGCGGCCGACCTCCGCGGCGATGCGGGCGAAAGCGGCCGCGACCTCGTCTGCATCGGAGACATCGGCTTGGATCGTCAGCTCGCCCTCGGCCCCCTCGGAGGAGAGGTCGATGCCGATCACCCGCGCGCCTTCCCGGGCGAACAGTCGTGCCGACTCGGCGCCAATCCCACTCGCGGTCCCGGTGAGGACGCAGACCTTTCCCTCCAGCCGTCCGCGCATGATCAGCTCCCCTCTCCCGTTGCGTAGAAGACGTTCTTGACGTCGGTGTAGTGGTCGAGCGCATCGGGGCCGAGCTCACGGCCGACCCCCGACTGCTTGAAGCCGCCGAACGGGGTGGAGACGCGGACCGAGGTGTTGGAGTTGATCGAGACCACGCCGGTCTCCAAGGCCCGCGCCACCCGCAGCGCCCGCCCCCCGTCGCCGGTCCAGATCGATCCCGAGAGGCCGTAGATCGTGTCGTTGGCGAGTCGCACCGCCTCGGCCTCGTCGGCGAAGGGAATGACGCAGGCGACGGGGCCGAAGATCTCCTCGGCGGCAGCGCGGTCGCCGTTGGCGACCGGCGCCAGCACGGTCGGCGGGAACCAGTAGCCGGGCCCGTCGGGGGCACTGCCGCGGATCGCCACCGGCGCGCCCTCCGGGACATAGCTGGCGACGGCCTCGCGCTGGCCGGCGGAGATCAGCGGCCCCATCTGCGTCGACTCGGTCAGCGGGTCACCGACCTCGATCCCCTCCACCGCCGGTTGCAGCGCCACGAGGAAGTCGTCGAGGGCGCTGCGCTCGACGAGGATCCGCGAGCGCGCGCAACAGTCCTGGCCGGCGTTGCCGAAGACCGCCATCGGCGCCGCCGCGGCCGCCGCCTCCAAGTCGGCATCGGCGAAGACGACATTGGCCGACTTGCCGCCCAGCTCCAGCGTTACTCGCTTGATCGTCTGTGCAGCGCCGGCGGCGATTCCGCGGCCGACCTCAGTCGAGCCGGTGAAGGCGATCTTGGCGACGTCGGGGTGCTCCACCAAACGCTGGCCGCAGATACTCCCCGGCCCCGCGACGACGTTCAGCACCCCCTCGGGCAACCCAGCCTCGAGCGCGATCCGCTCCAGCTCCAGCGCGCTCAGCGGCGTCAGCTCCGCCGGCTTCAGCACCACGCAGTTGCCGGCGGCGAGCGCCGGCGCGACCTTCCAGGAGGCGATCGTCAGCGGGAAGTTCCAGGGGACGATCAGGCCGACCACCCCGAGCGGCTCGCGGAAGGTCATGTCGACGCCGCCGGCGACCGGGATCGTCTGCCCGAGCAGCCGCTCCGGCGACCCAGCGTAGTAGCGGAAGGTCTCGACCACCATTTCCATCTCGCCGCGGGCGTCGCCGATCGGCTTGCCGGCGTTCCGCGCCTCCAGGCGCGCCAGGTGCTCGTGCCGCGCCTCGATCGCGTCGGCGAGTCCGCGCAGCAGCTTCGCCCGGTCCGCCGGCGCTACTGCCCGCCAGGCCGGGAACGCGGCCTTCGCCCGCGCCACCGCCGCGTCGACCTCCTCGACCCCGGCCCGCGGCACCTCGGCCATCACCTGCTCGGTCGCCGGCTCGATCACCGCGATCGCGCTCATGCCAACTCCCCCGTCGCGCGGTTCCTTTTGCCCGATATGCGTGCATAAGGAACCGCGCGATTGCGCGCCGCCTCCACCAGCGCTGCGATCACGCGGCTCTCCTCGTCCTCCTCGGGGTGCCAGACGACGCCGAGGGCGAAGCGCTTGTCGGGCAGCTCGATCGCCTCCGGCAGCTCGTCCTCGAGCGACCAGCCGGTCACCTTCAGCCCCTCGCCGAGCTGGTCGACCCCCTGATGGTGATGGGACCAGACGACGAAGTCCTCGACGCCGGCCGCCGCACAAGCGAGCGACTCCGGCTCCAGCCGCACGTGGTGCTCGCTGAAGGTGCCGGCCACCGTGCGGTGGGTCTCGACGCCGAGCGCCTCGGGCAAGTGCTGGACCAGCGTCCCGCCCAGCGCCACGTTCAGCAGCTGCATGCCGCGGCAGATCCCCAGCACCGGCAGGTCGCGCTCCAACGCCCGCCGCGCCAGCGCCAACTCGAAGGCGTCGCGGTCGGGCCAGGTCCCCCGCGTCTCCGGGTGCGGCTCGGCGCCGTAGCTCGCCGGGTCGATGTCGGCGCCGCCGGCCAGCATCAGCCCGTCGACGCGGTCGAGCAGGAGGTCGGGAGCCACCACCGCCGCCTCGTCGGGCGGCAGCACGATCGCGACCCCGCCTGCCCGCTGCACGCAGCCCACGTAGCTGCGCGGGGCCAGCGTCACCTCGTAGCCGTTCCAGACTCCCCAGCTGACCCGCTCGACGGCAGCGCAGATGCCGATCGTGGGAGCCCCGCTGCCCGGGAGGTCGGTCATAGTCGCTCGAAGCCCCGGTAGCGCTCCCAGTCGGTGACGGCCGCCTCGAAGGCCTCGATCTCGACCGCGGCCCGGTTCAAGTAGTGATCGACGACCTCGCCGCCGAAGGCCTCCTGCGCCACCCCGCTGGCGGCGAAGGCGTCGCGGGCGGCGTAGATGTTCGACGGCACCCGCGGCTTGTCGGACTCATAGGCGTTGCCCCCGAAGGCCTCCTCCAGCGGCAGCTCGGCGTCGATCCCGTGCAGGCCGGCGGCGATCATCGCGCTCAGCGCCAGGTAGGGGTTGACGTCGGCGCCGGGCAGCCGGTTCTCGACCCGCAGCCCCTCGCCCTCGCCGACTACCCGCAGCGAGCAGGTGCGGTTGTCCCGCCCCCAGGCGACCGCGGTCGGCGCGAAGGAGCCCTTGGCGAAGCGCTTGTAGGAGTTGACGTGCGGCGCGTACAGCAGGGTCAGCTCCCGCAGGCAGGCGAGCTGCCCGGCGACGAAGTGCTCGAACAACTGCTGGTCGGCGGCGAAGGCGTTGGCGCCGTCCTCCCGCGTCAGCGAGCAGTGGATGTGGCACGAGCTGCCCTCGCGCTCGTTGAACTTGGCCATGAAGGTGATCGCGTGCCCCTCCTGGGAGGCGATCTCCTTGGCGCCGTTCTTGTAGATCGCGTGGTTGTCGGCACTGCGCAGGGCGCCGTCATAGCGGAAGTTGATCTCGTGCTGGCCGAGGTTGCACTCGCCCTTCGAGTTCTCCACCTCCATCCCCGCCCCGGCCATCTCGTTGCGGATGCGGCGGATCAGCGGCTCCACCCGCGCCGTCCCCAGCAGCGAGTAATCGATGTTGTAGAGGTTGGCCGGTTCGAGGTCGCGGAACCCCTTCTTCCAGGCCTCCTCGTAGGTGTCGCGGAAGACGATGAACTCGAGCTCGGTGGCGGCGGTCGCGCTCATCCCCCGCTCCGCCAGCCGCGCCAGCTGCCGGCGCAGGATCTGCCGCGGCGAGGCGACGACCTCGCGGCCGTCGTGCCAGCGCAGGTCGGCCATCACCATCGCCGTCGCCGGCAGCCACGGGACCAGCCGCAAGGTCTCCAGGTCCGGGACCATCTCGAAATCGCCGTAGCCCTTGTCCCACGAGGCCATCGCATAGCCGCCGACCGTCTCCATCTCGACGTCGACGGCGAGCAGGTAGTTGCAGCCCTCGGCCCCGCGCTCGAGCACGTCATCGAGGAAGTGCGAGGCGGTCAGCCGCTTGCCCTGCAGCCGTCCCTCCATGTCGGCGATCGCCAGCAGCACGGTGTCGACCGCGCCGTCGGCCACCGCCTTCTTCAGCTCCTCGATGGTCATCGGCGAAACGTTACGCCGCAGCCGTCACGGGCGGTTCGGGCCGACTTCGGGCTCGGGGCCGATCGCTTCCTCGATCTCGATCTCCCGCACCTGCCCGGTGAAGTGCTTGCGGGCGCTGGCGAACCAACCGATCGCGGCGAGGAGGATGACGATGCCCACCATCAGCGGCGCGTAGTTGAACGACTCCCAGGTGAATTCGTCGTTCCACGGCACCGCCAGCGGCGTGAACGGGAGGCAGAAGATGATCGTGATCAAGCCGACCCAGAAGGTCGCGAAGGCGTTCATCCACTTGTACTTGCGCCCGAGGTTCCAGGGACCCGTCTCGAAGTCGTCGCCCTTGCGCCAGCGCAGGAAGATCGGGATCACGTAGGCGATGTAGAGGCCGATGACGGCGATCGAGACGACCGCGAAGAAGGCGAAGGGCACGTTTTCGCCGTTCCCCTTCAGCGCCGGCAGGGTGATGATCAGCGCCGCCGTCGCCATCACCAGCACCGCGTAGATCGGCACCCGCTCGGAGTTGACCCGCGAGATCACGCCCGAAGCGCGGTGGCCGAAGCCTTTGTCGCGGGAGAACGCGTAACACATGCGCGAGGCGCTGGTCAGACAGGCGGCACCGCAGAAGAGCTGACCGACGACGGAGATGATCAGGACGAACTTGCCCCAGCCGCTCCCCAGCGCTTCGGTCAGCAGGGTCGGGGCGAACCCGGCCGCCTCGTTGGCCGCGTTGACGTCGGCGACCGCGAAGGTGATCGCCAGCAGGACGACCCAGCCGATCAGCGCCGAGTAGAAGATCGAGCGCCACACCCCCTTCGCCGCCGATTCCGACGCGCCATGGGTCTCCTCGGAGATGTGAGCCGAGGCGTCGAACCCGGTGATCGTGTACTGGGTCAGCAGGAAGCCGAGTGGCAGCACGTAGAACCAGTACATGCTGTCGCTGAAGCCGCTGTTGTTGATCCGCTCGGTGAAGACGAAGCTGAAGCTCTGGTGGGTGTCGGGGACGATGATCAGAACCGCGACGATCGCCGCGACGCCGAGCACGTGCCACCAGACCGAGACGCTGTTGACCAGCGAGAGCATGTGCGTTCGCCGGATGTTGACCGCCGTGTGTAAGAGCAGGATCAGCGCGAACAAGAGGAAGACCTCGGCGAGGATGTGGGAGCTGTCGCCGAAGTTGACCCCGAGCAGGTTGACTTCGTAGAGGCCGAGGACGACGTTGAGGAAGGTCGCGCAGGCGTAGTCGACGGAGGCGAGGACGGCCACCAGTCCGATCAGGTTGAACCAGCCGGTGAACCAGGCCCAGACCGGTCCCCCGAGCCGGCCCGACCACCAGTAGATGCCGCCCGCGGTCGGGTAGGCGGAGACCAGCTCGGCCATGCAGAAGCCGATGATCAGGATCGGGATCGAGATCAGCGGCCAGCCGATCGAGATCGCGATCGGGCCACCGTTGTTCCAGGCCTGCCCATAGGTCGTGAAGCAGCCGGCGAGGATCGAGATGATCGTGAACGAGATCGCGAAGTTGGAGAACCCACTCCAGGCGCGGTTGAGCGACTGTTTGTAGCCGAGCTCGGCTAGTCGCTGTTCGTCGCGACTCGGTCCCGTCGTGCTGCTCTCCATCTGACCTCTCCCTTCCCCGAGCACCCAACCCGGGTTAAAAGGTTCAACGAACCGACCTATAAGGTCAAGGCGAGCCTAGATCCGCCCTTGACCGCTGTCAATGGGCGTGCGCAGAATCTTCTATCCCGCCTCCAATGGCATCGCTCGCAGACACCCTTGGTCCGATCTCAGCGCGACTGGGGGAGCTCGAAGGCGACCCGATCGCACTTGAGGGCGGGATCACCAACCGCAACTATCGGGTCCGCTTCGCCGGCTCCGACGTGGTCGTGCGGCTGCCCGGCAAGGACACCGAGCTGCTGGAGATCGACCGCGCGGCGGAGAAGGCGGCGGGGGAGCTGGCCGCCCGCGCCGGAGTCGGCCCGGCGGTGGTGGCGCTGCTCGACGACCCGCCCTGCCTCGTCACCGAGTTCGTCGTCGGCGAGCCGATGAGCGCCGAGGAGCTGCGCGCGCCGGGGGTGCTGGCCGAAGTGGCGGCGGCGCTGCGGACCCTGCACAGCTGCGGTGAGCCGCTGCCCGTCGCCTTCTCCGGCTTTCGCATCGTCGAGACCTACGCGGCGCGAGTGGCGGCGCGCGGGGCCGAGGTGCCCAGCTTCTACGAGTGGGCCGCGGCCGCCGCGCACCGGATCGAAGCGGTGCTGGTCGGCCCCGAGCACGAGCCGGTCCCCTGCCACAACGACCTCCTCGCCGCCAACTTCATCCGCTCGCCGCGGGGCGTTCGGCTGGTCGACTGGGAGTACGCGGGGATGAACGACCGCTACTTCGACCTCGGCAACTTCGCCGTCAACAACGAGCTCGACGAGACCCAGGAGGCGGAGCTGCTCGCCGCCTACTTCGAGTCGCCGGCGAGCGATTGCCGGCTCGCGGCGCTGCGCCTGATGCGCTTCATCTCCGACTTCCGCGAGGCGATGTGGGGAGCGGTGCAGAGCACGATCTCCGACCTCGATTTCGATTTCGACGACTACTGCGCCAAGCACTTCGACCGCATGCGCGACACCACCGCCAACGGTCGGTTGGAGCAGCTGCTGGAGGAGGCCGGCGGTGCCACGGGCTGAACTGCCCGAACGCGCCCGCTGCGTCATCGTCGGCGGCGGCGTCGGCGGCACCTCGCTCGCCTACCACCTGGCGAGGCTGGGCTGGGATGACGTGATCCTGCTCGAGCGCTCGCAGCTGACTTCGGGCTCGACCTTCCACAGCGCCGGCCTGGTCGGGCAGCTGCGCGGCTCGGTCTCGCTGACGAAGATGATGATGCACTCGGTCGAGCTCTACCGCCGGCTGGGCGAGGAGTCCGAGTTCGATCCCGGCTGGGTCGAGTGCGGCGGCATCCGCCTCGCCTCCAGCGAGGCGCGGATGGAGGAGCTGCGCCGCCAGGCGGGCTGGGCGAAGACCTTCGGCCTGCCGCTGGAGCTGATCTCCGCCGAGGAGGCGAAGGAGCTCTTCCCGCTGATGTCGACCGACGGCGTCCTCGGCGCCGCCTGGCTGCCGACCGACGGCTACATCGACCCGGCGCAGCTGACCTACGCCCTCGCCGACGGCGCCCGCCAGGGCGGCTGCCGAATCTTCACCTCGACCCGGGTGACCGGGATCGAGGTCCGCGAGGGCCGCGTGCGCGGGGTGCGGACCGACAAAGGCGACGTCGAGGCGGAGGTGGTGGTCGACGCGGGGGGCATGTACGCAGCGGAGATCGCCCGCATGGCCGGCGTCCGGGTGCCGCTGCTGCCGATGTCCCACCAGTACCTCGTCACCCAGCCGCACGAAGCGGTCCGCGAAGCCCGCGAGCATCAGAAAGTCCGCCGGACCTTGGATTCGCATAGCGGGCAAAAGGACCGGCGGACCCGAGGGCATCTGCCCACTTTGCGGGACCCCGACCTCCTCATCTACTACCGCGAGGACGGCGACGGGCTGGTGATGGGCGGCTATGAGCGCCGCAGCGAACCGGCCTTCTTGCCCGGCGGCCCGAGCCAGGTCGAGTCGATCCCCGCCGACTTCAACGGCCGTCTGCTGGAAGAGGAGTGGGGCCGCTTCGAGGAGATCACCGAGAACTCGAAGCGGCGGGTGCCGGCGATGGAGCAGATCACCGTCACCAAGTTGATCAACGGCCCGGAGGCGTTCACGCCCGACAACGAGTTCTGCCTCGGCGAGACCGAAGTCGGCGGCTTCTTCGTCTGCGCCGGCTTCTGCGCCCACGGCCTCGCCGGGGCGGGCGGGATCGGCAAAGTCGTAGCCGAGTGGATCGCCGAGGGTGAGCCGAGCCTCGACCTCTGGCACATGGACATCCGCCGCTTCGGCGCCCAGTACCGCTCCCCCGCCTACACGCACGCGCGGATCAAGGAGACCTACGAGACCTACTACGACATCCGCTACCCCCACCACGAGCGGCGAGCGGGGCGGCCGCTGCGGATGTCCCCGGCCAACACCTGGCACCGCGACCACGACGCCGCCTTCGGCGAAAAGTCGGGCTGGGAGCGGGTCAACTGGTACGAGGCCAACGCCTCCCTGGGGAATGAGGACTTGCGGCCGCGCGGCTGGGCCGGCCAGCACTGGTCGCCGGCGATCGGCGCCGAGCACCGCGCCACCCGCGCGGCGGTCGCCCTCTTCGACGAGAGCTCCTTCGCCAAGCTCGAGGTTGAGGGCGAAGGCGCGGCGACATTGCTCGAACTCCTCTGCGACAACGAAGTCGCCCGCGGGGTCGGACAGATCACCTACACGCAGATGCTCAACCACCGCGGCGGCATCGAGTGCGACTTCACGGTCGCCCGCCTCGCCGAGGAGCGTTTCTCCATCGTCACCGGCACCGCCTTCGGCAACCACGACCGCGAGTGGATGCGCCGCCACCTCCCCGGCGGCGACGAGGTGCGCATCCACGACGTCACCTCGCAGTGGGCCTGCTTCGGAATCTGGGGACCGCGGGCGCGCGAGGCGCTGCAACCGCTGACCCCGCAGGACCTCGGCAACGAAGCCTTCCCTTACATGTCGCTGCGCGAAACGACGGTCGGCAACGTCCCCGTGCGGATGCTGCGGGTGACCTACGTCGGCGAGCTTGGCTGGGAGATCTACTGCCCGGCCGAGTACGGGCTGGGGCTATGGCGGGCGCTGTGGGAGGCGGGCCAGCCGCAGGGGATCGTCGCCGGCGGCTACCGCGCGATCGACAGCCTCCGGCTCGAGAAGGGCTACCGCGTCTGGGGCGCCGACATCACTCCCGACGAGACCCCCTACGAAGGCGGCGTCGGCTTCTGCGTCAAGCCCGAGAAGCCCGGCGGCTTCAACGGCCAGGAGGCGCTGTTCGACGCCCGGGAGCGCGGCCCGCGCGCTCGCCTTTGCTGCCTCACCCTCACCGACCCCCGCTCGATCGCCCTCGGCAACGAGCCGGTCCGCGTCGGCGGTGAGATCGTCGGCCGCGTCACCAGCGGTGGCTACGGCTACACCCTCGAGCGCTCGATCGCCTACGCCTACCTGCCGCCCGACCAGGCCGATCCCGGCACCGGCGTCGAGGTTGAGATCTTCGGCCAGTGGGTCGCCGGCGAGGTGGCGCCGGAGCCGCTCTTCGACCCGCGCGGCGAGCGGGTCCGCGCTTAGGCCGGCCCGCCCTCGAGCCGCAGCGGCGCCGGCAGCAGTCCGGCGAGAATGTGCTCGGTCCCCTCGGTGTGTTCGCGCATCTGCCGCACCGCCCGCGCCCCGTCCCCCCGGCGCAGCTCCTCGACCAGGCGCAGGTGCTGCTCGTTGGCGCGGGCAAGAACCTCGGGAGGGTGGGCGATCAAGGCGATCAGGCCGCTCATCTGCGCCTGCGCGTCAGTCATCGCACTCAGCAGCCGCGGCGACTGGGCGGCCTCGGCGATGCCGATGTGGAAGCGGATGTCGAGGCGGCGGTACTCCTCGAAGTTCTCCAGCTCCCCGTCCATCTTCGCCGCCTGCTCCGCGAGCCGATCGAACTGCGCCTCGCTCCCCCGCTCCGCCGCCAGCAACGCCGCCCCCGACTCGATCGCAACCCGGTAGTCGAGGATCGCCCAGGCGTCCTGCTCGAGCGATTCCCCCTGGTGGCGCTCGGTCAGCGGCGGCTGCTCGGCGACGAAGGTGCCGCCGGTCCGCCCCCGCGAGGAAACCAGGTGCCCGCTCTGGACCAGAGCCGTCAGCGCCTGCCGCAGGGTCGAGCGAGAAATCCGCAACCGCTTCGCCAGCTCCCGCTCCGGCGGCAGCTTGTCTCCCGGCCCCAGCAGCCCGACCCGGATCGCGCTTCCCAGGCGCTCGACCGTCTCCTCGAAGGTGCTGGCCGGCTGGACCGGCATGAAGACCGCCTCCAGCGCCGCGTCGCGCTCCATGGAAGAACGGTACCGGCTAGGAGTCCATGTACTTGGTGAACGCCTCGCGAGCGAGATCGCTGAGCGAGCGGCCTTCTCTGTCGGCCCGTTTCCAGGCGGCCTTGTGGAGGTCGGGAGAAACGCGGAAGCTGACGCGGGGCGACTGACCGGCGGCCCCGAGCGAGGGGCGACCAACGTAGCGGCGCTTGAGCGTGGAGGGGTCAGGCGGGTTCCGCTCGAATTCCTCGGCCATTTCTGCGGCGATCTTCTCCGTGAGCACCATGCCGGAGCGGGTCACCCCCAAGATCTCATCGTCCTCGGCCCTCTTGGCTGGCTTTTTCACTTTTCCCATGCGCGTGCCTCCTCGTAAAGACCCCGAAACCGACTCCGCAGATCCATCGCGTGTATCACCATGAACTCGTCCTCTTCCTGTTCGACGGCCATGACCTCCAGTGCGACTCCCTCCAAGTCATCGCCAAAGAACACGACGCGCCGGTCGACTTCAGAGCTGGCCGGGTTCCAGAAACGCTTGACGAGCTGCATGCCGCAGTGTTCGACGACGTAAAGCGACCGCTCGCGCGAGATCCGGTGCTTGGTGGCCGACCGGGCCAAGGTGATCCTGGCTTCCTCGGGCCAAACATTATGTCGGACAGAATAGCGGAGATCCGGGTCCAGCTCCTGCCCCAGTACCCGCATCAGCAGCCATGGCGGGTTGACCTCTTCGTACCGCGTCTTCGGCACGAAGACGAAGGCGCGACCGTCCTCGGAGAGGTGCAGGTAGCCCCTACGCCAGTAGTGCTTGTACATCTGCAGCCGGGTCCCGTCGATGAGCTGCACGGTCCCCATCCACATGAAGTCGGCGACGTGGTCGGGAGCGAGGTTCAGCAGCGGCTCCCATTCGGGCGCGTCGACCCGCAGGATTTTGCCGCGTATCGGCTTCGGAGAAGACACCGGCCCAGCCTCCCGAGGAGGCTGGGCCGGAACAAGACGCGAGGGTGCCGCTTCAGCAAATCTTCAGCGACAAGTCCGTGACTTCGGGGGGTCAGTCGCTGATCTTCACCCCGCGCCGTGCCTTGTTGTCCTTCAGGTTTGGGTCCGACAGACCGGAGCGCACGCGGGCGCGCATCCTGACTTTTCCGGCCTTCTCCGTCGCCACTACGACCCGCAGCTTCTTCGACTTACCGTCGGCGAGGTCGCCGAGCCGACAGGTCAGCTTCCGCTTGCCACCTTTCACCTTCCCGAGGGTGCACGGGTGTTTCCCGTTCACCTTCGCCCCTTTGACCTTGCTGGTCAGGGCGGGGACGGTGCCCTTCAGGACGACCCCAGTCGCCTTGCTCGGGCCGCGGTTGCTGACGGTGACGAGGAAGGCAAGCTTGCCTCCCAACTGCGGGCGTTTCGGCTGCGGCTTGATCTGCACCCGGAGGTCGGCCTTGCTCGCTCCGGTGCCTGAGCCCGGGGGCGATGGACGCGCCGGAGCTCCAGGTTGGCCAGGCGGCTGGGTCTGGGCCTGCTCGAAGGCACCGATGTCGCAGCTCGGGCCCTGGGGTCGGACGACGCCCCGCTGGTCGAGCGGCGGACAACCGGCATTGGTGCCACCGTCGAAGGCCGGACTCCCCGCCAGCAGCGCCATCGTGTCGGTTTCGCCACCGTCGTTGGCCAGCGGCGCGAGTTTCGGATCGACGTCCTGGCGACTACCCTCGTCGGTGAACATGCAGGTCGCGTCGTCGGAGAGGTTGTGGTCGGAGACCGCCAGCGCCACCAGGGTGCAGTTGCTCGTACCCATCGGGCCGGTATTGCCGGCGACGATCGTGTTCGTCAGCGAGAGAGCGGCGGAGCCCCCCATCATCGGTTCGGGGTTGTAGACGGCGATACCGCCGCCGAGGCCGGTATTGCCGACGCTGTTGCCGACGATCGTCGAGTTGACGATCGTCGCTTCGCTGCCTTCGGTGCTGGCGGGGTCGATCGCGAGCAGGACGCCGCCGCCTTGGACGATCACCCCGGTGGACTCGACGCTGTTGCCGGTGACCGTGGAGTTCGTCATCCGCAGTTTGCCCATCACGAAGACGCCGCCGCCGAGGCCCTCGACCAGGCCGCCGGTGACTTTGTTGTTGGCGATCGTGCTGTCGTTGATCGTGATCGCCGTTTTTTCGCCGCTCTCAGGCGGAGCCGAGAGTCCGGCCCCGTTCTGCGTTGCGACGTTGCCGGAGACGTTGACCCCGTTCAGGGTCAGCTCTTCGGCGGCATAGGCGATGATCCCGCCGCCGTCGCCGGCCAGGTCTTCGCCGACGATCTCGGTGGCGCTGCCGCCGGTAATCGTCATCTGTTCGATCGTCACTTTGTCCCCGCCGACGTTGAAGACCCGGGAGGTTCCGCCGGCGTCGACGACAGTGTTGCGGGCTCCGGCCCCGCGGATCACCAAGGAACCGGTGCCGCTGGGAGCGAGCTCACCTTTTTCGACCGCGTAGGTTCCAGGAGGAACGACGACGGTGTCCTCGGCATCAGCTGAAGCGCTGGCAGCAAGGACCGCCTCGCGCAGCGAACAGCTCGGGACGGTCGTGCAGGCGCCAGCGACGGGGTCGCTGTCGACAGTCGTATTGACGGTGAAGGTCGCTGCTAAGCCGGTGGCCGGGGCGACGAGGGC
>Ga0190275_10001589_pt1 | contig 16760 bp, 11 predicted proteins | sample Popmic550T_FD_133745 | JGI IMG/M metagenome (GOLD analysis project Ga0190275, IMG submission 133745) | Populus adjacent soil microbial communities from riparian zone of Yellowstone River, Montana, USA - 550 T | ecosystem: Environmental > Terrestrial > Soil > Riparian zone > Trees stand | place...
ACGAGAGGGGCCGTGGCGCGACGGCGGCTCGGCGCCGTTGGCAACGGCGGTATCGTTGCCTACGGCGCGCGAAGCCCGGCCCGGAGCGCAGCGGAGGGACACGCCCGCATCCCGCTGTTCCGTCACGGCCGCGGCACCGATTTGCGGCGATCCGTATCATCCGTCATGTCCGCCCGTATCCCACGTCCACGACCCGTCGCGACCATGACCACCGCCGAGCCCGCCCTGTCGCCGCTGCTGGAGGGGTACCTGAGCCAGCTCGCCTTCATCCGCCGCGAGACGGCGGAGCTGACGGACGGCATCACCGACGCGCAGTTCGCCTGGCGCCCCGCGCCCGAGCGGTGGTCGCCCGGGGAGATCGTGAACCACCTCAACCTCTCCGGCGAAAGCTACGTCGGCCGGCTCGCGGCTCTGCTGGCCGACGCCCGCGCGCGCGGGCTGAAGGACCGCGGCGACTTCAAGCCCAGCCTGTTCGGCGGAGCCCTGGTGCGCTCGATGGAGCCGCCGCCGCGCAGGCGCTTCAAGGCGCCGCGGATCTGGCGCCCGGAGACGGCCGGCCCGGCGCTCGACCGGGGCCGCGAGCTGGCCCGCTGGCACGCGCTGCACGACGCGCTGGAGGCGCAGATCCGCGCCGCGGCCGGGCTGGACCTGCGGCGCATCCGCCTGGCCTCGCCCGTGAGCGCGCTGATCCGCATGAACGCGGGCGACGCGCTGGCGCTGATGCTCACGCACGAGCGCCGGCACCTGCTGCAGCTTCGGAAGGTGACGGAGGAGGCGGGGTACCCGAAGGGGTGAGGGAGGGCCGTCTTGAACGGGCGAAGGCCTGAGGCGGGAGGTGTCCCCAAGGGGGATAGGTTTTACGACGCGTCTTGACTAGGGCTAGAAGGGCCATACGTTGTTTTTGTCGGTCCAAACGGCGCAGGGGCGCACTCTCGATTGCCGAGAGTGTGCCCTTCAACGTTTGAGGCCGAAATGGATCCGCAACGAGATCGGTGGGAGATTAGGTTCCAAGTCGAGCGCCAGCGGTCATCTGAGTTGATGCGGCTAACCGGCGATAATCGACCACCCCGTCGCATGAGAAAGTTTGTGCTTTGGGTCGTGACCGCGATTGTCTCCGGTGTAATCGGATGGATGATTCAGCATCTGTTCGGATGAACCGGTTATGCTGCGGACGAAACCTCCCGATCGTTCACCCGCTGCCCAGCATTCGCTTGCTTCGAAGCTCCTGTGCAATTCCCCTAGAGGGGGTATCCCACGTCGCCCGGCGCGGCGGTGACGTAGGCTTCGGCCTCGATCTCAACCAGCATGTCGGGGTCAATCAGGGCGCGGACCTCCACCATGGTGGCGGCGGGGCGGACGGCGGCGAAGAACTCGCCGTGCGCGCGGCCCACCTCTTCCCATCTCCCGATGTCGGTGACGTACATGCGGGTGCGCACCACGTCCGCCAGCCGCGCGCCGGCCTTCAGCAGCGCCGCCTCCACGATGCGCAGCGCCTCCACCGCCTGCGCGTAGGCGTCGCCCTTCCCCACCACCTGGCCGTCGACGGTGGCGGTGCAGCCGGAGACGTGGACGTGCGGGCCCACGCGCACCGCGCGCGAGTAGCCGACCGCCGCTTCCCACGGCCCGCCGCTGGAGATGTTCTGCCGCTTCTCGGTGGTCGGCATCGTCCCGTCATGGGGTTGAAGGAGAGCGGCGGCGCGGGTCAGAGCGCGCCGTCCATGTACAGCTCCAGCCGCCATCCGCGCGGCTGGCGCAGCGCCCGGGCCAGGTCCACGCGGAACAGCCCCTCCAGCACGCTGAACCCCGCGCCCACCGACCAGAGCGGATGCTGGATTGTAAGCGCGTCGCGGTCGCCCGCCCAGCCCATGTCGGAGAACAGCGCCAGCCGCGCCCCGCCCGAGCCCCGCGCCAGCTCGCCGCGCGCGCGCCAGTAGGCGGTGCCCGCCGCCGAGCTGCCGTCGTAGCCGCGCAGCGTCCCCGGCCCGCCCAGCCGCCAGAGCGACTGCACCGGCACGTCGCCGAAGCTGGTGCCCGCCGCCGCCTCCACCGCCGCGCTGAGCCCCCCCAGCGGCAGCGCGCCGCGCAGCCCGACGGACGGCCGTGCGAAGGCGAAGCTCCCCGCCTGCGCCTCCACGCCCAGCTCCGCGCCCCACTCCATCCCCAGGAACGCCGCGCCCACCAGCGGCCGCACGGTGAGCGCCGCGCCAAACTGGTCGGCCGGCGCGGCGGCGATGTTGGGGCGGAAGTCGAAGCCCGAGAACGCGCCGCGCAGGGTCACGTCGGTCTCGCGGTCCACGCGCGACTGGTGCTCGGCGAAGAGGCGCCACTCCAGCCACGCGCGCTCGGAGCGGGGCGGCGCGCCGCGCAGTTCCACGCCGGCCGCGCGGAAGTAGTCGCCGTTGTCGCGCCCCCAGAGCAGCGCGCCCAGCGAGTTGCCGATCCCCAGCGGGCGCTCGGCCGGGTTGGCCGCGGCCAGCCGCCGGTACGCCGCCAGCCGCAGCCGCCGCGCCGCGCTCTCGCGCGCCAGGCCGATCTCCACGTCGGGCTGGCCGGTGGCGGTGGCGATGCGCAGCGTCCCGTCCGCCGTGAAGGGGCCGAAGTCCACCGTCTGCCGCATCCCCACCGAGAGCGCCTCCACGCGGTTGTAGCGCAGCAGCAGCGGCGTGCGGCGGATCGACGGCCGGGTGAAGAGCCACGGCTCGGCGGCCACGCGCCGCAGCTCGCCGGCCAGGTCGCCCGCCTCCTTACCCGAGAGCAGCGGCGCGCCGGTGGTGACGGGCTCGGGGAGCTCGGGGCTGCTGGCCAGCGTGGTGCTGTCGGCCGGGAGCGTCACCTGCACCTGGTCGCAGGGCACGCCGCCGCACTGCGACCGGGTCGTGTCGTCCGCGGCGGGCGCGGGCGCCGGGGCCTGCGCCACGGCGGCGCCGGGCGCGGCGGCGGGGTCGCCCTCCACCTGGTACTGCGAGTAGCTGCGCTCGAAGCGGACGGGCACCGCGGCCCACGAGCCCGCGGTGAGGGTGGCGTCGATGGCGGTGAGCGTGGGCATCCACCAGCGGTTCTGCACCAGCCCGTACTCGGTGGTCACGTAGCGCACGTCGATGCGGAAGTCGGGGAGCACCGACCACGCGCTCCCTCGCCGCGGGGCGCGCCGCGACGACAATCCGCCCTGCACGCTGATCTGCCGGCGGCCGGCGCTGTCGCGGCTGGTCTCGGTGCGGATCTGGTCGGTGAGCGAGTGCGACAGCCGCAGCAGCGTGCGCACCACGCCGAAGGAGCGGTCTTCCAGCCAGATCGACCCGCTCACCAGCGGCGCGTCCAGGTGGCGCGGCTCCACGCGCAGCTCGTACACGCGCACCGACTCGCCGCCCGACAGGCGCACGGTGAGCGTGTCGCCGGTGCGGAAGCGGTAGTCGCGCTCGCTCCCCTCGGCCAGCGGGTGGCGGATCCAGGTGGAGCGGCCCACGAAGCCCATGCGCAGCCGCTCGTCGGCCGGGTCGAACACCAGCTCGCGGGCGTTCTCGCCCCTGTCTTCGCCGGTGTCTTCGTCGTCCACGCCGCGGTGGCGGTGGCCGAGCACCTCCACGCGCACGGGTCCACCTCGGCGCCAGTCGACGCGCGCGGCCATCTCCTCGCCCGCCAGCAGCCGCTCGCGGAAGGCGGTGCGCAGGCCGGCCGAGGTGCGCTGGCGGGCCAGCGCGCGGTATGCGCGGACGCTGCGGTCGGTGAAGCGGCGGTACTCGCGCGCCCGGCGCACCAGCTCATGCGCGTTGGGGTCGCGGTAGGCGGAGGCGACCGTCCCCGCGCTGGGGGCGGCGGGCGTGGTGTCCTGCATCGCGGCGGGTGCCAGCAGCAGAAGGCCGAGTGCGGCTGTCGTGAACATCATGGTGGATGATGGGGATGGCGTTTCGGATCCGTCGCATGAGAGCGCCGGCGGAGGACGAGCACGCCGTCAGCCAATGGAGGATCGGGGCCACGTGCCGCCCGCGCCGTCACGCGCGGGACGAAACGGTGCAGTGCGCTGCGATCAAAGGAGATGCGGATGAGTTGTCGTCCCGCTCGACTGCGCCGGCGCGCATGACGAGATGCGTGTCCCGTCCCCTGCGGCGGACGGCGTCCCGTGTCGAACGCACGCCGCGTGATGGCTCCTACGGCGGATGATCACGCGAGTTTCGGAACGGGAGCGGACGCGCGGATCAGGCGGAGCAGAGAAGAAGCGCGAGCCACACATCCATGCCACGTTGCAGAGACCCGTTCGGGATCAACATCCAGAAAATGTCTCACGCAGAGCAGCGGAGAAAGCAGAGGAAACTTCGTCGTTCTCTGCTTCTCTGCTGCTCTGCGTGAGATTCTGTTGGCCTTGGAATTAGAACGGTGACTGGTACGATGGATCAGTCCGCCAGCTCGCCGCGGAGCATGGTGACGGCGCGGCCGCCCAGGTGCACGCGGTCGCCGGCCGCGCGGACGCGCACGGTACCGCCGCGGCGCGAGGCCTGGTAGCCGGTGAGCACGTCGCGGCCGAGCGTCGCCGCCCAGTACGGCGCCAGCACGCAGTGCGCGGAGCCGGTCACCGGGTCCTCGTCCACCCCCGCCGCCGGCGCGAAGAAGCGCGACACGAAGTCGTACGCGCCGCCCTCCGCCCGCGCCGTGACGATCACCCCGCGCGCCCGCACGCGCCGCAGCGCGCCGATGTCCGGCGCCAGCGCGCGCACTTCCGCCTCCGACGCGACCTCCACCAGCACGTCGAAGTGGCTGCGGCCCACGTACACCGGCGTCACCCCCAGCGCCTCGTCCAGACCGTCGATCGGCTCGGCGGGCTGTTCGGGCTTGGCGGGGAAGTCCATCCAGATCAGCCCGTCGTCCCTGCGGCAGGTCAGCAGGCCGCTCTTCGTGTGGAAGCGCGCCTCCTCTTCCGGTGCGAGGGCGGCGTGCTCCCACAGCACGTGGGCGCTCGCGAGCGTGGCGTGGCCGCAGAGCGCGACCTCCACCGCCGGCGTGAACCAGCGCAGGCGCCATCCGCCGTCTTCCGGGTGCAGGAACGCGGTCTCGGAGAGGTTCATCTCCATCGCCACGTTCTGCATCCACCCCTCGTCGCGCGGGCCCGGCATCACGCACACGGCCGCGGGGTTGCCTGCGAACGGGCGATCGGCGAAAGCGTCGACCTGCACGATGGACTGGGGCATACGACTGGGGCGATGACGGTTGAACGAGGATGGGCGGACGCTCGGCTGCGTCCGCGCATCCGAGGGTGCCCGGGAAGGTACGCTCGCGCCCATCCCATCGCACGTCACACCGATCGTAGTGGCGACTGGCGCCGCGGGCCCTCTCCCTGGCGCCTGACGGCGCCTGTCCCTCCCCCAAAACAACCTGGGGGAGGGACCTTGGCTCGCTTCGCTCGCGGCTACTTCGGGGCGGACGACGATTGCAGCGCCGTCAGCCGAGGGATGCGGATGCCGATACCGCTACTGCACGCAGCGGCCGTTGGGGTCGGGCTTCGGTTGGTCGACGACGGGGCGGTGGTCCAGGTTGGCGACGCGGCCGGCGAGGTCCGCCACCAGTCCGGCCACCTTCGCGGCGCGGCCGTAGTCCACGTACTGCGGCTCGTCCGTCACCTGGTGGTAGTCGGCGTGCCCGCCGGTGGTGAAGAAGATGATGGGGATGCCGAAGCGCGCGTACTCGTAGTGGTCGCTGCGGCAGTAGATGTTCTGCGGGTGGCCGTTGGCGTCCATCCCGTAGTCGAAGCGCATCCCGTGGCCGCCTGTGCGGTTCACCGTCTCGGCCAGGTCGCCCAGCTCGGTGGAGAGCCGGCGCGAGCCCACGAGCTGCACGTACCCCGGCCCGCCGCGCAGCACGCCGCCCTCCTTGGCCTGCCCCGTCACGTCGCCCGAGCCGCCGCGGCCCACCATGTCCATGTTGAGCTGCGCCACGATCGCGTCGCGCGGCACGGTGGGGTGGTCGGTGTAGTGTTCCGAGCCGTACAGCCCCGCCTCCTCGCCCACGTGCCACACGAACAGCAGCGACCGCTTCGGCCGCGGGCGCGAGGCGAAGAGCTGCGCGATCTCCAGCACGCTCGCCGTGCCCGAGGCGTCGTCGTCGGCGCCGTTGTACACCGAGTCGGGACGCGCCGAGCGGCCGCCGGTGCGCCGGCGCACGCGGGCCAGCAGGTCGTTCACCTGGCGCTGCTGCTCGGGGGTCAGGCGGGGCTCCGGGTCGTCGGCGCCGCTGGTGCGGAAGAGGTGGTTCACGATGTACATCGAGTCGTGCGCCACCGGTACCGGCGTGGTGCCGATGTGGTCGTTGTGCGCGCCGATCGCCACGAACTCGCGGCCCAGCACCGGGTCGGATCCGCGCAGCAGCGCCACCACGTTGCGCGCCGGCACCGCGGTGGGCCGCTCCACGAAGCGCGGCGAGCCGGCGACCGTTGGCCCGGTCGCGCCCGGGCGCAGGCCGGCGGGGTCGGCGCCCAGCAGCAGCGCGGCGGCGCGCGCGGTCACGTACAGGTACGACGGCAGATCGGGGCCGCGCTGCCCCGCCATCACCTGCAGCGGCTCGCGGTACTGCGCCAGCGAGCTCTCGGGGATGCGGTCGAGCCCGGCGAACGCGATCCCCGCGGCGCGGCGGTAGCGGCGCACCATCGCGGCGCGGTTGGCCGTGCCCGGCGGGTTGCCCACGAACGTCGGCCCCATCCCCACCACCACCAGCTTCCCCGTCACCGCCAGGCTGTCCACCATCTGCGTGGAATCCGACATCGTCCCGGCGTAGATCACCTGCACGCCGTCGACCGAGCGCGCGCCGGGGCCGTTGTCGCGCGGCACGTAGTCGGTCCACGCCCGCAGCGCCGTGCCGTTCACCGAGAACGGGGCCGCGTCGTCCACCACGCGGTCCACCAGCGGGATCGCCTGGAAGAAGGTGCCGTTGTCGCCCGCGGGCTCCAGCCCCATCCGCCGCAGCTCGGCCGCGATGTACTCCGCCGCCTTGGCGTTCTCGGGGCGCGCCAGCAGCCGCCCCTTCATCGAGTCGTCCGCCAGCGCGTACACGCGCGTCATCATGTCGCCCGGCGTGATGGCGGCGGTGGTGGGCCGCGGCGCGCGCGTGCGCGGCAGCCCCAGCGCGGCCCACGGGTCGGCGGGGGCCTGCGCGTGCGCCGCCGCGGGGATGGCGGCCAGGGCCAGCAAGGGCAGCAGGCGGACGGGTGATCGGGTCATCGGCAGGTGCGGTTTGGAGGATCGGGAAGGGCCGGGAGGATGCGGCGAGTCGGCGCGCGGGCCGGGAAGGTCGCGCGCCCGTCCTCTCGCGGCGGAAAGTACCCGCCCACAACGCCGAAAGGTTCGAAGATGGGGCGAAGTGTTCGATCCCTGGTGCGAATCGGCGCCCCCGCGTCGTGAACCTGCTGTCGCGGCGCCCGCGATGAGAGCCGATGCTTCCGACGGCACTGAAGCTCTCCCCCTCCCCCAGGCTGTTTGGCAGGCTGTTTGGGGGGAGGGGGTCGGGGAGAGAGGGCCCGCCGCGAAGCGGCGATCCGTATCGACGACGATTCGTATCCCCCGAACGCCGACCGGGTGCATCGTGAGCCGATGCACCCGGTCGACCGCGCCGGGCGGATGTCTACCGCCGCGTCACGAATTCCGCGCGGGCTCCCGCGAGGTGAAGCCCACGCCGGCCAGCACCAGGCCGAGCAGCGCGTGCAGCCAGATGTCGTTGCCGCCCAGGGGCACCAGCCCGAACCCGTCGGGCGCGACGAAGCCCAGCACCATCAGCACCAGGTAGATCACGCCGGCCACGCGGCAGTAGGTGACCGCCGCGGGGTGCGTTCGCGACGCGGCCACGCCCCAGATGCCGAACAGCAGGTGAACCACGTTGTGCAGCAGGTTGACGGGGAACAGCCCCAGCGCGTGGGGGGCGCTCTCCATGTCGGCCGCCATCCCCATGCCGCCGGGGGTGATGAACCCCACCACCGCGACCAGGATGAACACCACGCCGAAGACGAGCGCGACCTTCTGGGCCAGCGACCTCATGCGAGCCTCCTGTTTCTGGCGGGTGGAGCGCGGAAGGCGCCGCGCTTTCGCGCACCCACGGTGCGCCGGCGCCGGAGCGAGCGCAAGCTTTTCGCCCCGCGCGGGCCAGGAACTTGCTCCTCCGCTCTGTCTGCGACCCAGCGAACAAGGAGGCACGCGATGGCACGCAACCGGGACGGCCGCGGCTACGACGGCGACCACGGCCGCCACAGCTACGGGACGGGCGGCTACGAGATGGGGCCGGGGTGGGGGTGGGGCGGGCAGGACCGCGACCCCAACTGGCAGGGCGGCACCTACCACGGGATGCGGATGGAGGGCGGCGGCTCGCACCAGGCCGCCTACGGCCGCGACCGCTTCCACCGCCAGGCCGACCTGGGCGGCGCGGGCGGCTTCGACGGGCGCTACGACCTGCCCGAGGGGTACTACGACGCCAACGGCTACTACCACGAGCAGTGGGAGGGCCAGGGCCGCGGCGGCGTGCCCGGCCGCTGGCTCGGCCATCCGCGCTACGACCACGACGTGCGCCGGGTGGAGAACGGCGGCGTGCGCTACGACCGCGAGTACCTGCGCCAGTACAACGCCCACTCGCCCGGGCTGGGCACGGGCGGCCCGCGGCGCTCGTGGGGCTTCAGCGACGCGCACGACGCGCCGCCGATGCGCGGCCGCCACGACGCGCGCGACGTGCGCACCGACGAGCGCGGGTACGTGGGCTACAACACGGGCGGCTTCGCCGACAACGGCTTCCAGGGCCCCGGCACCCGCCAGTCCATCCCCATGCAGAAGGGCCGCCGGTAAGCAGTTCGGGGATGACGCGGCGAGGCCCGCGGCTCCGTGTGGAGCCGCGGGCCTCGCCAGGTCCAGGTCTTCCCCGCCGCGTCAGCCTTCGTCCGCGTCGTCCGTCCTGGCGGGCTCCACCGGCGCCAGGCGCCGGTCGGGGGACGACGGATCGCGCTCGGGCAACGCTTCGTCGGCGCGCAGGATGGTGGCGTCGCAGGCTTCGCGGCGGTTCTGCAGGATCACCTCCAGCTCGCGCTCGCGCAGGTCCAGCGTGTAGCCGGCGCCCACGATCCCCACGCGCAGGTAGCTGAGGGTGAGCGCGGCGCCCTCGTCGCACTTGTCGGCGTTGTCGTAGCGCACGCCGCGCCCGTCCACGAAGGTCACCGACCCCTTCCCCACCACCTCGCCCCGGTGGCCCGAGACCACCATCGCGGTGTCCTCGTCGATCCCCAGGCCCATCAGGTCGCCGTTGCGGGCGATCACCATGAACAGCCGCTGCAGCCGCCGGCGCTGCGTGAAGTGCGTGTCGATCACCGCGCGGAAGCCCAGCAGCCCGAAGCCGGGGCCCAGGTGGAGGTCCTGCATCTTCCCGTACTCGTCGGGCTCGCCGCCGGCCATGATCGTCTCGGTGAGCGCCGCGGCGCCCGCGCTGGTGCCGCAGATCACCGCGCCGCGCGCGTACGCGTCGGCCAGCGCGCGGCCCACGCGCGAGCCGCCGAGCGTGGTCACCAGGTGCACCTGGTCGCCGCCACCCAGGAAGATGCCGTCGGCGTCGCGCAGCATGTCGGCCACGCGGGCATCCTGCGCGCGGTCGCGGCTGTCCACCAGCGGGATCTCCACGTGCGGCGCGCCGGCGTCGCGGAACGCCTTCAGCCAGTGGCGCGCCGAGTCCACCGGGTCCATCGACGCGGTGGTGAGCCCCACGATGCGGCCGCCCTCGCGCCCGCCGGCCAGCTCCACGAAGCGCCCGAAGGCGGCGCCCGCCGGGTCGCAGGCGCCGCCGATCAGCACCAGCGCGCCACGGTCGTCGGCGCGTCGCCGCGCGGGCGTCTCGCCCGCCGCGCGGCCGGCCGGCGTGCCGCCGTTCCCCTTCCCGTTACTCGACTGCCGCTGCATCGCTCTCCGCCCGTTCCCCGGCCGGCTCCAGGCCGGCCCTCAGCTCGTCCAGCGACCCCAGCGCCAGCGCGGCCGCCACCTGCGCCGCGGGCTGGGCGTCGCCCTCCAGCTCCCCCGCGTCGCGCGAAACCCCTTCCAGCTCCACCACGATCCGCCCGTCGCGCACCAGTGCCACCGCGTGCGCCACCCGCGTGTCGCGGTCGGTCACGTTGTCGCGGGTGGAGAACACCGCCACGCGGCACCCCGCGTCGCGGGCCATGTCCTGCACTTCCCACTCCTTGGCGGGGCACACCACGATCCCGCCCTCCGGCACCGCGTCGGCCAGCACCGAGACCAGGCGCCGCGCCATCTCGGGGTCCTGGTAGCGCTCGGGGACGTCGCCCGGCTCGGCGTCGAGCACCACGGCGATGTCGGAGCGCGAGTAGGGGAGCCCGGCGTTCAGCAGGAAGCTGGGCGCCACGTCCACCACCAGCTCGCGCTGCGAGACGCCGCGCCGCACCATCTCGTCGCGCACCCCCGAGCGGTCGCCGCCGCCGGTGATGCCGCACAGCACGCGCTGGTGCAGCCCGGGAACGTCGGGGGTCTCGGCCAGCGACGCAAGCTCGGCCAGCGCGAAGTCGACGGTGGCGCGCTCCAGCTCGCCGGCGTAGGCGCGCTGCACGATCTCGAGCGAGAGCGCGGCGCAGCGCAGCCCCACCTCGGCGTGCAGGTGCTCGAAGACCACCGTGTACTCCCCCGGCCGGTCGCCGCCCCGGGCGCGGCCGTACCCCACCGCGTGCCCGATCATCCCCTGGAGCTCCAGCGCCACGTGCTCGGCCACGTGCGGCGGATAGGTGCCGCGCCGCAGCCGCGTGACGAAGCCGCCGCGCTCGCCGATGCTGCAGCGGTGCTCCCACAGCCCCGGCAGCGCCGCGATCAGCGACTCGGTGAACCCCGCCACGTGCGCCGACGAGATCTCGTCGAAGTCGCCGGGCCACACGTCCATGCGCGTCACCGGCCGGCGCGACCACAGGTTGGCGCCGCGCAGCGAGCGCAGCGACACCAGGCGGATCTCGGAATACGGGTCGGGACGGCTCATCGGCGGACCGGTACGGGCATGGGGGATGGACGGCGCAAACGCCGGGCCGGGCGAGCACGTGCACGAGCCCGTGGGCGCCGGGTGTCCACCGCGGGGGACGAACCGGCGCGGATCCACGAGCGCCTCTGAATCCCCGCGGCCCGCGCGGACGTAGAGGCAGCGGGCCGCGGAGGCAGGATGGAAGGCGCATGGTTCCTCGCACTTTGTCTCGCTGGCCTCGCTCGCGCGAGACGGAACGTTTGCCGCCGGCGGCGTGTCTGTAGATGCGCACGGGTTGTGCGAATCGCAACCGTGCATCTGGACGGCTCGGCCCCCGACGCGCACATTGGGGCTGTCGTCCCTCGTCCCTTCCCGCCTGTCCGCCCTTCGGAGTTCCCAGCGATGAATTCCCGGCACTTCACCACGACCGCCCTGGCCGCGCTCGCGCTCGCCCTTCCCGCGACGCGCGCGCAGGCCCAGCCCGACGTGGTCGGCATCACCCGGCGCGCCAGCCCCGCGGTGATCACGCTCAACACCTACAACGCCGCGGGCCGCAAGACGGGCCTGGGAAGCGGCTTCTTCCTGTCCGACGGCCGCATCGCCACCAACCGCCACGTGGTGCAGAACTCGGCGCGCGTGGAGGCGGTCACGCAGGACGAGCGCCGGCTGGGCACCGCCACCTACGCCGAGGCGGTGGGCGGGCCCACGGCCGACCTGGCCATCCTCCCGCGCATCACCAACCCGCCGGCCACGCTGAACCTGGCCCGGGCGCTCCCCGAGGTGGGCGAGGCGGTGGTGGTGATCGGGGCGCCCGAGGGGCTCTCCAACACCGTCTCCACCGGCATCGTAAGCGCCATCCGCCAGCTGCAGGGCCGCACGCTGGTGCAGATCAGCGCGCCGATCAGCCACGGCTCGTCGGGCGGGCCCGTGCTGAACATGCGCGGCGAGGTGATCGGGGTGAGCGTGAGCGTGCTCTCCGAGGGGCAGAACCTGAACTTCGCGGTCCCCGTCACCGAGCTCACGCGGCTGGTGCAGGGCCCCCGCGGCCGCATCGCGCTCACCGGCGACCTGCGCTTCGGCAGCGAAGGCGCGGGCCCGGGCCGCGGCGGGCGCGGCGGCCGCGACATCAGCGACCTGAACCTGCGTACGCTGCCGCGGATCGCGATCGGGCAGACGATCACCGGGCGCCTCACCACCAGCGACTTCCGCCGCCCGGACGGGTCGTTCGCCGACGCCTACGTGTACACCGGCCGCGCGGGCGAGCAGATCACCATGACGCTGCGCTCCACCGACTTCGACGCGTGGGCGGTGATCGACGACCCCACCGGCCCGATGCGCGAGCACGACGACGACAGCGCCGGCAACCTCGACGCCGAGCTGACGGTGACGCTGCCGCACGCGGGGCAGTACCTGATCGTGGCCAACTCGGTGGCCGGGAGCGCCACCGGCGCGTACACGATCTCGCTGCGCGGCGGCGCCGGCCGCCACCCCGTCCCCGACGCCGACAACGACGACGGCGGCGCCGTGAGCACGGGCGACGAGTTCGACGTGCGCAGGGCCACCCCCATCCGCGCGGGCCAGACGGTGACCGGCCAGCTCACCCGCAGCGACACCCGCCGCAACGACGGCTCGTACGCCGACTCGTACCTGTACCGCGGCCGCGCGGGCGAGCAGCTCACGGTCACGCTGCGCGCGTCGGGGTTCCAGCCCTGGGCGGTGGTGGACGAGCCCAGCGGCCCCTTCCGCGAGCACGGCGGCGCCGGCGGCGGGAGCTCCGCCCGGCTCACGGTCACGCTGCCGCGCAGCGGGCAGTACATCATCCTGGCCAACTCGGTGAACGCCGGCGGCACCGGGTCGTACACCATGACCGTGGAGAGCGGCGGCTCGTCGGGGCCGGAGAGCACCACCCCCGGCGGCCGCGGCGACATCAGCGACATGGACCTGGGCTCGCTCCCGCGCATCCGGCCGGGCGTGGCGCTGAGCGGGCGTCTCACCACCAGCGACTACCAGATCACCGACGGCTCGTACGCCGACGGCTACGTGTACCAGGGCCGCGCCGGCGAGCGGATCACCGTGATCCTGCGCTCCAGCGACCTGGACGCGTACCTGGTGGTGGACGAGCCGAACGGCCCCCTGCGCGAGACCGACGACGACGGCGCCGGCGGCACCGACTCCCGGATCACGCTGACGCTGCCCCGCAGCGGGCCGTACATCATCGTGGCCAACTCGGTGGGTAGCCCCAACACCGGCCGCTACACCATCCAGCTCACCGGCGGGCGGTAAGGCCGCTCTGCTCCTCTGCTGACGAGACGTAGACCACGCGCGCGGCGGAGTTCCGGACGCGCGCGTGGTTTTTCGGCCGATGTGGGGATTGACAACAGCGCGCAAACCGAATAGATTCCGTATAAGAACAGAACGACGTTGACGGCGGGTGTGATCGCCGGTACATTATCAGCTATGACAGCGGGCGCCGCTGACCTCCGAACTCCGTAACCAGCTTACGGGTCTCCGCATCGCGGATAGGGGTCAGGGTGCCCGCTGTGCTTTTGCCTTCCGCGGCACCCACTTCCAGATGTTGAAGCCCGCCTCCGTCTGCTTCGATTCCACGCACAGGCTCGGCTTCCCCACCCCCGCGCAGATCCGCTCGGCCAGCTCGATCTTCCCACGGCTGGCACCCGGCGCGGTGTGGCCGCCGGCGTAGTGGAAGCCCACGGCCCCGGTCAGCACGTCCACCACCTGGATCAGGTCGTCCTTCTTCGAATCCCGCGCCTCCACCGACTCGCAGCAGGCGTAGTCGAGGCCCCGGTCGCGCCGCGCGGCGGCGTTCAGGGTGTCGCGCAGCGTCTGGAGCCGGCCGCCGCGCTGCAGGTTCAGCGCGTCGAGGCGGACGCGGTACAGCCAGCCGGGCTGCACCCGCGACAGCAGCAGCGTCCACCAGGCCTTGAAGTAGCCCAGCTCCCGGTCGCCCTCGTTCCATGCGTCGTTGTCCACCAGCCGCCGGTCGATGACGATGCACTTGTACTTGATCCGCCGCGCCCCGATCTGCGCGGCGACGAGGTCTACCAGCTCCAGGTAGAACGGGTGCGCCGCCGAGCCGGAGCATTTTTTCCACTTCACCTCGCCGGTGCAGCCGTGGCGCGCGCGTGCGGCCGCGATCAGGCCGCGCAGCGCGTCCGCGTGGCGGGCGGGCACCCACAGGCCGCCCAGCAGGTCGTAGTGCCCGCGCTTCAGCGACTCGTCGCCGTAAACCTCCACGCGGGGACGGTCGGGGCGCACGGGTGTGGGTGATGGCGGGTGGAGGTGCGGCGTCACGGGGGTGCGGCGCGGGTGGCGAAGAAAGAGGGCCCCGCCCCGGCCATCAGGGGAAAGGGCCCTCGGCTTCCAGCTGCTGCGCCAGCGAAAGTGGCCGTGCCTTCCACCCCTGTCAAGCGCGCGATGGTTCACGGCTCGCCAGCGGATGCAGACGAGCCGGTGGTCACACGGCGGAATCGAGATCGATCGTCCCCAATGCCCGAGACGACAGAGCCGCGGAGGAGGCGCTTCCGCCGCGGCTCTGCGGCTTTTCACGAGGATTACGTCCCTGGGATTGCAGAGCGGGTCATGCGGATCCAGCGAACTCCGTTCCGCGGACGGGCAGTTGCGTGAGGGATTCGCGCCCGGAGGGCCGAGACGGCGGCGCGCCCGCGTCCGTGCCTGCGGGAACGAGCGGGGCCATGGCGCGCCGGCGGCTCGGCGCCGTTGGCAACGGCGGTATCGTTGCCTACGGCGCGCGAAGCCCGGCCCGGAGCGCAGCGGAGGGACACGCCCGGACCCGGCTCTTCCGTTTCGGGCCCCAGCACCGACTTTTCGGACTCTGGATCAGAGGCCCGTTCCCGTGGCGCGGGGATGAAGCTGGGTGAGCACACGAGGCACGTCGTCGGCCAGCACCACGGCCACGTCGCCCTCGCCGAGCAGCTCCAGGGCGCGGGCCACGGCGGCCGCCTCGTCGGGCTGGTGCTCGATCTGGTCGCCGTGCAGGCCGGCCTCGCGCAGCCCTTCGATCAGGAGCGTGGCGACCTCGCCGGGGCGCCGGCCGCGCAGGTCGCCATCCTCCTTCACGATCACCAGGTCGAGCCCGGCGCAGAAGCGCGCCACCGAGCGCACGTCCTCGTCGCGCCGGTCGCCGGGCACCCCCACCACGCCGATGCGGCGGCGGGCGGGGATGTTGGCGACCATGTCCATCAGCCCCTCCACCGCGGCGGCGTTGTGCGCGTAGTCCACCAGCACGCGCGCGTCGCCCACCCGCAGCAGGTTGAGCCGCCCCGGCGTCATGCTGGGCGAGGGGAAGAAGGACAGGAGCCCGGCGCGGATGGTGTCGTAGCGCACCCCCTGCACGTAGGCGGTGGCGATGGCGGCCAGGATGTTCCCCTGCTGGAAGCGCGCGGCGCCGCCCATCATCAGCGGCACCTCGGCCACGCCGGCGATGGGGATGCGCAGCCGGCCGCGGCGGATCACGAAGGTGCCGTCCTCGATGCGCGCGCCGATCCCGGCCCGCGCCACGTGCTCCTCGAACTTTGCGTTCGCGCCTTCGGGGAGCGTGGAGAAGAGGACGATGTCGGCGCCGGTGCGGTCGCGCATCGCGTAGACCAGCGGGTCGTCGGCGTTCAGCACGGCGTGCCCCTCGCGCTTCACCACCGCGGGGATCACCGACTTCACCTCGGCCAATTGCTCCACGGTGTTGATCCCGCGCAGCCCCAGGTGGTCGGCGGACACGTTCAGCACCACGCCCACGTCGCACTCCTCGAACCCCAGCCCGGCGCGCAGCAGCCCGCCGCGCGCCGTCTCCAGCACCGCCACGTCCACCGTGGGGTTGGAGAGGATGATGTTGGCCGAGAACGGGCCGGTCATGTCGCCCTCCATCACCAGCCGGTTCTGGAGGTAGACGCCGTCGGTGGTGGTGAAGCCCACCGTCTTCCCCGTCTGCCGGAAGAGGTGGGCGACGAGCCGGGTCGTCGTCGTCTTCCCGTTCGTCCCCGTCACGGCGATCACGGGGATGGTGTACGCCTGCCCCGCCGGGTACAGCATGTCGATCACGGGGGCGCCCACGTTGCGCGGCTTCCCCTCGTGCGGGTGCGTGTGCATGCGCAGCCCGGGGGCGGCGTTCACCTCGATGATCACCGCCCCGTTGTCGCGGAAGGGCACCGAGATGTCGGGCGAGAGCACGTCGATCCCGGCGATGTCGAGCCCCACGATCCCCGCCGCCATCTCGCACGAGGTGATGTTGTCGGGGTGGATCTCGTCGGTGCGGTCGATGGAGGTGCCGCCGGTGGAGAGGTTGGCGGTGGCGCGCAGGTACACCGCCTCGCCCGCCGCGGGCACCGTTTCCCATGCCGTGCCGCGGGCGCGCAGGTACTCCTCGCTCACCGCGTCGTCGGGGAGCCGGGTGAGGGTGCGCGTGTGGCCGCGCCCGCGGCGCGGGTCGCGGTTGGCCTCCGCCACCAGCTCGCGCACCGTCAGCGCGCCGTCGCCCACCACGTGCGCGGGGACGCGCTCGGCCACCGCCACCAGGCGCCCGTCCACCACCAGCACGCGGTAGTCGCGCCCGGTCACGAAGCGCTCCACCACCACCCGCCGCCCGTACGCGCTGGTCACCGGCCACGCCGCGCGCACCTGGTCGTCGTTCTCCAGCCGCCCCGAGATGCCGCGGCCGTGGCTGGCGTCCAGCGGCTTGATGAGGACGGGCCAGCCGATCTCGTGCGCGGCGTCCAGCGCGGCGTCCTCGCTGGTCGCCGTCATCCCCTCCGGCACGGGGAGGCCGA
>Ga0190275_10001590_pt1 | contig 16754 bp, 9 predicted proteins | sample Popmic550T_FD_133745 | JGI IMG/M metagenome (GOLD analysis project Ga0190275, IMG submission 133745) | Populus adjacent soil microbial communities from riparian zone of Yellowstone River, Montana, USA - 550 T | ecosystem: Environmental > Terrestrial > Soil > Riparian zone > Trees stand | place...
GCACCTTCGTCGCCTCGGCGACCTGCGTCATGCTCCTGGGGGCGACCCCGGTCTTCGCCGACGTGGATCCCGACAGCGGCAACATCACCGCCGAGACGATCGAGGCGGTGCTGACCGAGCGGACGAAGGCGATCATCCCCGTCCATATCGCGGGCTGGCCGTGCGACATGCCGGCGATCATGGCCCTGGCCGAGCGGCGCGGCCTCCTCGTCATCGAGGATTGCGCCCAGTCGCACGGCGCCGAGATAGACGGGCGCCCCGCCGGAAGCTTCGGTCACGCCGCCGCGCTTTCCTTCTGCCAGGACAAGATCATCACCACCGGCGGCGAGGGCGGAGCGGTCCTGTTCGAGGACGAGGCCGCCTGGGAGTGGGCGTGGAGCTTCAAGGACCACGGCAAGAACCGAAGCAAGGCGATGGCGCCGCCGGGCCCCGACTTCCGCTGGGTCCATGACGGCGTCGGCACCAACTGGCGGCTTACCGGCCCCCAGGCCGCGATCGGGCTGAAGCAGCTCGCCAAGCTCGACGAGTGGAATGAAGTGCGCACGCGCAACGCGCACATCTGGGCCGAAGCGCTCGCCGGAGTGCCGGGCTTGCGAGTGCCGTTGCCCGGGCCCCGGTTCCGCCACGCTTATTACCGGTTCAACTTCTACCTCCAGCCCGGCGCCGAGGGCGCGCGCGCCGAGATATTGAAGCGGGCCAAGGAGGCGGGGCTGGGCCTCACCGCGGGTTCCTGCTCCGAAGTCTATCTCGAGAAGGCGTTTCGCGACCTGCCGACTCCCGATCTGCCGAACGCGCGCGCGATGACCGGAAGCAGCCTCGCGGCCCCGGTCCACCCGACGCTTCGGCCCGACCGGCTCCGGCTTCGGGCCGCCAGGCTTGCCGAGCTGATCCGAGCGATCGTGGGTTAAGCTTCCCGCAAGTGCCATTTTGGTCTAAGGACCGCCGCTCCCATGATTTTCCAGTTTGTCAGACGAGTGTCCTCGGCGGACCGGGCGCAGAAGCGCCTGATTCTGGTGGCGTTCGACGTCGCCGCGATGATGTTCGCCCTGGTGGCGGCTTTCTCGGCGCGGCTCGGGGAGCCCTATCTGCCGGTTGATCCGCTGGTCCTGTTGGCAGCGGGCATCTCGATCGTCGTCGGGCTGATCGGCCTGTTCCAGCTTCGCATCTACCATATAGTGTTGCGCTTCTTCGACCTCGGAACGGTCAGCCGCATCCTTTTCGGCGCCGCCATCGCCGCTACCGCCTGGGTGCTTCTCGTCTATTTCATGCGCGCGTCGATGGTGGTCGACGATGTCCGAATCCTGGTGCCGCGGTCGGTGGGCTTCATCTACGGCGGCTTCCTGTTCGTGCTCCTGTTCATGGGCCGCTACGCGATGGCGGCGCTGGTCATCGGCGCCGAGCGCAAGCATCCGAGCGGCCGCGCGGGGCGGCGCAACATCGTCATCTACGGCGCCAACAGCGCCGGAATCAGCCTCGCCGAATCGGTCCGCCGAGACCGGCATTTCCGCCTCTGCGGCTTCGTCGACGACGATCCCGCGCTCAAGGGCCAGATTATCGCCGGCGCCCAGATCCACCCGCCCAGGGCGCTCGCCGACCTCGTCCAGGACAATGACGTCAGCGAGGTCTTCCTCGCCATGCCGAAGGCGACCCGCTCGCAGCGGCTGAGCGCGATCGAGCGCCTGAACAAGCTCAACGTGCAGGTGATGACGGTGCCCGCGCCGGAGGAGATCGTCTCCGGCCGCTTCACGGTGAGCGACGTCCGCCCGATCGACGTCAACGACCTTCTCCGCCGTGATCCGGTCGAGCCGCTGAGCGACCTCATCAAGGAGGTGGTGGACGGCCAGACCATCCTCATCACCGGCGCCGGCGGCTCGATCGGCTCGGAGATATGCCGCCAGATCATCCGGGTCCGCCCGGCCAAGCTGGTCCTTCTCGATCACAGCGAGTTCGCGCTCTACACGATCGAGCAGCAGCTGCTCGAGCTGATGAAGGACCGCGATCCGCGCGACCGGCCGGCCGTGGTCCCGGTGGTCGGCTCGATGCTCAACGAGCTGCTCGTCCGCGACATCATCCGGATGCACGGCGTCGAGACCATCTATCACGCCGCCGCCTACAAGCATGTGCCCCTGCTCGAGCATAACGAGGTCGTCGGAGTCGAGAATAACGTCATCGGCACCTGGGTGCTCGCCCGGGCCGCCTTCGACGCCAAGCTCACCCGCTTCACCATGATCTCGACCGACAAGGCGGTGCGCCCGGAAAGCGTCATGGGCGCCAGCAAGCGGGTCGCCGAGCTCGTCATCCAGGCGCTGGCCGAGCAGGGCGAGACCCGCTTCGGGATCGTCCGCTTCGGCAACGTTCTCGACAGCTCGGGCTCGGTGGTCCAGACCTTCCGCGAGCAGATCCGCCGCGGCGGCCCGGTCACCGTCACCCACCCCGAGGTCACCCGCTTCTTCATGTCGATCCCCGAGGCGACCCAGCTCGTCCTCCAGGCGAGCGCCATGGCCCGGCACGGCGAGGTGTTCGTGCTCGACATGGGCGAGCCGATCCGGATCGCCGAGCTTGCGCGCAACATGATCTCGCTGTCGGGAATGACCGTCCAGGACGAGGACAATCCGAGCGGCGACGTCGAGATCGCCTATGTCGGCCTTCGCCCGGGCGAGAAATTGTACGAGGAGCTGTTCGTCGGCGAAAGCGCGCTCGACACCGCCCACCCGCGGATCAAGATGGCCAAGGAGCGCTTCATCTCCTTCGCCGAGCTTCGCTCCCATGTCGACAAGCTGCGCCAGGCGATCTTCGCCGGCGACGCCGTCGCCGTTCGCGACAAGCTCCAGGAGCTGATCGCCCCCGACCAGGGCGAGCTCGGCCGCCCCGACCCGGCCGAGCGGCCGGAGGGCATTTCACGGGACACGAGGGTGGTGATCTGATCCGCGTTATTCCGGCGAAAGCCGGAACCCATGAACACGGATTGGCGAGATCATTCGCCCCGGCCCGTGTTCATGGATCCCCGCTTTCGCGGGGATGACGCTTACGCGGCAAGCCCTTCCGCTTCTTCCGGCGCCGACTGGCCTTCGAGCCAGGACTGGAACATCAATATCGCCCAAAGCTGATATTGCATGTTGGCCCGGCCGCTCTGGTGGGCGTCCCAGGCGGCCCGGATCGGGCCCGGCCGGAAATAGCCTTCGCCGGCTAGCCGACGCTCGGAGATAAGCTCTTCCGCCCAGCCTTTGAGCGGCCCGCGCAGCCAGGCGTCGATCGGGATTCCGAAGCCCATCTTGGGCCGCTCGATCAACCCTCGGGGGACGTGACGGTAGAGCAATTGGCGGAGCACCCACTTGGTCTCGCCGCCGCGAAGCTTGAGGCCCTGCGGCAGCCGCCAGGCAAATTCGACGACCCGGTGATCGAGCAGAGGCACCCGGGTCTCGAGCGACACGCTCATCGCGGCCCGGTCGACCTTGGCCAATATGTCGTCCGGCAGATAAGTCAGCATGTCGAGCGCCATCATCCGCTCGCAGACCGGAAGCCCCTCGAGTCGGGCCAGGGTCTCCGGACCGAGCGTCGCCGGCTCGGCGCCGCCGATGACGATCTCGCCGGGGTCGCGCCAGCTCGACACCAGCTCGCGGTAGAGCTCGCCGGGCGAGCCGCTGGCAAGGCCCCGCGCCGCCTTGTGGACCTTCTCGCCCGGGAGCGAGAGACGCATCGAGGCGGGGAGGATCGGCGAGACGACGCCCGCGACCTTGTTCCACTGCTCCGGCGAGAGCGCGACCATGCCCCTGGCGGCGGCGCGCCGAAGCGGCCGGGGCAGCTTCGAGATTCGTCCCCAGTTGCGCGCCGCCAGCCGGTAGCGATTGTAGCCGGCGAACAATTCGTCGCCGCCGTCGCCCGACAGCGCCACCGTGACCTGGCGCCGGGCGAGCCTCGACACGAGCAGGGTCGGGACCTGCGAAGCGTCGGCGAAAGGCTCGTCGTAGATGGACGGAAGCGACGGGATCACCGCCAGCGCGTCCTCCGGCCGGACGTAAAGCTCGGTATGGTCGGTGCCGAGGTGGCGGGCGACGGCGCCGGCATGCTCGGCCTCGTTATAGGCCCGGTCGTGGAAGCCGATCGAGAAGCTCTTCACCGGCCGCGACGATTGCGCCTGCATCAGCGCGACCACGGTCGAGGAATCGACTCCGCCGGACAGGAAGGCGCCGAGCGGAACGTCCGAGATCATCTGCTGCGAGACGGCCTTGCCGAGCACCCGCTCCAGCGCGTCCGTCGCCTCCTCCGGCCCGATGTCGAGCGGCGCGGCCGAGCCATTGGCGGCGACTTCGGCCGCCGACCAGTAAGCCGTGAGCACGGGCGTCTTCCCGCCCGCCCGAAGGGTCAGGAAGGTGCCCGGCGGAAGCTTGGCGATGCCCGCGTAGATGGAGTGCGGCGCCGGCACGTAGTTGAAGCGGGTGAAGAGGGCGAGCGAGCGCCGGTCGATCTCGCGGCGGAAGGCGGGATGGCGGGCGAGCGCCTTCAGCTCCGATCCGAACAGGAAGGCCGCCTCGACGCCATCGCCCTGCCAGCCGTAATAAAGCGGCTTCTCGCCGAGCCGGTCGCGGGCGAGGACCAGCGCCTTCTCCTCGCGGTCCCACAGGGCGAGTGCGAACATCCCGGCGCATTCGCCAAGCGCCGTCTCGACCCCCCATTCCTCGATCGCGGCGAGCAGGGTCTCGGTGTCGCTATGGCCGCGCCAGGGGCCGGAAAGCCGCTCGCGAAGCTCGAGATGATTGTAGATCTCGCCATTGTAGACAATGACGTAGCGGCCGCTCGGCGAAGCCATGGGCTGCTCGCCGGCCGGAGAGAGGTCGAGGATGGCGAGCCGCCGGTGGCCGAGCGCGACCTTGTGCTCCGAGTCGAGCCAGGCCCCGGCGCTGTCGGGCCCGCGATAGGCGATCGCGCCGGTCATCCGCGCCAGGGTGGCCCGCGCTATTTGCCCGCCATTGTCGAAGCGCCCACCGATGAAGCCGGCTATGCCGCACATGATCCGTTCCTACGCCCTACGATGGCCCGCCTCTTAGCCCTGCGCCGAAGACGTTGCAATTGAACGGCGGGAGGGCGAAGGGCGAAGGCCATGCCGCGCTTCGACCCCAAAAGGCCTGCCGACATCCTGCTCTCCGCGCTCGGCCTGGTCGTCCTGGCGCCGGTGCTCGCGGCGGTGGCGGTGGCGGTCGCGGTCGCGCTCGGCCGTCCGGTCTTCTTCCGCCAGGTCCGCCCCGGGCTCAAGGGCAAGCCCTTCCGGCTCGTCAAGTTCCGGACCATGGTCGACGCCGTCGATTCCGACGGCAGGCCGCTCGACGATTCGAAGCGCCTGACCCGCTTCGGCCGCTTCCTGAGGGCGAGCAGCCTCGACGAGCTTCCCGAGCTGTGGAACGTGCTCAAGGGGGACATGAGCCTGGTCGGCCCGCGCCCGCTCCTCATGCACTATCTGCCCCTCTACTCACCGGAGCAGGCCCGCCGCCACGACGTCCGCCCCGGGCTCACCGGCTGGAGCCAGGTCAACGGCCGCAACGCGCTCGGCTGGCCGGAGAAGCTCGCCCTCGACATCTGGTATGTCGACCATCGCAGCTTCGCGCTCGACATGAAGATCCTGCTGATGACGGTGGCCAAGGTTGTCTCGCGGTCCGGGATCGCGGCCGAAGGATCGGAGACGATGCCCGAATTCCGGGGCGACGAGGAGCCGGGGCCGGGCGCTCACCGGCCGTTCAGTGAACGCAACCTAGGTCCCGGTCGATGATCGTCAGTCGCCGCCACCTGCTTCTCGCCGGGCTCTCGACTCCGGTCGCCTGGGCGGGGGCCGCCTGCGCGCAGGCTCCGGCCCGGATCTTCAGGCCCGAGGAATATGGCGCCCGCGGCGACGGCCGAACCGACGACACGGCGACGCTCCAGCTCTGCCTCGACCTTGCTCCGGCCGGAGCGATCGTCCGGCTGCGCAAGGGCGCGGTCTACCGGATCAACCCCAATTACCGCCCGACCCGCGAGGATTATGGCGGGCTGCGCCTCAAGTCGGGCCAGATTCTCGAGCTGAACGGAGCCGAGCTTCGGGCGCTCCCGAGCCTGCTCGGCCGAAGCTCGGTCGTCCAGGGTTTCGGGACCTCGGGCTGGAAGATCGTCGGCCCCGGCCGGATCGCCGGCGAGCGGATGGAGCATCGCGTCCCCGGCGGCGAGTGGGGCATGGGCATCTCCGCCTGGAGCTCGACCGACTGGCAGATCGTCGGCGGAGTCGAGGTCGCCGACTGCTGGGGCGACGGCATCTATGTCGGCACCGCGGGCGGGGGCTTCTGCGAGAATTTCCTCATCGACGCGGTCAAGGTGCGCAACTGCCGGCGCAACGGAATTTCGGTCGTGAACGGCCGCAACGGCGAGATCCGGAACGTCGACATCGAGAAGATCGACGAGGTGGGCCCGGCGGGAGGAATCTGCCTGGAGCCGGATCTGTCGGATTTTCCCAATCGCGACATCCGAATCTCCAACAGCCGGATCCGAATCGTCCAGGTCGGGATTTACGTCACCAGCGCCAATGAGCGGATCACGATCACCGGCATGGACATCGAGGCGATGAACAGCGGAATCATCGTCGCCGACAACAGCAGTGACATCCGCATCGAGAACAATCCCAACATCAAGTCGCTGATCGGCAATGCCGAAGGCGGCGCGATCCGGACGGTGGTGACGAAGCCCGAAACGGTTCGGGGCCTGACCATCCGCAACAACAGGCTTTCCGGCGGCGGCGCCTTCGTCATCGACATCGTCGGGCAAGGCTATCGGGACGTCGTCATCAGCCATAACCGGATCTTCGCGGACAATGCCGGGGCGCAGGGCATCGCTCGGATCGGCGCCGGCCGGTTCACCGACAATATCTGCGTGATCGGCCCCCGCGCCGGCAAGCACGGCGATTATTTCATCCACCTGCAGACCGTCACCTACGGGCGCAACCGCTACCGCAACGACTCGCCTCATCCGATGTATTCCGCCTTCCGCGGCGGTCGCGACATTGGCGGGGACCGCTTCGAGAGCTCCTCGCTCGTCCATTATGCCGAGCCGCTGTGAGGCGCATTTGGACTGGGAGCAGATAAAGGCGACGATCGCGCTGTGGACGGAGCTGGAGCGCGACGCTCTGCACATCTACGCGGCCTTCCTCCTCCACATCGGCTCGGCGGCCCTGCTCCGGCGAAGCCTGGCGTCCCCGCTCCCCTGGCTTGCGGTGCTCACCGCCGCCTTGGGCAACGAGGTGCTCGACGCCTATCGCGACGGCTTCGTCGAGCCCTGGGAGCGCGAGGCCGCGCTCCACGATCTGTGGAACACGATGCTGGTACCAACGATCCTGGCATTGCTCGTCCGCTTCGCGCCGAACCTCATCGTCCGGGACCGTGCGCCTCCGCCCTTACAGTGACGGAAGCAGCTTTCCCGGGTTCATGATGCCGGCCGGGTCGAGCGCCTGCTTGACCGCCCTCAGCGCCGCCAGCCGCGCCGGCTCGGCCGTTCGGCCGAGCTCCGCAAGCTTCGACTGGCCGATGCCATGCTCGGCGGAGATCGAGCCGTCGGCTTCCCCGACCAGATCGTGCACCAGCCGGGTCACCGCGCCCGCCTGCGCCTCGAGCCATGCCTCCGCCCCGGCGGCGGCCGGAGGCTGGACGTTGAAATGGACGTTGCCGTCGCCGAGATGGCCGAACGCCACCACCCGGGCGCCTTCGAACCGGGCCTCGACCGCCGCCCGCGCCCGCTCGATGAAGCCGGGCATCGCGGAGACAGGCACCGAGACATCGTGCTTCACCGACGGGCCCTGCACCCGCTCGGCCTCGGCGATCGATTCGCGCAGGCGCCACAGGGCCGCCGACTGAGCCTCGTTCGCCGCGACGACCGCGTCCTCCGCCAGTCCGTCCTCGAGCGCGGCGGCGAGCCCCTCCTGCAGCGCCTCCGCCGAGTCCCGAGCGCCCTCGGGAGCGACCGATTCGACGAGGACGTGCCAGCGATGGCGGCCCGAGAGCGGCGCCCGGGTGCCGGGGATCCCGGCAAGGACGAGGGCGAGCGCGTCGTCGGGCACCAGCTCGAAGCTTTCCACCGCCTCGCCGAGCCGGGCCTCCAGCCGGCGAAGCAAGGCGAGCGCCGCGGCCGGCGATCCCAGGCCGACCCAGGCCACCGAGCGCGAGCCCGCGGCCGCGACCAGCTTCAGGCTGGCGGCGGTGACCACTCCGAGCGTGCCTTCCGCGCCGATCAGCAGCTGCTTCAGGTCGTAGCCGCGATTGTCCTTGCGAAGCGCCGAGAGTCCCTCGAGCAGCGACCCGTCCGGAAGCACCGCCTCGAGCCCGAGGACGAGCGAGCGCATCGGCCCGAAGCGAAGCACCTGGGTTCCTCCGGCGTTGGTCGAGACGAGCCCGCCCACCGTCGCCGAGCCCTTGGCGCCGAGCGAGAGCGGGAAGCGGCGCCCGGCCGCCGCCGCCTTGTCGTGAAGGTCGGAGAGGATCACCCCCGCTTCGGCCACCGCGACATTGTCCTCGCCCGAGACGCTTCGGACCGCGTTCATCCGGCGCAGCGACAGCAAAAGCGAATGGCCGTCGGCGCCGGGCGTGGCGCCGCCGACCATCGAGGTGTTGCCGCCCTGCGGAACCAGCGCCACCCGGGCCTCGGCGCAGCGGGCGACGATCCCCCGCACCTCGGCCGTCGAGGCCGGCGAAAGCAGCGCCGCCGCCTGGCCCCGGTACCGCCCGCGCCAGTCGCTCAGCCACGGCGCCAGCGAGTCCGGATCGCGGGTGAAGCCGCGCGGCCCGAGCAGGGATTCGAGCGAGTCGAGCAAAGCGGGGGAGGGCGCGCGGAGCATGCGCCTTCACTGACCGACCTGGCGTCCGCAATCAATCCGCGAGCAGGCCTCTCGGCTCAGACCGCTACGCGGACCGCGGCGGCGCGATCCGCGAGCGGGGCGGCCGCCCCGTCGAGTCCGTAGAAGGCGAATGGATTGAGGAACTGACGACCCCACATCAAGACCCTATCGACCTGCCCCAAATCCGCTTCCTGGCATAGCGGCAGCCAATTGGCCGCGATCGTCTCGATCTGCCGGGCCACGATTGCGATCGCTTGGTCCGTTGAGAGATGGAAATCGCCCGCGGCGGTGAGGCAGGTGGCAATCTGGCTCGATCTTTGCTGCCCCACGATCAGCATCGCCTGACCCGCTTCCTCGCCCGCGCGCGCCTGCGGGCAGATATCGTAGGCGGGTGTCAGGGTGAGTTTCGCCCCGTCCCAGAAAGCGGCGTGATTGCGGGCATGATCGTCGACATTGCCGACTAGGATGTTGAGCGTCAGCCGGGCGAACAGTTCGTGCAGGGTCGCCGTCGGTTCGGTAAAGCGGAAGCGGATTGTCTCAGCGAGGTCCTGATAGCTGGCATAGCGGGCCTGCATCTCGTCGAGCTCGAGAACGGTAAGCGCCGAGACCATCGCCCGCCGCTGCCAGCTCTTTCCGTCCGGCACTCTATCGAACCGCTCGACCAGCAGCACGTCCTTGCCGGCGGCTCGGACGAGCCGGACCGGTGCGACCGACAGGCCGTCGAGCGCGGCCAGGCGCATGGCGATATATTCACCCTTCACGACCGAATAAGTGTCGTTGGAGCTCGAGAATTTGGCGACATATTTGCGCGAACCATCGGCGACCAGCGCTTTGGGCCGGGCGCCGCCGATCGAACTGCCATGGTGAAGGGCTTGGTCCAACTCGGGCGTGAGCGGTAGGTTTCGCTCGACCTTTTCGGCTGAGGCGAGCAATTCCTCAAGTGTCGCATGGCGGACGCCGCGAGGGACATAGGCCTGGGCATTGGTCTGGAAGTCGAGTGCGCCGATCCGGTCGGAGCCCGATTCCAGCAGGAAGACCAATTCGTCGAGCTCGAGTCCGTCGAGAGCGTCGCCTTTGACTCCGAAAGTCTTGTTGAGGATGACGCGCCGTCCCCAGGCGTCGGGCGCGCCGTCGCGGATCGCGCTCGCCATCGCCAGTGTGCCAAGCGGAGCGATGGGCTCCGGCCGAAGCGGCAGCTCGGGCAGGTAGAGGGGGATGGCATCGGCGCGCTCGCGATAGGAGCGGCCGTAGATGAAATGGACACGCTCGCCGTCCGGCACCAGCCGGCCGGCGACGACCGGCTTGGTTGCGCCGGGCAGCCAGGTCCAGACGAAGGCTTCGCGCGGGTGAGGGAGCTTAGAACTCATCGCTGACGCTCAGCGGCTTTGGCCGCACCCGATTGGGAAGCAGGGCGATGCGCTTGCCCGCCTCGTCGAGGCGCATGCTCATGCTATGAGTATCGGCCTCGAACAAAGGGATGCCGAGGATGGCGCAAGCTTCGAAGGCCATCCCCAGCTCGACCTTGGGATCTCCCTTCTCAAGCCGCTGCAGGGTGCTGCGGTCGATTCCCAGCCGGTCGGCCATCTCCTGGCCGGTCATCCGCCGCGACTTACGCTCGATTTGGACAAGCTTCCCGAGCAGCTCGACGGCAGCGATCGTGTAGCGGGCGTAGCTACGCTTCTTCGAAGCAGGCATTGCGGGACCTATCAAGCGTTAAGGCATTTAATGCGTGATGCATACCCCTAAACCTATCCGTCGTCCATCATTAAGAATATGGGGCACGCATGCAACTTTATAGCGCATAAAGCGTGATGCATCCGCCATTCCTACACAGGGTGCATAAATACACGTCCTTGGAATGAACACGCACGGATGCGGGCCGCCTTCCCTTCTCCTCAATCGCCTCCCCTTACCGCTTGCGGGCCTACGCATAGGGTTTATGCTGCCCCTGCTTTCCGCACGGCGGGAGCGGGGATGGGGGGATCGAAGTGAGGCTCCCGGCTGCCACGGTATCGCGTCCAGCTCTCGTCCTGTCGGCCTGTGCCGGTCTCGCCAGCGCCGCAGGAGCCCAGGCTCAGACTCCACGCGCTCCAACCCGAGAGGAGGTCGAGCGACCGCTGCCTCCCCGTCCCGACCGGCGCCCCCGGCTCGAGGTCGAGGGCGGGATCGAGCGGGCGCCCTGCGCGCTCGAAGGCGAGGCGTTTCGGGACATTCGCTTCACGCCGCGCAGCGTCTCGTTCGGCGGCCTGAAGGCGATGCCGGAGGAAGCGCTTCGCTCCGCCTGGGAGCCCTTTCTCGGACGAGAGCAGCCGGTCTCGATCCTCTGCGAGATTCGCGACCGCGCCGCCACCGTCCTGCGCGAGGCCGGCTATGTCGCCGCCGTCGAGATACCCGAGCAGCGCATCGCAAGCGGCGATATCAGGCTCGAAGTGCTGATGGCGAAGCTGGTGGCGATCAGGGTGCGGGGCGATGCCGGCCGTTCCGAGCGGATCATCGCCCGCTACCTCGAGAAGCTGACCCGGCAGGAGGTGTTCAACCGCTACGAGGCCGAGCGCTATCTGCTGCTCGCCCGCGATCTGCCCGGCTTCGACGTCCGGCTGGCGCTGAAGTCGGCCGGCGCGGGGCGGGGCGAGGTGATCGGCGAGGTGACGGTGCGCCGCCAGGCCGGTTCGCTGGAGGCCAATGTCCAGAATTTCGGCGCCCGGTCCCTCGGCCGCTGGGGCGCTCTGGTCCGGGGCCAGCTTTACGGCCTTACCGGGCTCGGCGACCGGACGACCCTCGCCGCCTTCACCACCGCCGATCTCGACGAGCAGCAGACCGTCCAGATCGGCCACGAATTCCGCATCGGGGGCGAGGGGTTCGTTCTGGGAGGGCTGTTCACCTACGCCTGGGCCGATCCCGGCCTGGCCGATCCGGCGCTCGACATCGAGGCGCGGACCTCGCTCGCTACCGTCGAGGCGAGCTATCCCCTGATTCGAACCCAGGCGGCCACGCTTCGCGCCGGCGGCGGCCTCGACCTGATCGACCAGCGGGTCCGCTTCAACGGCCTGAAACTGTCTAGCGACCGGCTTCGGGTCGCCTTCGCCCGCCTGGAATTCGACCGGATCGACCGTTCGAGCCTGGGAAGGCGCGCCGGCTACAGCGCCGCCGAGCCGCGCTGGCGGGTCGGCGGCGAGATCGAGCTTCGCCAGGGCCTCGACCTGTTCGGCGCCACCGAGCCCTGCGGTCCCGCTTTCGCGCGCTGCACGCTTCCGGGCGCGGTTCCGCCGAGCCGGCTGGAGGGCAACCCGACGGCCACCCTGCTCCGGATCGAGGCGCTCGGCGAATATCGGCCAACCCCCCGGTTCACCGTCGCGGCGGGAATGCGCGCCCAGCTGACCGGCGACCCGTTGCTCAGCTTCGAACAATATTCGGCGGGCAATTACACGATCGGCAGGGGCTACGATCCCGGGACCTTGCTCGCGGACCGCGGAATCGGAGCCCAGATGGAGGTTCGTTACGGCAGCCTGGTCCCGCCCGGCCCGCGCAAGCTCGCCTGGCAGGCCTTCGCCTTCCTGGACGCGGCCCGGGTCTCGGAAGCGGGAAGGATCCCGACCCTGACCGGAGGGCGAAGCCTGGTTTCCACGGGCGGCGGCCTGCGCGCCGCGCTCGGCGACGGGGCCCGGCTCGAGGCGGTGCTGGCAGTGCCGCTCGAGCGCGCCGGAGTCCCGGCCACGCGCGGCCACCCGCGCCTGCTCGTCTCGTTCGCAACCCGCCTCTGGCCATGGAGCTTTTGATGCCGCGCCTCCGTACAGCCGCGACGCATCGCCGGCAGTCCGCGCTCCTGATGGGGGCCGCGACGGCCGTCATCGCGCTCTTCGGAGCTTCCGGCGAAGCCTCCGCCCAGGCTTTCCTCGGCACGCCTACCGTGGTCGCCGGAACCGTGTCCCGGAGCACCGCGGCCAATAGCGAGACGATCAGCATCCAGTCTCCCAGCGCGGTCATCAACTGGGCACCCGACGACGTCGCCGGGCTGGGAACCATCGACTTCCTCCCGGCCGGCAATGTCGCCACCTTCACGAACAGCGTCAGCAACGACAGCTTCGTCGTCCTCAATCGGATCATCCCGCTCGATCCGAAGCGCGCCATTGCCCTCAACGGAACGGTGATCAGCCAGCTCCAGAATTCCGGCAACACCGTTACCGGCGGCACCGTCGCCTTCTACAGCCCGGGCGGGATATTCATCGGCGCCAAGGCCGTCATCGACGTCGGCAGCCTGCTTCTCACCACCATCGATCCGGTGCTCGACGGCAATAACGAGTTCTTCGTCGCCAACCGCTACAATCTCTCCAAGGCGGTCGACCCCGCCAGCTTCATCACGGTCGAGCCAGGCGCGTCGATCAAGGCGCTCGAGCAGAACAGCTACATCGCCATGGCTTCGCCCCGGATCCTCCAGCAGGGCAACGTCCAGGTGAACGGCGCCGCGGCCTATGTCGCCGCCGAAGCGGTCGCGCTCACCATCAACAACGGCCTGTTCGACATCGAGGTCGCGACGGGAAGCAGCAGCAGTCTCAACACCCTCGCCCACGAGGGCGCGACCGGCGGCCCGGCCAGCACCGGCGCCGGCGACAACCATCGAATCTACATGGTCGCGGTGCCGAAGAATATGGCGATCACCGCCCTGCTCAGCGGAAGCGCCGGCTTCGACGCGGCGGCCGACGCGGCCGTCGTCAACGGCGAGATCATCCTGTCGGCCGGGCGCGACGTCGTCGGCGACGCCTTCGTCGAGCCGGTCAAGCTGCCGCCGTCAAGCTTCGAGATAATGAGCGGCACCTACGGCTCGTCGATCCGCGGGAGCGCGACCGCCGACTTCCTCGCCGGAACGAAGGGTCATATCACCGTCAACGGCAATTTGCGGCTTCAGGGCGACGCCCACGCTTATCTCGTCGCCAACTCGACCAACGCCATCGTCAACGGCAACCTCCAGCTGCGCTCGGACAAGATCCTCATCGACTTCGACGTCGGCGGAGCGATCGACGCCAAGGGCGGCGAGGCGGCGATCCTGACCAGCGGCGACGCCCTCGTCCGGGTCACCGGCAACGCGCTGATCAGCGCCAGCGCCCGGGGCGGCTTCGACGGCGTCGGCAATGTCGCCGGCACCGGCACCGGCGGGATCGCGCGAATCTCCGCGGCGGGCGGCCTGGTCGACATTTTCGGCACTCTCAACGTCGCCGCCAACGGCCAGGCGGGCAGCGGCGCGACCGCGCCCCCCGTCGGCGCGACCGGCGCCGGCGGCACCGCGACCGTGGCGGCGCTTCTCGGCGGCCAGGTCGCCGTCGGCGGCCCGACCCAGATGTCGGCGAGCGGAACGTCGAGCCGGTCCGACAGCGCCGGAGCGGGCGGCCTCGGCAGCGGCGGCCAGCTCAGCGTCACCGCCGACAGCGGCGGCCTCGTCACCCTGAAGTCGGCGCTCAACGCCACGGCGCAGGGCGTTGGCGGCGACAATGAGAATCTGGCCGGAACCGGCGGCGAGGGGATTGGCGGCAAGGTGTCGATCCGGGCCATCGGCGGCGGGGTCGATCTCCAGGGCGGCGGCTTCGCCCGCTCGCTCGGCACCGGCGGCCAGGGCTTCACGGGCGGAACAGGCACGGGCGGGGGCGCGGCAATCGACGCGACCGCCGGCACGGTCGAGCTCGGCGGCGGCTTCGAGCTCGCCGCCAGCGGCCAGGGCGGCGCCAGCAACTTCCTCAACGCCGGCCGGGGCGGCGACGGCCTCGGCGGGACGGCGACCGTGCAGGCGCACAGCACCGACGCTCCCGCCGCGGTCGCCGCCGGCGACCTGTTCGTCGTCGCGGAGGGCAAGGGCGGAGCGGGCGGAATCGGCAGCGGCGCCGTCACCGGCGGCGGCCGCGGCGGCGACGGCACCGGCGGCACCGCTTCGGTGGCGGCCGAAGCGGCGACCGGGACGATCACGGCTCTCCTGACCAGCGTCCGGGCTCCGGGCGTCGGCGGAGTCGGCGGCGCTGGCGGCGACGCTCGCGACGGCGGCCGCGGCGGCGACGGCACCGGCGGAATGGCGATGGCGGGCACGATCTCGGGCGCTCCAGGTCCGGCGGTGGGGGGCAGCGCCAGTCTCGGCTCGGTCCAGCTCCAGGCCGTCGGCACCGGCGGCGCCGGCGGCCTGGGCGGCGACGGCCTGCCGACGACGGGCGGCACCGGCGGCAACGGCGCCGGCGGCCGCGCCGAGCTCAGCTCGGCCGGAGCGCCGGTGACGATCAACGGAGGTGCCGCGCTCGACGCGAACGGTCTCGGCGGCGCCGCCGGGGCCGGCGGCAGCTTCCCGGGCAGCGCCCCCGGCGCCTTGGGCAAGGCCACCGGCGGCCGGCTCGTGCTCGGCGCGGCCCCCTTTGCCGGGACTCCGGGGTCGCTCACCGGCGGCGCGGTCACCGGCACGGCGAACGGGCTTGGCGACGGGTCGAACGGGAACACGGCCGGCCGGTTCGACGTCACGGCGGACAATGGCGGTATCGCCCTTGCAAGCCTCAACCTCCAGGCGACCGCCACCGGCACTCCGGCTACCCATCCGGCTTCCTCGGCGACGGCGACGAACGGGACGGTCGACACGACCGGCGCGATGGTCCTGGTCAGCGGCGGCAACCTTGTGCTGAACGCCACCGGCGTCGGCAGGATCAGCGGCGGATCGATCCAGCTCGCCGCTCCGGCCGGCGACATCTCCGTCTCCCACGCCGGCCGCGATCCGGCGGCGAGCACCGTTCAGGCCGCCAGTCTGACAGCCGATGCGCTCGAGGATTTCATCCAGAATCCGGGCAGCCGGATCACCGCCACCGCCGGCGCCGCGATCACGGCGGGCGGGGACATATCGCTCACCGACACGGCCGGCGGACTCGCCACGACCCTTCAATCGGGTGCAATCATTGCGATCGGCGGACCCGTCACCGGGCAGGTTCTTCAGCTGACATCCAGGGATATAGTCATCGCCGCCGGCGGCACGCTCGGCGACGCTGCGACAACCAGCGCCACCTTCACCATCCTTCCCACCGGCCTCGCCGCGGTGCTGGGCGGCAGCGCTCCAGGCGCGGGCTACACGCTCGACTCCGCCGAGCTGGGCCGGGTCACGAGCCAGCGCATCCTCGTCCTGGCCCCCGTTGCCGGCGCCGATCCGAACCGCCTCGCGGACATATTCGTTCGCAACATGGCTCTCGGCGGCACCCAGAACGGGGCAGGCCTGGCCCGGTTCGAGATCGCCACTCCGGGACGGGTGCGGGTCGAAGGCGCGGTCGCTTATTCCAATGCGTCCGCGACCGACGCCTTCGCGATAACGGCCGGAGAACGGGTGCAGGTCGCCACGCCTGCCGGGTCGATCCGGATCACCGACAGTCTCGGCGCTCCGGCCGGCCGCCTCGCCTTGGCCGGGCCCGACATCGTCGTCGCCGACTCGCTGCTCGCCGCCCAGCTCGCCGCCAATCCCAATTTCGCCGGCCGCAACGCCGCCTTGCTCAACACTGGCGGCGCCGTGAATTTGACCGGCTATCTGATGGCGGGCGGGATCGCCTTCACCGTCGGAAGCACATTGTTCGTCCAGAACAGCGGCACCGCCACCGACCTGGCGGGCCTGACGGTGGGCGCTGGCGGACTTTCGATCCGCGGCGGCGCGACTCCGATCAATGTCGTCGGCTTCGGCCGTCAGCGCAACGCCGACGGCACTTTCACGACGGGCGACGCCTTCTTCGCCCTCGCGGATTTCGGCAAGGCTGCCGGCACCACCTATAGCGGCGATTCCGAGCTGAATCTGTGCAACATCAACACCGGCGCCTGCCCGGCTCCGCCGCCGCCACCGCCACCGCCTCCTCCTCCTCCTCCACCCCCGCCGCCGCCACCCCCGCCGCCGCCTCCACCCCCTCCGCCGCCGCCA
>Ga0190275_10001591_pt1 | contig 16752 bp, 16 predicted proteins | sample Popmic550T_FD_133745 | JGI IMG/M metagenome (GOLD analysis project Ga0190275, IMG submission 133745) | Populus adjacent soil microbial communities from riparian zone of Yellowstone River, Montana, USA - 550 T | ecosystem: Environmental > Terrestrial > Soil > Riparian zone > Trees stand | place...
CGGTTTCTGTCGTCTTTTCCCAGTCCCGAATGATGCGGAACTCGGAAAGCTCGTCCATTCCGGCGAGCATCGGAGTCCGTTCTGCGTCGTAGATTTTTTGGCGGCAGGCGTAGTTATTTCTGCCCTTCATGTAGCAGACCTTTAACGGGGTCGAAAGGTGCTGTTGCAGGAACGGTATATCTTTATGGAAGATCTGCTCCTGAAGGTTTTTTGTTCCGGTCGAGATGACTACACGCTTACCCGACAGAATCGCCGGAATTAGGTATGCCAATGTCTTGCCCGTGCCGGTTCCGGCCTCGACGAGGAGTGTTCGTTTTGTCTTGATGGCATCCTCGACGGCCTGCGCCATGTCGAGTTGTCCGGGACGGTGCTCGTAGTTGGGGTGCCATTGGGACAAGATGCCTCGCGGGGAAAAGAAGCTCTTGGCGCTCAGGGTGCGGGCAGGAGAAGACATCCGTGAAAACTACGTCTTCCCAGGGTAGCGGAAGGTACGGCCCGATATGACGAGTAGCATGGGAAAGTGCAATCCGACTCTCTGCGCGTGGTGCTGGTCGCTCCCCGGAATCCGCTGAACATTGGAGCGGCGGCCCGGGCCATGAGTAACTTCGGATTTCTTCGCCTACGAGTCGTGAACCCGTACGAAATCGCTTACGCCGAGGCTAAATCCGCAGTAAACGCGGCAGCTCTCCTTGAGAATTCAGAACAGTACTCGACTGTTGCGGACGCAATCGCGGACTGCACGCTGGTGGTCGGCACCACCGCCGTCGGGCACCGTCAGTTGCAGCATTCCCTACGGCGGCTGGAGTATGGAGCTCGATTGATACGGCAGGAACTGGACGTCGGTCGTGTGGCATTACTGTTTGGAACCGAGAAGTTCGGTCTCAGCAATGAAGATATGGCCCGCTGTCACTGGCTGATGCGCATTCCGACGCGAAGCGAACACGAGTCGATGAACCTGGGGCAGGCTGTCGCGGTCTGTCTATACGAGCTAATCCGGAGCAGTCAGGTCGAAACAGACGCTCCCAAAGCGCAGCGTAGCGCAACGGCAGAAAACGTCGACCGTATCGCTGACCTTCTTGTGGATTCCCTGCAGCGGTCTGGCTACATCAAGGATCTTACGAGCGAATCCGGGGAACAGAAGACTCGCCGCATGGTCCGGCGTCTCCAACTCACGCGCAGCGATGCCCTTGCGCTACTGGGTATGTTGCGGCAAATCCTCTGGAAGCTGAAGAACCCATGAGAAGGCAATGGTATTCTGGGGATCGCCATGACCAAAGTGCAGCTGCGTTACGACCTTATGAGACCAATGGATGAGTCCATGATGGAGCAGATCTCAAGGGTGCATGCAGTCTACGGGATCTTGCGCGTCCAGCCCGGCGATTCTTTCCACAAGCTAGTCGTCGACTACGATGCTTCGCGCCTGAGCGAATCGGAAGTCGAGACCGTCCTTCACAAGCACGGTATTCCCATCGTCCTCCACGTCTAAGTGGGGCGGAACGCTGGACTGAAGGACAACTTTTTTTTGGATTTTCGTGGTGACGTATCGGAGACAGGGCCGTCTGAAGACACAACAGCAAGTCGCCCCGCGCTAGAGACCCTTTCCCCAACAAGACTACCTCTAGCGCGGGGGCCTACAACTTCATCGATCGTAGCTGAATCGCCCTAGGTCCGCAATTACCCTAAAAGTTCTGCCTTAATTCCCCTAAATACGGTAACCCACTTATCCAAGCAACAGTTGCCAATCTAACGCGTCTGACTAGTGGAGGTTTCGCATGCGCGTTACGCATTTAGCCCTCGTGTTATCGATGACGAGCGCTCTTTGTTTGGCAGATCACAAGAACGCAAAAGGGTATGAACGATTCGTGAAGGAGATTCGCCACGAACTGGTGATGCTTCCTTACTACGGAGTCTTTGATAATTTGGCGTACAAGGTGGATGGTTACAAGGTGACCTTAATGGGTCAGGTGACACGTCCAACTCTAAAGAATGACGCCGAGCGCGTCGTTAAAGACATTGAAGGTGTCGAGCAGGTCATCAACAACATTGAGGTTCTGCCCCTGTCACCCAATGACGACCGGATCCGCCTTGCCGCATATCGGACGATTTATGGCCATACGTCGCTAAATCGGTACGCCCTCAACGCTGTTCCACCAATACACATCATCGTCAAGAATGGGAATATTACGCTTGAAGGCGTAGTCGCGAATGAGGGGGACAAGAATATTGCCGGTATTCAGGCCAACTCGGTCAATGGCGCCTTTAGTGTTACCAACAATCTTCGTACCGAAAGCGGGGGCGCTGACACGCGCTCGCGCTCCAAGTAACCCGAGATTACGAGGGCTCGTTACAATCAAGCTATGCTGCGGGCCCTCCTCTTACCACTCTTCTTCTTGAGTGGGGGATTTTTCGGTCAGAACCTCACCTCTCAGGACATCATCTATAAGATAGAGGCGGTTTCTACGAAACATAAGTTCCTCGAAGGGCCGGTATGGTCCGCGCATGATGGTTACCTCTTGTTTAGCGACGTGCCCTCCAATAAGATCCTTAAGATCGACACGAAGGGCATTACTCTTTTTCGCGAACAATCAGGCGGGGCGAGTGGAAACGCCTTCGACGATAAGGGTCGCCTCTACACATGTGAGACCCGCGCCAGGCGCGTTGTTCGCACGGATAAGAAAGACAAAATCGAAGTCCTTGCTGATCAGTTTGACGGCAAGAAACTGAACGGTCCTAACGACATTGTGGTGACGAAAAACGAGCAGGTGTTCTTTACAGACCCGGCTTTCGGGTCGGCTGTCGAAGTACGTGAATTACCGTTCTATGGCGTTTTCCACATATCCGCGAAGGGCGTCGTTAGCGCCGCTGTGAAATTACAAACCCGACCAAATGGTCTCGCTCTCAGCCCCGACGGCGCTACCCTCTACGTTTCGAACTCCGATGAGCGAAACGTGCGCGCCTATGATGTCAACAAGGATGGCGCACTTTCGAACGAGAGAATGTTTGTGCCTAAGACCGAGGGAGTACCCTCCGGCCTTGAAGTTGATGAGAAGGGCAACGTCTATGTCGCTGCCTCCGAGATCGGCGTCTTCACACCAGAAGGACAGAAGACAGCCGTCATCCACGTGGCCGACAAGCCCTCTAATATGGTCTTTGGCGATGGTGACCTCCACTCGCTTTACGTGACTGCTCGATCCACCCTCTATCGAGTCAAGTTCGATACCGTGAAAGGAGCGGCACTCTATTAGCCGCCAGTATCCCTCCCGGCCGATCCTTGGGATTGGCGCGCTCATCTTCGCCGGAGAGCGCATTCTGCTTGCCGAGCGTGGAGGAGAGCCGCTAAAAGGCTATTGGTCCTTGCCAGGTGGCGTGCTCGAAACCGGTGAGACTCTGAAAGAGGGGATTGAGCGCGAAGTCCTCGAAGAAACCGGATTAATCGTGCAGACAGAAGGTATCGCCAAAGTTTTCGAGCGAATCATGCATGATGCCGACGGCCGGGTCGAGTATCACTATGTTCTGATCGATTACTTTTGCAGGGTCACCGGAGGATCGCAACGGCCGGGCGATGATTGCAGCGACGTTCAATGGGTGCGAGTGTCGGACTTACCCCAATTGCTGTTGACTGAAGGTACGCTCGAAGTAATTGAAGAAGCTTATGAAACGCACAAGCGGCGATCTGCTCGAGTTTGAAGAACTGAAGCTTCTGATCGGACGCTACATTGCCGGTCCTTTGGGTCGGCTCGAGCTCGATCGGGCGCAACCAATCGATAACCGCGAACAACTCGAAGGCGTGCTGGCTGAGGTAGCCGAGGCGGTCGACTTTGTACGGGTTAACGGGCGGCTTCCTTTAGGGGGACTCGTCGATAGTAACGAAGCCGTTGCGAAACTGCGCATCGAGGGCGCGGCTCTCGAAGCGGTCGAGATCGCTAACCTGACCCGCTTCCTCGAACGGGCCGACGACGTGCGAGGACTACTCGCGGGCGATCAATTTGCTCTTCTGTCGTTACGAAGCAAGGCCATGGCGGACTTCCGGGGACTGCTCCGTGAGGTCGGCGGGAAAGTGCTGCCAAATGGTTCGATCGCTGATGATGCCAGCGTCGCACTGAACCGGCTTCGTCGCGATATGGAAAAGCAGCAGCGCCACGTCCATCAATCGCTTGAACGGTTCTTGAAAACTCACCGCGATGAGGGCGTATTGCAAGAAGAATACGTCACAATTCGGAACGAACGGTTCGTCGTTCCTGTCGTCGCTGGACAAAAGCGGCGTGTCGACGGAGTGATTCACGGCGCTAGCAGCAGCGGGCAAACGCTGTTCGTCGAGCCACTCGATACCATCGATCTCAATAATGAATTAGTTCGGCTACGCGAAGAAGAGCAGCGCGAAGTCTATCGAATCTTGCGCGAGATTACGGATAAACTTCGTGCACACGCCGCCGATATCCGTCGTACTATGCAGGTCGTCAGCGAACTCGACTTGTTATTCGCCAAAGCCGCGTTCGCAGGGGATTTCGATTGCGTCATTCCGAAGTTCACAGGGGACTCGGAACGTCGCGTCGTCCTGCGCGAGGCTCGACATCCGCTGTTGCAGGATGTACTTCGCCGGCAACAGAAGCGTGTTGTGCCGGTGACATTAACACTCGATGGCGCACAGAGAATTCTGTTGATCAGCGGTCCGAACACCGGCGGAAAAACAGTCTCGATGAAGACTGTCGGCCTGCTGGCCCTGATGGCGCACTCGGGGATGCCGGTGCCGGCGACCGAAGCTGTGTTCCCCATCTTTGATCAAGTTCTCGCCGACATAGGCGACCAGCAATCCATAGAGCAATCGCTGAGTACGTTCTCTGCGCACATTGCCTGCGTGAAGGCAATGGTGGAAGAGTCCACTCCAGATTCACTTGTGTTGCTCGACGAATTGGGCCGAGCGACGGACCCCGAGGAAGGCGGAGCGCTCGGCGTCGCAATTCTCGATCACTTCCGCAAGCTCGGAGCGATCGTTGTCGCGTCAACGCACTTGCTGGCGCTTAAGGTCTACGGAGCGAACACTGAATCTGTATTGAACGGATCAATGGGGTTCGATGAAGAGACTCTGGCGCCAACGTATCTGTTGCGTGTCGGAGCCCCGGGCAAATCCGCTGGACTCGATATCGCTACCAAGCTGGGGATGGCTCCCTGGATCATCGAAAGAGCGCGCACTGCAATGACAACAACTGAACGGGATATTGCGCGCTTCCTATCCGAGCTTCATGAGCGCGTCGATAAGAACGCGACCCTGCAACGAGATCTCGAGCAGCGACTTGCCGGGGTCAAGTCGCGTGAGGCCGACCTCGATCGCAACTTCAAACGCCGTGAAGCCGAGATGCTACGCAAGCTTCAGGATCGTTTCGATGAGGTCGTGGCAAATTTCGAAGCCCGCGCCCTCGATACCATTCAAAACATCAAGGAACTAAGAGAACAACGCAAGCTGCAGGATCAGGCGAGACTTCAGGTGGCACGCGTAAAGCGGGAGGGCATGGAGGAAATGGAAGCTCATGTTGTCTCTGCCGCCGAGACACCGGTTGTGCAAGCCGCGAAGCCCAAACTAGAAGAGGGCGCGCGCGTGATCTTGAAAGGCATTCGACAGCCGGCGCGCATCCGGCGGCTTATCAGCGATACCATCATCGAGGTCGATGCAGGTTTTCTCAAGATGCAAGTCTCCATCGACGATGTGCAAGAGATCCTTCGTGAAAAGGATCAACCTGCATCGAAGCTCCCAAAGAATGTCACCTTCCAACAGGCCGGCCCGAAATGGGACATGTCCTATCAGGAAATCAATGTGATCGGAAAGCGCGCAGAGGAAGCGCTCGAAGAAGTGGACCACTTTCTCGATCAGGCTGCTCTCGCATCCGTCGACCGCGTTCGCATCGTGCACGGGCACGGAATGGGCGTCTTGAAGAAAGCAGTTGCTAACCTTCTCGCAAAAAGCCCGCATGTTGAGAAGTTCTATCCAGCAACCCCGCAGGAGGGTGGGGCCGGGGCGACAATCGCGGAGTTGAAGACTGCTTGAGGGAGGCTTCGAAGAGACCTTGAAACGGTATGATCGGTTGGAGGGAGACATTGATGAACCGAAGAGCATTTCTTAGCAGTGCGATAGCAGCAGCTTCATTTCCAGTCCAGGGCGCGGCACGGCTTCCCATTAAGAAAGCACTCTACATATCGATGCTGGGCAAGGAAGGTAGTTACACCGACCGATTCCAGAAAGCCCGGGACGCGGGTTTCGAAGAGATCGAGTGCGCGACCGTAGAATCACAAGGGGAAGCGGAAGAGATCAAGAAAGCTGCCGAGCAAACCAAACTGCGCATTCATTCGGTCATGAATCAGGCGCATTGGAAGTTTCCACTCTCGTCGGGAGACCCGGCAGTAGTAGCCGAGAGCATGAAGGGCATGGAGACAAGTCTGCGGAATGCGCACTTCTGGGGTGCAGATACCGTGCTTCTCGTACCAGCAGTTGTCAATCCCGAGACCGGGTACCAAGATGCCTGGACGCGATCTCAGCAGCAGATTCGCCGCCTGCTTCCTCTGGCCGAAAAGCTAAAGGTAGTGATCGGCATCGAGGAAGTATGGAATAAATTTCTGCTCAGCCCCCTAGAGATGGCGCGGTACGTCGATGATTTTAAAAGTCCATACGTCAAAGCGTACGTCGACGTTGGAAATATGGTCTTTTACGGCTATCCCCAGGATTGGATTCGCACGCTTGGCAAGCGCATCGCCAAGCTCCATATCAAGGACTTCCGCTTTAAAGACAGAAGGACTGATTTCGTCGCGTTACGCGAAGGCGACATCGACTGGAAGGCGGTACACAAAGCCCTTCTCGATGTCGGATACAAAGGCACGGCAACCTTGGAACTCGGATCGGGCGACCTGGAGTACTTAAAGGAAACAAGCCGGAGATTCGATTTGATCCTCGAAGGCGCGTGACCCTTACAACGCCTGGAGTACTTCTTCGGCGTGGCCGGCAGGCTTCACCTTGTTGAATATCTTTGCGATTTTTCCATCTTTATCGATGAGGAAGGTGGTACGCTCGATTCCGAAGTATTTCTTGCCATACATACTCTTCTCCTTCCAGACGCCGTACGCTTCCGAAACGGTGTGATCGACATCGGCGAGCAATGGATAGGGAAATCCGAACTTTTCCTTGAACTTTGCCTGCTTGTCCGGGGTGTCGGCTGAGATACCGAGGACGATGGCGCTGTCCCCGAACTTCGCGTACGCGTCACGGAATTCGCAGGCTTCTGTTGTGCATCCCGGTGTGTCAGCCTTCGGGTAGAAGAACAAGACGACGTTCTTACCGCGGGCCGATTTGAGATCGAAGGTCTCCCCGGTATCAGTTTGAAGGTTTATTGCCGGTGCTAGGGAACCCGGCTGGAGTTCAGGCATATTCATAGAGTAAGGCGCCTGGCAAAGAAATTAATTTGCCGTCGTTTACAATTTCGCAACATTTTTGCTACAAATCGCGATATGATGCGCGTGGATCGTGTTGAGTCCACTTCCGCCCGACACCACGCTGCTGAACGTGGCGGGCTCTTGGAAGCTATATTACAAGGGCCGCGAATACGCCACTCTTGCGAGCGCGACCTGTCGGGAAGACGCACTTGCTCAAGTGGCGGAAATGCTTTCGCTCGCTCAGGAGAATCTAAAAGAGGGGGTGGAATCTGGCCCTTTGGCACGCCCCAAGTCGCGCCAGGTCGGACTCCACCGAGGAGGAGGCAAATGGCAAAACACCTTCGACAGCCCTAGTATGAGCGATGTGCTGAGTGAAATGAAATAGCAAGGACACCCTAGACGGTACGGCTTGTCTCGGTACTAAGATGTACCGGGTGAGGTATTCCGGACGGCCCCGAGGGCTCTTTGAAGAAGTCGCTGAGATTGGCTAGGAAATCGAGAAGCTAGCGAAGAGACTCAAAGGCAATCTTCGGCGAACGTGGCGGTCATAGATAATCGATGGAACTATGCGAATTCCTCGCTACGGTGTTAGCCACTACGTCAGCAAGAATTCTTGGCTCTAAGGTCGATGCAACACTTGCGACTGAATAAATGTTCCGTTCTTTCCGAACATACATTCAACAGTGACGACCCCTCGATCCAGCGTGTGTCGCCGCGTTCTACTGCGAGATCGCAAGGCGGAGGGTGTCCTCATGGAGCGGGGTAATGGCTCAAGGTTGTCCGAGTGGAGGCTTCGGCGCTTGCTGAATCGCAAGGAAACACTCTTGCGCTGTGCATGAGAAGCCTATTGCAACTTCTCCCTCTGCTAGATTGATTTGGTTCGCCGGGTTTACCGCTTGGACTCTCACAGTCGCTCCCTTTCCCCTGGTCTGCGCGCGTAAAGACCACCGATCAGCACCTATAGCGAGTAGTGCAAGTATGCACAGAGCCATCACGACTTGTTTCTTCATTGAATCCTCCTCCGTTGAAGATTGACGCACCGCGTCCAGACAAAGCGCAAATCAAGTCAATCAGCAAGCGCTTGCAGTTAGCTTAATTCTTCGTTACGGTCGAGGCATGGGCCGGAAATCCCGAGCTGCGTAATCTGATGTCGAAGCACACGCAATCGTATCCACATCCGTCCTTCCTGACGGCCGATCCGCTCGCGGATGCCGAACAGAGGTATGTCGAATTAAGAAACTGCTGAGATTACGATCGAACAAGTCAGCAACTGATGCGAGTGGTAGCCCGGGTTTATCTCTCCACCTGGACGGGTCGTCGGTATCATTGTGCAGCGCGATGTCAATGACGGAACAGGTATTGCTGCAGCGAAATAGCGCTGAAAATCGAGGAGATGATGCGCTCCGTCGATGCAGTCAATGCAAGCGCACACAGTAGTAGTCCGCGGTATCAGCGAATGTGTTATCCACCTACTTGAGTGTATAAACAACCAACCCAAACGTAAGACAATACGCGGACGGGCGTGGTATATTTATTCATGAGGGTGCATAATTAATCAAATGACCACGTCCGTCGGTATTGTGGGTTTTCGAGGATATAGCGGAGCCGAACTCATTCGCATTCTGGAACGCCATAGTCACGCCGAACCTGTCCTCATGGAACATCGCAGCGACTCCGCTGCCGAGAGCCTGCCGCGCGGCTCCAAGGGCCACAAACGTATACCCTGTACACCCGAAGCGGTCGCATCGGCAAATTTGTCAGCGGTCTTCCTGGCTACGCCTCCTGAAGTCTCCATGGATCTCACGCCGGGCATTTTGGAGGCGGGCGCAAAGGTGATCGACCTTAGTGGGGCCTTTAGACTAGGGACCGCTGAAACCTATAAGTACTGGTATAAAACCGAACACACCCAAGCTGATCTTCTTAAGGAAGCTGCATACGGTCTTCCCGAGTTTTGCCGGGATCGTATTCGCGACGCGCGGCTCGTCTCGAATCCTGGATGCTATCCGACAGCGGCGAATCTTGCCATTAAACCTCTCGTTTCCCGGGAACTGATCGATCGATCAGCAGGAATTGTTTGTGATGGCAAGTCCGGTGTAAGCGGCGCCGGACGCAAGCCTTCGATGAAGACAAGCTTCTGTGAGGTGACCGAGAACTTCTCCGCCTACTCCCTGCTTGACCACCGGCATGTTCCGGAAGTCCTCATGAACTCAGGGTTAAACGCTGACGAGTTTAGTTTCGTGGCGCAACTTATTCCTATCGATCGCGGTATTCTCGAAACGATTTATTTCCGTGGTGTCGAGGGCCTTACCGCGGAAATTGTCGTCAATACCTACGAAGATTTCTATAAAGGTGAGCCGTTTGTTCGATTTTACGATCCGGGTGTCGTTCCGGATCTTCGCACCGTACAACACACTAACTTTTGCGACATTGGAGTGAAGTACGATCCCGCAACCCGTCGGGGCGTGGTCGTAAGTGTCATCGATAATCTCGGCAAAGGCGCCGCAGGTCAGGCAGTGCAGAATATGAACCTGATTCTTGGCTATCCCGAACAGGAGGGACTGCTTTGAAGGTTCTGATTAAGCTGGGCGGTACACTGCTCGATTCGGTCGAGTCGCGAAACCGTCTATCGGCAGAAATATCGGCTCTGCGTGCCCGCAACCTCGAAGTTGTTGTCGTCCATGGTGGCGGCAAGCAAATGACTCGATTTCTGAGCGAGCGCGGTATTGAGAGCCGCTTCGTAGGCGGATTGCGCGTGTCCACCCCCGAGGTCATTGACGCCGTGTTGAAGGTCTTGGCGGGAACGGTGAATCATGAGCTGGTTGCATCCCTGGTCGCCGCCGGTTCCAAGGCCGTGGGGCTGAGCGGAATCGACGCTTCTTTGACTGAAGCCGAACAATTGCACGCGGATCTTGGAGCCGTAGGACGACCAGTTCGATCCGAGACGGCCCTCCTCGACTTACTGACATCGAATGGCTACTTGCCCGTTGTTGCCTGTGTCGCCGGCGATAAGCAGGGACAGATCTTCAATGTCAACGCCGACCAGATGGCCGTGGCGTGCGCGATAGGATATCGCGCCGATAAGCTCATTTTTTTAACCGACGTCGACGGTGTTAAAGGAAAGGACGGCAACATTCTCCCTTCGCTCACACCGGCAGGCTGCGAGCAACTTATCGCCGAGGGGATTGCGACCGGAGGGATGCAGGCGAAACTCAATGCCGCAACTGATGCTTTGAAGAACGGAATCGCGCAAGTCATCATCGCGCCTGGATCGCTCCAAAAGGCGGCGGAACGTATTTTGGCCGGAGAACAGATTGGCACCAAACTCGCAGCGGAGGAAGGCGTCCGTGCGTAACGCGATCGCTTTCGATTACCCTACTTCCAGGACGCCGGAGATGATAGCTGGCTCTGAACTGGTATTGCGGAAGGCCTCGATGCCGGATATCCGTCCGCTGCTCGAGCTGATAAACGGCTATGCCGCCAAAGGCATCATGCTGCCACGCACTGAATTCGAGATGTCGGAGAATATCCGGGATTTCACGCTTGCATTTTCCGGCGATAAGCTTGTGGGCTGCGGAGCGCTGCACTTTTACTCGCCCACCAGCGGTGAGGTCCGATCTCTCGCCGTTGATCCAACGATCAAAAACCGGGGAATCGGCCGCGCGATTGTCGAAGCCCTAGAGCTAGAGGCGAACGAGTATCAGCTTCATTCCATCTTCGCTTTCACCTATGCGCCAGGGTTTTTTGAGCGGGTTGGCTTCCATGAGGTGGAGCGGGGGGCGCTTCCGTTGAAGGCATGGAAGGATTGCCTGCGTTGCCCGAAGTTTCAACAATGCGATGAAATTGCCGTGATCAAGTACCTGGTTCCCGAAGAGCTGCGGCACGATCCTGTCGTCGAGAGCGTAACGACCCTCGATTTCATACAGTTGCCGGTCCTGCGAAGCTGATGATTCCGTCCAAATCCGCTTCAACGGTTACGAAACCGCGTTTGCCCCTTGTCAAGTCATCGCAAATCGATATACTGGGTTACACCAATTTAGAAGGGAGTTCCCAGTACTCTCTACGGCCATGAGAGCGCGTCTGAGTTTCGGCGACGTCTCCGCTTCACCGGCTCCTCCACTACCACAGTCGCACCTCTGAGCGGTCTGTGGGTGCTCCTCGCCGGGCGTTAGACCAACGCCCGGCTATTTGTTTACGCGTCCTGAACCTTTTTAGGCGAACAAGATTGAAAATTAGTGGGAGTGCTCGGGCGTTGCGGGCTTAGGCGGCTCAGCCGCCTTCGAATGAGCCTTGGCTGCAACCGGCTGAGGACCTGCAGTTGATCCTCCTGCTGTTGTTCCCGGGCCGACTTGTGGCTTAGCGTGAGTGACGTGTGAACCACTTCCCGGAGGGCGTGAACTAACATCCGGGTTGTTATAGCAGGCTGAAGTGATCAACGACAGCCCAATCACGCAAATCCCTGGAGCGCGCCGGTTTCTCATCTCATCCTATTGTAGCCTGTAGGTTTGCGTATGCGATCGCTTCTTCTGACTCTCTTGGCAACCACATTAGTAGCTTATCAAGGCAAGAAGGCTCCGCAGTTGAAGCCGCCCTTGCTCGACGTGATTGACCTGACTGCCCAGAGGGATCAGGCATTGCTCGTAATCGACTGCAAACTGAAGAATACGGGGGAGCGTCCTGCCGAGAAGCTCGTCATCATCGTGGACGTTCTTGATTCTGACAAGCGGGCGATTACCACTCAAAAAGGTGGATCGGATCCGGAGTCGATTGAACCCGGGGAGCATGCCGAGTTTAACGCCCAGATGAGGCTACCGCCCAGAGCCGTCTATGTCCGCCTGAGTTTTGAAGACGGCGCCGGGCGCGACGTTAAAGCCAACAGCGCTGGACCGGTCGCGATCGAGTGATCCGCTACCATAGATCTTTGGAACAACGCATCTCACCTGCCCGTCGCTTATCGGGCGAAGTACTGCTTCCGGGCGACAAGTCTATTTCTCATCGTTACGCCATGCTTTCCGCTATCGCGGAAGGTCGTTCTAAGCTCAACAATTACTCGGGTGGGGCCGATTGCCAGTCGACACTCGCTTGCCTGCGGTCTCTCGGCATTGAGTGGACGAAGACGGGAAGCACGGTCGAGGTGCAGGGCTGTGGACTCAATGGATTGCAAGCGCCTAGTGAGACGCTCGATGCTGGAAACTCCGGGTCCACAATTCGAATGTTATCGGGCATACTGGCCGCTCAACCGTTTCAGACGCGCATAGGTGGTGACGAATCGTTATCTAAGCGCCCGATGGGCCGAATTATGACGCCGCTCGCCGAGATGGGCGCAACCATACAGGCGACAGACGGTCGTTACCCTCCCCTCGAAATCACTGGCGGGCCGTTGCGGGCCATCGACTACACGCTACCCGTTGCGAGCGCGCAAGTGAAGAGTTGCATACTGTTTGCGGGACTATATGCGGACGGAACGACAACAGTTCGTGAGTCAATTCGCACACGGGATCATACCGAACTTGCGCTCAGAGAATTTGGGGCTGACGTTATCACTCGGAAAGGTATTATTAGCGTGGAGGGCAAGCCTCCCCTGAAAGGCCGCGAGTTATTGGTTCCGGGCGATCTTTCATCGGCGGCTTTTTATTTGGTTGCGGCGATGATCGTCCCAAATTCCAATGTCTTGCTTCAGGCTGTGGGACTGAACCCGACACGTGCAGCGCTGGTCGATTTCCTTGTGGGCGTGGGCGCTGGGATTCGCATCCCGAAGATGGAACAGCTCGGGGGCGAACTCGTCGGCTCCCTGGATGTGAAAACGGGGACCATTCGAGGTGGACTCATCGAAAAGGAGCTGACTGCGGCCCTGATCGACGAGATTCCTGTGCTCGCAGTGCTTGGCGCAATAAGCGAGGAAGGTCTGACTGTCCGTGACGCCGCCGAGCTGCGTGTCAAAGAGACTGATCGAATTGCGACAGTAGCTGAAAACTTTCGGCGCATGGGCGTGTCTATGGAAGAGACACCTGATGGCTTCCACATTCCCGGCAAACAGCGCTTCCGTGCTGCAAAACTCGATTCTTTCGGTGATCACCGGATCGCTATGGCGTTTTCGGTAGCGGCCTTGGCCGCTGATGGGGATTGCGTTATCGACAACGCAGAAGCGGCGTCGGTCTCATACCCTGAGTTCTACGACACACTGCGCGCGATTACGCAATGAGATATCTCTGCATACACGGGCATTTCTATCAACCGCCACGCGAAAATCCGTGGCTCGAAGCGATCGAGTTACAAGACTCGGCGTATCCTTATCACGACTGGAACGAGCGCATCACAGCAGAATGCTATGCGCCTAACGCGGCCACACGCATTCTCGATAACGAAGGCCGCATTCTCCAGATCGTAAACAACTACAGCCGGATCAGTTTCAACTACGGTCCGACGCTACTCGCCTGGGCGAAGGAGAAAGCTCCGGGACTTCACCAGATGATCGTGAATGCCGACGTCGATAGCCGGGAGCATTTTTCCGGTCATGGGTCGGCAATTGCGCAATGCTACAACCACATGATCATGCCGCTGGCCAATGCCCGCGACAAGTACACGCAGATCTATTGGGGTATTGAGGATTTTCGTTTCCGTTTCGGCCGTGCGCCGGAGGGAATGTGGCTGCCGGAAACCGCCGTGGATCTGGAGTCTCTGGACATCATGGCGGAGTTGGGTATCAAGTTCACAATACTCGCTCCGCATCAGGCAAGTCGCTTTCGGACCGTCGGCGCCGAAGACTGGATAGATATTTCAGGCGGTCGAATCGACCCGACGCGTCCTTACACATGTACGACTCCATCAGGAAAGCAGATCGCAATCTTCTTTTACGACGGTCCTATTTCGCGAGCGGTCGCATTCGAGGGTTTACTCAACAATGGTGAGGTGTTTGCGAGCCGGTTGCTCAACGCCTACTCCGATGGCCGTGACTGGGAGGAACTTGCGCATATAGCAACCGACGGGGAAAGTTACGGGCACCATCATCGTTATGGCGAGATGGCGCTCTCGTATGCGTTGCATCACATCGAAGAAAATGGTCTCGCCAAGCTTACAAACTATGGGGAGTTCCTTGAGAAATTCCCCGCCCGGCATGAGGCTGAAATATACGAGAACACGGCTTGGAGTTGCGCGCACGGTGTGGGCCGCTGGAGGGAAAACTGTAGCTGTAACTCCGGAGGGCACGGAGGCTGGAATCAGGAGTGGCGCGCTCCTTTGCGGGAAGCGCTCGACTACCTTCGCGACGAAGTAGCACCCCAGTATCAGGCGTCCATGGAGCAATACGTTGAAGACGCCTGGCAAGCGCGTAACGATTATATTCAGGTGGTACTCGACCGCTCGCCGGAGGTTCGGGCCGCGTTTCTCGAGCGTCATCGCAAGCGTGTGCTGACACAAGCCGAGGAAGTGACGATTTGGAAGCTCCTCGAATTGCAGAGGCACGCCATGTTGATGTACACGAGCTGCGGCTGGTTCTTCGATGAGCTGTCCGGCATCGAGACGGTGCAGGTAATTCAATATGCCGGGCGCGTTGTTCAGTTGGCACAGGAAATCTTTAATGGTGTTCAAACATCGTTCCTTTATGCCGGAAGGGGCTTCCTACCGTCGGATGATTCCCTCGAAGAATCGTTGGACGTTCGCTTTACTCAGAAGCTTGCGCGCGCCAAGAGTAACATCCCGGAGCTTCGCGACGGCGCGCATATCTATGAACGACTAGTCAAGCCGACCGTAGTGGATCTGCTGAAGGTTGGCGCGCACTACGCGATCAGCTCGGTTTTCATTCCGTATGCAGATGAAACGCGCGTCCACTGTTATACCGTCCGTAAGAAGGATTTCAGAACGGCTGATGCAGGTAAGCTGAAGTTGGTGATCGGACGGGCGTCCTTCACATCGGAAATTACGTTGGCCACAGGCGAGCTTGCCTTTGGCGTACTGCATTTCGGCGATCATAATCTGCACGGCGGTGTTAGATCGATACCTAACGATGCCGAGTACGAGAGAGTTGTATCGGAATCGATGGCTGCCTTCGCGCGGGCTGACATTCCAGACGTGATTCGAGCCTTCGATCGTGGTTTTGGAACCGAAACCTACTCACTGCGGTCCCTCTTCCGTGATGAGCAGCGAAATATTCTCAGCCGTATCTTGATTTCGTCTCTGGATGAAGCGGAGACTGCCTACCGTCAGCTCTACGAGCATCAGGCTCCTTTAATGCGGTTCCTAACCGACTTGAAGACTCCGCTTCCGAAGGCGTTTCGCACAACGGCTGAGTATGCGCTGAACAGCCACCTACGCCGCGCGTTCTCCGACGACCTTGACATCCCGCGTATTCAAAATCTCCTCGAAGAAGTACGGCTCGGCGCAGTAGATCTTGACGCCACTACCCTCGAATACACCTTGCGAAAGACTATCGAGCGCATCGCAGAGCGCATTCGTGACAACCCTGCTGACCCGAACGAACTTTCATCTCTGAGAGCAGCAATTGAACTGACTGAGCAACTGCCTTTTACGGTGACCCTATGGGCGGTTCAGAATGTCACTTACGATTTGCGAAGGGAAATCTACCCGTGGATGTTGGACAAAGCCGAGTCTGAGGAAGATGCTCGCGCATGGGTGGAAAACTTTCGCGTCCTGGCACAGAAGCTTTCGCTGCGCATCGACTGACAATGCGAATACCGGTGTCCACATACCGGGTCCAGTTCAATCAGGGTTTTCGTTTTTCCGACGCGACTGCTCTGGTCCTGCACCTTGATCGCTTGGGTATCAGTCATTTGTACGCGTCGCCGATCCTGGCAGCGCGGCCCGGATCCGCGCACGGTTACGACGTGGTCGACCCTAATTGCCTCAATCCGGAACTTGGGTCGCAGCAAGATTTCGAAGCTCTGGTGAATGCTCTTCATGAGCGAGGTATGGGGCTTCTCCTCGATATTGTTCCTAACCACATGGCCGCGAGTCCGGAGAACGCATGGTGGATGGATGTTCTTGAGAATGGCCCCGCGTCGCAATATGCGTCGTATTTCGGCATAAATTGGTCGTCCGCGCGTGATCCGTTGAATGAGAAGATCTTTCTTCCTATCCTTGGAGACACGTATGGGCGTGTGTTGGACCGGGGCGAATTGCGGCTCTCTTACGAAGAGGGCAGCTTCTTCCTGAACTACTATGCGCACAAACTGCCGATCGCGCCGGATAGCTACGCGGAGATTCTCGATGCGTCAGCTAATGAAACTTTAGCTGCGATTGGCGAGTTCGGCGCCTTGATGGAATCGTTGCAGCGGTTGCCGTCAGCAACTTCCTCTGCGTGGGACGTTACGGAACAGCGAACAC
>Ga0190275_10001592_pt1 | contig 16750 bp, 18 predicted proteins | sample Popmic550T_FD_133745 | JGI IMG/M metagenome (GOLD analysis project Ga0190275, IMG submission 133745) | Populus adjacent soil microbial communities from riparian zone of Yellowstone River, Montana, USA - 550 T | ecosystem: Environmental > Terrestrial > Soil > Riparian zone > Trees stand | place...
CCGACGGGATGGGAACTGGATCCCCGGTGTACGTCGAGGCTGTGGCGGGGGTGGCCACGAGCAGGACGGCGAGGACTGCGACGGTGGGGATGCGCATGAAGATCTGTCCTTTCGTCGAAGCGCCGGTCAGGCAGCCTGGCCGGTGGGCATGATGGTGACCTGCTGGAGGTTCACTCGCGGCGGCAGCGAGGCGATGAAGCCGACGGTCTCCGCGACGTCCTGCGCCGTGAGCCACTCCATCGTGTCCTTGGAGCCGGCCAGCCAGTCCCGGGCGCCCTGGTCGGTGACGTGGCTCTGCAGCTCGGTGCCGACGATGCCCGGCTCGAGCGCCGAGACGCGGACGTTCTTCGCGCCCAGCTCGGTCCGCAGGTGACGGGAGAGATGGGTGACGTACGCCTTGGTGGCGGAGTAGACGGCGAAGTTCGGGAAGATGTTCTGCGCCGCGATCGAGGAAGTGTTGATCAGGTCGGCCACACCGAGCTCGGCGGCGGCCTTGACCAACTGCGGTGTGAAGGAGCCGATCGCGTTCATCAGACCGGTGATGTTCAGGTCGATCTGCTGCTTCCACTGGCCGGTTGCCAGCTCCTCGACCGGAGCGGGAAGCATGACTCCAGCATTGTTCAGGAGTAGGTCAGCACTGCCGAACTCTGCCTCCACCCGGTCGGCGGCGCGTTGCACCGCGACGGCGTCGGTCATGTCGGTGGCGATCGCCATCGCGCTGCCGCCGTCCTTCTCGATCCGGGAGACCAGGTCCGCCAGCCGGTCGGCACGCCGTGCCAGGACGACGACGCGGGCGCCCAGGGACGCCAACTGCTCGGCGGAAGCCTCGCCGATGCCACTGGAGGCGCCGGTGACGACGGCGACGCGACCGGCCAAGGGGCGGGAGGTGGTGTTCGTGGTCATGATGCGTACCTTCCAAGCGAGAGAAGAGAGGGTGGATCGCGGCGGCGATTGCTGGCCGCACATCCAGAACACCACCCGGTCCGGCCTCTCAGGACGCCATAACTGGCCCTGCCGAAACGGGTACCGGCAGGGCCACCCTGGAGCCGCGCGGCGCCGCTGAGGTGGTCACACTTGAGCCATGGATGCCACCAAGGAGATCTCTGACTTTCTGCGTTCACGGCGCGCGGGCATCACCCCGGAAGACGCCGGACTGCCCTCCGACGGACGGGTACGCCGCGTACCGGGCCTGCGCAGGGACGAGGTGGCCCGACTGGCCGGCGTGAGCACGGAGTACTACGCGCGTCTGGAGCAGGGGCGAGCGGGCAACCCCTCCGCCGAGGTCATCGACGCGATCGCCCGCACGCTGCGCCTTGACGAGACCGAACGCGAACACTTCACCGACCTGCTGCGGGCCGGCACCCGGACCGTACGCCGCGCGCCGGCCAGGGCCCAGCGGGTGCGGCCGGGGCTGCACCTGATGCTGGAGACCCTTGACCACGTCCCGGCCTTCATCTTGGGCCGCCGCACTGATGTGCTGGCCTCCAACCGGCTCGCCAGGGTCGTCCTCACCGACTTCGACGCGCTGCCCGCCACCCGCCGCAATCTGGCCCGCTACTACCTGCTGGACCCGCGGGCCCGTGAGCGCGTGGGCGACTGGGAACGGATTGCCGCGGAGACAGTGGCCATCCTCCGGTTCGAAGCAGGCCGCTACCCCCACGACCGGCAACTCGCCGACCTCGTCGGCGAATTCACCCTCCAGTCACCCGAGTTCACCGGCTGGTGGAACGACCACCGCGTGCTGCGCCGCACCCACGGAGCCAAGCACTACTATCACCACCTCGTCGGCGACTTGCACTTCTCCTACGAGTCCTTCCAGGCCCCCGGCGACGCGGAACAAACCCTGTGCGTCTACAACGTCGAACCGGGCTCCGAAACCGCCCAGGCCCTGCAGGTCCTGGGTAGCTGGACCGCACCCGAGATCACGACAGCTGAGACCCCGCGCCACAGCTGACGCCTGCCCTCGACGGATCAGAGATCGGTGGCGAGCGTGATCGACTGGGGTGCGAACCCGCGACTGTGGTAGAGCCGCAGAGCGGGTTCGTTCGTCGCATACGCCGTGACGTGGAGTCTCGACGCGCCCCGTTCCTTGGCCCAGCCGGTGAACGCGTCCACCAGTTGTCCGCCGACACCCTGGCCGCGGGCGTCCTGACGGACGTACATGCTCACCAACTCGGCCTTGGCTGCGGTCCACATCGCCGAGGGTTCGGCGAAGATCCCGATCAGGTGACCGGCGACGCTTTCGTCCACTAGGGCGACGAGCACCAAAGCCTGGGGATCGGCCAGCAGTTCGCGGCACCAGTGGGCGCCGTGAGCCGCCGGCCAGTTCGCGTTGCGGAGAGGATCGCGAGTTGCGGCATCCTCCGCGAAGAGTGCGGCGCTGGATGCGACCAGGTCGTCGAGGTCGTCTGTCGTGGCGGGCCTGATTTCCACGGTGTTACTCCTTCGTGCCGATGACGACGGTTGCGTAGAGCTCGTCGGAGGTGCACACCCGCGATCTCAACCCGTCCTGCATGAAGATCGCGGCCGCGACGGGTGCCTGCTCCTCGCTGGTCTCGACGAACACGCTGCCACCGGGAGCCAGCCACTGGGCCGCCTCGGCGCTGACGCGTCGCAGTACTTGGAGTCCATCGCCGCCGCCGTCGAGGGTCACCAGGGGCTCGTGTAGTCGTGCTTCTGTTGGGAGTAGCCGCACTTCGCCGGTCGGTACGTAAGGCACGTTGGACAGCAGGATGTCGACCCGGCCACGTAGTGACGCCGGCAGAGCGGAGTACAGGTCGCCTTCAAAGACCTGGCCGCCGATCGGTACGACGTTGCGTCGGGCGCAGCTGACGGCGGACGGCTCGATGTCCGTGGAGTACAGCTCGATGGTCTGCTTAGCCGCAACGGCGACGCCCAAGGCGCCCGAGCCGCAGCAGATGTCGACCACCACCGCGCCGGGTCGGCTGAGGGCAATGGCTTCGCTGACTAGGTACTCCGTCCGCCGACGCGGCACGAACACCCCGACGTCGAGCGAGATCCGCAATCCGCAGAACTCCGCGAAGCCGACGACGTGCTCGATCGGCAGCCCGGCGACGCGTTGCTCGACCATGTGGGCGAGCTCGGCGTCGTCGTGGGCAGCGGAGATCAGCATGTCCGCCTCGTCCTCGGCGAAAACACAGCCGGCGGCGCGAAGGGTGCTGACGATTGCGGAGGTAGTTATGCCGCTAGATTACCCGAAGGCATTCACCGCGGTGAGCTCGGCCGACACCGTCCACAGGCGGGCGGCAGCGGTGGGATCAACTGCATAAGGCCGTACTCCGGGTGCATCGTCCGTCGACAGCTCCGCGATCTCGCAGTCCTCGCAAAAGACTCCGCCGTGACCGTCGAGCTGCGGGGACGTACCGGCCCAGACCTGCGTCGCGGCACCCTGCTCCGGCGTCTTGAAGTCCGGGTTCAGCTCGTTGCCCTCTTCATCGATCCAGCCGAAGGCAACCATCTCTTCATGCTGGAGGTGTCGCTGCAACGGGGTCAGGATCCCGCCCGGGTGCAGCGCGAAGGCGCGGACGCCGGAATCCTTGCCCAAGGCATCGAGCTGGACCGCGAACAGAACGTTTGCCGTCTTCGCCTGCCCATAGGCCGCGAACTTGTCATAGCCCTGCTCGAACTGCAGATCATCCCAGCGGATGTCCGAGCCCCGATGGCCGGACGAGGAGACCGACACCACCCGCGCACCACCGCCGCCCGCGAGTGCAGGCCAGAGCCGGTTCACCAGCGCGAAGTGTCCGAGGTGGTTCGTCGCGAACTGCGCCTCCCAGCCAGGACCGACGCGAGTCTCGGGGCAGGCCATCACGCCCGCGTTGTTGATCAGCAGGTCGATCGTCCGGCCGGAGGCGAGGAACCCCTCGGCGAACGAGCGAACGCTGTCCAGGTCGGCCAGATCCAGCTCGCCGACCTCTATGCCGTCGATGCCAGCGAGCGCTTCCTCGGCAGCGTCCGGACGGCGGGCCGGTACGACGACGTGCGCGCCCGCCTTCGTCAGCGCGCGCGTGGTTTCCAGCCCGAGACCCGAGTAGCCGCCGGTGACGAGCGCGAGTTTGCCGGTGAGGTCGATGCCGGTCAGGACCTCGTTCGCGGTGCTGTCGTGGCCGAAGCCCGAGCCGATCTTGTGTTGTGGGGTGCTCATGGCAACGACAGTACGAACTAGAGTCGACTCTAGGTCAAGCCGTCGAGTTGCGGGGTGCCCTTGAGCGACTCGGCCAGGCGCTGCAGGGCAGGGTTCGGGCTGTCCGGGCTCCATGCCGCGTGCAGGGTCACCGAGTGCGCGTCCGCCGCGTCGAGTTCGCGGTACCGAACGCCTTGTACTCCCATGGCCATGATCGATCGCGGTACCAGCGCGCACCCCAGGCCGGCCCGGACCAGCGCCAGCATCGTCGGCACCTGCGAGGCGAGCTGACTGACGGCGTACCGGTTCATGCCGATCATCGCCGCGCAGATGTCATGCAGGTACTGCGACCCTTCGGGGCTGTAGCCGATGTAGTCGTCCGTCACGTCGGTGAGCGAGACCGCTCCCTCGCCGTCCGCCAGCTGGTGACCGGCCGGTACGGCGAGCACGAGGTCTTCCGAGTGCACCAGTACCGAGTCGAACTGCTCGGGAATCGGCGGGCGCACCAGCCCGAGATCGATCTCCAGATTCGCCAGCGCCTCGAACTGATCCGGGCTCACCAACTCAGTCAGTTCCGCCGTCACTGCCGGCGTCCGCTTGCCCACCATCGTGAGGAAATCGGCCAGTACGGCATACGCGCCGATCGCGGTGAACGCGATCCGCAAGGTCCCGGTCTGTCCATCGGCGGCACGCCGGGTCGCTTCGGGAGCGACCTCCAGCAGCGCCAGGACGCGGCGGCAGTGCTCGAGGAAAACACCACCCGCGGCGGTGAGCCGCACTCCCCTGCCGGTCCGGTCGAACAACGCCACACCGAGGAAGCGCTCCAGCCCTTGGATCTGCCGGGTCAGCGGCGGCTGGGTCAGGTTCAGTCGCTGGGCCGCGCGGCCGAAGTGCAGTTCTTCCGCGACGGCGACAAAGCCGCGCAGTTGCTGGAGCGAGAGATCCATCTGATGCCCCCACGGTATCGGCCGATGCGGAAATGGGTTTGGACGGGCATAACGGAAAGCCCTTACCTTCGAGCTCAGGAGTACCGACCCGAGGAGTCAGCTTGTCCAAGCTCGCCGTCCTGATGACACCCGATCGAGCCGACGACGTCTGCAGCCCGCAAACCCGCAAGCTGCTCGCCGAGAGATTCGACGTCAGCTGGGCCGGTCCCGAGCTCAGCCCCGAATTCGCCGCCGGCAGCGACGTCGTACTCACCAGCTGGGGTACTCCGCACCTCGGCAAGGCATTGTGGGCCGACGGCAACGGACCCAAGGTGGTCGCACACGCGGCCGGCTCGGTGAAGAAGCTCGTTGACCCGGCGATCCTCGACCAGGGCGTCGCAGTCTTCCCGCCGGCACGCGAATCGCCTGGTCGGTCGGTGAGTACTGCCTGGCATCCATGCTCACGCTGGCGCGCAGACTCCCCCAGTTCGACCAGGCTCTGCGTGCTGGTGGCTGGAAGCAGCCGCAGTTGCGAGGCGGAGAGCTGGCCGGTCAAAAGGTCGGCATCCTCGGCGCCAGCTCGACGGCCCGGGCGCTGATCACGCTGCTCCAGCCTTTCGGCTGCGACATCGTCGTGTACGACCCGTACCTGACAACCGAGCGCGCGCAGCAACTCGGCGTCCGGACAGCTGAGCTGGAAGAGGCGCTGCACTGCCGGTTCGTCTCCATCCACGTGCCGGATGTTCCCCAGACGCGCGGTCTGGTGACGCGGACGCTGATCGAGCAACTGCCCGATCAAACGATCGTCGTCAACTCGTCGCGGGGACCCGCCATCGACCAGCCGGCGCTGCTGGAGCACTGTCTCGACGGCCGGCTGTTCGCGGCGCTGGACGTTTACGACCCGGAGCCGCCGAAGTTCGGCCCCGACGTACTGGCCGCGCCGAACTTGTTGCTCACTCCGCACGTCGCCGGTGACACCGTCGAAGGTCATCTCGCGCTGGCCGGTTATGTTCTGGAAGACGTCCTCAAGTGGCTCGACCACGGCGTCCGTGGTCCGAGCTTCGTCGATCCGGCTGTCTGGGCGATCGCCGCATGAGCAAGATCAGATCGGTCGAAGTCTTCCCCGTCGCCGTACCGTTCGCGCGGCGGTTCGTACTCGGCAGCGGTGCGGTCGGATCGCCTGACCAGGCTCCGGACCAAGCGGCGGCCGTCGTCTTCGTGAAGCTCACGACGGAGGACGGCGTGGTCGGTTGGGGTGAGCAAAGAGCACTCCCCAGCTGGAGCTACGAGACCGCTGAGACGATCGCCGTGGTGATCAAGCGCCACCTCGAACCCATCCTGCTCGGGCTGACACCGTTCGACATCGAGCTGTTCCATCAACGGGTGACGAAGCGGCTGAGTCCCGCGGTCTCGAACGGTTTTCCCTTCGCCCGCGCGGCGGTCGACCTTGCCATGCACGACGCGGCCGGCAAGCTGGCCGGCGTACCGGTGCACGCGTTGCTCGGCGGGAAGGTGCACGACGAGATCCCGCTCTGCTCGGCGATCGGAGTCGGTACTCCCGATGTCGTCCGGGAGCACGCGCAGCAGTCGTCGGACTATGCGGCGTACAAGGTGAAGATCGGTGGTGACCTGGACGTCGACACAGCTGCGATCGAGGCTGTCGCGGATGTCGCCGGCGCGAAGCCCCTCTGGCTGGACGCCAACCAGTCCTACCGTCCCAGCGCGCTCAAGCAGCTGCTCGACCGGACCAGTCACGTCCGGACGGTTCTTTGCGTCGAGCAACCAGTGCCCAGTACGGACACGCTGGCCATGCATCGGCTGCGCGAGCTGGTCGATCTTCCGATCGCGATCGACGAAGGCAGCTTCACCGCGTATGACCTGGCCCGGGCGATCCGGCTGGACGCCGCCGACCTGGTGGTGGTGAAGATCTGCAAGTCCGGAGGTCTGCGGAACGCGCTCAAGACCGCGCAGGTAGCGCTCGCTGGCGGTGTCGAGCTCCTAGCCAGCGGCCTGACCGACTGCGGGATCGGCTTCGCGGCCGCGCTGCATCTGTTCAGCCAGCTCGACCTGGCCCTGCCGGCCGAGCTGAACGGACCCGAGTTGCTCTCCGATCTGTACGTCGAGGGCCTGACCATCACCAAGGCCGTCGCAACGGTCCCCACCGCGCCCGGTCTGGGCGTCCAGGTCGACGAGGAGCGCATCCGCGCCGAGTCGATCGACCTGCTCTTCTCCTAGAGGAGTCGCCAAATGCGAAGCGAGCTGTCCCGCCGCAGCCTCCTGAAGTACACCGGTGCTGCCGTGGCTGCCTCCGGACTACTCAGTGCCTGTTCGTCCAGACCGCCCGGCGCCGCCACCTGGTCGATGTGGTCGAGCAGCCCCGCCGAACGCAAGGTCTGGGACGCCTTCAGCCAGTACGTCGAGCAGCAACTGATGATCGAGTCGGTCCCCACCCTCACCCCGTCCGGCGGCTACCCGACCAAGCTCGACCTCCAACTCGTGAGCGGCACCGCCAGCCTGGTGACGGCGCTGAACGGTCAGCTGATCCCGACGTACGCCGCCCGCGGCGCGCACCGGCCGCTCGACGACCTGATCGCCGCCGATCCCGACTTCGAGCTGGACGACTTCTATCCCGCGAGCCGGAAGATCTCGACCTTCAACCATCAGATCTACGGCATCGGCTTCGATGTCGCGCCGACCGTTCTGTACTACAACAAGACGCTCCTGGCCAAGGCCGGTATCGCGGCGCCGTCCAGGACCGAGCCGATGACGTGGGCGACGTTCCGGGAGCTGGCCAAGGAGCTGACCCGGCCGCCGGATCAGTACGGCTTCACTTGCTCGCCGGCGATCGACGATCTGGTCTCCTGGATCTACTGCGCGGGCGGGAACGTGATGAACGACGACGGGTCGGCCAGCGCGCTGAATGCGCCGGAGGCAACCGAGGCGATCCAGTTCGTCATCGACCTGTTCGTCAAGGATCAGGTGACTCCGCCGATCAGCAACCTGGTCACCGAGAGCTCGCTGGCCAACTTCCTGGAGGGCAACGTCGCCTTCATGCAGAACGGCCCGTGGCAGGTGGTCAACGTGCGGAAGGCGAAGTTCGACTGGGACGTAGTGCCGTTCCCCGCCGGAGCGGCCGGCAGTACTCCGAGAGTGTCGGGCTCGTCTTTTGCGATCCCGTCGGGCGTCAAGGGTGACGAGTTGCAGCTCGCGTGGAAGCTGCTCAAGACGCTGACCAGTACCGGCGCCCTCGACATCTATGCGAAGGCCGGCCGGAACAACCCGGCGCGGCTGTCAGCGGGGAGCGCGTTCAAACCGCCGCCCGACAATCTCGGGGTGGTGCGGGACATCCTGGCCGGCAAGGTGGCCGGCGGGCATCCGTTCGACGTCACGACCAACTGGAACCAGGTCAAGCAGTTGCTGGGGCAAGACCTGCCGCGGACGTTCCTCGGCCAGGTCTCCGTACCGGAGGCGATCGAGGGGTTGACGCCGCGGCTCGACGTACTGATGAAGCAGCACCAGGACAACATCCGCCAAGCCGAAGCCAGGAAGGGGTGATCCGGATGACGCCGCGCTGGCGGAACAAGGAGACGATCGCCGCCTGGCTGTTCATCCTGCCCAGCCTGATCGGCTTCCTGATCTTCACCGCCGGCCCGGTGGTCGCGGCCGGGGTGATCTCGCTGCTGAACTGGAACCTGTTCAGCTCCCCCACCTTCGCCGGCCTGAGGAACTTCGCCCGGCTCGGTCCCGATCCGACCTTCTGGTCGGCGCTCGGCAACACGGCGTACTTCACGTTCCTGAGCGTGCCGCTGACGATGCTGGTGAGTCTTGCCCTCGCGCTACTGCTCAACCAGGGACTGCGCCGGATCGCGGTCTTCCGATCGCTCCTGCTGTTGCCTTACGCAACGATCACCGTGGCGGTGGCCTTCGTCTGGATCTGGCTCTACATCCCGCACGGCGGCCTGGTGAACACCGTGCTCGGCTGGTTCGGCGTCGCTGGCCCGGCCTGGCTGATCAGTGACCACTGGGCGATGCCGGCGCTGATCGCGATGAGTGTCTGGAAGAGCTTCGGGTTCGGCATGGTGGTCTTCCTGGCAGGGCTGCAGGCGATCCCGCAGCAGCTCTACGAGGCGGCCAGAGTTGATGGCAGTTCCGCCTGGCAGTCCTTCCGCAACGTCACCGTGCCGATGCTGTCGCCGGCGCTGTTTTTTGTCATCGTCACCTCGATCATCGGCTCGTTCCAAGTCTTCGACCAAGCGCTGATCATGACCAACGGCGGGCCGGGATCGCGCACCACCACGCTCGTCATGTACATCTACCGCACCGGCTTCGAGAACTACGACCAGGGGTACGCGGCGGCACAGTCGCTGGTCCTGTTCGGGTTCATCGTCGTCATCACCGCAGCGCAGTTCGTGCTGCAGCGGAGGCTCGTCCACTATGACAACTGAAGCCCTGCCCCTGCTCAAGAACCCGGTGGCGACCCGCAGACTGGTCGTCTTCGCCTGCTTCCTGGTCACCGCGATGACGCTGGTACCGGTCGTGATGATGGTGCTGGTCGCGTTCCAGTCCGATGCCGAGTCGATGGCCGCGCAGCCTTCGTTCTGGCCGAGCAGCTGGCATCCGGAGAATCTCCAGCGCGCCTTCGAACTCGTCCCGCTCGGCCACTACCTGCTCAACACGATCATCTTCGCGGCCGGTACGACCCTGCTGGAGACCGTCACGGCCGCGCTGGCGGCGTACGCGTTCGCCCGGCTGAACTTCCCCGGTCGCGGCTGGTTGTTCGGGATCTACCTGGCCACCTTGATGATCCCGTCGCAGGTGACGCTGATCCCGCAGTTCATCCTGGTCGCGAAGCTGCAGGGCATCGACACCTGGCCGGGGATGATCCTGCCGCACGCGTTCACCGCGATCGGCGTGTTCCTGCTGCGGCAGTTCTTCCTCGGCATCCCGCGTGACTACGAGGAGGCCGCCCGGCTCGACGGCGCGAACCGCTGGCAGGCGTTCATCCGGGTGATCGTGCCGCTGGCGGTACCGGCGATCGCCACGCTCGCGGTGTTCAAGTTCATCGGCCAGTGGAACAACCTGCTCTGGCCGCTCGTCATCTCCAACAGCGACTCGACCCGTACTGCGGCCGTTGGGTTGCAGGTCTTCCAGGACATCAACGGCACCCAGTGGAACCTGCTGCTGATGGCCGCGACGATCACCACGGTGCCGTTGATCGTGCTCTTCTTCCTGACCCAGCGGTGGTTCATCAAGGGCATCACCATGAGCGGGCTCGGAGGCCGCTGAAACCATGACCTATCTCTGGTCCGTCTTCACCAAGCCGTGGTCCGGCCTTCCCGGTGACGAGGTCGGCAAGCTGGTCGCCGGGCTTGGCTTCACCGGCGCCGAGATCCCGGTCCGCGACACCACCTACGTCACGCCGGCCACGGCTGAGAGTGAGCTGCCGACGTTCGTCGAGCAGCTTCGCGCCGAGGGTGTCGAGCCGATCAGCATCGCGAGTGCCCTGTCAGAGAGCGCTTTCTCGGCTTGCGCCAAGGCGGGTGTTCCGATGATCCGCATCATGGCGCCGATCGGGCCGGACGGGTATGCCGCTTCGGTCCGCCGGATCAGGCAGCAGCTCGAGGATTCCGCCGTACTGGTCCAGCGGTACGGCGTACAGGTCGGTGTGCAGCCTCATCATGGTCGCTTCGTCACGTCGTCACTGGGTGTGCTCCAGTTGCTGGACGGTCTGCCAGCAGATTTCAAGGTGGTCTGGGACGCGGCGCACGACGCTCTCGCCGGAGACGACCCCGCGATCACCCTCGAGCTGGTCAGACAACGACTGGGCATCGTCAATCTCAAGAACGCCAAGTACGTCCGGACCGAGGACGGCTGGAAGACCTGGTTCGGCCAGGCGGAGCAAGGTTTGGCTGACTGGTCAGCGGTATTTCGCAATCTGGGGAACTACACCGGCCCGATCTGCCTCACCGGTCAGTACTCCGACTCGTCGATACCCGTCGAACAACGCCTGACCGCCGACCTCGCCGCCGCCCGGCTTGTCACATCTGCTCCCTTTGCTCCGTCAGAGCAGTAAGAGTCCACACGGAGGCAAAGGGAGGACAAGATGGCTGCACGAATGAAGAACCCCGCGATGCTGTTGCCGGACGCAATGACCGGGATCCAGAACATCTACAAGGCAATGCACAAAGGCGGCGTACCAGGCTCCACAATGGAGCTGGTGCACCTGCGGGCCAGCCAGATCAACGGCTGCAGCGCCTGTATCTACGGCGGCATCGACAGCGCGAAGAAGAACGGTGAATCCGACGAGCGGCTGCATCAGGTGGTGGCCTGGCGGGAGTCGGAACTCTTCACTGATGCCGAGCGGGCAGCGCTGGCGCTGGCCGAGGCCGCGACCCGGCTGGCCGACCGGCCGGATGCGGTCACCGACGAGATCTGGGAGGCGGCGACCGACCACTTCGACGAGCAGCAACTGGCCGCGATCATCTTGATGATCGGCCTCACCAACCTGTTCAACCGGCTCAACACCACCGTCCGCGCACCCGCCGGCGCCACCTGGGCCTGACCCGGGTAGGCGATCATGTCGAAGTGACGCAGAGGCCTCCGACGTCTCTGCTGTCCGATCCGGCAGAGGGAGTCGCTGTGAAGTACATGTTGTTGATCTATGGCAAGACCGAGACGTGGAACGCGCTGGAAGCTGAGGGGATCGAGTCGGTGTACGACGTCCACCGCGGCATCCTGGCCGAGACCCGCGCCAGCGGCGAGTTCCTGGCCGCGGACGGCCTGACCGTCGAGAACGCGCGCATCGTCCAGGTCAAGGACGGCGTACCGGCCGTGACGGACGGACCGTTCACGGAGGCGAAGGAGGTGCTGGCCGGCTACTACCTGCTCGACTGCACCCTCGAGCGCGCCACGGAACTGGCGGCCCGGCTTCCCGAAGCCCGCTACTCGCCGATCGAGGTCCGCGCACTGACGGAACCCTTCGTCGAGTAGCCCCGGAGTACCAGGGACTTGCCGGTCTCAGCTCGGCGTTGACCTGAGACCGGCGAGCCACTGATTCAGCCGGTATTTCCAGCCGAGGGCCGGGTGGTTACCCGGTCATGGTCAGCCCAGCCCGTTCGGCTGGGATGGTTCGCGCCAGAGTGACCCCACCTGAGGCGGGCTGATCACCCATGCCCCGGCCACCCTGGACGAAAACCGTCGCACCTGGATCGGGTGCCTGCACACCGTCACCGAGACGCAACGTGGTGGTGAGGCCACTGCTCAGCCTCAGCACCGCCACGCGGCGGGGTGGACCGGACGGGATCGACGAGGTCACCTCGTGGATGCCGGTACAGACCGCCGACTGGATGCTAGCCCGGCCGAGCTGCGTCGTGCCGTGACTCCTCACACCACGGCACTGCTCGGCGAGCTCTTTCATCGCTGACACAAATCCCCCTCTCTTCGTTCCCCCGAGGAACAGTTGCTGACAAGACAACTGTCAGTGCTGCGTAATGATCCTCACCACGCGGTACTAAGCAACAGTTGCCGGCACTCCGCGCCCGACCCGGCGCGGAAGTGATCCCGGAAGCCTTGCTCACGGTGACAGGGTTTTCAAGGGATCGCGGGCACTGTCCCGCCTGCCGGAACTACTGTCCAGGAAACTGTCGCTCGCTGAAACCAGGGGTGTTCATTTAGTGTACGGATTCCCCGGCTATTGCAGGCGGTATTCACTGTGCGATATGACTGCGGACAATTGGTCCAATACCCGCCCAGGGCAAACTTGCCTTTAGCAACAATGGGGGTCCGATTTCAGCGGATTGTACTGGCTCGGGTGATGATCCGGTGCGGGATCAGGACCCGGCGAGGTGTCGCGTCCTGGTCGGCCATCCGCTCGGCGAGCAGGTCCAGAGCTGACTCGACGAAGAGGCGGCGGTCGAAGTCGACGGTGGTCAGGGGTGGGACGGTGTATCGACTCTCCGTGATGTTGTCGAAGCCGGCGACGGCGCAGTCGGCTGGTACTGAGACTCCTGCTGTCCACAGGGCCGAGAGCGTGCCGAAGGCAATCGTGTCGGTGAAGCAGAAGAACGCGTCCGGGAGGGGGTGGTTCTGCAGGTAGCGTTCGACGGCGGCCGCGGCACCTTCCGGACTCCAGTGGTCGAGCGGGATCTCAAGCTCTGGATCGTGCTCGACCCCCGCCGCAGCAAGAGCCTCCCGATACCCAGCCGTCCGAAGCCGAGCAGCCGCAGTACCACCCCCACCACCGGAGCTGGAGCTTTCTGGGGTGCCTACTGCGGCTATGCGGTTGAAGCCTTGGGATTGGAGGTGGTGGGTCAGGTCGCGAGCGGCGGTGATGTTGTCGATGGCTACTTGGCTGACCATGTCTTGGTCTACGTCGCCGATCAGGACGACCGGTGGTAGCGGGCCGGCGGTGGTTACGGCGCTGTCGTCCAGGTTGACCGGGTTCAGGATCAGGCCGTCGACCAGATGCGCGCGGGCTTTGGAGAGCAGTTCGAACTCGCGTTTCGGCTCGGCTGCGGTCTGTTCGATCTGGACGCCCCAGCCGCGCTGGTGGGCCAGTTCCACGACGAGATGGGTGATCTCCGCGGAGTACGGGCGGAGCAGGTCGGGTAGCGCGAGGCCGATCATGCCTGAGCGGCCGTTGCGCAGACCGCGGGCGCTCAGGTTCGGTACGTAGTCGAGCTCGGCCAGCGCCTGCTCGACCCGGGCACGCGTCTCCGGCCGGACGAAGACAACCCCGTTGATGACGTTCGAGACCGTCTTCGGGGACACCCCGGCCAGTTTGGCAACATCCTTGACGGTGGCTCGCATCCAGCCATTGTCGCCGACGAACCCGTCAGCGGCTGGTGAGGGCTCCGCCGTTGATGTGCAGCACCTGACCGGTGATGTGCCGAGCGGCAGGCGAGGCCAGGAAGTGGATCGCCGCCGCGATGTCACCAACCTCACCTGCACGTTTCAGCATGGTTGCCTCCAGCAACCTCTCGCGCCGCTCACCGGTCATCCGGCCCTGGAAGAACTCAGTACCTGCGGTGTAGCCAGGCGCAACGACGTTCGAGGTGATCCCGCGCGGTCCAAGCTCGGCGGCAACGTCCTGGTTCCAGGTCGCGAGCGCCGCCTTCGCAGCACCGTACGATCCCGGGCCGCGAGTACCCGCGATCGAGCCGAGGTGGACAACCGCTCCCCCGTCAGCAAAGTGCGGAGCCAGCGCGGTGGTCGCCAGGACCGCCGTCAGGACGTTCGCGGCATAGTTGGCCAGCCAGTTGTTCTTCAAGACCTCCAGATCCCCGTCACCCGGAGCGCTGAAGTCAGTGTTCCCGCCCGCGTTGTTGACCAGGACATCCACCGCCCCCGGCAGCGCGGCCACCAGCCGGCGTACCTGTTCGGGATCGGTACCGTCGCAGACGACCGCCTGCGCACCCAGCTCGTCGGCCGCCTTCTCGAGCACCCCGGCTCGCCGACCAGTGATCACCACCGTCTCGCCGTCGACCCGGAATCGTTCTGCCACGGCCCGGCCGATCCCCGTCGCTCCTCCGGTCACCACGATCGTTCTCGACACGCGCACTCCCTACGTTTAGGCCTAAATGTTTAGACCTAAACGTATCATAGGCGCATGCCGGCGAAACCGCAGGACGACACCTATCCCCTCAACCAGGCCAGCCCCTACCCGGCTTCGGACATCGCCGAAGCCTGGCAGCGCGAGCGGCCAGGGACCCCGACCGACTCGATCGGGATCGTCACTCCCCTGTGGCGCCTGGCCAAGCTGTTCGCCGACGACCGGCGCCGGCTGCTCACCGAGCTAGGGGTCGATCCGGCCACCCTCGACCTCCTCAGCGTGCTGCGCCGCGCCGGTACTCCGTACGAACTCACCACCCGGCAACTGGCCGAGCGGACCCTCGTCACCGCCGGCGCGATCTCGCAACGCGTCGGCCGGGCTGAACAGGCCGGCCTGGTCGAGCGGCGTACCGAAGGCCAGGGCTCGCGGGCCGTGATCGTCTCGCTCACCAAAACAGGCCACGAGCTCATCGAACGGACCGTCGACCGGGTTCTCACCCGGGAGTCCGAACTGGTCTCTTCCCTCACCGTCTCAGAGCGCGACCTGCTCGCCGGCAAACTGCAGTCGCTGCTGGACGACGTCAGCGGACGCGTGGGGTCAGATTCCGGCCAGTCGGCGACCAGCCCACTGAGGTCATCGCGACCGTCGCCGAGCACCCACCGGCTGACCCGGTACTAGCGGCTTAACCTGCTGATAGAAGGTTAAGCCGGGCGCCTGCGCCCGGCGGCGGAGCGTAGTACGGGAAAAGTCTCTACAGGCGGCTCAATGAGAAACTTGAACGTATGCCTGTTACGAATCAGCTGGAGATTTCCGGCCACGAAGCCGCCGACAGTCACGACGTCATCCAGGTCCGGGGAGCCCGCGAGAACAACCTCGCCGGGGTCTCCGTCGACATCCCCAAGCGCCGGCTGACCGTCTTCACCGGGGTCTCCGGATCGGGGAAGTCGTCCCTCGTCTTCGATACCATTGCCGCGGAGTCGCAGCGGCTGATCAACGAGACCTACACCGCTTTCGTCCAGAACTTCATGCCCAGCCTGTCCCGCCCGGACGTCGACTCGCTGCGCAACCTGAGCGCCGCGATCATCGTCGACCAGGAGCGGATCGGCGCCAACGCCCGCTCCACGGTCGGTACCGCCACCGACGCGCACACGATGCTGCGGATCCTGTTCAGCCGGCTCGGTAGGCCGCAGGTCGGGCCGCCGTCGGTGTTCAGCTTCAACCGGGCCGAAGGCATGTGCCCGACCTGCGAAGGCCTCGGCAAAGCGTCCGAGGTTGATCTGGAAGAGTTCGTCGACCGGGACCTGAGCCTGAACCAGGGCGCGGTGAAGGTGCCGGGGTTCGCGGTCGGTACCTGGTACTGGCAGTTGATGGCGAAGTCCGGGCTGTTCGATCCGGACCTCGCACTGAAGGACTATCCGGCCGAGCAGTGGGAGCAGTTCCTCTACCAGCCGTCGATGAAGGTGAAGATCGGCACGAGCAATCTGAGCTTCGAGGGCCTGGTCACCAAGGTGCGGCGGCAACTGCTCGCCAAGGACCGTGAGTCGATGCAGAACCACGTCCGGGAGTTCGCGGACCGTGCGATGAAACTGACCCGCTGCCCGGACTGCGGCGGCGCCCGGCTCAACGAGGCGGCCCGGTCGGTACGGATCGACGGCGTCGGGATCGCGGACTGCTCGGCGATGCAGATCAGCGACCTGGCCGAGTTCGTCCGGGGAATCAAGAGCGCTGCCGTCGGGCCGATGCTCGAAGCGTTGCAGGAGACCCTGGAGTCGATGGTCGATATCGGGCTGGGCTACCTCAGCCTGGATCGGGAGTCGTCGACACTGTCGGGTGGTGAGGCGCAGCGGGTGAAGCTGGTCCGGCATCTGGGGTCGAGCCTGACCGATGTCACCTACGTGTTCGACGAGCCGACGGTCGGGTTGCACCCGCACGACATCCAGCGGATGAACGAACTGCTGCTCCAGTTGCGGGGCAAGGGCAACACCGTGCTGGTCGTCGAGCACAAGCCAGAGACCATCGCGATCGCCGACCACGTCGTCGACCTCGGTCCTCGCGCAGGTACGAAAGGCGGCGAGATCCAGTTCACCGGCACGGTCGCCGACCTCCGCAAGAGCGACACCCTCACCGGTC
>Ga0190275_10001593_pt1 | contig 16745 bp, 13 predicted proteins | sample Popmic550T_FD_133745 | JGI IMG/M metagenome (GOLD analysis project Ga0190275, IMG submission 133745) | Populus adjacent soil microbial communities from riparian zone of Yellowstone River, Montana, USA - 550 T | ecosystem: Environmental > Terrestrial > Soil > Riparian zone > Trees stand | place...
CGAAGTGCCGGGTCATGGAGCCGAGGATGAGAAACACGAACGAGACGTCGAGCTCGGGAAGTGTCAACGAAACTGACTCGGATAGCGGAACTACAAGAGGGTGCGAGACGGGGTGGTCTGACCTCTCGCAGCGAAACCATGGCTCGAGGAGCCGGATGCGGGAAACCTGCACGTCCGGATCTGAGGGGGGCCGGGAGGAGCAATCCTCCGGCCTACCCGACCCGCCATGCGTTCGCCTTCGTGGGGATGTGCTGCGGGCTCAGGATGACAAGCCAAACCTACTCCCTCACCGTCATCTCCCCGCGCAGATCCTTCCCCATCTCCTCCTTCACCTTCTCCGGCGAATACCCACGCCCGAGCAGGTAATACAGCTTCGCCAGTGCGGCCTCGGCGGTCATGTCGAAGCCGCTGATGACGCCGGCTTTGGCGAGGGCGGAGCCGGTGGCGTATTCGTGGAGGTCGACCGTGCCTTCGAGGCATTGGGTGCAGTCGACGATCACGACGCCGCGCTTCGTGGCCTCGGTGAGGGCGTCGATGAAGGCGCGGTCCTGGTCGGGGCCGTTGCCGACGCCGTAGGCTTCGAGGACGAGTCCCTGGAGCGGGGGGCGGAGGACGTTGCGCATCAGCTCGGGGGAGATGCCGGGGAAGAGGCGGAGGGCGCTGACGACGGGGCGTTTGAGCTCCGGCACTTTGATCCGTTTCGAGCCGCGCGCGCTGCGGACGAGATCCCAGTTCACCTCGATGTCGATGCCGACCGTGCCGAGGGGCGGAAAGTTCGGGGAGTCGAACGCGGCAAAGCCGTCGGCGCTCACTTTCGTCGAACGGCAACCGCGCAGCAGTTTGCCGCCGAAGTAGAGGCAGACCTCGGGGATCGCGTAGTTCGCGGCCAGCATCAGGGAGGTGATGAGGTTTTCGCGCGCGTCGTTGCGGATCTCGCAGAGCGGGATCTGCGAACCAGTGATGATCACCGGCTTGCGCACTCCGGCAAGGAGAAACGGCACCGCCGAGGCGGTGTAGGCCATCGTGTCCGTCCCGTGCAGGACTACGAACCCGTCATAGCGGTCGTAGTTCGACTCCACGTCGCGGGCGATCTTCACCCACTCCGCCGGGGTCATGTTCGACGAGTCGAGCAGCGGGTCGTACTCCTCGATCGTGTACGACGGCATCGACTCGTGCCGCAGCTCCGGCATCTGCGACATCTGCGACTGCAGGTACCCGGATGCCGGCACGTACCCGCTCCGGGTCCGCTTCATGCCGATCGTGCCGCCGGTGTAGATGATGTAGACCCGCTTCCGCATGTTCGCGGCGGATAATACCGTCATGCCGAAGAAGACTCTCGAATCGATGGAGCTGGAACTGCGCGATTTCGCGATGACGTATCCCGAGTCGACCGAAGATTCGCCGTGGGGGCACCGGGCGATCAAGGTGAAGGGGAAGACGTTCGTCTTTCTGGGCGGGGAGAAGAACGAGAAGGAGCTCAGCCTGTCGGTGAAGCTGCCGAGCTCGCGCGACATGGCGGTCGACCTGCCGTTCGCCGAGCCGACCGGCTACGGTCTCGGCAAGAGCGGGTGGGTCTCGGCGCGCTTCGACAAAGTGAGCGCCGTCCCGCTCGACCTGATGAAGGCGTGGATCGACGAGAGTTACCGCGCCATCGCTCCGAAGAAGCTGGTCAAGACGCTGCCGGAGAAGTGAGACTCAGTTGTCGGTTGTCAGTTGTCGGCCATTTCTCGCCTGGACGGCACTTGCGGACATCGCATCGACAGCCGACGAGTGGCAGATAACCGACAACTGATCACCGACAACAGAGGAGAACTCAGGTCGAGCGGGTGAAGATCTGGCGCTGGCTGTTCTGGTAGGCCTCGGCGCGGATCAGCTCGCGCACGCCGCGGGGGTCTTTGATCGACCGGAGCATGTAACGCGGCGACGTCTTGTCGGAGGAGAGGAGCGTCACGTTGCCGATGCCGAGGATGCGGTCGAGGAGTCCCTGGGTGAAGAGCGAGTCGTCGACGTAGCGAAGGTCGATCTCGTCGACCGTCTTCGAGAAGACGCCCTGCTCGATCAGTACCCGCTGGTTCGTCAGCGTGTACTGCGTGCTGCGCAGACGGATCCAGGCCACGAGGAAGCCGATCACCTGGATCGCCGTCAGGATTGCCGTGATGAACCAGCCGACGCGGACGAACTGCTCGGAGCTCGGCAAGCCGGAGGCGAAGAAGCGGACGATCAGCGGGATGGCGACGAGCGTCAGCACGATCCCGCCGACCCACCCCATGAGCAGGGTCGGCGACGGCGTGCCCTTCCACAGCGTCTCCTCGCGGACCGGGGCCGGCGGCGTCATGAGCGGCGACATGCCGGCGGGCGATGGGCGCCCGCAGTGCGGGCAGGCCGCGGCGATCGTGGAGACGTCACGGCTGCAGTCGGGACAGCTGATTACTGGCATTGCAGCGGGATTGTAGCGAAGCCGGAGGCCAACGGCGTCACTCCGGCATCAGAAACGGCGCGAAGTTCATCGAGAGCAGCATCTCGGCGACGCCCGGCATCTCGGGGTAGAAGGCTTCGATGCGGCGGAAGTGCTCTTTGGCGGTGACGTGGTTGCCACGGCGGCGGGCGATCTCGCCGCGGACGTAGTGGACGTACTGTTCGAGGCGCATGCCGGCGGCGAGCGGCTCGGCGCGCCCGGTGAATCGCTCGGCTTCGTCGAGGCGGTCGTTCATCAGGTAGGTGAAGGCGGCGGTGAGCAGGACCTGCCGCAGGACGTCAGGGTTGCCGAGGCGCTCCGCGTACGGCAGGGCGATGTTGATGTACCGCAGCGCCTCGGCGAGCTCGTTTCCGGCCAGGCAGTTGTAGGCGACGTTGTGGGCGACGCCGGCGCGGGTGAACGTCGCGTCGGGACCTTCGTACTGTTCGGCCTCCAGGAATGCCGCCTTGCTGTACTCGATGGCGGCGACGTGGTTCCCGTGCATCGACTCGACCGCCGCGGCAGCGTCGTAGGCCGCCACCGTCGTTCCCGGCTCGCCGAGCGCGTGCGCGGCGTCGAGCATGACCGGCAGGTAACGCTCCGCCGCGGTGCGGTCGTTGCGGTCGATGGCGTTGACGACGATGTAGTACGCCGAGAGCTGTACGTGTTTCGGGCTGTGGCGGCGGACGATGTTCTCGCGGAAGACATTCCATTCGGCGCCGCGACTGCCCTGCAGGACCGGGATGCTGGCCCGGTGGATCTGCACCAGGGCGAGATCGGCCTCCGACGTTGCGACGGCCTCGGCGCGGCCGAGCGCATCTTCCGCGGCGGCGTAGCCGGCCTTGCGCAGTGCGGCCAATGTTTCGGCGATGAGGGCGTCGAAGGTCACTCGGAAACGAAGGATACATCCCGGTGCTACACTCGATTCAATCCCGGGCGCGTCCAATGGCGGTTCTCGCGAAAGAGATCGAAGCGACCTATGAAGTCCTCTCGAAGATGGGAGAGGGTGGTATGGGAGCCGTCTACAAGGTCCGGCACCGCTTCTTCGACGAGATCCGGGTCATCAAGATCATGCAGGGGCGGCTGGAGCCGTCCGACTCGCTGAAGGAGCGTTTTCTCGGCGAGGCGAAGCGCGGCAAGCAGCTTCGCCACCCCAATCTCGCCGAGGTGCTCGACTTCAGCATCGCCGCCGACGGCACCGCCTACATCGTCATGGAGTACATCGAGGGGGTGAACCTGCGCGAGCTGATGCGCAACGGCGGGCCGCTCGACGCGGGGACGCTGGTGCCGATCGCGGAGCAGGCGCTGGAGGCGCTCGGGTTCCTGCACTCGAAGAAGTTCGTGCACCGCGACATCTCGCCCGACAATCTGATGCTGACCACCGGCCCGGACAACGCGACGCATGTGAAGTTGATCGATCTCGGGATCGCGAAGTCGCTGGAGTCGAACCTGAACCTGACGATGGCGGGGACGTTCGTCGGGAAGGTGCAGTACGCGTCGCCGGAGCAGTTCGGCGGGCAGCTCAGCGCGCGCAGCGACATCTACTCGCTCGGGGTGGTGCTGTACGAACTGCTCACCGGGGCGAAGCCGTTCATCGGGACGGACCCGATGTCGATCGTCCGAGGCCACCTGACACTCCCACCGCGGCCGTTCGAGGAGACCGACCCCGAGGGCCGCGTCCCGCCCGCGCTGCGTGCGGTGATCCTCAAAGCGCTGGCGAAGAAGCCGGAGGAGCGGTTCCAGACGGACGCGGAGTTCGCGGAAGCGCTGCGGGGAACGGTCAGACCGCGCGATCTGAAAACGCTGTCGGTGCGGATGCCGGCGGTGACGGTGCCGGGGACGACGTTGGTGGATGTGGAGGCGAGGACGGCGGTGGCGAAGACGGCGGTGGACGGGTCGGCGGCGACCGTCGTCAGCGGGGAGATCCCGTCCGCTGTGCGCGGGCGAAGAGCTCGGGCCACCTATGGCATCGCCGCCGCGGTGCTCGTGCTGCTCGTGAGTGGCGCGGTGTTGTGGCAGCGTGCAAAGGACGATGCGCCGCCGCCGGTGACGGAGACAAACACGATGGCCGCCACGGCGACGGGCGTGAACGTGGAGGCGCCCGTGACCGCGGCCCCTGCACCCGGCCGGCTTTTGATCAACGCGCTTCCGTGGGGTCAGGTGACCTCGGTGACCGACGCCGCGGGGACCGAGCAGCTCACCAGCGGCCTCACGGACACGCCGCTCGTGCTGTCGCTGGCGCCGGGGGCGTACAAGGTGACGCTCGCGAATCCGAACTCGAAGCGCTCGGTGGTGCTCGACGCGACGGTGACGTCGAACGCGCTGGCGCGCTGCGAAGCGGTGCTCGATCGCGTCGACGCCGACGCGTATGTCGAGCGCGTCGGGATCGGCAGATAGGAAGAGATCATGCGCAGACTGCTTCTCATCACTCTGCTGTGCGTCGCGACGGCCGCCGAGGCGCAGGCGCCGCTGAGCTTCGCGCAGGGCGTGCTGGCGTTCGAGAAGAAGGAGTGGAAAGAGGCCGAGAGGCTGATGCGGGAGGCGGTGGCCGGCAATCCGACCGAGACCGACGGGACGGTGCGCATCTCCGGGCAATGGTTCGAGACCTATGTCCCGCACTACTTCCTGGCGCGCGCGCTGGCGAAGCAGGGGAAGTGCAGGGAAGCGCTGGCGGCGTTCGCGGAATCGGAGCGGCAGGGCATCACGCCGGCCATCGGCGATTTCAAGCGCCACCTGGATACGCGCGGCGGCTGCAAGCCGGCGGCGACGCCGAAGAAGGAGAAGGTGGTGGGGGAGGTGGTGGTGCCGTTCGGGGAGGAAGAAGTGGCGGTGAAGCCGCCGGTGACGAAGACGGAGCCGCCGCCGAAGGTTTCGGCAACCAAACCTCCACCGGTGCCCGTACCCGATCGTCACATCGAGACGCGGGCGCGTCTGGCGGCCGCGGTCAACGCCTATCTGCGCGGCGAGTACGAGCTCACCACCCGGCTATTGAGCGGAGAGCTTCCCGACCGCGCCGCGGCCGCCGAGGCCGCCCTGTTCCGTGCCGCGGCACGGCATGCGTTGTACCGGAGCGGCGGTGAGAAGGACGCGACGTTGCGTCAGCAGTTCGAACGCGACCTGCGCAAGTATCGCGAGCTGCGCCCGAATGGCAGGCCGGACCCGCGGGTGTTTTCGCCGGGGTTTATCGCCTTGGCGAAGTAGCTCGAGAGCGTCACCTTTCCGCACGTGCCACGGCCCCTCACCCCGTCCGGCACCTGGTCTTCTAAGACGAGTCGACGTGATGCTGAACGTCTTCGACCTTGCCACACGCAGGTGCCAAACATCCCTCTCCCCGGCGGGGGGAGAGGGGCAACAAGGCAGTCGTTTCACGAAGAGTTTGGCGAAGACGAGGTTTGTTGCCCCTCGCCCCTCCAAGGGGAGAGGGATGCCGGGCACCTGCACGTGGCTGATTCACTACTGTCGCCGATCACAACGCACGTTTTGTTAGAAGACCAGGTGCACGGCGGGGTGAGGGGTCGTGCCACTTGCGCTGAGTTGCCGCGCTAGAACGGACAATCCTCACAATCCGATCCACAGCACGTCGGCTCGCTCGCCGGTCTCCACCGCGGCGCACAATCGGAAGACGGCTGGGGAGGCGGGACCTGCTGGTCCTGCCTCCCCTCGTTCGAATCCGATTGCAGCTCTTCGCTCATCTACGCATTGCGTTCCGGGTTCACCGGGACGGCGGGGGGCTGGGCCACGGGGGTGGCTACGTCGCTCTGCGGGCCGGAGCCGGGGGCGATGGTCATCTGCTCGCCGGGGCTCTGATCGGGGTAGTACTCCTTCAGCTTCAGGTAGTCCGTCCCCGTTTCCTCGGTGATGATCTGGTTCACCTCGACGCCGTCGAGCGTTTCGCGCTCGAGCAGCTTGCGGGCGATCCGGTCGAGCGAGCTCTTGTTGGTGTTGATGATCTCGAGCGCGGTCTTGTACGCCTTGTCCAGGATCCGGCGCACTTCGCGGTCGATCTCGACGGCCGTCGACTCCGAAAAGTCGCCGTGCTGCGCGAACTCGCGGCCGAGGAAGATCTCCTGCTCTTTCTTGCCGAAGGTCACAGGGCCGAGGTCCGACATGCCCCACTCGCACACCATCTTCCGGGCCATGCCGGTGGCGCGCTCGATGTCGTTGCCGGCGCCGGTGGTGAGCTCGTTGAGGAACACTTCTTCGGCGATGCGGCCACCCATCAGCACGGCCAGCATGGCTTCGAGATAGCGCTTCGAATACGAGTACTTGTCCTCGACCGGCAACTGCTGGGTCAGGCCGAGGGCGCGGCCACGGGGGATGATCGTGACCTTGTGCAGCGGATCGGCGGCCGGCAGCATGGCCGCGACGATGGTGTGACCCGACTCGTGATAGGCGGTGTTCCGTTTCTCGCGGTCGGACATCATCATCGACTTCCGCTCGACGCCCATGATGACCTTGTCCTTCGCGTACTCGAAGTCGACCATCTGGACTTTCTTTTTGTCGTAGCGGGCGGCGTTCAGCGCGGCCTCGTTGACGAGGTTCGCGAGGTCGGCGCCGGAGAAGCCGGGTGAGCCGCGGGAGATCACCGCCAGGTCGACGTCCTCGGCCAGCGGGATGTTGCGGGTGTGGACGCGGAGGATGCCCTCGCGGCCCTTGAGGTCCGGCAGGTCGACGACGACGCGGCGGTCGAAACGGCCCGGGCGGAGGAGGGCGGGGTCGAGGACGTCGGGACGGTTCGTGCCGGCGATCAGGATCACGCCGTCGTTCGACTCGAAGCCGTCCATCTCGACGAGAAGCTGGTTGAGGGTCTGCTCGCGCTCATCGTGTCCGCCGCCGAGGCCGGCGCCGCGGTGACGGCCGACAGCGTCGATCTCGTCGATGAAGATGATGCAGGGGGCGTTCTTCTTCCCCTGCTCGAAGAGGTCGCGGACGCGCGAGGCGCCCACGCCGACGAACATCTCCACGAAGTCGGAGCCGGAGATGGAGAAGAACGGCACGTTGGCCTCGCCGGCGATGGCGCGGGCGAGCAGGGTCTTGCCGGTTCCCGGGGGGCCCATGAGCAGGACGCCCTTCGGGATCTTGCCGCCGAGCTTCGTGAACTTCTGCGGCTCCTTGAGGAACTCGATGATCTCGTGGAGCTCGACCTTCGCCTCGTCGACCCCGGCCACGTCCTTGAACGTGACCTTCTTGGCGCTGCCGGAGAGCAGCTTCGCCTTCGACTTGCCGAACGAGAGGGCCTTGTTGCCGCCCGCCTGCATCTGGCGCATGAAGAAGATCCAGAGGCCGATCAGGAAGATGAAGGGGGCCCAGGTGATGAGCGCGGTGATGAAGGGGGCGTCGCGCGGCGTCTCGAAGGCGTAGTTGACGCCTTTGTTCGTGAGGAGCGTGAGCACCTCGTCCGGCAGGTTGGTCGGACCGATCGCGTGGAACTCGCGCTTGCCGCCCGGGGCGGTGGTCTTGGTCTCGCCGCGGATCTCGTCCCCGCGGATCGTGACTTTCTCGACGGAGCCTTCATTGACCCGGCTGATGAAGACGCTGTAGTCGATTGGCTCGCTGGCGCCCTTGGCCGTGTTGAACAGGCTCCAGAGGAGGAACACCAGTACGATGATCACGACCCACAGGAGCGCTGTTTTGACTGTGGAATTCAAAGGGATTGCCTCCTACGCGGCGACGCGGATGCTTCGCGCGTGCCACGTACACTATCGCGACTCTCAACGAGTTGCGAGGGGTCGTTATTGCAACTCGGCCTCAGCTGACCCGGCCGATGTACGGAAGGTTTCCGAAACGTCTCTCGTGCTCGAGGCCGTAGCCCGCGAACGTCCCGTCGGTGATGGTAAAGGCACTGAAATCGGTGACCACGTCCACGGTCCGGGCGTCGGTCCGGTCGAGAAGGGCGATCAGCCGCAGGCTTTTCGGCTCGTGGGTCCGGAGCTGGGTCAGCAGGTAGTTCTCGATGATTCCGGTGTTGACTACGTCCTTGAGCACGAAGACGTTGCGCCCCCGGATGTCGGTGAAGCTGAGGAAATCGATCTCCAGAGCGTCGGCGGTGACGTTGTCGGAGGCGTCCCGGATGACGTCGATGAACCCGTAGCTGACGTCGCCCGGAATGGCCCGGAGCAGGTCGGCCAGGAACGGCGAGGCCCCTTTGAGGATGCAGAGCAGGAAGACCTCGGCGGTGCCGGTGTCCCGGCGGATCTGCGCGGCGATGTCGCGGACCCTCGCCGCGATCTCTTCAGCGCTGTAGACCGGCCTGATCTCTCTCGTCGGCTGCACCCGGCCCCTCCATCCACACTTCGTAAAGCTCTCCACCGCGGGGACTGGTCACTTTGAAGCGCTCCGAGACCTCGACGCCAGCCACCCAGACGATCTCACCGTTCCAGATCAGGAGGGGGAGGCGATCCCGGACTTCGGCGGCGATTTTACGATCAATCAGGAAATCTTTGAGCTTTTTCGGACCGGACATGCCGAGGGGGTGGAAGCGGTCGCCCGGGCGGCGGTTGCGGATCGTGAATGTGGGGACGGCCCCGGGGGGGAGCTGGATTGGTTGGGTGCAGGGGGATGCGGCTGTGGGACCCTCATCCCTTTTCCATTCTGCATTTCGCATTTTGCATTCTGCATTTCGGGCGGAGGACTCGAATGCAGAATGCAAAATGCAGAATGCAGAATGGAAAAGGGGGGCGCGCAAGACCCCGACAGTCATCCCCAGTTCCGGAACGTAAACCGCCGTTTCGGCAGTCAGCTCGACTTCGAAGTCCTTCATCGGTTCCGGCGGCTTCCTCAGGATCCAGTGCTCCCCTTTGCGGATCAGCTCCAGGTTCCGGGTGACGCTGAGTCTCCGGACGGCGTTCACCTCGGCGGCGATGCGCTCGGCGTCGAAGTCGCGTGCCTCCGGGTCGAGGCGGAGGATGTGCCTGCGGAGCAGGGCGCCGCGGACCCACGCTTCCTCGGGCCAGGAGGTGAAACGGGTGTTGTCGTTGTTGATCCTCGTGTGTGCGCGCTCGGCTTCGTCGATGGCCCGTTCGAGGAGCGGCCATTGCCCGCGCGCCTGCGCGGCGATCGCGGCGAGGTTGCCGGTGGCGCCGAGCTCCCGGACCAGGACCCGGACGCGGTTGCGAAGGAAGCGTGGATCGTCGTTCGAGCGGTCGAAGCGGGGGGTGATGTCCCGCTCGCGCAGGAATGCGTCGATCTCCTCGCGGGTCACCTCGAGCAGCGGACGGATGAAGCCGTCCTCGCGGACCGGATGGATGCCGCGCAGCCCGGCGATGCCGCTGCCGGTCAGGAGGCGCATCAGCACCGTCTCGGCCTGGTCGTTCTTCTGATGGGCGGTGGCGATGGAGCGCGCACAGGTCTTCTCGCGGATGGCGGCGAGGCCGTCGTAACGGATACTGCGGGCCGCCGCCTCGACGCCGCGCTCGCGCACGAGCCCGGGATCGAGCGTGCCGTCGGCGACGTGAACCGCGACGTTCCACCGCGCCGCCAGGTCGCGGACGAACGCCTCGTCGCCATCCGACTCGGCACCGCGGAGGTGATGGTTCACGTGCGCGCAGATCAGCTCGTGCTCCCCCAGCTCCGCCAGCGCGACGAGGAGCGCCGTCGAGTCGGCCCCCCCGGACACGGCTACGACGATCCGGCCCGGCGGGATGCCGTTTTTGACGAAGAACTGACGGAGCGCCGATCCGATCATTGGCGTTCGCTAGGGTAACGTTTTGCGATGCTTCATCTAAAGACTCGTTTCACCCGGGACGAACGTGGGTTTACCCTGATCGAGCTGCTGGTGGTCGTGGCCATCATCGGCATCATCGCCGCGATCGCGACCGTGGCCTTTATCACCGGCGTCGACCGCGCCAGGCAGAAGCGGACGCTGAACGACATGCGCCAGATCGCCACGGCGTGGGAAGCGCGCGCCACCGACACGCAGACTTACGTCATCGCCGGCTACAGCTTCCCGGAGACCGAAGTCCCGTTCGAAAGGCTGCACTCGGCGCTGGTGCCGACCTACACCGCCCATATGCCGAAGCTCGACGGCTGGAAGCGGCCCTTCGCTTTTGCCAACGGCAACGGATCGAAGGAGTACGCGATCCGCTCCGCCGGCAGCGACGGCGTCTTCGAGACCGCCGAGGTGACGCCCGGCGTGACCTACGAGTCCGACTGCGACATCATCTACGCCAACGGCGCCTTCGTGACGTATCCGGAGGCGGTCAAGCCGCCGGCGACGGCCACCGAGACGTCGGGCAGTCAGTAGATCGACTTCGCCCTCGCAACGACGCTGGCCTCACTACCTCTCCCCGAAAGGTGGCCGCTGATCTTGCGGAAGCCGCCGAAGGCGGCGAAAGATCTGTAGACCCGGCCTTCAGGCGCCTTAAGGCCGGGTAAAGCTCGGGGAGCGAAGCAAGCCCGCGAAGCGGGCGACAGCATAGGGTTTGCGCGTACCCTCTGTTCTGTCGCCCGCTTCGCGGACCCGCCTTCGTGGGGCCGCACGATACCCGCCCTGAAGGGCGGGCCTACAGATCTTTCGCCGCCTTCGGCGGCTTCGCGATGACCGGCCGCCTATTTCCGGGACCGGTACCGGGACACGCTACGGGAGCGGACGATCCCAGCTTCACTTGAAACCCGCTCCATCTTCCAGGCGACCCCGGCCGGACGTACATTACTCGCGACGCCCCTTCGTCTTTTTTTTGGAAAATCCGCCGGATCGGCGCACTACGTCTACAGCGACGTCAATCTGGCCAGAGCGAGCGTCCGGAAGCGGTCCGAAAAAAAGGAGATAGAGAGATGGCGACCTTCACCGATCTTCAGAACGGTTTCTACAACAAGTTTTCGCAGGCGCTTGGTTTGCCGGAGGGCAGTCCGTTTCAACTGCTCCAGCCTTCCCCTCCGCTGGTGGAGGGCCCGACGCAGGACACGGCGCTCTGGAACTACTTCAACAACATCCCGCCGTACTCGCTGACCCAGAACTTCATCGTCAGTGGCGGCAACCAGTTCTACAGCGACTACAGCGGTCTGATGTCGGCGCTGGCCGGCGCGCAGGTGAACTTCGAGGGCGACATCGGCCCGAAGGCCACCGAGGCGTGGAACGCCTTCGTGCTGACCCTGCCGCCGACGACCACGGTGGGTCAGTTCCCGTTGATCTTCCGCAACTGGGCGCTGACCCACGGATTCTCGAGCGTCGCGGTGAAAGGGGCCTCGGACCTCGCGGCGATGCTGCTCGATCCGATCTCCAACGCTCAGCTGGCGCTGATGCTGTACCTCCCGAACGGTGTGCAGCAGGTCGATTTCGACGCGAACTACCAGGCCCTGCTTGCCCTGCTCCGGGTCGCACCCTCGCGGAGCTTCACGATCAATGACGTCAGCTCGGGCTCGGACGTCTCGAAGACGTGGACCGGCGGCTCGAACAGCGGGTTCTTCGGCCTGTGGGGGGGCAGCAGCTCGGAGGAGACAGAGAGCCAGCAGTACGCCAGCTCGAAGGTCGACGTGGCGATCTCGTTCCAGCACGTGCTGACCTTCGGCGCGAATCCGGGGGCCTGGTACAACTCCTCGGCCGCGGGGCTGGCCTTCTCGGTCACGGATGGCGGCCCGCCGTGGGTGGAGTCGTCGCCGATCAAGTGGAGCAACACGTTCGGTGCGCCGAACGGCAACCTCCAGCGCTTCGCCGCGAGCCTGATCATCGTCTCCGGGATGAAGGTCACAGTCACCGCCTCGACGACCTTCAGCACGGCGCAGCAGACCAAGATTCAAAACAACTCGTCCGGCGGTCTGTGGCCCTTCTACAGCGGTGGCTCGTCGTCGAGCTCGACGACGGGTTCGTCGTTCAACGATGCAGGGAACATGACCACCGAAATCTCGACCCTGCCCGATGTGCCGATCGTGCTCGGCGTGAACGTCATCAGCGCGGCCGAGTTCCTCGGCCACTCCGCCAACGGAGTGGCGATCCATCAGGAAGCGCTCGCGCGCGTCGCCGCCTAGCTCCGCATGGGGCACCGGCCGGCGGCGCAAAGCCGCCGGCCTTTTAGTCTCGAGGAGGATCGGATGTCGATGCTGACGCTGCAGAACCGCTGGTACAACGCGTTCACCGGGGCACTCGGCCTGAATCGTGGCCTGGCTCAACTGCTCCAGCCGGCTGCGCTGCTGGACGGCACCGACACGCAACTGTGGTCGCTGCAGGACATCGTGCCGCCCGAGTCGCTGATGCGCGACGGCCTCACCGCGGCGAGCCGGTTTTTCGCCGAATACGCGGCGGTGATCCAGCAACTCGAGTTCCCCCAGTCGTTGTTCGCCCAGAACATCGGCGCGGCCAATTACGCCGCGTGGAGCGCGTACCTGCAGACGCTCAAACCGCAGCCGGCGGCCGCGCAGTTACCGGGGATCTTTCGCACGTGGGCGATGCGCCACGCACCGTCCGTCGTGTCGATCGGGGTCGCCGACCTGACGGCCATGGCACTCTACGCATCCGCGCAGAGCTCCCTCCTGCCGTACGAAGGAAGTCATCCGAAGCCGGTCGACTACAGCGGTACCTACGCACAGCTGATCGCGACGCTCGACGTTTCGGGCAGTCAGAGTCTGTCGAGCGAGGTGAGCCGCGTCAGCGCGGATGTGAACGACACATGGACGGGCGGCATCGACGAGGCGCCGTTCGGCCTGTGGCTCGGAAACAGCGCCTCCTCCACCATCGCCCGGAAGTTCGCGGCGTCGCACGTGACGGTGCAGGCGTCGTTCGACGCGCTGCTCGTGTGGATGTCGACTCCCGGCGCCTGGTACAACTCCTCGGCGCTGAACGCCGCGTACTCGTCCCCGGCCACGCCGCCGTGGCCACCCGATCCCGACCCGACCTGGGAGGAGATGTTCGGACCGGGCGGCGCCCTGCTGTACGCCGAGGCCTCGCTGATCGTCGTCTCCGGGATCTCGATGCTCGTGACGACCGACGCGCCGTTCACGCGCTCGGAGCAGCACGCGATCGCCGCGAACGCGAATCGCGGAACGTGGCCGTTCTACCTCCCGTCGACGTCGACCGTGGAGCTTTCAGGCCGGGCAACCGCCATCACCACGAGCGTACCGAAAGGGACGGCGGTGGTGCTGGGACAGAACGTGCCGGGCATCGGCGCGTATCTGGGCCACGGCCCGTCAGAGACGCACAACGTCGCCGCCGTTTCGGGGAGGTGATGCAGGCCGGCTCACCGGGATGCGAGTGAGCCGGCATTTCTGACGGGCTTCATCGCATCCGCGTGCCGCTCACGGAGTCGCAGCGGCTGGCGGCTTGGCGTCCTTGACGTAAGTTCCGAGCCAGCGGTCCATCTCCCACATCATGTGCAGCACGGACTCCCGCGCGCGGTATCCGTGCGATTCGTAGGGCAGCATCACGAGGCGGGCGGTGCCCCCGAGACCTTTCATCGCCTGGAAGAGGCGGTCGCTCTGGATCGGGAACGTGCCGGTGTTGTTGTCGTCGACGCCGTGGATCAGCAGCGTGGGCTCGTTGATCTTCTGGGCGTGCGTGAACGGCGACATCTTGATGTAGGTCTCGGGAGCCTCCCAGAACGTCCGTTCCTCGGCCTGGAAGCTGAACGGCGTGAGGGTGCGGTTGTACGCGCCGCTGCGGGCGATGCCGGCCCGGAACAGATCGCTGTGCGCGAGGAGGTTCGCGGTCATGAACGCGCCGTAGGAATGACCGCCGATGGCCATGCGGCCGCGGTCGCCGACGCCGCGGCGCACGACCTCGTCGACGATCGCCTGCGCACCGGAGATGAGTTGCTCGACGTACGTGTCGTTCGGCTCCTTGTCGCCTTCACCGACGATGGGGATCGACGGATCGTCGACGATCGCGTAGCCGCGCAGCAGCCAGGGGATGGGCGTCATGGGATGGACGCGGATGAAGCGGTACGGCGAGTCGCTGACCTGGCCCGCTGATGCCGCGCTCTTGAATTCCTGCGGGTACGCCCACATCAGCACCGGCAGCCGACCGTCTTTGGCCGGGTCGTAGCCGGGTGGGAGATAGAGGGTTGCGGTGAGGTCGACGCCGTCCGCGCGCTTGTAGCGGATCAGCTCTTTCTTCGCCCCGGCGAGCTGCGGTGTGGGATGCGGGAACCGGGTCAGCGCGCGAGTGGTCTTTTTCCGGAGATCGCGCGCGAAGTAGTTCGGCGGCTCGTCCACGGACTCGCGCCTGGTGACGAGGTTCCGCCCATCGTCGAGGAAGTGCACCGGAAACTCGTAGGACGGCTTTTCCGATCGCCAGAGGCGGGTCGCTTTCCGCGTCTTCAGGTCGTAGGCGTCGACGAACGGGCGGTCGCCTTCCGCCGACGCACCCTCGCCGAAGAGAAAGATCGTCTGGCCCTTGTCCGCCGTCCGCACCACCCACGTGCCCTGGGGCGTCAGCATCTTCGCGGGTGAGCCCGGATCGCTGTAGCGGTCTTCGAAGGAGCGGTCGACGAGCAGCTCGGGGGGCGACGACGGGGACCCGGGACGCACGCGCCAGGTGCGGGTCTTCCGCGACTTCCACCACGCTTCGTCGACCAGGGCGAGGTCATCGCTCGACCACGACACGGTACCGACCCGGAAGGCGAGCGTCGCCAGCGGCACGGGCGGGGCGGTGAACGGAGCATCGAGGAGGAAGATCCGATCGCGGTCCTTCGCCTCCGCGCGCGGATCGCCCTGGTCGAGTGCTTCGGTCCAGGCCAGCGTGGCAGGTTTGTCGGCGCGCCACGTCACGTCGCGCGGGCCGGTGGTCGTGGCGTCGAAGTCGGTCGGGACGGAGTCGGCGAGCGGCAGGTCGGCGAGCTGATGAACGACTTTGCCGTCGCGATCCCAGACCTCGATCCGCCGCGGGAAGCGCTGCGCGGGAACGACGTACGAAAACGGCCGGTGCATCGTCTCGACGAGGATGTAGCGCCCGTCGGGGGAGGGCTCGGCATCGGCGATCATCGCCGCCGTGCCGATCGGCCGCACGGTTCCGTCGAGGGAAGCGATACCGGCGCGCGACTGCAGATGATGCTCGAAGACCTTCTCGTCGTAGGGCGTCTTCAGCAGGTCCTGATACGTGCGCGCCGGGGTGCGCCGGCCGAGGTTCTCCTGAATGACCGGACCCGATGGAAGGCGCGAGTCGTCGGGCAGAGCGCCGGCGGGCGCCGCGAGGCGCACGACGAAAGAGTCGTTTCCGAGCCAGTGAAACGAGCGCGTGGGATAGCTTGCGTTGAGGAGCAGCGATCCGACGCGCGATGCCTTGCCGGCGGCCGCGTCGACGACCCAGAGCTCGACGCCGGCGTCCGAAGCGTGCGTGAACGCGAAGCGGTTGCCGTCGGCAGCCCATGTCGCCAGACGGGCGCGCAGCGGCTGAGGGAGACCCTCGACGGGCTTCTGTTCGCCCGTGGAGAGACGGAGCACGCGGAGGTCCCGTGCGTACCCGGCCCGGGTCTGCTCGTGGTTGCCGGGGTTGAAGCGCAGTCCGCCCAGCTTGAGCTCCGGCTGCGCCAGATCCGCCACGGTGAGGAAGAACGGCGCCTCGGCCAGGTAGGCCCACTGGCCGGGCCCGACATTCAGCGAAGGCGTCGGCGGCGCGTCCACCAGCGTCGCCAGTTCCTGCGGCGGCATCTGGTACGTCTCCTCGCCGTGCAACGGAACGAGGACCAGCACTACGAGGAGCAATGTGGACAAGCGCTTCATGAAGAGCCTCCGAACGTGAAATCGCGAGGGGACGATATAACACCTGCCGGGCGGCGGGTTGTCGGTTATCGGTTGTCCGTTGTCTGTCATTCCCCGGCTCACGGGAAACCCGCCCCGAGTGCTGTTCGACGTGCGGCTTGGGGGCAGAGCTTGACGTGCGGCGGTGGGGCAGAGCTTCGCTTGTCTGCCAAAAACGAAGCTCTGCCCCCGCTCTGTCCCGTGCTGCAACTCCACACGCTCGTGCCGCAACGCCACACTCCCACGCTGCAACGCCGACACGCTCCGAGCTGCATTGGCGCACGTCCGCGCGCAACGCCGCACGCTCCGTGTTGCAACGCAGCACGCCCACGCGGCAACGCCGCACGCTCCGTGTTGCAACGCCGCACGCCGACGGGGCAACGCCGCACGTCCCGTGCTGCAACGCAGCACGCTCACGCGGCAACGGCGCACGTCCCGCGCTGCAACGCAGCACACTCACGCGGCAACGCCGCACGTCCCGTGCTGCAACGCAGCACACTCACGCGGCAACGCAACACGCTGCGGGTTGCAACGCGGCACGCCCGGCGCGGAATGCTCCACACCCGGCGCGGAATGCCAACACGCCCGCCGCGGAATGCCCCACACCCGGCGCGGAATGCCACCA
>Ga0190275_10001594_pt1 | contig 16742 bp, 12 predicted proteins | sample Popmic550T_FD_133745 | JGI IMG/M metagenome (GOLD analysis project Ga0190275, IMG submission 133745) | Populus adjacent soil microbial communities from riparian zone of Yellowstone River, Montana, USA - 550 T | ecosystem: Environmental > Terrestrial > Soil > Riparian zone > Trees stand | place...
AGGAGCAGTGGGTAAGGATGTAGTCGCAACTCAACCGAAGGCCGCGAACAGACGCGCGGCTTAAACTGCAAACCGGACAACTGATGTGCTACATAATGCGGACATCTTCACGTGCTACCAACAGCAAAAAATCACGCAAATAGGCTAACTTCTGATACCTCAACAGTAGATGGGGAGTCACCGAACTAAGAGGCTGAAAAAACAACGTGACGGGCGCAGAGTCTCGGTGGAAAGTCTTTGGTAAGCCGACCTGCTTTCATCTAAGGCTTCCACGCATAGGAACTATTCGATAACGGGAACGATATAGCAGGAACGACTATTTCTTATTCATCTGCCCCGCGCGAGGTCGAAGAGGCCGCGTACAAGACGGGCGTTGCGCGGCGCGAGCGAGCGCACCCGGACGTGTTGATGTAAAAAAAACTTGCCTCACGGCCAATCAGTGATAATGTAACGCCGCTTTAAGGTTGTATCTCGGCAAGCGCTTTCTCACAAAGGGTAAAACAAAATACGAACGCGCGCGCGTCCGCGGCGGAAGCCCGACCGTAAGGGAGGGCGTACACGCGCGGAACTAAGACGCCCTCCCTTACGGTCGGGCTTCCGCCGCGAAAGGAGAAACGCCAATGTTATTCGGCTCGACGATGCTGGAGATCGCCATCGGGATTATCTTCGTCTACCTCCTGATGAGCCTGCTTTGCTCCGCGCTCGCGGAGTTTTTTGAATCCCTCTTCAAGTACCGCGCGCGAGATTTAGAGAAGGGCATACGTCAACTGCTCGGCGACCCAGAGCTGACCGAGGCCTTCTTCAACCACCCGATGGTCAAGCCCTTGTTCGAGGGGCGCAAGCCTTCGTATGTCCCCGCGCGCACGTTCAGCCTCGCGCTCTGGAACATGGCGACCGCCGCCGCCGAAGGGACGCCGGGCGCGGTCGCGGGCGTGACGAAAGACCTTCTGCTGCTGCGCTCGACGATAACGACGCTGCCGCCCGACGTGCTGCCCGACAATCTCAAAGGCTCGCTCGTCACGCTGATTGACGAGGCCGACGGCGACTTCGACAAGGCGCGCTCGAACGTCGAGCAGTGGTACAACTCCGCGATGGATCGCGTGGCAGGCAAGTTCAAGCGGCGCACGCACTGGATTCTGATAGGGCTTGGGCTAGCGATGTCTGTGGGCCTGAACGTTGACAGCGTGAACATCGTCAACGCGCTCTCGCACAACGCGGAGTTGCGGGCGACGGTCTTGGCCGCCGCCGAGAACTACGCGAAGACGCCGCTCCCGCAGCCCACACCGGGCGCTTCGGACGCGGACGCCGGGCAGCAGTTCAAAGCGGCGGTCAATCGCATCAACGAAATGCAGTCGACCATAAGCGAGCTTGGGATTCCCATCGGCTGGTCTTGGCAGCCGATAACGGACGACCCGCGCGGGCTGCCTTCGGGCTTCGGCGGGTGGCTTCTGAAAGTGGTCGGCTGGCTTTTGACAGCGTTCGCGGTCTCGCAGGGCGCGCCCTTCTGGTTCGACCTGCTGAACAAGATCATCGTCATACGCTCGACCGTCAAACCGCGCGAGAAGAGCCGCGAGCAGCCCTCCAAAGACCGCCCCGCCCCCGACACCCCGACCGAGCCGGACGAAGGCGAAGAGGAAGGGAAGGGCTGAGGACAAACTGAGTTGAGTGATTGAACGGCGGCGGCTCGATTCCGGCATCGGACGGCTGCGCCTTGCTCGCTGTGATATTATTCAAACGCCTGAACGGCAATATCACGAGCGTTAAGACGATTGGGTGAGGGCACATGTCGGTTCAAGTCGAGCGGCGACATTTCAGTGTCATAGAATTCGACCGGATGGCCGACGCGGGCATTCTTTCCGAGGATGACCGCGTCGAGCTTATCGAAGGCGAGATAATCGAGATGAGTCCGATTGGCAGCCGTCACGCGGCGTGCGTCCGGCGACTCGACGCGCTCTTTAACCAGAGGCTTGGCGGCGCGGCGCAGGTGAGCGCGCAGAATCCCGTCCTGATTGACGAATACTCGCAGCCGGAGCCTGACGTTGCTTTGCTCAAGCCCCGCGCCGACTTCTATTCGGAAGAGCATCCTTCCGCGCGCGACGTTTTGCTGATTGTCGAAGTCGCGGACACTTCCGTCGAGTACGACCGACAGGTGAAGTCTCCCCTTTACGCGCGTGCGGGCGTCGGCGAGATGTGGCTGGTCAATCTACACGCAGACATAGTGGAAGTTTATACGCAGCCTGAGAATGGCGCGTACAGGGATAGAAGACAGTTTACGAGGGGCGACTCCATACCCTTAAGCGGAATCCCCGGCCTCACAGTCAGTGTGGAAGAAATCCTCGGATAAGGCATCAAGTCAAATGTCTTCCCAAAGAAAAACTCTGCTGACGCCGGAAGAATATCTCGCCTTCGAGCGAAAGTCCGAGATAAAGCACGAGTATTTCGGCGGCGAAGTTTTCGCGATGGTGGGCGCGGGGCGTAGGCACAACCTCATCAACGCGAATCTCATTCGCGTTCTCGGCAATCAGTTGCTGAGCCGTCCGTGCAACGTTTACCCCAGCGACATGCGCGTGAAGGTGAGCGCGACGGGGAAATACACATACCCCGACGTGTCGGTCGCCTGCGACGAAGAGAAGTTCGACGACGCCGAGAAAGACACGCTGCTCAACCCCGTGGTCGTCATCGAAGTCCTTTCAGAGTCCACGGAGGCCTACGACCGCGGCAAGAAATTCGAGCAGTACCAGCAAATCGAATCCCTCACGGATTATCTACTCGTGGCACAGGAGCCGCATCGCGTCGAGCAGTACGTAAGGCAGAGCAAAAGCGAGTGGCGTTATTCCGAATTCCACGACGCCGGAGACGTTGTAAAGATTAACGTCATCGGCTGCGAGCTTGCCTTGAAAGATGTCTACGCCAAAGTTGAATAGCCACTCTCACCCACGTCATCCGAACTCAGCATCTTTATTTCTGGCGAGCAGGCGCGTGATGGTCTCGACGACTTTTCCGAGGTCGTCCGGCTTTTTGAGGAAAGCGTCCGCGCCCGCACGCCTCGCCTCTGTCCCGATCTCGCTCGCCGAGAAAATGACTATGGGTGTGTCCCTGCGGTGCGCGAGCGCGCGTGCGCGATGCGTAAGCTCAAGGCCGTTTGCGCCCGGCAGTTGATTGTCGAACAGGAGCAGTGCGTAATGCTCGCGTCCCTCAATCTTTTGCAGAGCCGAGAGACCATCCTCGCACGGCTCGACGCACCATCCCTGAAGCGCGAACAGGTCTTTGAGTGCCAGCCGTAGAACCCGGTTGTCTTCCGCGTAGAGGATTGTGGCGTGAGGCATGTTTTTAACTCTCGTGACAACGCCGGGAAACGCAGGGCGGGGCTTCACGCTCCCCCGCCCGAAGCGCGCGAAGCCCGCACTCGCCCTGCTCCCCCGCCCGCCGTGCACGAGACTGAGCGGGGGCAATTCATCCTCGCGTCCGCGACAGTGTCGGACGGTCTTTCACAACTGCGAGCGGCTGTGAGATGAAGAAGAGACGCGCGTTTTGCTATGATGCGGTCGCGCTCTCGTTTGAAAATCCGGCAACGGCAAAATGCGTAGCTCAGCCCCCACCAATCTTGACGAGTGATGAGCATCGCCGTTGAGCATGAAAGGTTCATACTCACGGCGAAACAATTACGCAAGCGCATTCTATTAGCAGTTGCTAACAAGTGCAAGCTTTTTTTTGCCGGGAGTAGTTCATCAGGAGGTAACTCCTGATGGGCAACGTCCGTCCAAAGCCGGAGCGCCTCGGCGAGAAACTCAGACAGGTTCGACACACTCTCGGACTCTCTCAATCCGAACTGCTCAGACGGCTAGATGCCGAAGACCTACTCGCTTACAGCCAAATTTCAGAATTTGAGACAGGACGGCGCGAGCCATCGTTGCTGATTATCCTGCGCTACGCCCGCGTTGCAGGCGTGCCAACCGAAGTGCTCATTGATGATGAGCTATCCCTGCCTGAAACCTTACCTGGCTTAACTGATCATGAGGAAATCAAACGCAAGTTCGCATCTCGTCGCAAGAAACGTTAGACGGCTTACCGAGCAGACATCGCCGACGTGAGCGTGTTTGTTGACAAAATAATGCGCTCTATAGAGATGGTGTAACTATGAGTATAAGAAAATCAACGGGCTTGCAGGGAGAGCTAGACGTAGTAGGACTTGTGCCATGTCCTAACTGCAAAAAACCTTTGATGCAACTTCCTGTAGATTATCCTTTATACGACTTACAATGCACTGGATGCTCGTTTAGAGCGCAGGTGAAGACAATAAGCTCGAAGGAGCAAGACAGCATTCGAGGGGCGGGATGGGACATCATGAGCAAAGTTTTGAAATCCGGGTACATGATTCCTTCTCTAATCGTGAACTACATATGGTTTGAGGGCGGAGCTAGACGCAGAAAAATATTATTCTTTCCATTCATTCCTAAAGCTAACAGCAGACCTAGAGTAGCCAAGTTCAACAAATCTCCTAGAGCGGATTACAAAATGTTCGATTACGTAGGTCTGCGAAGCCTTCCGCATTTTGTCTTGTACGAAGAGTAAATCCTATGAGGGCCAGACTAGACGGCGTCGCGCAAAGTCTGCGCGACGAACTGGATAGCATATCGGGATAAAATGCTTGCCGCGGGAATAGGGCGGGCGTAAACTCTGAGTCCTCGAAGGGAAGTGAAAGATGCGTCGAATCGCAAGGCTTATTTTCTCCACGGTCTCCCTGATATTCCTGTGTCTGCTCTTCGGCTCGCAGGCGCGCGTGGGCGCTACGGTCTTCCGCGACCGCGCGGCCTTCAACGCCGCCTCGCAGAATCTGAACACCATTGACTTCGAGTCGGAGCCGCATAACTTCTCGCGCGACTCGACGATTGACGGCATCATCTTTCGGAACATCGGAGGCCCGCCGGTGATCGTCTCGACGCCTTCGGGCAAAGTCCTTGAAGGTCTAACCGTGGGCGAGATTACGTGGATGACCGTGTTCCTCCCGCCGGGGACGACCGCCGTCGGCTGCGACCAGTTCTCGACCCCGATGGATGTCACCGCCTCGACGGGCGAGAGCGTGACGATGACGCAGTCGGACGGCTCTGACTTCGTCGGTTTCGTCTCCGACACGCCCATCGAGACGCTGACGATCAAGCTCGACTTCCCCGAACCGACGCCCAACGTGCTTCTCGACAACTTCACCTACGGGCAGAGACGCGTGGAAGGCGGCCTGCCCGTCCCGCAGCTACTCGTCACAAACGACACGGGACGCGCCGTAGCGTTCGACTCCGTGACGACGATGGCCGAGCCTTTCCCCGTCGTCTCCGCGCGCAACCTAATCGCCGCAGACCGGCGCACGCGCGTCACGCTCTTTCTAATCGGCGTGCGCTTCGATGACCCGCAGGACGCGCAGCTCGTGACGGCGCGTGCCGAGAACTCGCAACACGTCTTCTTCGATCTGCCCGTCGAGGCCGTGGGCCGCGTGAAGAACCTGAGCTGGATGGCGCAGGTTACGGTGCGTCTGCCCGACGAGCTGAGCGAAGCGGGCGATGTGAGCGTGAGCGTAAGCGTGCGCGGCGTGGAGAGCAACAAGGCTACCCTTCGCATTGAGAATCCCGACAATTGACCTGCCTCTAAACAGAACGGCGCGCGAAAGACATCTGAAGAGGAGAATCAGGCGGCTTGTATTTCAACGTACTCGACGCTTGAAGAGGGTTCGGGGATGTGTTGACCGTCTTGCCGTAATCCTTCGAGGTGAAAATCAATCGCTTCCTGAATGAGGCTTAAAACTTCCTCGCGAGTTTCCGCAACGGCGGCGCAGCCGGGCAAATCTGGAACGTAAGCACCGAAACTGTTCGCGCCTTCTTCGATAACAACTGCGTAACGCATCTCTCTACCTCTCTTCTATTTCAATCCAGCCTGTTTCAAAATGCTGTTCAGAGTCCCCGGAGGCACATCCACGCCAGAATTGCCTGAGACGGTAACAGTGCCCGGCTTCGCCGGATGCTTGTACTGACGGTGACTGCCCTTTGTCCTTGCAAGATACCATCCATCGGCTTCAAGCAGCCTGATGACCTCCCGCACCTTCATGCTCGAATGATAAGACGAATCGGCAAACAGCGGAAGAGGAAAAGTTCACACAGTGGCGCGCAGTGATTGCGCGATTAGGGGCACGATGCGGCGGGGGACGGCGATGGCCTCTCTGATGTGGCGCGAGTTTGTGAAGTGGCCGGCGACGTAGAGGCCGGGGACGTTGGTCTCGAAGGTTTCGGGGTCGTAAGTAGGGACTTGCGTGAAGCCGGACTTCTCGGTGCGGACGCCTATTGCGCGCAGCAGCGTCAAGTCTGCGTCGCTGCCGATGAGGATGAAGACGGCTTCGTTCGCGAGTGTGTGCGACGTGCCGCGCGCGTCTTTGATTCGGACTTGCGCGTCGAGTATCTCTTCGACCTCGGAGAGGAGGAACAGACGCAGGCGGCCCTCCTCAATCTCGCGCTCAAGCGGGCCGCGAACCCAGTGCTTGATGCAGCCCTTCTTCGGGTCGCGGTTCTCCCAGTCCGAAGGCCAGATGGCGAAGGTCGTGCGCGCGCCGCCTTCGGAAAGAAAGAGCGCGGCTTCGGCGGCGGAGTTCCCTCCGCCGACGACCAGCGCGTCCTTGCGAACGAAGGGGAAAGGCTCGCGGAAGAGGTGCCGGACTTTGGGGAGGTCTTCGCCGGGGACTCCGAGCCGGCGCGGTCGCGCCATCGCGCCCGTGCAGACGAGAAGGCGCGAAGCCGTGTACGCGCCGCGCGACGTTTGGACGCGGAAGCCTTCCCCGCCGAGCGGCTCGACGCGCGTGACTTCTTCCTCGGTGTTGATGCGTAGATTATGTTCGAGCGCGAATCGGACGTAGTAGGAGAGAAGCTCTTCGCGCGTAGGCTTCTCGCGGCAGGGGCGCAAGTTTCCGTCGCCCAGCTCAAGCTCGTTGACGGTTGAGAAGACCGTAAGGCCGATGGGGTAGTGGTAGACGGTGTCTGCGATCAGTCCCTTCTCGACGACGAGGTACTCAAGCCCCTCGCGCGCCGCCGCGTCCGCAGCCGAAAGGCCGGCAGGGCCTGCGCCGATGATTAGAAGGTCGAGTTGTCCCGCGTCTGTTTGCCCGGCCATGATTGCCGACATCGTCGCATGCGGGACGCGTGTTATCAACTCCGCGCGCGCGAGGCTGACGGCGTGCGCGTTTGTACGTGTGCGCGTCGGCGTGCCGTTACTTACTCACCGTCGGTTTGAGGCTCTAGCCAGCCGTCCAGCCAGTCCATCAATCCCACATCCTTCTCGATCTCCTTCGAGCAGATTTCCTTCCACTGTTTCGCGGCCTCTCTCAGCAGGCTTTGGAGGTCCTCCCGGCTTTGGTGCGTTGGCATCCACTGGGGCGGCAATCGTCCGCCCTCCGGCGGGGGGGCGGGCTGCATCTTCTCGGAGAAAATCTTGTCCATGATGAATGAGCCGAGCGCGCGGTAGCTCTCGAACTGCGGCTCGTCGAAGAACTGGTCGCCGGTGGACTGGTGCGGGAAGGCAGGGAAACTCTTCTTGTATTCGATCACGTCGCGAGGCTCGTCGCCGTAGATCGCGGGCTTGATGTAGAGAAGGATTCCGTCCTGCGCGGGCGCGAACGTCGTGAGCGGGGGCGGCGTGTTGGCCGTCAGCACGTCGGGCGCGAGTCCGCCGGGGCCGTCGCCCCGACGCACCCTGTCCACGCACGAGTAACGAATCCTGCCGAGCGCCCAGTACATGCCGCGTTCGCGCTCCGCTTTATCCTTCGTCTCCGGGTCGAAAATCTCTACGCAGGGAAAGTCAATGGGGACGCCGAGGTCTATGCGAATCTTGCGGACGGCGTTGCCGAGGTCTGTGAAGTTGTACTCCGCGTCGGCCCCGCCGTCGCTGACGACGATGATGCGGCAGCGGCGCAGAACCATCTCGTAGACCGCAAGGTTCTCGAAGTGCCCGCCGTCGGTCAGGTACACGTACTTGTTGCGGTCGTCCGTGAGGCCGAACGCCTCGGATATTACGGGCGCGACGGAGAGCTTGGGCGCGGCGAGCCTGTACGTGTCGTTGCCCGCGGGGCCGGGGTTGCCAAGCCACCACCCCAAGCGCACGTTGAAGAGCGTGAGCAGGAGCGAGATGACCGGCGAGGTCGTGTAGTAGCCCATGTTGGAGCTGGCCGCCGCGCCGGAGATGGCCGTCGCCGTCCCCACGGAGACGCCGCCCGTGTCGTGCCCGCCGTAGTCTCTCGTCTTGCGATACCCTAGCCGGAAGCAGCCCGAATGGAGCGGGGAGATGCTGAACGGCTCGGCCTTGCGCTGCTGCCACGCGAGGTTGCCGCCGCCGACGAGGTTCAAGGTCGTGTTGACGACGTGCATCAGTTTGTAGGGCGGGGGCGGGAACGAGCAGGACTTGAGCAGGCGCGGGTACGCGCTCTCGAGAACGAGCCGGTTCAGGAGGATGTGGTAGTCGCTGCGTATGGGCGTCTTCGAGAGCTTCGCCGCCAGCGCGTCGTCGAGCCACGCCGCGCCGGACTCGATCTGCGCGCTGATGCCGAGCGAGCCGAGTATCGTCCTCCAGATTCTCTTCGCGCGTTTCGACTGTACGGACTCCTCTATGAATTTAAGCGCGGCGGCACGCCTGCCCGCGGCCTCCGGCGTCTCCTGCGCTCCCTCCTTTTTCGCAAGGGCGTAGAGCCTTTCGTCCACGAGGATCGCGTTCAGGTCGGTTCTGAGCGCGTTTATCAGACTTTCCGAGGCGAGCGTGCTGTCCTCGGCCCGAACGTTTTCGAGTTTGCCGGCCTCAAGAAGGAATAGCGAAAGGGGGTTTTTCTCGTCGAGCAACGCCTCGGCGAGCTTGCGCGGCTTGAGTAGGTCGCCCTCGTCGAGGAGCGCGGGCCGAAGCTCGTGCATCGAGATGTTGTCGGCAGGGTCGAAGCCCGTGAAGGGGTTGGGGCGGCGCGCGCCGCGCGGGCGCGACGCGCCGAGGAAGGCGCGTATCATGCGGTTGCGGTAGCCGCCGTGCAGCGAAAAGATGTTGAGGTTGATGAGCCTCGACAGCAATAAGCCGAGGATGAGCGCGATGAGCAGGAGCGCGAGCGTGAGCCACAGCGAGGTGTGGTGCAGAACGTTCATGTGGACGATCTTCGCGCCGTCGAAGGAGTCGGGTTTCTTCTCCTCTTCGGCCTCTAGCGCGGCGGCCAACTCGGACGGCTTGGGGCACATGGCCGTGCAGGGCGTGGGCGTCGTCGTGGGCTGCGGCGCGGGCGTCGGGGCGGGCTTGATGACGGGCGTGATGTACTCGACGTACTCGCCGAAGCCGGGGGCGGGCGAAGGGGACGGCGAGGCGGACTGAATGGGGGACGGCTCGTCCGGGATGTTCGTGAGCAACTCGACGTTCAGCTTTCTGCCGCCGACGGTCACTCCCTTCGCCTCGTCGGACAGCATCGCGACGCCGCGCGTGATGCCGGTCGTAGCGAGCGAGAGCAGCGAGAGGAACGCGGCGAGAAATATCGCCCCCAGCACCGGCAGCGCGCCGCCGAGCAGTCCGAGGGCGATGCTGCTCTTCGTCTGCTCCTTCTCGCCCCCCGACTTCTCGCTCGCTGACGACAGGGCGCTTCGCCCGACGAGAATCGAGATGAGGCCGGAGAGTCCGCCCACCGTCGCTATCAGCTTGGGCGATTCGAGCAACGCCAGAGGGCCGAAGATGACGATGGCGTTGAAGACGACCCACGCGAGCGACGCTATCAGCAGCCACGCGCCAAGCCGCGCCCACCATTCGCGATCCTCGTCATCAATCCTTCGACTGTAACTCGAAAGGCCGATGAAGACCGTCGTCGCGCCCCAGAAGATCAGGAGGAAGATGGGCACGCCGACGCAGACGTATAGCTCGGTCGTCCAAAACCACCAAGACCAACTCGTCACGTCCGTCCACGGGAACGGCGCGCGGACGACATTCCACTTGAAAGACTCTTCGACATACTCTCTGACGAGAATCCCATAGCCGATGACGGGGTCGCTGATCTCCTGAAACGAGACGGCCCAGAAGAGCATGCCGCCGATTAGTCCCGCGAAGATAAGCCCCAACAGCTCAAGCCAGTTTCTTCTTATCTCGTCCCGGCTGAAGAGGCGGCGCAGAACGAGCGAGGCGATGAGCCAGCCGAACAGTGTGAAGGCTGCGCCGAAAAGCAAGAAGGGGACGACGGACTTGGGAACTGTCTGCGCCTCGCGCGACCAAGCCCAGTAGGTCGTCAGCAGAACGGCGGACACAATCAGCGGCAGCAGGCACCACTTCAGAAAGCCTCTCTGGTCTGCGCGCGTGCGCCAGAAGCGGCTGCGCTGCCTGAGTATCTCGCGGACGCCGGGGCGGTTGAACCCGACGTAGCCGAGCGCCCAGACGCCGAAGGCGAAGCCTAAGAGCAGAAGCAGATGTCTGTAGTAGAGATGGTTTTCGGGATCGTCCTTGTCCTCGGGCTTGTCGCCGTCGCCGAAAAAGTTTTCGACGAGCGTCTTGGGCGGATACACCACGCGCGACGCTTTGGGAATCTCCTTCAGCTCCTTGACGGCCCGCTCCGACTCGTCGTCCGACATGGCGAGAGTTGCGGCCAGAGTCTTCGGGTTCTCGACCGGCTGCAAGAGCGTCAGCGTAACTATGAGACGCGGGATCAGCAGCACGGCTATGAGCAGCGGGATGAAGACGAGCCAGTTGAGCGATAGGTTTCTGAGGTAGATGCCGATGAAGGCCCAAGTGTCGGCGGTCAGCATCCCCGCCTTCGGCGTGAGGAAGTTGCTGTAGCTGCGCAGGTATTGGAGCGCCTTCGGGTCGGGGTCAATCTTCGAGACGGGGTCTTCGTTACTGAGGTCGCGCGTGACGCCTTCGAGGCCGCCGGGATGTCGGTGCAGCCACGCTGTAAGCCAGCCGCCGATGTAGCCGCCGCCGGAAACGGTCGAGAGGTAGTCGAACTCGCCGAGCAGGTTGCGCCGCGCCATGCCTTGCATCAGGCCGAGGGCGAACGTCCCCGAACGGATGCCGCCCCCCGACAGGCAGAGCGCGCTCCGCCCGACGGCGTGGAAGCGTCTGTAAATCGCCGCGATGCGGATGTTGCTGAGGCGCTCGATGTGCCCGGGGAAGGCGTCTTCGAGCAGCAGCCGGTTGAAGTGGGCCAGCGCGTCGCCGTAGAAGCCCTCGGCGTAGTCGCGCTGTTCGACGAGTCCGCGCGTGGGCGCGCTCAGCCAGTTGACGGCGAAGCGGTCGCCGTCATACAGATCGGGGTCTTTGAGCAGCCGGTTCAGCGCGTCCTCGATAGTCCCCTGCGAGGCATCATGCGCGTGCGCGCCGCCTTCGACGAGTTGCACGAGAATCTTGCGATCAATCTCGCCGCGCAGGTACTCCAAAAGGTTCTTGCGCGCCCACTCGTCCTGCGCCAACGTGTCGGCAGCCGCCGCGGGGCGCGACTCGGCCCCGTCGGAGAACTGGAGGATTTCCGAGGCGAGGCCGACCGCATCCTTGACGTGCCCGCCGCGGAACAGCCAGTCGCGCGCCGCCTCGACGGGGCGCGCGCCGACGCCCTCCTCGCCGCCCGGCAACTCGACTATCAAAATCTCGTCCGCCGGTATCGGCCCGTGCAGGCTTATGAACTCTTCCTCCAGAACCTGATAAAGGTGGAGCGGGATTTCGGGATTCTTAGGCATGGCAGTCACCTGATGGTGGGACGGTTCTGCTCGGAAGCAGGGCCGGGCGTGGATGCTGGGCTGAGAGGAGCGGTTAGTTCATCTCAGAGGAAAGTAAGTGTGAACGCCGTACATTTGAAGCAGCCGGTTTCGCGTCTTGCACGCGAAACCGGCTGCCCGGTGCTTAGGCATGTCTTGCCATTACGGACTGTGGTTGTCGGCGTTAGACGCCGGCTGCTACTGCTGCCGTTCTTCGAGCAACGATTGAATCTTCAGCCTGTTGATAAGCTTTCCGACATCGAACCTCATGCCGAAGCCGAACCTGAGGTCGTCAGGGCCTTGACCGAAGTTGCCGTCGAAGCCGATGAGGAATGGCGTTTCGGGTACTTTGAGGCGGCCTTCGGCCTGATAGCGCCAGCGGCGCTGCCGCACGCTGATAGGATTCCCCGCGTTATCAAGTTGCCCCGTCGGGATCGTCACCTCAAAGTTCTCCCAACGTCCCGTCGTGATGTCGAGCCAGCTTACGAGCTCCGGCGCGTAGTCGGCCTCGGTATCACAGTCGTCGTCATTGGCGAATGTCGCGCAAGGGTGTCTCAGTTTCGGGTATCTGAAGTGCCCTAGGCGGACGCCGAGCGAGAAGAAGTTGAACACGTCGTCGTCGCCGAAGGTCACAGATTCCGCCGTCTGGCGGTCACCCGTGATGGTCATGACGCCGCCTTTAGCCAACGGGGCGATGAAGAGCGTATTGAGTTCCCTCTGGTTCCTCCAAGGGGTGACGTTGATCGGGGCGTAGACGCCTACCTGCACGAAGCCGGCCTTCTTCGAGGTTATGAACGCGTCGAACTGGTCTGGCTCTTCGCCCTCTTCCGCGTCGGGATCAGGGGCCGGCGCGGCGGCGACCGGGATGGAAGTCAGGCGTGCCTCGAAGAAGGTATTGAGGTTCCACGCCCTACTCTTCACGTAGTTCTTGTCGAGCACAAAGGCGAATGCCAAGTCGGACTTCGAGAAGTCTTCCCGCTCCTTCGAGAAGATCATCCCGGCGGTGAAGTAAGCGCGGACGCGCCCCCAATCGTACTGGATCGCAGGGGTCGGGCTAGCCTGCGGCGCTGGCTCGGCTGCTGCGGCTTCGAGGCGTGCGGTGCTGCCTATGCCGGGCGCTTCGGGAGCGGTGAAGGTGATGTTTCGCTCGACCTTGATGTCGGAGCGTTTGAGGTCGCTCACCTCGATGCGGTTGTCGCCTTTCGTGAGGGAGACGACGACCGACTTCACGCCCTTGTCGCTGCGCTTGATGTTGAGGATGCGCGCGGACTTCGGCTTCTCGCTGGCGGGGGTGTAGACGGCCACCATGATGTCGTCAATGTCGTCGTCGTAAATGCCGACTTCCATCTCGACCTCGCTCACGTGAACAGTCCTATCGCGGTCGGGCGACGTTACCTCAAGCGCGCGTGCTTTCTTCGTCGCTCTCGTGTCCGCGCCGCTCTCAGGCTCCCTGCTCGCTTTGGCTTCGCCCGGCGTGTATGAAACCTGAACCGCAGGGCCGGGCTGCTCGTCTTGCGACGGCTGGCTCGGAGCTTGAGGGGCGAGGCGTGCCGACGCGTTGCGAGTAGCGCCGATGAGCCGTGCGCGCGGGGCTTGCGACGGCGCGGCGATTGTCTTCTGCTCTGGCGTTAGCGCCGACAGGTCTCTCTCCAGCGCGGAGATCGAGTTCCCGACCACGAGGCCCTCTTCGCCGGACAGCGACGCGCCCATCGAAGCCTGATATTTCCGTAGCGCGCCTAGTCTGCCCTCGATGGCCGCTCGGAGCTGCGTGCGACGCTTTTCGAGGAACTGGTGGTTTAGCTCCCTGACCTCCGAAGGGGTCGAAGGGTCGCAGTCTACGGCGAGCAGGCGCTCGTACTCCTGTTTAATCTCGCTGATGGATTTACCCGCGGTCGCGACCTGCTGCGCGCGCACGGGCTGGGCGAGTAGTGAGACGAGGCCGAGGGAACTGACGGTGAATGCAAGGGCAAGGCTGAGAAACTTTTTCATGGGCAGCTCCTTACGATGAGAAGCGGTGCAGTACCTTATGCAAAACCGGCGAAGGCCGGGCAGTCAGACAGCAGTGAGTCGAAGGTTCTGCTCTAGCGAGGGACGCCGACAGAGCATTCGACGATGCCAAATGCGATAGAGACCAGCCCGGTCAAGGCTTCGGCCAGTCGTCAAAGAAACTCTGAGTTGGAACGACGCCGACAAGGTAGGGCTTTGTCGGCGAGAGCATGTTTGTGAACAACGGCAAAATAATCCTCTACCAGAGAATTGTCAACAAACTTTTTTGTCACACTCAGCCAGCGGCAAATGTCTGTGCGGAAATACATTTGGGGCGAGTCTATTTCAAATCCGGCATGGCCTTTCATCCGACAGGAGTGCCCACGGATGCTCGCACGGCGCACTGTCCTCTAACTGTTAATGCATGTTTGAGGCAAAACATTTCAAGGGGCTAACCGCGGACGAGCGAAGGATGGAAACATTTTTCAAAACAGACTCTCCAACGGAAATTTGCACGCCTTCAAAACGTCTCGCTATAATGCCCCACCTTGAAGCGACAAGACGAAATCAACGGACGCAAATACTCACCCGGTACTCCCTTGAGAGACAAGCTTCGCGGCGTGCTTCTGCCGTTCACGACGCCGTTCGGCGCGGACGGCGAGGTGGACGCGCGCGCGCTTTGCGAGAACGTAAGGCGTTGGAACGAGACGGGCGTCGCGGGTTACGTCGCGCTAGGCTCGACGGGCGAGCGCGCGCATCTCGACGAGAGCGAGCGCGCCGTGGTAGTCGAGTCGGCGCGCGCGTGCGTCCCTGAACGGCTGGCCTTCGTCGTCGGCATCGGCGAGCAGTCAACGCGCCTCGCGTGCGTTGAGGCGAAGAGGGCGGCTGCGGCGGGCGCGGACGCGGTGCTTGCGCTGACGCCGCACTTCTATCGCGGGGCTTTGACGCAGGACGCGCTGCGCGGACACTTCGCGGCGGTCGCGGACGCCTCGCCCGTCCCCGTCATCCTCTACAACATCCCGCAGAACACCGGAGTCGCCATCGCGCCGGAGACGGTCGCGCGTCTTGCCGAGCACGAGAACATCGCAGGCATCAAAGACAGTTCGGGCGACATGGTGAACCTCGTCGAGATGCTGTGGCTCGCTGGCGCGGGGCGCGACGACTTCACAATCATGACGGGGCACGCGGGCGTCTTCTACGCAAGCTTGTGCGCGGGCGCGGGCGGCGCGATCCTTGCCGCGGGGTGCGTCGCGCCGCGCCTGTGCGTGGAGATTTACGAAGCGTTCCGCGCGGGCGATCACGGACGCGCGGGCGAGTCGCAGCGCAGGCTTGCGCCCGTTGCGCGCGCCGTCACCACGCGCTTCGGCATCGGCGGACTCAAAAGCGCGCTCGACCGTGTGGGCTACAACGGTGGCCTGCCGCGCTCGCCGCTTCGCGCGCCGGACGAAGAGGCGCGCGCCGAGATAGCTCGACTGCTCGAAGAATCTTCGTTGACATAAAAACGCGCGCGCGATATAAGCGGCGGCGTCAATCAGCGCGATCCGACGCCGGCACGGGTTCCACACCGGCAGACGAACTCACAGCAGCCTCGTTTCTCAAACACGAATCGCGGAGCGGCAAGTGTCGCTGCATCTTCCCGACGCTTGCTGTCGGCTCTTACCCAACCTAACGCAAAACGGGGAAACCTCATGAGCGAAAACGAAAGCTCAGTCACGCGCGCGGCCACACAGTTCCTCAACGGCGCACCGTTGAAGACCAAGCAGGCGCGCGAGCTTGAGAAGAGCCTCGCCAAAGAAGGGCAGCAGGCCCTTGCAGAACAGGTTCGCCTTCGTCGCGTAGAGATTGACGTTGCGCGCGCCGTGGACATTCTGGGTAACGCCGACGCGCAGCCCGACGAGATGTACGAGCTTGGCGTCAGCCTCGCGCAGTACAAGGAGATCGGCTACGCGCGGCGCGTGATGAAGCGCGCGCGCACGGAGGTCATCCGGTCTGACTACCCAAAGATATACTTAAAGATTTTTCAGAAGTCCGCGCTTTACACGTACAAAGACCCCGACCTGCCTTTGGAGTTCCGGCTTGAGCGCGCCTTCAAGATTCTCTGCGAGGTGGAAGTCCTTGAGACGACTGGAGGCCTTGAGACGACTACGAACACCGAGACGCTCGGTCTTGCGGGCGCGATCTTCAAGCGCAAGTGGGAGGCCGACGGCAAGCGCCGGAACCTTGAGAGCGCGCTCTTCTACTATCTGAAGGGCTACGCGCAGTGCCTTCCCGACGACGCGCACGTGGACGTTCTGAAGTACCTGCGCGGGAACGCGACGTGCGCGATGAACGGCACGAAGGATCAGGGCTACAACGCCATCAACGCCGCCTTCATCCTCGATGTGCTGGCCTCGCAGGAGGAGACGGAGGCAGAGCGCATCGGCGTCACGTCGGATACCGCCGCCGACAGGCGTAGGCTCGCGCGTCTCATACGCGAAGACGTTGTGCGCTCCGTCGCGCCTTTGCGCGAGCAGCCGGGCAGCGAGTGGCTTGTGGACGAGTGGTGGTACTACGCCACGATGGGCGAGGCACACTTTGGGTTGGGGCAGTTCGAGGAGGCTGTCCGTTGGTTGAAGGGCGAGCCGGCGAAGGCAGACTTGCGCGTAGGCTTCGGAATGAAGTCGTCCGCGGGACTCAACGTGCCTGAGTGGGAGTACGAATCAACGGCGCGGCAGCTCGCGCGTCTCGCGCGGATCATGCACGATCCCGGTATGGCCGAGGAAGAGTTTGAAGCGACGGAGGCGGGGGGCGCGCTCAAAGAGTTTCTGCGCGAGGACGACAGGGCCGTTCGGAGCGCGTTTCGCGGCAAGTTCGGACTCGGACTTTCGGGCGGGGGTTTTCGCGCCTCATTCTTTCACATAGGTGTGCTGGCGCGACTCGCGGAGATGGACGTGCTGCGCCACATCGAGGTGCTGTCGTGCGTTTCGGGCGGCTCGATCATCGGCGCGCACTACTACCTCGAAGTCCGAAACCTTCTCCAGAAGAAGACGG
>Ga0190275_10001595_pt1 | contig 16741 bp, 10 predicted proteins | sample Popmic550T_FD_133745 | JGI IMG/M metagenome (GOLD analysis project Ga0190275, IMG submission 133745) | Populus adjacent soil microbial communities from riparian zone of Yellowstone River, Montana, USA - 550 T | ecosystem: Environmental > Terrestrial > Soil > Riparian zone > Trees stand | place...
ATCCCACCGAAGCCGGCCACGAGCGCAGTCCAGGCTCCAGCCAGCGAGGCCATGTGCAACCCGTCGCCGGTGTTGTGGTGCAGATCGAGGAGGTCGATCAGCGCAGCCTCGTACGCGTAGTCGTAGGCAAGATCGAGATGCCCCACCTCGGCAGCGGTCACCGCTTGCACGCAGGCTGACAAGGACGAGTCGCGGACCGTGATCCGCTCGTAGTAGTCGACATTGCGGGCCTTCTGCTCTGGCGTGAAGTCGTCGCTGCACCAGTACATCGCCAGCGCCAGGTCCGCCTGCTTGACGACCTGCTTGCGGTACAGCTCGAAATACGGGGCGTGCAACATCAACGGGTACTTGTCCCGGGAGGCTTCGAAGTCCCACATCGCGTAGCCGGTGAAGCCCTCCGACTGCGGATGGACGCCCAGCTCCTCGTCGTACGGGATGTGGACGGCGGCCGCGGCATCGCGCCAGGCGGCCTCCTCCTCCAGACCGACGCCCAGTCGGCGGGCATCGTCGGGGAACCGGCCGGCCAGGTCGGCCGCGGTGCGCAGGTTGCGCGCGGCCATCAGGTTGGTGAAAACGTTGTCGTCGGCAACGGCGCTGTACTCGTCGGGCCCGGTCACCCCGGGCAGGTGCCACTTGCCGTGCCGGTCGTGATGGCCGAGCGAGATCCACAGCCGCGCGGTCTCGACCAGCAACTCCAGACCGCATTCCCTGATGAAGTCGTCGTCGCCGGTGGCGAGGTGGTACCGGCGGACCGCCGCGGCGATGTCGGCGTTGAGGTGGAAGGCGGCAGTACCGGCCGGCCAGTACCCCGAACACTCCTGCCCGCGGATCGTGCGCCAGGGAAAGGCTGCTCCGCGCAGACCGAGCACCTCAGCGCGTTCCTTGGCCATCGCGAGAGTCGAGTGCCGCCACCGGAGCGCGTCCGCGGCGGCGTGCGGCATCGTGAAGGTCAACGTCGGCAGCACGAACGCCTCGGTGTCCCAGAAGGTGTGCCCGTCGTACCCGGCTCCGGTCAGTCCCTTGGACGGGATGGCCCGGCGCTCGGCGCGCGCACCTGACTGCAGGACATGGAACAAGGCGAAGCGAACCGCCTGCTGCAGCTCCGGGTTGCCTTCGACCTCGACGTCCGCCGCGTCCCAGAAGTCATCCAGGTACGCGCGTTGCTGCTCGACCAGACCGTCCCAGCCGGTGAACCGGGCGGCCGCCAGCGCCGCGGACACCTGATCGGTGATTGCCGTCTCCGACCGCAGACTCGACCAGCCGTAGGCCAGCAGCTTCACCACGCGCAGGGTCTGTCCTGGCGCCAGCTCACAGATGACCGTGGTGCGGCCCCAGTCCTCGCGGACGTCGACGTCCACCTCGGTCCGGGCCGGCGACTCGACCTCGTGAGACATCCCCGCGGCCATCAGCAGTTCGCTCGCCCGGGTGCGATGAACCAGCAAAACCTCTTCGTCATCGCTGTCCTGCGACACCGCTTCGAGCGGATTCTCCAGTACTGCGGACACCCGCGGATCGTCGGACAGCCTCGGCTGCGTCTCATTCGCGACGAGCTCCGACTGGACCACGAGCCGGACCGGCTGATCGACCACCTCCACGATGTACTCGATCGCGGCCACGGCTCGCTGCGTCAGCGACACGAGTCGGCGGGAGCGGACCTTGACCCGCTTGCCGGCTGGTGAGGTCCAGTCGACTTCCCGACGCAGGATGCCGGTGCGGAAGTCGAGACAGCGCTCGTGCGAGTGCAGTTCGCCGTACCGGAGGTCGAAGGGCGAATCGTCCACGAGCAGCCGGATCAGCTTGCCGTTGGTGACGTCGACGAGAGTCTGGCCCGACTCCGGGTAGCCGTAGCCGGCTTCGGCGTACGGGAGTGGGCGTTGCTCGTAGAAGGAGTTCAGGTAGGTGCCCGGCATCGCGAACGGCTCGCCCTCGTCGAGGTTGCCGCGCAACCCGATGTGCCCGTTGGAGAGCGCGAACAGAGACTCGGCCTGCGCCAGCTTGTCGAACGGCAGCTCTGTCTCGCGTAGCTGCCAGGGTTCGATCGGGTGTGGTCCGCGGTCGATCACCGAACCACCTCCGGATCGGGGCGGTCGAGTAGGTCAGCCAAGTCGGTCACCACGATGTCCGCTCCGTGGGCGGCCAACTCCACTGCCTGGCCAACTCGGTCTACGCCGACGACGTACCCGAAAGCTCCTGCTCTGCCTGCTTCCACTCCGGCCAAGGCATCCTCGAAGACGACTGCTTCCGCAGGCTCGACACCGCACCACCTGGCGGCGGCGAGGAATGTGTCCGGCGCTGGTTTGCCGCGCAGACCTTGCTCGTGGATGGTCACGCCGTCGACACGGTGTTCCACCAGCGGTGCGAGGCCAGTCACCTCGAGCACCTCACGGGTGTTCGCACTCGACGACACGACCACGCGCCGGAGGCCGGCCTTCTCGGCGGCCTCGAGGTAGCGCCGGGAGCCTTCGAACACCCGGACGCCGTCTTCGCGGATGCGGCGCAGGACGGCGACGTTCTTGTGGTTGCCGAGCCCGTTGACCGTCAACGCGCCTGGCGCGTCGCCCGGCTCGCCCTCGGGAAGCGTGATGCCTCGCGAGGTGAGGAAGTCGCGCACACCGTCAGCCCGGGGTTTGCCGTCGACGTAGGCCTCGTACTCGTCCTGCTTGTCGAACGGGACGAACACGGTCCCGGTCCTGGCCGCGGTCGCGCGCAGGAAGTCGTCGAACATCTCTTTCCAGGCGGCCGCATGGACCGCCGCGGTGTCGGTCAGCACCCCATCGAGATCGAACAGACAGGCCCGGATCGGCCCTGGCAACCCAAGCATCGATCACCCTTCCGGTCGGTGACGTGGCTCAACTTCTACCCACAGTCACCGTAGCCGGTGCCCCGTGAAGCCCGGATCAGGACGTGCAGAGGAACGGCGCCTGGCGCTCACTCGCGTGGTAGTTGTAGCGGGTGCCGTTCACCTCGAGGACGATGCGGGAGCCGGGCACGAGTGCCTGGGTGTAGTGCATACCCGGTTGCGGGCAGCCGAGGCTGCCGTCGGGCCAGGTGACCTCGGTGGAGCTGACCAGCGTCACCTGGGCGGCGGCGATACCGAGGCGCTTGGCCAGGTCGGCCTTCGCCTTTCCGACCGGGTCAGCGCCTGGCGACTCCGGTTTGTTCGTCGGCGCGGGAGTACCGGTCGGCTGTGGCGGGCGGGTCGGTTCTGGGGTGCCGGTGGGGTCTGGGGTGCTTGAGGTCCCTGGTGTCACCGTGGGCTCCTGACTTGTCGGCGTGGGCTCGGTACCGCATGCCCCGGACAACAGCAGTACGGCCACGGCCGTGAGCGCGGTTATGCCTCGCATCAACATCACCTCACGCCTAGGACGTCCGGGCAAGGCGGATTGTTGCATCACCGCCGCTCGGCATCCTCCGGCGGTACCGGCTGGTTGGTACCGATCATGCGCGCGCTCGGAGCGACGAACCGGCGCAGCGGCATGCCCTTCAGCGCTCCCATCATCGCCGTCTGCCACAGCGGCCCGGCGGTACCGGAGCCGGTCGGGTCCGAGATGTCCCGCCCGTCGAGGGTGTGGCTGTACATCAGGTTCGTGTACGGCAGCGTCGCGTCGGCCACCACTGCGGCCGCGGCCAGGTTGGGCGCGTAGCCGGCGTACCAGACGGCTCGGTTGTCCTGGATGGTGCCGGTCTTGCCGGCCAGGTCCCAGCGGCCGAAGTTCAGCCGGCCACCGGTGCCACCCGGCTCCATCACCGCGCTGAGCACCCGATTGACGCCGTCGGCCACTCCTGCGGGGATGGCCTGCTTGCAAGCGACGCCCGGCGTCTCGATCGGCCGGCGGGACAGGTCGTACAGGGCGGTGATCAGCATCGGCTGGCAGTACTTGCCGCGGGCCGCGAAAGTCGCGTAGGCGTTCGAGAGCATCAGCGGCGTGACGTAGCCGACGCCTAGTGTGAACGACACGACCTGGTCGAGCGGGCCGAGTGTCTGCGCGTTGTACATCCCGAGCTTGGCGGCGATGGTGGCCGGAGCGCAGAGTCCGGTCCGCTGGGACAGTTGCAGGAAGTACGTGTTGGTCGAGAAGCGCGCGGCGTCGACCATGGTGATGTTGCCGCCCTTGGTCGAGTTCCCCGGTGTGTAGTCCGGGTCCCGGGTCCAGCCTTTGCAGGTCCGGAACGGCTTCCCGCTCAGGTTGATCTGCTCGGGTGAGTTGATCCGGGTGCTCATCGGCAGGCCCCGCTGCAGCGCCGCGGCCAGTACGAACGCCTTCATCGTGGAGCCGTTCTGGAAGCCGCCGTACCCACCGGCGTAGGACTTCTCCACGTTGTAGTTGTACGCCGTCTGGTACCGGCCGTTCCCGTACGGCCGGCTCTGCACCATCGCCTTCACCAGCCCGGTACCGGGCTCGATGACCGTGATCGCCGCGACGGCGGTGTCGGTCCGCTTGGTGTGCGCCTTGATCGACGCCTGCGCGGCGGCCTGGATCCTGGGGTCCAGCGAGGTGTAGACGGTCAGCCCGCCGGTCTTCAGGTAGTGGTCGCGCTCCTTGACGGTCCGGCCCAGCGCCGGGTTGTCCAGCAACTTCGAGACGACGTACTCGCAGTAGAACGGGTAGCGGGAGCTGGCGCAGCCGTTCGGGACCTTGCGCATCCTGCTCAGGTCGATCGGGCTCTTGATCGCGGCGGCGGCTTGCGCGGGGGAAATCACCTTCAGCTCGAGCATGCGTCGCAGGACCAGGTCGCGGCGCTCCTTGGCGCGTGTCAGGTCGTTGGTCGGGTCGTAGCCCGTCGGGTTCTTCACCAGCCCGGCCAGCAGCGCGGCCTGCGGAAGGTTCAGGTCCTTGGCCGGGATCCGGAAATAGTGCTGGGCGGCGGTCTGGACGCCGTACGCGCCGTCGCCGAAGTTGACCAGGTTCAGGTACCGCTCCAGGATCTCGTCCTTGGAGAGCTGGTCCTCGACCGCGATCGCGTAGCGCAGCTCGCTCAGCTTGCGTTGATAGGTGACCTCGGTCGCCCGGTGTCTCTCCTCCGCGGTGTCGGCCTTCGCGAGCAGACTCAGCTTCACGTACTGCTGGGTGATGCTCGAGCCGCCCTGCTGGACCTCGCCCTCACTCTGGTTGCGGAGCATCGCGCGCAGGGTGCCCTTGGCATCCATCGCGCCGTGCTGGTAGAAGCGCGCGTCCTCGATGCCGATGATCGCCTTGCGCATGATCGGGCTGACCTTGTCCAGCGTCACCGGGATCCGGTTCTGCTCATACAGGGTCGCGATCAAGCTGCCGTCCGCCGCCAGGATCCGGCTCCGGATCGGCAGCGGCACCGTCTCCAGCTCTTTCGGCAGGTTCTGCACCGTTGCCGCCAGGTTCTCGGTGCCAGTGCCGGCGAAGCCCGCGAAGGGGATCGCCAGACCGGCCGCGAGCGCACCAGCCAGCACGCTCACGCCGATGAACATGATCAACGCGTGAACTCTCCTGCGTACGCCCACCTTGGCTGAACGCATGATTCAAGGCTAGGGCAATCCGCCGGTTCGCTCACCCCGAGAGTTGTCACAAGTCGGCGGCATTGGGTTGGATGTGGCTGTGTGGGCTCACGATGCAAGGTCTCCCGGTGTGTTGGTGGCCCATCTCGGATACGGGACCGAGGCAACCAAATCCGTGATCGCGGTGGCGCCGGACGGGCCGCTGACCGCTGAGCTGCACGGTCCGGACGGGGTGCTGGTGCTGCGGCCGGGTCCGGTCGAGCGGGTGCCGGGGTGGACCGGTGGACCGTACGCGCGGATCGCGCTTCCCGAAGTACTTGCCGAAGGCAGCTATACCGTCCGGGTCGCCACCGGTGGACGGGAGCTGTGGTCGGAGCCGTTCGTGATCGGTCCGGAGCGGCTCCAGCGGCAGACGATGTCGGACGTGCTGGCGTACTTCAAGGCGATGCGGTCCAGCGGTGAGATCGATCGCAAGGACCGGGCGGCGCGGTTGTGGGACGACCTGTCCGGGGCGACCGTCGACGCGCGGGGTGGCTGGCTCGATGCGAGCGGCGACACCAGCAAGTTTCTGTCTCATCTCACTTACACCTCGATGATGAGCCCGCAGCAGATCCCGCTGTGCGCCTGGGCGATGCTCGCGGCGGGTGACGAGCTGGCGGCGCACCATCCGGCGCTGGTCCCGGTGCTGGGGGCGCGACTGCGGGACGAGGCGCTGTGGGGTGCCGACTTCCTCATCCGCTTCCGCTCCCCCGAGGGGTACTTCTACACGGGCATCTTCGACGCACTCACCAAGCGCCTGGAGGAGCGCGTGATCACCGCACCACTCCAAGACTGCGTCCGCACCACCCGCTACCAAGCCGCCTACCGCCACGGCGGAGGGCTAGCAATAGCCGCCCTAGCCCGCGCCTCCACTCTCACCACCGACGGCGACTTCCCCCGAACCGAGTATCTGAAGACAGCCCGCGAAAGCTTCATCCACCTCGAAGAACACAACCTCAACTACCTCTTCGACCACACCGAATCCATCATCGACGACTACACAGCCCTCCTAGCCGCCACCGAACTAGCCAGAGCAGAGTCCGCCGAAGACGTGGTGACGGCTGCGCGGCGGCGGGCTGCGGGGTTGATTTCGCGGTATCAGCGTGGTGGGGACGGGCCGGGGTGGTTTCGGGGGGATGAGTTGGGGCGGCCGTTTTTTCATGCTGTGGAGGGTGGGTTGCCGATGCTTGCGTTGTTGCGGTTTGTTGAGGTGTTGCCTGGTGCTCCGGAGGCTGGGGCGGCTCGGGAGACAGCGCTGCGGGCGATGGTTGACGTGCTCGACCGTACGGCGTCCGTTGCCAACCCCTTCGGGTATCCGCGCACGCTCACCCAGCCGCTCGGCGAATCACCCCGCGAGAGCTTCTTCTTCCCGCACGCCAACGAGACCGGCTACTGGTGGCAGGGCGAGAACGCCGCCATCGCATCCCTCTCAGCCGCCGCCAGCACCTGCGCACGCCTCGACGGCCTCCCCGACGACACCAGAACCCGCCTGCGTACCTTCGCCGACGACCAGCTCGCCTGGATCACCGGCCGCAACCCGTTCGACACGTCCATGATCCAGGGCCGCGGCCGCAACAACGCCGACTACTCCTCCGACTTCCCCAACCTGCCCGGCGGCATCGTCAACGGCATCACCGCAGGCTGGACCGACGAGCAGGACCTCGCCTTCCTGCCCGCCGACGCCCCCGAGGGCGACGCCTGGCGCTGGGCCGAGCAATGGATCCCCCACACCGGCTGGTTCCTGCTCGCCGTCGCCGCCGCTACCTGAGCCGCCGCGCGCTGACAACTCCGCCTGGCGGCCGGCCTGCACGTATTCGGGGATTGGCAAGACCCGGGCGTCCCCGTTTTCTCCCCCACCACTACCCAGATTCCCGGACCGCTCCGATCCCCGAACCTACGCGGCCGGCCGGCCAAACCCGGGTCCGAATCCCCGATGTAGCGACGGGTGACGTGGCGTTGGCTGGGACCTGGCCGAACCGCCGGATCCGGAAATGGCCAGTCCATCGATCTTCCAGGGGGAGGTGACCTTCGATGAACATTCTCAGCTTGCAGACTCTCGAGCCGCGCGAACCGCTCTCCAGCATTCTGGGCAGCAGCTCCGGTAGCAGCACCAGCCACTGCTGCAACAACCACGAGGTGTGACGCCGTGGCGGTCGGGAGCCGGCTCGCCGGCCCCCGACCGTCCCCAGCCAGTACAGGTAGCACTCAGTACCAGCACCATGCAGGGGACAGGGAGAAGACATGCGTGACGAACGATGGACCGACCGGTTCCTCTTCGCCTGGAACGACACCCTCGCCTACGAGGCGCTGGAGGTCGGTTACCAGCCGCGCAAGGACCACTTCCTGTCGACGCTGGACGAGGAACTGCGGTCGCGCTTCCGGCGGTACGGCATCTGGTGGAGCTACCGGTACAACGACCGGCTGCCCGACCAGGGCTGGAAGATCCACGTATCGGCCACCCACCGGACCGCGCACGAGACCGCCGTCAAGGTGATCGAGCACCTGACCACCCGCGGGATCGACTTCAAGCTGGCCCTCGACCTGAACATCTTCGAGCTGCTCAACTCCAAGCGGGTCGCCCGGGGCAACGGCGGCAAGTTCATCACCGTCTACCCCCACGACGATGACGAGTTCCGGACCTGTATCGCCGAGCTCGCCGAGCTGCTGGCGGACACCGAGGGCGCCTACGTGCTCACCGACCACCGGTACCGCGACTGCAAGGCGCTCTACTTCCGCTACGGCCAGCTGCTCAACACCTATACCGTCGACACGATGGGCCGCAAACGGCAGCACATCCTCGGCCCGGACGGGCCGGTGCCGGACGACCGGACGCCGGCCTACGCGACGCCGTGGTGGTTGTCCTGGCCGTTCAGTGACTGGAAGCCCGACGAACCCGAACCCGAGGCCCTGCTCGGCGGCCGGTTCCGCCCGACGAGTGCGATCCAGTTCTCCAACACCGGCGGGGTCTACGAAGCCGAAGACGTTGCTAATGGCAACAAGAAGGTCGTGATCAAGGAGGCCCGGCCACACACGAACGCCAGCCGGCGCGGTGGCTACGACGCGGTCGACGTGATCGCGCGGGAGTGGAACTTCCTGAACCGGCTCGCAGACACCGGCCGGTTCCCGGTCCCGGTGGCCACCTTCCAGCAGTGGGAGCACCACTTCATCGCCGAGGAGTTCGTGGAAGCCAGCGATTTGCGGACCATCCTGTTCGAACACAACCCGCTGGTCCGGCCGGCAGTCCACACCGACCAGTCGCGGCAGTACCTCGGCGTCTTCCTGCGGGTGTTCCGCGGACTCGCCCTCGCGGTCCAGGCCGCCCACCAGCGGGGCGTGATCCTGGGCGACCTCAGCGCCGCCAACGTGCTCATCAACCCCGAGACCTTCCACGTCACCGTGGTCGATCTCGAGGCCTGCCGACTGATCGAGTCGGCGGCCGACGACGCCTACCTGCAGAGCCCGGTGGACATCTACACCGAGGGTTTCAGCCACTCCAAGCGGCAGGCTTTCGCGTCGGCACCGGCCGATGACCTCTACGGCATGGCGCTGACGATGGCCTACCTGATCTTCCCGGTCGCGGCGTTGTCGTTCTTGCGTGACGACATCCTCGACCTGTACCGGACCTACGTCGAAGACCTTGGCTGGCCGGCGTCGATCCACCAGTTGCTCGTCGACGTGGCCGAGGACCGGATCACGCTCGACGAACTCCTCGAAGCACTCGATGGCGAGACCGGGCACCTCGCTGCGGTCGAGGTCCCCGGGCCACGGGCCGTGGACGAGACCGAGCTGGGATTCCCCACCACCGAGTCCCGCGTCTCCGCCTTCATCCAGGCGATGGCCGATCCCAGCCGCAGCACGCTCTTCCCTGCAGATCCCTTCGCCCACCTGACCAATCCGCTCAGCCTCGGCTTCGGCGCCACCGGGATGCTGTGGGCGCTCGGGAAGTCGGGAGTCCCCGTACGGACCGAGTGGCTGGATTGGCTCCGCGACCGGGTCGATCGAATCGACCTCCCGGAGTACCCGTCCGGTCTGCTCAACGGCCTGGCCGGTATCGCGTGGGCGATCGACGACCTCGGACTCAGCCGGCAGGCTCGCATGCTGCTGGCAGAGGCCAATCGCCGGACGACCGGGGACTACACCTTCTATTACGGGCTTGCTGGGCTGGGCATGACCAACCTGCGATTTCATCAGCTCAGCGGCGACGACAGCGACCTCGCCGCGGCGAAGGCGTGTGCGCAGAGCCTGCGCGACGCAGTACAGCGGGACGGTGAGCACGCGTACTGGCTGAACGAGTTCGCCAAGGACGGTCCTCTGACCGGCCTCGGCTTCGGACAGGCCGGGGTCGCGATGTTCCTGCTCAGGATGACCGAGGCGACCGGCGACGACTCCTACCGCAAGCTCGGCCGGCAGGCGCTGGACTGGGAGCTGGCGCACGCCGAGCCCTGGTACGACGACACGGTGAGCTTCCGGCACTCCGGGACGCTGATGCCGTACGTCGAGGTTGGCTCGGCCGGCATCGCCCAGGTCCTGTTGCGCTATGGCGATCTGGACGAAGCGAAGACAGTACTGCGCGGTATGGACCTCTCGCACTCGGCCTTGCCGGGCTACGGGTTCGGGCTGGCCGGGCTGGCCGAGACGATGCTGGACGCGGCTGACGTACTCGCCGATCCGTCGTACCGCGAACGAGCGCTGCGGCTGCTCGAACACCTCCGGCGGATCTTCCTGTTCGAACCGCCCGAGCGCTTCGGGGTACCACTGGTCGGCGGTGTCGCTCCGCTCGCGCTGCCCGGTGACGGGCTGCTGCGCTGCTCGTGCGATCTGATGACCGGGTCGGCCGGTGTCCTGCGGGTGCTGCACCGGCTGAATCACGGAGGTACCGCGGACTTCCTGCTCGACGGGCTCCGATCATGAAGGAGCTGTGGCATGCGCTGCGTGGTCACCGGCCCCAGTTCCTGGTGATCGTCGGCCTCGAAGCCCTGACCAGCGGACTCGAAGCCTTGCTGCATCCGCTGCTGATCAAGGCCTTGTTCGACCAGGCGGTCCTGGCCACCGACTTCGGGCGGTTCGCCTTCCTCGGCTCCCTGTATCTCTTGCTCGGGCTCACGCTCAACATCGGCGGGTACTGGATCGCCTGGTGGCGCAAGCGCTACGAGAACGCCTGCGTGCTGGAACTGGAGCTCGAGTTGCTGGACCGGACCATCGGCCTGGACAGCCGGCGGATCTCGGAGTCCGGTAATGCCGCCTTCGTCAGCCGGGTTCACAACGACGTGAAGGACGGCCTGCTGCCGGCCATCGATGTCACCGTGCAGCTCGCCCGGCAGATCGTCGCGTCCATCGCGTTCGCCGGGGTGCTGCTCTATCTGTCCTGGCAGGCCAGCCTGATCCTGCTGGTGATCGTGCCGCCGCTGATGCTGGTGAGCAAGCGGCTGGCGAAGAAGATCGAGGACAACACCGAACCCGAGCGGGAAGCCGAAGCGCGCTACGTCAACGTGCTGACCCGCAGCCTGCAGGCCTACCACGCGCTGCGAGGACTGTCGCTGCTCGTTCCCGGCACCCGGGCCGCGAACCAGCAGGCGCTGAGCACCTACCTCGGGATCACCTTCGACAACAACCGGCTGACCGAGAAACAACGCACGATCAGCGACCTGATCATGAACGTGTGTGACACGGCGTCCCTGATCGTCGGCGCGAGCTTCGTCTTCGCCGGCCGGATGACGTTCGGTGGCTTCCTGGCGTTCGTGAACTCCCTGTGGCGAGCCGTCACCGGGATCTTCCAGATCGTCAACCTGATCCCCCAGGTCCGCCGCAACGCCGCGGTGCTCCGCCGGATCGACGGGCTACGGACCAGCGCGCCCACGCCCTACCACGACGAGGGGACTGTGGTCCTCGTGACCGGCGCCCGGGTGGTCTACGGCGACGGGGCCGAGGTCACCGTCGCCGATTTCACCCTGAGGGCCGGCGAACACGTACTGCTCCGCGGGCCGAACGGCTGCGGCAAGACCACGCTGCTGCACATCATCTCCGGCACGCTCGCCCCGGACGCAGGCGTCGTGACCCTGCCGTCGCGGGTCGCGTCCCTGACGGCGCCGGTTCAGCTGCCACCGCTGCCGGTCCGCGAACTGGTCCCCGACGAGACCCTCCGGGCATCCCTCGGGCTGACCGGTCTGGCCGAGCAGTTGCCGGCCGATCTGTCCTCCGGACAACGGCAGAAGGTCGGTGTCGCGGCCCTGCTGACCGAGGACGCGGATGTCTACCTGGTCGACGAGCCTTTCGCCAACCTCGACGACGACGCCCGCGGGCTGGTACTGGACGCCCTCGAAGAACGCACCCGCGGCCACGCTCTCCTGATGGTCCACCACGGCGACACCAGCCTCGACCGGCGCTTCGACCGAGTGGTGACGCTGACCAACTCAGCCGAGAGCCGGGCGCTGTCCTCCAGCTAGAACCCCGCGGAACTTGTCGGCGAAGTCGTTCGGCAGCGACAGCCGGAAGACCTTCGCCCACGCGGACGCGACCTGCTTCGGCATCGGTCCGGTCGTGTACTGCAGCCCGAACTCGTCGAACAGCGCCTGGACCTTCGGTGCGATCTCCTGGTACCGGTTGCTCGGCAGGTCCGGGAACAGGTGGTGCTCGATCTGGTACGACAGGTTCCCGGTCATGATGTGCATCGCCCGCCCGCCGCTGATGTTGGCCGAGCCGAGCATCTGACGCAGGTACCACTCGCCGCGCGTCTCACCCTCGATGGACTTCTTCTCGAAGGTCTGTACGCCCTCGGGGAAGTGACCGCACATGATCACCGAGTGCGCCCACACGTTCCGCACGATGTTGGCGGTGAAGTTGGCGGCCAGCGTGTGCACGGCCGACGGCCCCGACAGCAGCGGGTGCACCACGTAGTCCTTCGTCATCTGCCCGCGGATCTTCTTGAACACCTGCTTGGCCCGCGCCTTGAACTCGGGATCCTTGCGCCGCTTCTCGCTCGCCAGGTTCTTGCCGAGCTCCAGGTCGTACGCCGCGATGCCGTACTCGAAGAACATCGCGTTGATGAAGTTCCACAGCGGCTGCGCGAGATAGGCCGGGTACCACTTCTGGTCCTCGTCGACGCGCATGATGCCGTAGCCGAGGTCGTTGTCCTTGCCGACCACGTTCGTGTACGTGTGGTGCAACTCGTTGTGCGAGTGCTTCCACTGCTCCGACGGCGAGGCGTGGTCCCACTCCCACTTGGTCGAGTGGATCTTCGGGTCGCGCATCCAGTCCCACTGGCCGTGCATGACGTTGTGGCCGATCTCCATGTTCTCCAGGATCTTGGCCACCGAGAGACCCGCGGTCCCGACCAGCCACGCCGGCGGGAACAGCGACAGCAGCAGGACCGCCCGGCTGGACAGCTCCAACTTGCGCTGCACGCTGATGACCTTGCGGATGTACGCCGCGTCCGACGCGCCGCGCGCGGCGATGACCTCGGCGCGGATCGCGTCGAGCCGCAGGCCGATCTCCTCGATGTCCTCGGCGCTCAGGTGCGCGATCGGGTTGTTGGCCTTCTTCTGCAGAACAGTCATAGTGGTCTCTTCCTCAACAGTCGATGTCGCACGCGCCGGCCGCGGCCGAGATGCAGGTCTGGATGAGTACCCCGTCGCCGGGTGCGGCAGTCGTGACGTCGCCGGAGCGCAGGTCACGCACCGAGCCGGAGCGCAGCGGCAGTACGCACGAGAAGCAGATCCCCATCCGGCAACCCGATGGCATCAGTACCCCGTTCTGCTCGCCCGCATCGAGGATCGGGGTCGTACCGTCGAGCTCGACCTCGGTTCCCGTCCCGGTGAACCGAACGGTCCCGCCCTCACCAGGCTCGGCCAGCGCGGTCCGGAACCGCTCGGTGTGCAGCTCGCCGGCCAGATCCAGCGCCGCCCACTGCTCTTCGAGCGCGTCGAGCAGACCAGCCGGCCCACAAGCCCAGGTCTCCCGCTCAGCCAGATCCGGTACTACGTCCGCCAGCGCCGCAACGTCGAGCCGGCCCTGCGTATCGGTGTGCTGCTCGACCAGCCGGAGCCGTCCGGCCCGGGCGAACTCGCGCAACTCGGCACCGAAGATCACGCCATCGGCGGAAGCCTCGGAGTGCACCAGGACCACATCGCCGAGCCGGTCCAGGCCGGAGCGCAACATGCCCATCACCGGGGTGATGCCGCTGCCGCCGGTGACGAAGAGAGCCTTGCGAGGCGCCGACTCGGGAAGTACGAAGTCCCCGACCGCCTGATCGAGATGAACCAGCTGGCCCGGTCGCAGCTCCTGCGCGAGGTGGGCGCTGACCAGGCCATCCGGAACGGCCTTCGCCGTGATGGTGAGGAGTTCGCTGCCGGGAGCTGAGGTCAAGGAGTACGAGCGCCACAACCGGACGCCGTCGACCTCAAGGCCGATGCGGACGTACTGTCCCGGCTGATGCCCGCGCCAGGCGGCGCCGGGTCGCAGTACGACGGTGACTGCGTCGGCGGTCTCGGGGCGGACCTCGACGACGCGGGCCCGCAGGTCGGCGCCGGGCCGCAGCGGGCGGAACATATCGAGGTAATCGGCCGGCTCGAGCGGATGTGTCGCGGCCGCGGCGACTCGCCAGAGCCGCTCCCGCAACCGGCCGCGCAGGCCCGCCGGAGCTTCGGCGTCGGACGCATACGTTGTCATGGCTTCCAGCATCCTTCACCGGAGGTGTAGTTTCATGACCACCAGCGGTGAATCTGTCCAGAGAAACTGTTCGGAGGGAACAAAAGTGGCCGACCTTGATCCGGCTCGGCACGCCAGCCGGACAGCTCGCGGCGCCGCCGAGCTCAAACTCGGCGACGCGGCAATCGATCTCTTGCGCTCCCGGCTGGCCGATATCGCCGCCCTGACGGTGACCGCGATCATCGTCGAGGTGCCGGCCTACGCGGACGCGCTGGCAGGTCCGATGGGCGCGAAGATCGAAGGAGCCGTGCGGCTCGCCCTCGGCGGCTTCCTCAGCCTGGCCAGCAGCGGCGACCCTGGTACGCCGCTCGCTCCCGCTCTCGAAGGAGCCTACGTACTGGGCCGTGGCGAGGCCCGCAGCGGCCGGGCCATGGACGCGCTGCTCGCTGCCTATCGGGTGGGCGCCCGCGTGTCCTGGCGGGAACTGTCCCGCACGGCCGTCGCTGCGGGTCTCCCCGCCGACACCCTGGCCAAGTTCGCCGAACTCGTCTTCGCCTACATCGACGAACTGTCCGCGGCCAGCGTCTCCGGGCACACCGACGAACTGGCGACGACCGGCCGAGTGCGAGAGCGCTATCTCCAGGACCTGAGCCGAGGGCTCTTGCAAGGAGAGTCCGCGGAGCAACTGACTGCCCGGGCGGAGCGCGCCGACTGGGAGCCACCCCGCACGCTGACGGCCGTGATCCTGTCGAGCGCCCATGTGCGCGGGATCCTGGGCGCTCTCGATCCACGGACGCTCAGACCCGAAGCCGACCTCCCGCAGCCCGGTGGTCCCGACTCGGACAACGAGGACGTGTCAGAGGTGGCAGCGCTGCTGGTCCCCGACGCCGACGGCTCCGCGCGCACCGCACTGCTGCGAAATCTGCGCGGCTATCAGGCCTGGGTCGGCCCGACCAAACCCTGGACGGCCGTGCGTACGTCGTACCTGCGAGCGCTGCGGGCGCGGCAACTGGGTATGACCGCGGAGCCCCAGGCGCCGGTTGACACCGAGCGCCAGCTGACCACCTTCGTGGTGACGTCCGACGCTGCTGCACTCGACGACCTGCGCCGCCAGGTCCTCGCACCCTTCGACGCCCTCCGCCCGGGTACGGCCGAGCGACTGACCGAGACCCTGCGCGAGTGGCTGCTCCACCTGGGCCGCCGCGACGAGGTCGCCGCGGCCCTCCACGTCCATCCGCAGACAGTCCGCTACCGGATGGGCCAGATCCGCGAGCTCTACGGTCAGCGCCTGGACGATCCCCAGACGGTCCTCGACCTCACCATCGCGCTAGCCGTCAAGCCTGTCCCCGGGACAGGCCGGCCTCCAGCGCGCTGATTAGCTGGGGACGGAGCTCCTCGGGCCGGATGACCGCGTCCACCGAGCCGACTGCGACAGCTCGATGGATGCTGTGCACCCGGTCGAACTCGGCCGCGACCTCGCTCAGCTTCTCCGCGCGGACCGAAGACCGGACCTCGGCCAGCTCGTTGGTCAGCGCGGCTCGCTCGGCGCCCTCGGACTCGGCCAGCCGGGCCGACATCTCGGTCACCCGCGGATCGGCCGACGTGCGGTTGTTCACCTCGCCGGAGAACACCACGGCTGCCGCCGGTGCGCCCCCGATCACCGAGGCGAACGAGCCCTCGACCGCGAGCACGGTCATCCCGGGGTTCAACGCCTTCGAGAACACCACGAACGCGCCACCGTGGTACCGCGAGACGACGCAGAACACGATCGGCCCATCGAAGTTCACGATCGCCCGGCCGATCTCGGCGCCGTACTCGAGCTGCAGATTGCGCATCGAGTCCGGCGAACCGTCGAAGCCGGACAGGTTCGCCAGCACCACCAGCGGACGGTTGCCGCTGGCAACGTTGATCGCGCGGGCCGCCTTCTTCGACGACCGCGGGAACAGCGTGCCGGCGGTGTACGTGTCCGGTCCGTCGGTGGGCGGGAAGCCGCGGCGCGGTACCGTCTTGGACTCGATGCCGAGCAGGCACACCGACAGACCGCCGAGGCGCGCATCCGCAACGACTGCTGTCTCCGCGTCGGCCATCCCAGCCCAGCGCTCGAGCATCGAGTGGTCCTGGTCGGCCACCGCGCGCATCAACGTGCGGATGTCGAACGCCTTCTTGCGATCCGGGTTGGTCGCGGCCGCGAAGATCTCCCCGACGGTGGTGAACCCACCGTCGATCGGGTCGTGCGGGTACGTCGTCACATCGCGGTCATGCGGGTCGGCACTAGGCGCCCGCCGCGGCCCGCTCTCCCCCGGTACTACGTACGTGTGGTCGTAGTGCGCCATCAGGATGTCCCGCGCGCCGGCCAGATCGGGCGCCCAGTACTGCGCCTGCCCGTTCGGTCCCATCACCCGGTCGTAGCCGCCGATGCCGTTGTTTTCCTCGGCCGAGGCGCCACCCGAGAAGTCCAGCGACTGCTTGCCCGTCAGCACCATCGCGCTGTCCGGCGTCATGACGAGGATGCCCTTGGTGTGCATGAGCATCGTGGCCTCGGCGTTCCAGTAGGGCTGTGCGCCCACGTTGATGCCGGCCACCACGACG
>Ga0190275_10001596_pt1 | contig 16738 bp, 13 predicted proteins | sample Popmic550T_FD_133745 | JGI IMG/M metagenome (GOLD analysis project Ga0190275, IMG submission 133745) | Populus adjacent soil microbial communities from riparian zone of Yellowstone River, Montana, USA - 550 T | ecosystem: Environmental > Terrestrial > Soil > Riparian zone > Trees stand | place...
CGCGCCTGCAAATTCATCTCTCAATCTCAGATTGTCACTCCGGGGACTCGAATCTCAAGGTTCACTACGCGTTGAAGTCGCGAACTCGTCGGGTCAAATCGTTGAAACGATGGGAGCGGAGCGGGCAGACGGATTAGCCCTAGCCAAGGCCAAAGCTTTGTCGACCGGCTTGTACTGGGTAAGGTTGTACTCAGGAGATGAACTCCTCCGTGAGTACGGGCTTAACGTTCGGTAGTGCCGTAAGCAGTCTTGTAAAGACGTCGATATACGTGGGCGTTTCGAAGCACGATCTGGATATAGTTCCGGGTCTCCGTAAAGGGAATCGTCTCAATATACTCAGCCGGTTCCCTATACGTGGCCCACGTCGACCAAGCGTCTGCACGGCTTTTCCCGGCGTTGTACGACGCTAAAGTCTGTTCCCACTTTCCGTTCTGCTGGTCTAAAAGACTCTTCAGGTAGTAGGTCCCGAGCTTCAGATTCACCTCCGGCTCAAACAACATCGAAGGCGAAAATCGTGTAATCCCAACACGTCGGCTAAGCTGGCGGCCAGTCGACGGCAGCACCTGAGTCAATCCGTATGCCTTAGCCCTGGAGATCGCATTCGGATTGAACTCCGACTCCTGCCGAACTAACGCGGCCACAACAAAAGGATCCAATCCGCGCGCTCGACTGTTCGATTCAAGACTTTCCCTGTAAGGAATTGGAAACGCAAGCTTCCAAAATCGCTCCGGAGCGGCTTCCATGGGAATCGTCAAGTAGCCGGTCGCAAAACGCTTGATGTAGCGAATTGCAACATCGTGAGCGCCACGGCGCGCCGCTGTTTCCGACAACGCCATGGCAGCCGGATAAGGATTCACTTCGCTCTGCGCCGCTGACAGCAATTCAAATTCTGCCAACTCAAGATAGCTATTTCTTTCTAAGATCTGTGCCCTCTCGAGGCGGGCTTTCATCGTCGCGCTTGGTTGAAAATCGAGAGGCGTGGCGCGCCGTGGCTTCTGACGAACGAGTGTCGTGTAATACGAAAGCGGGTATTTTGACGCGAGCTCGGAATGCCGGCCGAGGAAATACAACGCTGCGCTAGCCTTGTCTGACTGTGGGAAAAGGCGGAGGTGTTCCTCGAACATCGCGGTTCCCTGCCGCTTGAGGTGCGCGTTCCAAGCGACCTTCCAATGACACGTCGCCGCGTCGGGTTCGCTTGGAAATTCGGTATAGCAGGCCCGATATAGGGGTTCGTAGTCAGTGGCTTCGTTTCGTACTAGATGCGCGCTGGCCTGAGCCATCAGCGTCCTTAACCGCCACTTTGACTTGGGGTAGAGCCTCCCGAGTTCGTCTAGCGCTTCAAGGCCCGCATCATACAGTTTTGCTCTGCGCGCTGCCGAATGAGCAAGATACAGTCGCTCGGCGTCAGCATCGGCGTGGCTGACTCGCAAGGCCGCTAAAGAAACATGAGAGTCAGATACCGAGCGAACCCGAGCCAAGTCCCGATCTCCACCGCCGAACTCGAGTGCCATAGCGGCATATTCCTTGCGTGCGTTGGCCGCCTGCCCCGCTCGAACGAGCCGCGCCGCCCTTTCCAACCGAACCTGAGGCATTGCGGGTGGATAATGCTCACCGAGTACAGCCTGCAATCGACCGATTGCAATTTCGGCGTCGGCAGCTTCTTTCGCCGCCGGGTGTTCGAAGAAGACCCGCTGATAATAGGCCGCCGCTCCTGCGTTGTCTCCCGCCGCCTCCGCGTTGCGAGCCAGCAACATCCATCCTTCCGGCTGTGGAAGTCGCTCAATGTGATCGCGCAGCGATTGCAGCGCATCGGCGTACTGGCCGAGCAACTCATAAGAACGCGCCGCCAGAACCACCGACTTCCCCAGCAACGGCGATACCGGCGTAAAAGTCCAGATGGGCCTTAACGCTTCAACAACTTGAGGATGGTTGCCAGCCAAGGCGTACTGCTCGGCAGCGAGGTAGGCCCGATAGTCCCCAACCGTATCCGGGAGACTAGGGGGTCCCTGCGCTTGTACCCACAGGCTGAGGGCCAGGATAATCGGAACCAAGAGCCCGGGAATTACCCTTCGCAAGCGTCCGCTGCAGTTCCAAGTGGAAATAATCCACCATCGACGGGCAGCTCTCGATGAACTCTCTACGAAAAGCTTCACGTCCTGCTTCGATCTCCTCTTTCAACGCTCCATACAGGTTATTACTCTCGCGGCCGTTTCGAACCTGCCGGACCCTATGGAGCAGCATCTCCGCCACTCGATTCCGTGCGAACCGCTGCGCCCGCAGGTGTCGTTCCTGTTCGGGCTTTGCCAAGTCGGTCCACGTCGGCGCCGGTGAAGCCGGCGCCGTACCGCTTATTCGAATCAGATCTGCGGAGGGTGATTTCACAACCACCGTCTCCGTCGCTTCAATCGACGCGGCTGCGATGCTCGTCAGCAACTCTAAAGCGCTGACGTCAACCGGAACGCCGTCGCCGGGCTCAGCATAAAGCACAGCTACAGCGTTTTGACGCACTACAACGGGAAACAGATAAATCTTCTTGGTCGACGCGTCGCCCAAAAGTGATGAGATGGTTTGCGACAGTTCCCTAGGAGTACCCACCGCAACGACAGTGTCTTTCGATTCGACAGCGCTTCCGAACGCCGGGGCCGAGGCCAGCGGAACTTCCGGATGCCCGCCCATCGACAGTCCCTTCGAAGTGACGGAGAACATCGCCGACTTAGCGCAAAATGGGCTGGCAGCCTCCAGCAGGGTGCGAATCCACTCTTCCTTCGATTCGGAGGACCGCAATCGCCTGGCGGTCTGATTCAGAGCCTCCGTGACTTCGCTGCGGCAAGTACGTAAGCGGTTCGCGGTGACTCCCTCGAATGCTTCTTTGAGGCGCGACTCGACGTCCGCGAAACGCTCAGCGAAGATGCGGTCCAGACTGTCACGCCAGCCGGATTCGAGTTGCTCGCGAACTCTGTCAAGGTGTAACTGCCACGCGGCGCCGACCTGTTCCCGAGCCAGTGACTGCGCTTCCTCGATGCCCGCCTTCAACTCCGATGCAATCTGGTTTTCGTCCATGCTGGAAACGACATTCTAGCGCGCCGCTTCGACGTTCACGCGCACCGTCCGGTTTGCCGACGCGAGCTCCATTTGAAGACTCCCATTGGCTAGCGTGGAACCATCGCCGGTGAATCGCTCCGATCCGAGGGATGCCTGAACTTCCGACAACTTAAATTGCGGTCCCGACCGCGTGATGGAAAGGCCGAAGACGCCTCGCGCGGTCCTTACCGTCTGCTCAGGCGACAACACAATGCCGCGCGCCTGAAACGTTCCCTCACCTCTCAAATTGAGAAGAAGGTCGAGTCCCGATCCGAGCGTCTCGACAGAGCCGACAAGATCCACCTTGCCGTTTTTCCACAGCATGTTCTGCACGCTGCCGCGGAACTTATACTGCGGCTCGCTTTTGGTAATGTCGAGCGTACCGGCGCCTTTGAAAAACCCTTCGTCGAGCCGGCCTTGCAGCGCCATAAGCTGCACCGTGCCCCCTTCCCAGACGACACGCGATCGCACTCCATGCATCGTGATGTCTCCAGAGGTCAACGCGCCAATCCGGATCAAACCCTCGGCTTTTCGATGCTGCAGCCAATTCGGTACGCTCGCGCGCCGAAGTCGCAACGAACGGGCAAAAAAACCCTCATCGCGCCGAAGGGCGGGCGCAAGGAGACCTTCAATGTCCTCCATCGCTGCCTTGGGTACCGTGAAGTCAAATTGATGGGGACGAGTAGCATCAGGATCGTAAGCGTAGCTGCCGTACACCTCGACAGCGCCAATGGCGGCGCGCATCTGGCGAACACGCAGGAGCGCGCCATCCACCTCCAAGCGCGCCGAACCGATTCGTACCGGCTCGCCTACACCAGGAACACGTGTCGTTGTGTCCCGAACTTCGAAGCTTCCGGTCCACACACCCGGCGCGCTGTCGTCCTGATGGTAGTGAAGCGCTGCCGTCCATTTCCCGCCTTGGAAGCGGCTGACTAAAGCTGGAGCCGCGCGACTCAATAAACGCAGTCCATTCCCCGAAATGGTTGCGTCCAGGGCGCGTGTTGAGGCGTTGTACTCTCCTTCGAGCCGTGCCCCCTGTCCTTCTTCGCCGACTAACGCCGCGGGATTGAGTTGAATCGTCTCTCCTGCAATCAGCACTGAGGCTTCCGCAACTTTTAGAGACGGACCGTCCTGCAACTGGACCGAACCTTCGCGGATACTGAGCTGTCCTTGTAGTCCGGCTTGCGAACTGAAGCCGACCATACCGACAACTTTTCCGTCGATCGTCACTCCCGCCGGCATCGGAGCCCCCATATCTCGGGCAATTCCGGCAAGTGTCGCAGCGGAAAGCTCCGTCACGGACATGTCGACAGCCCATCGAGGCTCTCTCATCAACTCCGAAACCACCACGCGCAACTTGTTCGAGCTATTTACAGTCGCAAGGTCGATCGTTTGCTCGACCGTGTCCACCGCTCCCCTATAATTCACCGTCCACGACCGGTTATGTTCGGACATCAGATCCCATCGATGAACGTCGGAGAGGTTGAACGATCCGGAAACGAGAAGCTTCGAAAGAGGCCCTTTCAACTTGGCTCGTGAAGCGACAGATCCGTGATACTCCAGCCTTTGACCTCGAATCAGTCCTCCAAGTTCATCGACCGGACTCTTCTCGAGCTCGAGATCGAGGTCCAGATTACCGCCCGATAGAGTACCTTGGGCCCTGAACAGACCAGCCGTTCGCGCCGATCGGTCCGTTCGCGCCGGCTCGCCCTCAAATTGAATGTACAGCGAGTCACGCCTCGGCGTCACAGTCACATTAGCGTTGGCGATGTAAAATGCTGACTTGGTATTGCCTGTCTTCAAGTAAATGCGACCATCGGTGACCTGAATCTCAGGAACCGAACCGCCTGTTCTCGCGTCCTGGACGAGTTTCAAGACGTTCCATGGTCCTGATTCCGGCTTCACGACGTTCACGCTCGGCGATACGAATCGCAGCATGGAGAAATCGAGGCGGCGCGTCCATAACGAGCTCAAACTGACACGAGCTTCCAGTTGAAGCATGTGCGCAAACGGTTCAATGCCGGCTGAGGCGTGGTCATAAATTACGACCTCATCCACGGTAAAACCGGGCCCTGTGAAGAGGTTGAAATGCACTTCGCCGATCTCTACTTTGCGATTAAGATTACGCTGCAACGCGTCTCGAATCTGCTGGCCGTAGCGGTCGGCCTCAACGAATGGAGCACCGACTCCCAAGGCAATAAAGAGAACGACCCCCGCAAGGATAAAGCGTTTGATCAAGCGCCTACCTCTTGCAGCCGCGCGTATGCGGTGGGATCATCTATATCTTCAAGAATGCCCGGATCATCAACGTCCAGATAAAGCGGTTCGTGGGCGCGAATGACGTCTCGCGCGCTAGTCTGGCACGCGAGCAATTCCTCAATCATGTCTCGTCCTACTAAAACCGGATGTCCGCGACGGCCTTGATAGCGCGGCATCGCAAACGGCACGTTGATTTCGATCAATCCTCTAACGGTACTCGGATCAATGGCTGGATAGTCTACGGGAGTGAAGAACACCGCGTCAGCGTCGCCTGCCGCACGCAATCCGTATTGCAGCGAACTTAACTGTCCCAGCTCAGGATTTGGATTCAGGACAAACACAGCCGAATTACTTACACCGGCACGGATGCGTTCGGCGTCATACCCGAGCACTACGACAATACGATCACAGGGCTGAAAAAGTTCAATCTGACGGTCTAAGAATGTTCGGCCTCGATACGTCAGGAGAGCTTTCGGCGAACCCATTCGCCGGGAAGCCCCACCAGCCAGGATTACCGCTGCTGTCCTCACGTGAGATGTGCCCGCAAGCGCTCGTCAAGATAGACCGATTTCGATAGCTGCTTCCAGTCGGAATCAGGATTCCGCCGCACTGCAATCATCTCCGCCACCACCGCAACCGCAATTTCTTCGGGCGTGATCGCCCCAATATCGAATCCCATTGGCGCAAACATCCGCTCAAAGGCGCTGGCGGGAATTCCTTCCTTCTCCAATTCCCGAACGACACCGATCACCTTACGTTTACTACCGATCATGGCGATGTATCGGGCACTGGTTCCCACCGCCCACTTAAGAACACGCATGTCATCGCGATGCCCGCGCGTCACAATCACAATGTAGGAGGATTCGTTGACAGGCAACTGTGCAAAGACGGACTCATACTCACCGGCATGGACTTCGTCCGCCTCAGGAAAGCGCTCGCGATTGGCGAACGTTTCGCGATCATCAATCACAACCGTCCGAAATCCGGCCAGATCGGCTACCTTCGACAGGCTCTTTGAGATATGGCCGGCGCCGAAGATGTATGCGGCAGGCTGCGGCATGACAGGCTCAACAAAGACGTCCAACTGTCCTCCACAAATCAGACCGTTATCGTAAGCGGCATCCTGACCGAGACTGAAGCTCAGATGCTTCGGTTTGCCGCCGGCGATCACTTCCCGAGCCGCATTCCATACCTCGGCTTCCACACAACCACCACCGATCGTGCCCAGCATAGAGCCGTCCTCGCGCACCAGAAGCTTCGCGCTCTCGAAACTCGGAATCGAGCCACGCACCTGCACGATGGTTGCAAGCGCGCACCTCTGCCCCAATCTTCCCAGGCGGACGATCTCTTCGAAAATATCCATACGCGTCTAGACGAACCGATACTTCTCCGTTTTCTCGTCCCAGAGAATACGCTTGCCCTGCTTATAGGACAACGTAGCCATATGCCCGGGGATCGCCGCGACTTGACCTGCGCGAGCTGGCGCTATAGCTTTGCCCTTTCCGAGCACCGCGTCAATGAAATTCCGGACGTGGTCAGCAGTGGAATCCGGCTGATTGAAATCCTTGATGTTGTTCAAATGAATGTCTGTGGTCTGCTTCGAGAACGGCTTCACATTGCGGATGAACTTCGGTTGAGAATAGAAATGGAGGTTCTGGCGGTCCAGCACTTCGATGGTGCCCTTTTGCCCCATGAACTGTTCCCCGTAGCCGTACTGATCGTTGCCGAAGAAGCACGAATAGTTCAGATGGAAACGGTCAGGGTATTCATACAGAGCGCTGAGGGTGTCCGGCACTTCCCGATCATCCTTGAATCCGCTCTTGGTCCACTGGTAGATTCCGCCCGAAGCCATGCACGAATTCGGCACGGTCTTGCCGACGACGAAATTACTGATGTCTGTCTGGTGCACGAGCAAATCCGTCGAAATGCCGCCTGAGTAATCCCAATAATTACGCCACTGGAAGTACCGATTCTTATCGAAAGGGATATTCTTGTGCTCCGCTGCTTCGAGGAACCGCTTCCAATCAGTATTATCTGCAGTTGCATCGGCAGGGATGATATAGCGCCATGCGGCAGGAACTCCGGTGGCGGGGTCTTGATCCGGGTTAAAGTTGCGGTACCAGAAGGCGCGCACGTAGTGGCACTCGCCGATGAAACCGTCGTCGACCATCTGTTTGGCACGGATGTACAGTTTGTTCGAGCGGTTCTGCGTGCCGACCTGAACCACGCGGCTCGTCTTCTCCGACAGCTTGACGATCTCGGCGCCTTCTTCGATCGTGTGGCCTATCGGTTTCTCGAGATAGATATGCTTGTTGGCCTTCAAAGCGGCCATCGCCATCGGATAGTGCAGGTGTTCCGGTGACGCGATGAACACGACATCGACGTTCGGGTCCGCCAGAACCTCGCGATAGTCCACGTACGTTTTGGGCGTCGTTTTTTCTTCCGTTTGCACGATGTCCTTGCCTTTGGCAAGATTCCCCTGGAACGTATCGCAAACTGCGACGACATTAACCAAGTCCTTGCTCGACAAGTACATCTGCTTCATCACGTGTTGACCGCGAGTGCCGGTGGCAATCCAACCAACGCGAAGCCGGTTATTCTGGCCGAGGACGGGCAACACGCCCGGGGCGGCAATCATGGCCGCAGCCGCGCTACTCCGGATTAGATCGCGGCGGGAAAGATCTTTCATTCGGGTCAATTCTCCTCTGAACGATTACTTTCAGGATAACAGTGACGGTGATTTTTCGTGTGTGAGATCCATACCATCTCACCTTCACGGCAGCACAACACGGGTGATGGCTAAGCCTGCAAAAACGCCGAGGATTGCCGCCGCCACGGATCCAAGGGCATACAGGACCGCGGCCGCCGTTTGCCCGCTTTGCCAAAGCAACGCCACATCAAGCGAGAAGGCCGAAAAAGTGGTGAAGCCGCCCAGCACTCCCGTTGCTAGGAACTGCCGAAACAGTTGACCACCCTCAAGGCGAAAAGCCAACCAGCCCGCGAGTAAGCCCATTGCCACCGAACCGAGGATGTTGACGAGTAGCGTTCCCCACGGGAAACTCGGGCCGAACAGACTTGCGCTGGAAAGATTGACCCCGTACCTCAGAACGGAGCCAATCCCACCGCCTAGGAAGATGAGGAGAAATGCCAAAGCTTGATGACCGGCCATGCAATCTCAGATCACGTCCGCAAAGCTCTTGCGCAGCTTATAGAACCACGCGTGACCTGCCAGAAATACGACAATGGACAAAATCCACAGCTTCCACAAAGTGCCGAAAGGCGGGGCTTGGCCGTCGAGAAAGATTGCGCGGTAACAGCGGACGATAGCGTAAACCGGATTCTTCGTCAAAATACCCGCAGCTCCCGGCGGCAGGGAGGTCTCCGGATAGCAAATCGGTGTGAGAAAGAATACTAGAGTCAAAACAAACCCAATCATCTGTCCGATATCCCTCAGATAGACACCTGTCGCGGACAGAAACCAAGCCAGCCCGAGCGTCAATAGCAATTGAGGCACGAGGATGACTGGAAGCCACACGGCTGTTAGAGGCAAGTCCCCTCGGAATATGACGACTGCGATCAAAAAGATGGCGGTAGCGAACAGTTGCGTAACCAGACCGGCAATCACGTGCGTTACCGGCAAGGTTTCGACGGGAAAAACGACCTTCTTCACCAGGACACGATTCTCCAGAATCCCATTTGGAGCGCGGCCAATCGCCTCCGAAATAGCCAGCCACGGTAGCATTCCGGAGAGAAAGAAAAACGCAAAGCCGGTCCTGCTCTGGTCCCCTCCATAGCGTGATTCAAGGACAATCCCGAAAACGAAGAAATACGTAGCCATCAACAGTAGCGGATTGAGGACGGTCCACAACACATCGCCAAAACTGCCCCGGTATCGCTGCAGTACGTCACGGCGAGTCATGGAAGCGATGAGGCTCCAGTTGTTCCAAATCGAGACGAACGGCAACGTGAACACTTTAGTGATCGCGCCTCGAAACTTCTTCCGTCGTAGGGAGCGAGTAGTCGTGACGTCGGCGGCTAGCAGCCTGGCAGCACCGTGCTCTACGAAAGCATCGATTAGAAGGAAGGGCTCGCCTTGCGCGTAGAACCACGTCACGGTTGCGCTGACAGGCGATATGTAAACGTGGTAATGACCGCGCTCCGGTGGAAGTTCTACCGTTAGGCTGATCTCGCGCGTTTGCGCGGACAGCAGATCCTCGCCGAGCGGGTTCCACTGTCCTTCCGAGATAAAAGTCGAAGTTTCAGGATCATAGATCTGCCAGCCGATGGAGAAGCCTTCTTCTTTGCGCCAGGCATCGTGAGAGCGATTGACCAAGACAAAGGTCGCGGTAATCCTTCGCGCCGATGCATCGAGCTCGAATCTAGGACGCTCGTAGGCTACGATCATGGCCGCTGATAGTTAGCTATACAACCACGCCGGGTAGCGGCACCGCACGGGACCATTCTTGACGGCCACAGCGTAAATGCCATCGCCCCGCAAATCTTTGCCAAGCAAGTAGGCGTCGAGGATGTGGTCTACCCAAGCGTGCTCTGGATGAGGATGATCGAGAAATTCTCCGGTTTCGAGCAATGTCCGCTCAAAACCCGCGTCCCGAAACAACATCTCAATTTCCCGCGGCGCATACTCACGCGCATGACGGGCTTCGATCTCTGCCCCGGGCTCGGATGGTTTGATGTAGGCGGGAAAGAAGCCCGGATGATATCCCTGTAGGATCGCCGAGATCGCACGCTTGGAAGTGATATTCGGCGTCGTCAGAACCAGCGCTCCGCCAGGCTTCAAAATGCGATTAATCTCCGTCATCATATGCATCGGATCGGAAGGTAAGTGCTCGATCAGCTCACAGCACAGCACGGTATCGAAGTACTCATCTTCATAAGGAAAACGGTCGCGTTCGGCGTCAAATAGGTCAATGTCGCATTCGAACGAGTGCACCGATTTGTGCTCGACCTCGCCGGCAGGTCCGTAATAGCACCCTCTGACTTCGCCATAGCCGAGCTTGGTTTTTAGCGCGGGCGTGATCTGCATATACGAACCCATCTCGAGTACGCGCTTGCCCTCATCTCCCGGAGGTGTGATCGCAAGTGTCTTCGTCAGTCGCGTGATGTGAGTCTCGACATAAGAACGCGCTTCTTCGTTTTCCGCCCAAAAAGCAATATATTCCGGCTCGACAGGCTCAGCCGGCTCGAAAATGATGGTCTTTGTAGGGGCTTCGAGCGGCCACTCATGACCTTCGCAGACCGCTTTGCAGAAACCGACATACCGCCCCGCTACCGCCCGCCAATTGCACTCACGCTCCACCCATGCTCGTGCCCGCTCGCCCAATGCGCTTCGAAGATCCGGCCGAATGACGAGAGCATTCAAATATTCGTAGAGTGTGTCCTCTTCCGTGCCATCAACTGGAACTTTCAGGCAGATGTCGTCAGGGTACTCTGCAAAGGAACCGATATTGGAAACGATCACCGCGCGTCCGAGTCCCAGGGATCGCAGCAGCGTTCCCGAACTTTCTCCGACAGTTGGATAGCGAAGATTCAGGACGATGTCGCATGCCGCGATATATCCGACAAAGTGTTCGATGGGAGTGAAACCAAGCACCCGAACTGACGATTGCAGCCCCAGTCCTTCGATGAGCGATTGCAGCGGAAAATCCGGATGCGGTTCACCGACCAAAATCATGCGCGCTTCTGGATGCATACGCAGAAGGCGCTTGAAAGCGCGTAGCGATTCGGCAATTCTCTTGTAAGGTTTGAGAAATCCAAACACGCCGATGAGGGGAGTAGTCGGACCGATACCGAGTTTGTGCCGAAATCCCTGACGGTCCGCATCCGGAATCCATGCGCCGTGTGGAATCACAGCGACGGGTCCTTTAAAACCGGCCTTCCGGATGTCCTTTTCCACGTAGTGGCTGTGAACGATTACACCACGCGAAGCAGCAAGAACACGGCGTAACATCGGGAGGTTGTCATAATCGGGACCAACTTCGAGAGCGCGAACGCGCTTGGCATAGAGGAGCGCGTCGCTGCCTCCTTCAAATTCGACCTCACGCATATACGCGTCCCAGTCGTTGCGCTTAATTGTGCGGTCGGCGATTAGATGATGCAGATTCGACTCATGCATTACAACGATGCCGGGAGCCCTTAGGGCTTCGTCGTACACGAAGCTGTGGAAAGTGTTATTTCCAAGTTGATACAGAGCGATGTCAAAGGACGATGGATCGAACTCCCGCGACTGGCTATCGAAAAGCGTAACTTCCGCTAATTCGGAGAGTGGTTCAACAAGCGCTGCCGAGTAGTCCGCAATGCCGCTTTTCGCAGGCGGCATGGGTGAGAAGAAGGCAATTTTCATTCCGACGGAAGCCGCATTCAGCGAGCCAGCTCCATGCTGAACTTGCCCACCGCCAGCGGAACTTGCACCAGCACAAGCGTCCGCGCCGTGTCTTTTGCGAAGAAGAGATCCGCCGTCACCTGCGTAACCGGTCCTTTGATGGTGGCCGTCAACTTATCCGTATCGACAGACTCACCTGCAACGGAGATTTGCTGTGTACCTGCGAACGTCACATGAACACCGTATGCGCCGCCATAATAGACTTTCTGCTGCGCAGGTAGTCGCCCCGCTGCAAGCTCCCTCCGGACGAATTGCACAAACGCCAGCGCATCCTTTGCGCACGCCGGCGTGGAGAGTTCGCTCTTGCCGCCACCCTCTGTGCTGCGCGTCGCCGTCAGCTTCTTGGCATCGAACTCGGTTCGTTCGTCGATTTTGCGCTTTCCCCGCACGCCTTGCTTCTTAAGCTCAATGGAACAGTATTGCGAAGTAGCTCGACTGCTGACATTCTCCGAGATCGCGAAGCCTGGAACAGAGGCATCCATGCGAAATGTTGAAGTAACGCCGGAATCGCCAACGGAATGTGTAAGATCAGCTTCCCCGAGACTCAGTCCGCTCGGCCAGTTCACATTGTAGTGGAGAGTTTCACTCTTCTTCGGCTTCGCCTCTGGCGGAGGAGCTTGCGAAGACACCTTGGCAATTTCGGCCGCGGCCGCAGGTTTCTTCGGAGTTACTGGAGCGATCTGCGCATACAGTCCAAGGGTGACAAAAAATAAAGCAATAGTTTTCATCAGCGGGAAACGGGAATACTCCGTGTGCTTCGTTGATTGGGCGACTTCGCGCCGGCAACCTCGTGATAAAGCTCGAGCGTCTTTTGCGCAGTTCTTTCCCATGTAAAGAGGGACGCCCGATGCAGTCCTAAACGTTCCATGCGATTACGGAGTTCCGGATCGAGCAGCACGTCGCGCATCGCGCGAACGATTTCTTCCAGGTTCTCAGGATCGAAAAGCAAGGCCGCCGCATTAGCCACTTCCGGCATTGACGAAGTATTCGAACATGCAACCGCACGGCCGCAAGCCATGGCTTCCAGAATGGGTAGACCAAAACCCTCGTAAAAAGAGGGAAAGACCATCAGATCGCAAGCATTATAGATCTGCAGCAGATCGTCGTCATTCACGAAGCCGGGGAACACGATTCTGTCCGCCACGCGCGAACTCTTGGCGGCGTCCATGATGCGATCGGCAAACCAAGTCTTCTTGCCGACGATTACGAGCTGATGCGGAAGTTGAGGATGCGCGGCAATGAGTTCCTCAAAGGCTCGAATCAAGCCGATCTGATTCTTGCGCGGTTGCAGATCGCCGACCGTGAGAACAAAAGGCGAGCGAATATTGAACTTCTCTTTCGCGAATCGGAAAGCGGCCTCCTGCGCCAGCGGCCGGAAGGTAGGAGACATCGCTATCGGCACAACGGAAACCTTTGCCGGATCCGGTTGATAAGCCTCGAGTAGTCGCTTACGCGAAAACTCGCTCGGGGTAATCACCTTGGCTGCTCGCTGAATGGTCCGGCGAACGGTGAATCGCAGTTGCTGCGCTCGATACCAGGGAAAATACTCGGGGTGCTCGAGGAAACTTATGTCGTGAACGCTCACGATTACCGGAGTCGGACAGGAAATCGGAGCAGTGTATTGAACGTGCAGCAGATCTGGACGGTCTTCGGCGAGGCGGCTGGAAAGGTCCATGCCGAGTCGTTTGATCGAGTTTGCAGATACGTAACGTCGCGTGAAGCGCTCAGGCACAGCCGCTTCCGCTCCGTTCAGCGTATTCGATAAGTACGCGATGAACTCCGAACTCTGATCGAGGGCCGCAAACCCCTGTAGAAGGTTACGGATGTAAACTTCATTCCCCGTCAGGTGCCGCCCGATCGCGTGAGCGTCAACCGAAAAGCGCATGCACTCGTACCAGTATAGCTTTACGCGAGATTACAACCCCGTCTCTTCCAACATCTTCCAGGCGATTGGCCATGTGTACTTCTGCTCGTACAGGGCGCGCCCGGAATCGGCCAGCCGCTGCGCCAGCGCGCTGTCGTTCACAACAGATAGTACCGCTTCTGTAAAATCCTCCGGCGTATCGGCCAACAACAGATGTTCGCCGTCCCGGCATTCCAGACCCTCCGCCCCCAGTGCTGTCGCTATGATGGGTACACCTGCCGCCCAGTTCTCAAGAATTTTCAGTCGGGTCCCGCTGCCCGAAAGAATCGGGACAACCGCCGCCCGAGCGGTCGCCAGCTCGGCGATGGCGTCGTCGACCGGCCCCGTGATCTCGATTCCGTCACCTGTCTGCAGACGAAGCGCCTGCGGATTTTTACCGACCAGGCGCCATTTCAGAGACGGTCGGCGATGCCGTAAAGTCGGCCAGATCTTCTCAGCGAACCATTGCGTCCCCAGCATGTTGGGGAGATAGGCCATGTTCCCGGAAAACACGATCTCGTCGCGCTTAGGGACTACCGGTCGCGGAACAACCGGAATTGCGTTGGGAAACACGGTTCCCACGCCTATCCTGTCCCGGTCGCTCTTCGATGTCACGAGCAGAAAGTCGAAGGCCGGAAACAGTTCCGTCTCCAGTTTGCGGCAAGCGTCTGAAAATCGATGAAGCGCCCACCGATTCGCTGCAGCTTCCTGGTCGGCGCAACTCGCAAGCAGCACCGACTCGACATTGTGAAGGTTGAGCGCAATCTTGCGGCAATGTGGCCGGAGCTGATCTATATAGGGAGCGCACCAGAAGTGCTCGATCACGCCCAGCTCGTATTTGCGATTTATATCAAGGTTGAACCCGGCAAAACGATCTACCAGCGGCGGGATACCACGGGCGAGCCGCTGCAAATTGCGTAGCGCGCGTTCATGCTTCTTTTTGCCGTGATACGGCAGATTGATGATTTTTACGTTTCGCACGAGACCTTGTGGAATTGCGTCCCGAGGATCAGCCGAGCCTGGTTCACAAAATGTGATGACATCAAGGACATACTTTTTGGCCAGGTACTCGAGCAGACAGGCTGTACGCATGGGTCCGCCGCCCATGACGGGGTAAGGCGCTTCGGGACAGAGCATCAAAGCGTCCGGCTTAGGCATGAAATCGCTGAATCGCCTGAACGTAAACTTCGCGCGTCCTGCGAGCCGTGGTTGTCCAGGAAAACTCCGCCGCCCGTTTGAGCGATAGCTCCCGCCGGCGCAACCGTTCCCCTTCGTTGACCAGCAATCCTTCCATTGCTTCCGCCAAACGGGATGCCTCCACATGGATCGCAGCGCCCTGCGAGACTTCCAGCAGCGCAGCATCGCAAGACGTGATCACTGCGACGCCGCATTGCATTGCTTCAAGAATCGGCAGCCCGAAACCTTCATACAGAGACGGATAGACACACGCCACAGCGCCCGAGTATAGCGCCGGCAGTTCGGAGTTTGGCACTTCCCCCAGAATCTTCAGGCCGGGATAATCAGAGATCGGTGGCGCGTCCTCGCGCATTCGACCGACGATGACAAGATCGACATCATGTCTTCGCCGCACAACCTTCCAGGCGTCGATAAGAGCCAAGACATTCTTCCGTGGCTCAACTACGCCAACGTAGATGAAATAAGGACGCTCGGCCTGTCGTGCTTCGATGGGACGAAAATCGGATGACGCGGCCAGATGCACTGCCACGATGCGCGAAGGCTCAATCTTGAAGGAATCAATCGCCTGGGCGCGCACTGCCTCCGTTGGAGTGACGATCATAGTCGCTATACCCAACTTGATGAGATGTGGTGTTCTGGTTCGAACACGGCCCGCGCCATGATGCCACTCGGTGTTCATCCAAGGAGAGAGGTCGTGAAGCGTTAAAACCGAAGGACGAAGGGGCACATAGGGCACGGAGAATTCAACACCGTGGAAAATATCGCATCGCAGACGCGACATTGCGCGCTGTACACCGATGCTCCACCAACGGCGGTCAAGGCCGCGAACAGTCTGCGTTTGATCGGATATCAAGTGGAATCCGTCCTCGGCAAACGTTTCGCGTAACGCTCGCACTAGTTCTTCGGTGTAGCGCCGGACGCCGCCGGTTGATGTCGTCAGTGGTGTGGCGTCGATCGCGGCGATCACGCGAACTTCTCACGGGCTGCGGCATCGTCCTCCTCCAGCGTCGGGGCAAGCACCTCATCACCTTTCTGCTTGTCCACTTGCTCGGCAAGAACCGTATCGGCAGCCTTCGCGATCACTTCTTCGACAGGCGCAGGAGCAGGTTCAGGTCCGATTTCTCCGGCGCGGTAAAACTCCGACGTCTTATAAATTTCCCGAGCGAACTTGAGAAATACCTGCGTTACCGCAATCACCGGCACGGAAAGAAGCACGCCAAGTAGACCGAAGAGCTTGCCTCCAATGAGCAGCCCGAGAAAGACTGCCATCGGATGCAGGCTCAAACGTCCACCGAGAATCCGCGGCGTCAGATAGTAGCCTTCGACACTCTGCACCATCACAAATATTGCAAGTACCCCAGTGATCCGCCAGAGGTCGCCCCCGGCTGCGAACGTGAATCCTGTGGCGAGTACGATTCCGAAACCAGTGCCGACATATGGGATGACATTTAGAAAACCGGATAGCGCCGCAATGCCGGCCCATGCGGGCACCTGGAACAAGGCGAACCCCACACCGTAGAGCGCACCCATGATGATGGCAATCATCAGTTGGCCAAGCACATAAGACTGCAAAATCCGACCCGTCTCATCGAAGAGGCGGCTGAACGGTTCTCGAAAACGCGGCGGAATCAAATCTTCGCTGGAGTCGCGCCATTTGCGGAAATCGACCAGAATGTAAAAAACGAAAAACGGTATTAGGAGTATGTCGAACAGACCGGACGCGGTGACTAAAAACTCTGTCAGCGATCCGGCAACCCAAGATTGTGACGCTTCGATCAGATTGTTGGGACTCTGAAGAAAGCTGTACACGCGGTAACCGATCATGCGGTCGACCAGTGGCGAGAAGTCGCGAATTTGCTCCCGGACGCGAATTGCGTTTTGCTCGGTAAATGCTTGAA
>Ga0190275_10001597_pt1 | contig 16736 bp, 15 predicted proteins | sample Popmic550T_FD_133745 | JGI IMG/M metagenome (GOLD analysis project Ga0190275, IMG submission 133745) | Populus adjacent soil microbial communities from riparian zone of Yellowstone River, Montana, USA - 550 T | ecosystem: Environmental > Terrestrial > Soil > Riparian zone > Trees stand | place...
CGACCATCCCGTGGTCGAAGTCGATCAGCATCACCCGGTCGGCGATCACGCACTCGCGGCCGATCGAGACGTGCTGGTAGGCCGAGATCGTGCACTCCTGTCCCATCACGGTCTTCGCGCCGATCGACACCTTCCCCTCATGGCAGCGGATCTTCGTCCCGTGGCCGATCCACGACCAGCGTCCGAGCTCCACCCGGCCCGCCGCGCCGATCTGGATCACGACGTCGGAGGCGACGAACGCGAGCCCGTCGGACCGCAGGCGCCTGCCATAGCGCGTGAGCCACCGGCGCCGTGCCAGCCCGGCGATCAGCCGCAGGTACTCGGGCGTCAGCATCCCGTTGCGGCGCATGAAGCGCAGCAGCACCAGCGGCCCGCCCTGCAGCGGGCGCGGAGGCCGGCGCACCTCCGCGGCGGGCATCGCCGGGGCCTCGGTTGCCTGCGGCTCCATCGGGCCTGATCATAGGTGCGGGCGTCGGGATATCCGTACCCCGGCAAGCGTGCTTCCCGTAGAGACGCGGGTGGCTGCCAGCTGCCAAAGTGGCGCCCATGAACGGATCGACGACCGACGGGCGCCCGCTTGCCGAGGGCAGCGGGCCGATCGTGACAGCGACCGACGTGCGCCGCCGCTACGGCGAGGGCGAGGCCGCGGTCGACGCCCTCGCGGGCGTGTCGACCGAGTTCGAGCGCGGCCGCTTCGCGGCGATCATGGGGCCGTCGGGATCCGGCAAGTCGACGCTGATGCACATCCTCGCCGGGCTCGACCAGCCCGACGGCGGCACCGTCACGATCGACGGCATCGACGTCTCAGGCCTGGACGACGGCGACCTGACCAAGCTGCGGCGCGACAAGCTCGGTTTCGTCTTCCAGTTCTTCAACCTGCTGCCAGTGCTGACGGCCGAGGAGAACATCCGGCTGCCGCTCTCGATCGCCGGACGCAAGCCCGACCCGCAGTGGCTCGATCAGCTGATCGACATCGTCGGGCTCGGCGACCGCCGCACCCACCGCCCGGCGGAGCTGTCGGGCGGCCAGCAGCAGCGGGTGGCGGTGGCTCGGGCGCTCGTGTCGAAGCCGGCCGTCGTGTTCGCCGACGAGCCGACCGGCAACCTCGACTCGAAGGCGTCCGACGAGGTGCTCGCACTCCTGCGCCACTCCGCCGACGAGCTCGGGCAGACGGTGATCATGGTCACTCACGAGGCGCACGCCGCGGCCTACGCCGATCGCCTCGTGGTTCTGCGTGACGGCAAGGTCGCCCACGACGGCGCCGCTGGCGGCGAGGACGACGTGCTCGAGCTGATGAAGGGCGTCGTGTAGCGCGATGCTCGCCGTCGCCTTGAAGGGCCTCGCCTCGCGCAAGCTGCGCGCGATCGCCACAACTCTCGCGGTGGTGCTCGGCGTCGCGCTCGTCGCGGGCACGTACGTCCTGACCGACACGATCAACAGGTCGTTCGACGACATCTTCGACACCGCGCTGAAGGGCACCGACGTCGTCGTCACGCCGAAGGAGATCGTCAGCCAGGAGACCAGCGAGCCGCCGCCGTTCGAGGCGTCGCTGGTCGAGCGGGTCGAGCGCGTTCCGGGCGTCGAGAAGGCTCAGGGCGGGATCTTCTCGTTCGGCCGGATCACCGATGCGGAGGGCAAGCCGTTCGGCCAGGGCTTCGCGCCCCAGTTCATCAGCTCCGCGACGGAGAAGCCGTTCGACACGCTGACGTATGTCGAGGGCCGGGCGCCGCGCGACGCGACCGAGGTGGCGGTCGACGCGTCGACCGCCGACCGCGAGGGGGTCGACGTCGGCGATCGGATCGGGGTCGTCGGCGAGCGCCCGTTGCAGCGGTTCACCGTCGTGGGCACCAACAAGCTGGGCGACACGTCTACGGGCGGCTCGGCCTCGGTGACGCTGACGTTGGCAGAGGCCCAGCGGGTCACCGACAAGGTGGGCAAGCTCGACCAGATCTCGATCGCCGCCGCGCCCGGCGTCTCGCCAGGCGAGCTGCAACGCCGGGTCGCGGACGTGGTTCCCGCGACGACGCGGGTCGAGGCGGGCCAGCAGAACGCCCAGCGCGAGACCGACGAGATCGGCAGCGACCTCAGCTTCCTCAAGATCGCGCTGCTCGTGTTCGCCGGCATCTCGCTCGTCGTCGGCGGCTTCCAGATCTTCAACACCTTCTCGATCACCGTCGCGCAGCGGATCCGCGAGTTCGGGCTGCTGCGCACGCTCGGCGCCTCGCGCGGGCAGATCCTCGGCTCGGTGCTTTTGGAGGCGAGCGTGATCGGCCTCGTCGGGTCCGTCCTCGGACTGCTGGCCGGGATCGGCATCGCGAGCGGGCTCAACGCGCTGTTCAAGTCGTTCGGGATCGACCTGCCGAACACCGGCCTCGTGCTCGAGTCGCGCACGGTGATCGTCTCGCTCGTGCTCGGGCTCGGCATCACGCTCGCCTCGGCGGTCACCCCGGCGCTGCGGGCCACGCGCGTGACGCCGATGGCGGCGCTGCTCGAGGCGGCGCTGCCCGAGAGCCGCCGCCGCGGCCGGATCACGGCCGCGGTCGCGGGACTGCTGGGCATAGGCGGACTGGCGATGCTGCTGATCGGCCTGTTCGGGGATCTCGAGTCCTCGAGCTCGGCCGCCAGCCTGATGGGTGCGGGCTCGGCGGCCATCCTCTTCTCCGCCTCGCTCTACAGCCCCAAGCTCGTGCGGCCGCTGGCGTCGGTCGCGGGCTGGCCGCTGGAGCGGCTGCGCGGGCTCACCGGGCGGCTCGCACGCGAGAACGCGATGCGCAAGCCGGGACGCACGGCGGTGACCTCGGCGGCGCTGATGATCGGTCTCGCGCTGGTCGTCTTCGTGACCGTCTTCGCGGCCGGCCTCAACCGCTCGATCGCGAGCGCGATCGACACCAACTTCCAGGGCGACATCACGATCCAGAACACCGACGGCTTCTCACCGATCCCGCCGAGCATCGGACGCGAGGTCGCTCGTGTCGAGGGCGTTGGCGAGGTCGGGTCGATCCGCTACAGCTACGCCAAGCTGGCGGGACAGAAGGGCCAGCAGCGGATCGCCGGCGTCGATCCCGCGAACATCGACGACGTCTTTAACTTCGAGTTCACAGAGGGCTCGCCGGCGACGATCGCCCGCATGTCCGGCGGCCAGGCCGTCGTCGACGAGGCGTACGCCAAGTCAAGGGACCTCGCGGTCGGCGACAGGCTGAGCGTGCTCACCCCCACCGGGAAGCGCGCCGCCTTCGAGATCGTCGGGCAGGTCAAGGACCGGACCGACTTCCTCGGCAGCCTCGTCATCACCCAGGCCGCGATGGCGCGCGAGTTCGGCGAGCGGCGCGACAGCTACGTGCTGGTGGCGGTTGCCGGCGGCGCCGACGCGGCCGTCGTCCAGCGCCGCATCGAGCGGCTCGTCGACGCCCGCTATCCCTCCGCCGAGGCGCTCGACCAGGAGCAGCTCAAGCAGTCCCAGGAGGATCAGATCGGCGCGCTCGTCGGGCTGATCTACGCGCTGCTGTCGCTGGCGATCGTCGTCTCGATCTTCGGGATCGTCAACACGCTCGCGCTCTCCATCCACGAGCGCACACGCGAGCTCGGCATGCTGCGAGCCGTCGGGATGACCCGCCGTCAGGTGCGCCGTGTCATCCGCTACGAGGCGGTCATCACGGCGATGATCGGGGCGTTGCTGGGCGCGGCTCTCGGCCTGTTGTTCGCGGCGCTGATCTCGCGACCGCTCGCCGACGAGGGCTTCGAGCTCGCATACCCGGTCGGCCAGCTGCTGCTGATCCTCGTGCTCGCCGCGCTGGCGGGGGTGCTCGCCGCCGTCGGGCCAGCCCGGAGGGCGTCGAAGCTCGACGTGCTCGAGGCGCTCGCATACGAGTAGGCGTGCCGGGCGGCCGGGCTCGGAGCTGCTGGCCGTACTAGCCTGCTCCGGCCATGGCCGCCGCCCGCACAGCCGCCGAGCTGACCGACAAGCTGCTCGCGGGTGACAGGCGCGCGCTGGCGCGCGCGATCTCGCTGGTCGAGAACGACGATCCGGAGGGCTGGGCGCTCGTGCGCGAGGTCTATCCCGGACCGGCAAGGCGGCCGTCGTCGGCTTCACCGGTCCGCCCGGCGTCGGCAAGTCGACGCTGATCGGGGCTCTCACGACCCGGTACCGGGCGGCCGATCGCCAGGTGGCGGTGCTCTCGATCGACCCGTCGTCGCCGTTCACACAGGGCGCGCTGCTCGGCGACCGCATCCGCCTGACCGAGCACTTCCTCGACTCCGGCGTCTTCATCCGCTCGATGGCGAACCGCGGCGCGCTGGGCGGCCTCTCGGAGGCATGCCTGCAGGCGGCCCTGCTGATGGACGCCTCCGGCAAGGACGTCGTGCTGCTCGAGACGGTCGGGGTTGGGCAGGCCGAGGTCGACATCATCGACCACGCCGACACGATCGTGCTCGCCCTGATGCCCGGCTCCGGCGACTCGATCCAGGCGCTGAAGGCGGGCGTCATGGAGATCCCTGACGTGATCGTCGTCAACAAGTCCGATCACCCGCTGACCGACACGATGATCCGCGAGATCCGTGGCGTGCTGTCGCTCGGCCCGCAGAAGGGCTGGCGCGTGCCGATCGTGAAGACCGAGGCGTCGCGCGGCGAGGGCATCGAGCAGCTGGCCGAGGCGATCGCCGCTCACCGCGAGCACATCGAGCGCGAGGGCACGCTCGCCGAGCGCCGTCGCCGCAATCTGATGAACGAGGTCTTGGCGCTGGCCGCCGGACGCTTGCGACGCCGGCTGGAGGAGTCGATCCACGACGACCCGATCGTCCGCGAGCTGCTCGACGAGGTCGTGGCCCGGCGGCTCGACCCGTCAAGCGCCGCGTCGCGGCTGCTCGAACGCGAGCTGTAAGCGCCGGAGGGTCAGGCCCCGAGCGCGCGGGCGATCACCATCTGCTGCACCTCGTCGGTGCCCTCGCCGATCGTGAGGATCTTCGCGTCGCGGTAGAAGCGGCAGACGGGGTACTCCTCGATGAAGCCGTAGCCGCCGTGGATCTGGACGGCCTCCTCGGTCGCGCGCACGGCCAGCCGCCCGGTCTTTAGCTTCGCTTGGGCGGCGGTGAGGCTGAAGTTGCGACCCAGGTCCTTCTCGACAGCAGCCTTGTAGGTGAGCAGGCGCGCCGCCTCGATCTCCGCGGAGAGGTCGGCGAGCTTGATCTGGATCGCCTGGTACTTGGCGATCGGCTTGCCGAACGCCTGGCGCTCCTTCGCGTAGGAGAGCGCCTCGTCGAGCGCACCCTGCGCAAGGCCGACAGCCATCGCGGAAACCGAGATCCGCCCTCCGTCGAGGGTCTGGAGGAACTGCTTGAAGCCCATGCCCCTCGGGCCGAGCAGGTTCTCCTGCGGGACCCGGCAGTCGTCAAAGGCGAGCGGCCGGGTGTCGGACGCGTTCCAGCCCATCTTGCGGTAGGCGGTCCCGATCTCGTAGCCGGGAGTCCCGCGCGGCACGATGATGTTGGAGACCTCGTCCGCGCCCGTGCGGGCGGTGATCGTCACGAATCCGGATATGTCGGTGCCCGCGTTGGTTATGAACTGCTTCGCGCCGTCGATCTTCCACTCGCCGTCCTCTAGGGCCGCCTTAGTGCGGACGTTGCCGGCGTCCGAGCCCGCCTCGGGCTCGGTCAGCCCGAATGCGCCAAGCGTCTCGCCGGCGGTCAGCCGCGGCATCCACTCGCGCTTCTGCTCCTCGCTCCCGAACGCGTGCACCGGCCACGTGCCGAGCGAGGTATGGGCGGCCACCGTGATCGCCACCGAGGAGTCGATGCGGGCCAGCTCCTCGACTACCAGGGCGTATGTCAGCGTGTCCGCGCCTCCACCGCCGTACTCCTCGGGGTAGGGCACGCCCATCAACCCCAGCTTGCCGAGCTTCGCGACGATCTCGTAGGGGAAGCGCTTCTCCCTATCCAGCGTCTCTGCGACAGGCTTCACCTCCTGCTGGGCGAAGTCGCGCGCCAAGCGCTGGATGGCTGCCTGCTCGTCCGTGAAGTCGAAGACCACGCCCGGATCGTATAGACGCCGCCTCGACGCGGGCCGTCAGCCTCGACGAGCGGCTCGAGCATGGCAAGCTCGCGTCCCCCGGTTACAGGACACAGCAAATATGCTAAGAAGGAGTCGCGACTGTAACAACTCTGACGCGGGGCGGGTGGGGGCTTCTCAATGCGCGCGTCGTCGTCCACCCACGAACGTATGTTCGATTCCCAACGACGACGCAGCACCGAAGGAGGGACTCATGTCCGTAATGACAATCCAGGTTTCAACCGAGCACGCCGAGGCGATCCGAGAGAGCCTGTTGACCGCGCGCCGCGCGCTCGAGGATCAGCTGTCCCTGGGCGACCGTTCATCCCCCGTGGCGGAGCAGACCGTTGTCGACGCAAGCTCTCGTGACCGGCTGGGCGAGCTCGACAGCCTCCTCAGGCAGATCGACGCGAGCGATGGTCCAGATTCCGGGCTCGGCGTGCGCGAGCTGACCGGCACGCGAACGGCTCTGTGGACAGTGGTCTACGACGCAGCGTGCGCGGCCTCCGAGCAGCTTGCGGATGAGCTCAACGAGTACTGGCGTGGAGCGGTGACGGCCGAGGACACTCGGACCCGGATCGCCGATCTCGCGGCACGCTTCGAATTGCTCGAGTCGCTCGGGCCACCCCCGGGCGAATAGGCCTCGGGTCAGCGACCTTCCGATCCGGTACCGATGGCGGCGCCGGCAATCGGAAGGTCGGAGGGGCTGCGACGGCTCGGGGAAGTGGTGATCTCCTCCTCGAGCTCGCGCTCAGCGGCCTCCGGTCCTTCGAGGACGAGTACGAACCACGACATCAGCTCCGGACGGAGCGTCACCAGATCGCCTGGAGATCCGCCTTCGGCGGCCTGGGCGACGACATAGATCAAGCCCCCCAGCATTCCGTCGATCGTGGTGTGCGATAAGGGCCTTGCTCCCTGCAGGATCGCCTGCTCGATCAGTGCGCGCACTGAGTCGAGGGAGTCCCTCTGAAGTCGCTGCGATGCCGGCGTCGCAGCCCCCATCTCAATCAACGTGAGATGGGCGAAGGCGGGCTCTCTGGAAAAGAACTCCAGGCCCCAGTCGAGCAAGACCCGGAGCGCTGCCTTCCAGTTATCCTGCTCGGCGATAGCGGGACCGGCGCCGGTCACGATTCGCTTCACAACAGCCTTGTGTGCCTGGAGGAGCACGTCCTCCTTACCGGAGAAGTGTGCGTACAGTGCTTTTCTCGACACGCCGGACTCAGCCGCGATGTCGTCTACCGTCGTGGCGGCGTAGCCGCTACGTGCGGTGACGCGAGCCATACCCGCGAACAGCCGCTCGCGCTGGGACCTGACCACGAACTCCGGCGGAAGGCCATGGCTTCCGCGCGGGAGCTTTTCCCCGACCCGACTCGTGCGGTGTGGCAGGTTTTCCATTGCTATGAAATTACAGCTAGGTGCACTGTCTTCACAATCCGATTTGTTTTAGACAACAAGAAACATCCATGTGTCGACACCGCTTGGACCAGTGGATCGCGACATAGCTTATATGCTTAGGAACGATATGGTCGAACGGTTGTCGCGACCTTGTCGCTCCGGTGCTACACCCGTCCGTCTCGGTCTCGGACGATCTCCTCATGTCGAGTCAACGAGGGCAGGCGACGGTCGAGTGGATCGGCGTGACCCTGGTCGCGTGCCTCGTGCTCGGCGGGCTCACCGCGACGGCAGCGGCCGTCGACGCTCGATCGTTCGGAGGCTTTCTCGCACACAGGCTCGCCTGTGCGGTCCGCAGCGGATGCGACGACGGCGACGCCGCCCTGGCGCGCGAGTACGGGACGCGCGACGCGGCGCTCGTTCGTCGTCACCTACCCAGCCTCGTCTTCGAGCCCGGCGAGCGCCAGTTGCCGGTGGACTGGCGCCGGTGCCGTAGCGTCGACTGCGCCAGCGCCCCCGACGACCGCGATCTCGACGCCCATCGAACCGACGCCGGCATGCGCGCCACGGTCTTCACCCGCGTGCAGCACCGCGGCGGGCGTCGCTACATCCAATACTGGACGTACTACCCGGACTCGAACACGACGTTCGCCGGCTCGGATCGGGTGTGGAAGCTCGCCGGCGCGCTCGGGCGGCTCAGCGGCAACTTGCCGAATGGGCTGCCGCCCTATCCCGGTTATCACCGAGACGACTGGGAGGCCGTGGCGTTGCGCGTCGATGGATCCGGTCGCGCCGCGATGCGGGTCACGTCGCACGGACACTGGCGTTCGTGCAAGTCGAGCGGTTGCGAGGGCGTGTGGGGCGCTGCGACCGGATGGGCCCGCGTCTCGAAGGGCAGCCACGCCGGACACGTGCCCTCGCGGCGCGCGCGGGAGCGGACCGCCACAGCCGAAGGAATCCGGCTTCTGCCGCTCGAGGGCGTCGATCGGCGCTCCTATCGCCGGCTCGATCGCGACATCTCTCCTCCATGGCAGAAGGACGCCTACCGGAACCCCGAGAGCCCTGCCTCCTGACCGGGTACCTTTATGGGGACGCTGGCGACAGAAAGCGAGGACTGCCCGTCATGGCCAGGACCGTGCGCGAGCAGCAGGACAAGCGGCGCGAGGAGAAGCTGAAGCAGGTACAGCAGCAGGTCGAGGAGGGCTCGCTCGTGATCCGCAAGATGACCGCGGCGGAGCGCAAGGCCAACCCACCGCGACCACCGAGGGAGAAGAAGCGCTGAGACGGCGCTGACCCGAGCGGGGCCGAGGCTGGGGGGCGGCGGTCGACGGACGTCGCGTCGCGGGCGACACGGGCCTGGCAGACTCAGCGCGCGGGATGGTGGCTGCCACGTCGAAACAGGGCCGGGGGAAAGCCCTACGTGACTCGATCGCTCACCGGGCGGGCGGCGTGAAGATCTTGGCCGATGCGGACATCGTGCGTCCCGTCCGCCCCGACAAGCTGGCCCGCATGGTTGCCACCCTTCTGCGCTGGGGGCGCGGACCGGCGGCCGGCTACATGACGGCCGCCACCGTCTGCCCGAGCGACCCGGCGATCGTCGACGAGCTCGGCACGCTCAGCTTCGCGGAGCTCGACCGCAGGACGAATGCGCTCGCCGACTCGCTGTCGCGTGCCGGGATCCGCGAGGGCGACGGCATCGGAATCATGTGTCGCAACCACCGCGGCTTCGTCGAGGCCACCGTGGCGGCGGCGAAGCTGGGCGCCGACGCCCTCTACCTCAACACGGCCTTCGCCGGCCCTCAGCTGGCCGAGGTGGTCGAGCGCGAGGGTCCGGCCGCGCTGATCTACGACGAGGAGTTCACGGGGCTGCTCGAGCAGGCCGGCGAAGGTCGCATGCGATTCGTCGCGTGGCACGACGCGGATCGTGCTGCCGACCCTACGCTCGATGAGCTGATCGCGGCTGGATCCGCCAGCACGCCGCAGCCGCCTAGCCGGGTGGGCAAGACGGTGATCCTCACGTCCGGGACCACGGGTTCGCCGAAGGGCGCCAACCGGTCGTCGCCGCAGTCGCTCGATCCCGCGATCTCGCTGCTGTCGAAGATCCCGCTGAAGCGGCGTCAAACGACGCACATCGCCGCTCCGCTGTTCCACTCCTGGGGCTTCGCCCACTTCACGATCGGCCTGCTGCTCAACTCCACGCTGGTGCTCCGGCGCCGGTTCGATCCCGAGGACGCGCTCGCCGCGGTCGCTCAGAGCCGGGCGGACTCGCTGGTCGTCGTGCCGGTGATGATGCAGCGGATCCTCGAGCTGCCGGCCGAGACCCGCCGCAGGTACGACACCAGCTCGATTTCGATCGTCGCCGCGAGCGGCTCGGCGCTGCCGGGCGACCTCGCGACCGAGTGGATGGACGAGTTCGGCGACACGCTCTACAACCTCTACGGCTCGACCGAGGTGGCCTGGGCGACGATCGCCTCGCCCGCCGAGATGCGCGCGGCTCCCGGCACCGCCGGCACGCCTCCACGCGGCACCGTCGTCCACCTCTACGACGAGCTCGGCACTGCCGTGCCTCCGGGTGAGACCGGGCGCATCTTCGTCGGCAACGAGCTGCTGTTCGAGGGCTACACAGGCGGCGGGACCAAGGAGGAGATCGGCGGGCTGATGGCCACGGGAGACGTCGGTCGCTTCGACGCCGGCGGACGTCTCTTCGTAGAGGGCCGCGACGACGAGATGATCGTCTCCGGTGGCGAGAACGTCTTCCCGAAGGAGGTCGAGGACCTGCTTGCGCGTCACGAGGCGGTGGCAGAGGCCGCCGCGATCGGCGTCGACGACGCCGAGTTCGGCCAGCGCCTGCTCGCCTTCGTCGTCCTGAAGCCCGACATTAGCGCGAGCGAGGACGACTTCAAGGCCTACGTCAAGGCCAACCTCGCGCGCTACAAGGTGCCGCGCGAGATCCGCTTCATCGACGAGCTTCCGCGCAACGCCACGGGCAAGGTGCTCAAGCGCGAGCTCAAGTCGACGGCGTCGCCGGGCTGAGGTCGCGCTCGGGCTCGATACCCCAGGTCGCGCCGGCAGCCACCAGCTCCGGTGTGAGCGCCCAGCGGTCGGGCCGCTGCTCGCCCTCGTGATCGGGGGCTCCGCCCTTGAGTGTCATGCAGCCGGAGTTGTCGCCGATCGAGCGGATGTCGTCGACCTCGGCCTCGCTCAGCAAGGGCTCGGTCGGCGTCGCGGCCAGCTCGGCGCGCTGCTGCTCGACCGAGGATGTGCCCGGCGTCCGCTCCTCGATCAGGGTCGGCACCGTGCACGCCACCGCCTCGTGCGCGAGGTTCCACTGGCAAGCGAGCTGGAGTGGGGTCAGGCCGTGCCGATCGGCGATCGGGCGCATCCGCTCGACGCGCTCGCGACCCTGCTCGATCCAGCCCTGCGGGCGGAACGAGCGGTGGTCGCGCTCGCCGAGATCGGCGGCGGAGCGCAGTCCGCCCCAGAACAGCCCGCCGTAGTCGACGACGCGCGTGACGATGCGCACGTCGTGCTTGGCGGCCGCCGGCAGCGCGAGCTCGCCGGGCCATGGCTCGAGCGGCCCGAGGATCGTCATCGCCCAGTCGATCCGGTCGCCGAAGCGCCCGAAGCAGTCGATCAGGTCGAGCACGAACCCGTTCGCCGGGCCGGGGGCGATCCCGATCGCCCCGGCCAGGCCGTCGTCGCGCAGGGCGGCCATCGCGTCCCAGACGGGCTCGCTGGTGTACCCGATCCGGTCGGGGTTGTGGAGCAGCAGGACGTCGAAGCTGTCGACCCCGCAGCGCTCGAGGCTGCGCTCGGTCGCCATCCGCAGGTAGTCGGCGTAGCCGTGCGGGCCACGCAGCGCCGGATCGCTGAAGCGAGGGAAGCCCTTGGCTCCCTGCCGCTCCCCGGAGTAGAAGTCGTGACCGACGGCGCCGACGAGGCAGTAGCGCTCACGCGGCACGCCGGCGAGCGCTCGGCCGACGAGCGTGTCGGCGGCGCCCTGCCCGTAGACGTCCGCCGTCAGCACCGTGTCGATCCCGTCGCCGGGGCGCAGCAGCGCCTCGAGCCGCTGCTCGTCGATCGGCTCGCCGAAGTGCATGAAGCGACCGCCGCTCCAAGCTCCGACAGCGGTGTGTCCCGGGTCACGCACGGCGCTCAATGCTAGGCCAGCGAGCCGCGCATCAGAGGTCCGCGCGCACGTCGGCGAGCTCGTCCGCCAGCTTGGGCCACGTCGGTCGCAGGCGCGACTCGAGGTCGCCGACGTATGCCGCGGCGGTCTGGCGCGCGACGGGGATGTCGGTGTCGGCGTCCGCGTCGGCCGCGGCGAGCAGCTCGGCGATGCGTCGAATCTCGACGCTGGCCGGTCGCTCCACGGCGGCGGCGGGATCGGAGGTCGCCTCGGCGAGGAAGATCCTGAGCGCCTCGCGATCGAGCTGACGCGGAATGCGGAGCCGATCGAAGATCACCAGGCTCGGTACCACGAGGCCGAGCTCGCCCAGCGCGGCGAGGCCGAACTCGTCGAGCTGCTCCGCCTCGAGCGCGCCCGAGGCGACAATCTTGCGCACGCGTGCGTGGATCCGCTCCGCCGCCTCCGGCGAGCTACGCAGCTGCTTCTCGGTCTCGATCGCCCCGACGACCCGGTCGTGTGCCAGCGCGAGCTGCTCGCCATCGCTGCGCGACAGCTCGTCGGGCGCTCCGCACGCGGTGATCGCCATCGCGGCAAGCGCGACGAGCAGTGGCGCGAGGCGCGGCACGCTACGAGTCGGCCGTGCGGCGTGCGAGCTCGATCAACGTGCGCACCCCGAAGCCGGACGCGCCCTTGCCGACGTAGGGGCGGCCGAGCTCCCACGCCGTGCCGGCGATGTCCATGTGCACCCAGGGCACGTCGCCGACGAAGTTGCTGAGGAAGTGGGCGGCTGTGATCGACGACGCCTTGCGGCCCTCCGGGGCGTTGTTGAGGTCCGCGTAGGTGCCCTCGATCAGCTTCGCGGTCTCGTCGTGCAGTGGCAGCCGCCAGCCGAGCTCGCCGGTTGCTGCGCCAGCCGCCTCGACCTCGGCGAACCAGTCGTCGTCGTTCGCGAACAGGCCGGCGTGGGTCGATCCCAGCGCGACGATGATCGCGCCCGTCAACGTCGCCAAGTCGACGATCCGCTCGACGCCTTGCTCGACGGCATAGGACAGCGCGTCGGCGAGGATCAGCCTGCCCTCCGCGTCGGTGTTGTTGATCTCGATCGTCTTGCCGTTCAGCGCGGTGACGATGTCGCCGGGCTTGACCGCATGACCGCTCGGCATGTTCTCTGTCGCCGGCACGATCGCGGTCACCGTGACGGGCAGCCCGAGCGTGGCGATCGCATCGAGCGACTCGAGCACCGCCGCGCCGCCGGACATGTCGAACTTCATCTCGGCCATCTTGCCGCCGGGCTTCAGCGAGATTCCGCCGGTGTCGAAGGTGACGGCCTTGCCGACGAAGCCCAGGTGCGGGCCGCGCGTCCCCCCGCTGTAGCGCAGGACGATCAGTCGGGGCTCGGCGTGCGTTCCCTGCGCGACCGCGGCGAAGGCGCCCATCCCGCGTTGGACGATCGCCTCACGGTCGAATAGCTCCAGCTCGACGGTCTCGTGCGTGGCAGCGATCTCCTCCGCCCGTCCCGCCAGGAACAGGGGATCGGCGACGTTCGACGGCAGGTTCTGCAGCTCGCGCGCACGGTTGACGGCCGAGGCGGCCACGCGCGCGCCGTTCGCCGCCTCCTCCGACACCCCCGGCCCGGCGATCTCGAGCGCCTCCAGGCCGCCGTCCTGGTTGCGCTTGGACTTGAAGCGGTCGAAGGAGTAGAGCTTGAGCAGGGTTCCCTCGACCAGGCCCACCTCGGCCCCGTCGTCGGGGAGCGCCCACGAGAGCGAGATCGCGCCGAGCTCCTTCGCGCGCGCCGCGACGCTCGCCGCCGCCACCCGCGCGGCCTCGCCGTCGAAGCTCTCGCGCTTGCCGAGGCCGGCGATCAGAACCCGTCGCTGGCCTCCCCCAGGAGCCTGCTCGTGAGCCACCGCCACCTTGCGCAGCTCCGACTTCGCCTCGCCCAGCTCGACCAGCTTGCGCAGCTCCGGCTCGGGCAGGTGCTCGCCGTCGAACAGGCCCAGCACGCGCGTGTCCGCGGCGGTCTCCTCGGGCGGTCCGGGGCGGACGCTGACGGCGATCTCGGGCATTGCAGAGCAGTCTATGGCGGCCGCCAGGGGAGGGGCCTCCGGTATGGTCCGCCGCCCCAGGCAGACCCAAGGAGACCCACGCCCCCATGCCAAAGACCGTGATCCTCGGCACCGCTCGCACCCCGTTCGGGAAGATGGGCGGGGCCCTCGCATCCCTCGACGCCACCGACCTCGGTGGCCACGCGATCGAGCACGCGCTGGAGCGCGCGGAGGTCTCCGGCGATCAGGTCCAGCACGTGATCGTCGGGCAGGTGCTGCAGGCGGGGCAGGGGCAGGTTCCCTCGCGCCAGGCCCAGATCAAGGGCGGGATCCCGAAGGAGGTCTCCTCGGAGACCGTCAACAAGGTCTGCGCCTCGGGCATGCGTGCCGCCGGGCTGATCGACCAGCAGGTCCGCGCCGGCGATCTCGACGTTGCCGTCGCGGCCGGGATGGAGTCGATGTCTGGCGCCCCTTACCTCCTTCCCAAGGCACGCTTCGGCTACCGCATGGGCGACGCCAAGACGCTCGATGCGATGGTCCACGATGGCCTCACCAACCCCTTCTCCGGCAAGCAGATGTTCGTCGAGGCGACCGAGGTCGGCGACGAGCTCGAGCTGACGCGGCCGGACATGGACAAGTTCGCGCTGCGTAGTCACGAGCTCGCGCTTGAGGCGACCGACGAGGGCCGCCTCGCCGAGGAGATCGCCCCGGTCACGGTCAAGTCGCGCAAGGGCGACACGGTCGTCGAGATCGACGAGGCGCCGCGTCGCGGCAGCTCGCTCGAGGCGCTCGCGAAGCTACCCGGCCTCACTGGCCCCGACGGGTCGCACACGGCCGGCAACGCCCCGGGCGTCAACGACGGCGCGGGCGCGCTCGTGCTCGCCAGCGAGGACTGGGCGAAGGCCAACGGCCGGCGTGCGCTCGCCAGGATCGTCGCCCAGGCAGCCGTCGCCGACGACTTCGCCTACCTCGCTCGCACGCCCGCCAACGCCACCAAGAAGGTGCTCGAGCAGGCCGGCCTATCGGTCGACGACATCGACGTCTTCGAGATCAACGAGGCGTTCGCCTCGGTCGCGATCAACTCGATGCGGATGCTCGGCGTCGACGAGTCGAAGGTCAACGTCAACGGCGGCGCGATCGCCCTCGGCCACCCGATCGGCGCCTCGGGCGCGCGCATCCTTGGTTCGCTCGTCCACGAGCTGCGCCGGCGCGGCGGCGGCCTCGGCGTCGCCGCGATCTGCTCCGGTGGCGGCCAGGGCGACGCGATGGTGATCGAGGTCGACGGCGCCTAGCCCATAGACTGCCCGCGCCGTACCCCACCATGGTCGCCGACACAGAGACAGCTCCGAATCGGCCTGCCACCGGCCGCAAGATCCGGGTCGTGGTGGCGAAGCCCGGCCTCGACGGGCACGACCGCGGCGCCAAGATCATCGCCCGGGCCCTGCGCGACGCCGGGATGGAGGTCATCTACACCGGCCTGCACCAGACGCCCGAGCAGATCGTCGAGACCGTGATCCAGGAGGACGCCGACGCGGTCGGCCTCTCGATCCTCTCGGGCGCGCACATGACACTCGTCCCGAAGATCGCGGCGCTGCTGAAGGCCGAGGGTGCGGAGGACGTGCTGCTGGTGGCGGGGGGGACGATCCCCGCGGACGACATTCCCGAGCTGAAGCGGCTCGGAGTCTCGGAGATCTTCACGCCCGGCTCACCGGTCCAGGAGATCGTCGATTTCATCGAGAACGCCGTAGACTGACTAGTCAGTCAACGTTCCGGGTACAATCCCGGCGGCCTCCCAAGGAGGCGCCCCAGGGCAGCCCGATCGGGCTGCCCCGCAGGAGCTACAAAGGAGAACCCTTGAAGATCTGCGTCCTCGTAAAAGAGGTCCCCGACGCCGCCGTCGAGAAGCGCATCGATCCCGCTAGCAAGCGCCTCGATCGCAGCGGTGAGAAGAATCTGAATCCGTTCGACATGCACGCCATCGAGGCCGCCATGCAGGTCAAGGAGGGCGGCGCGGTCGAGGTCGAGGAGGTCGTGGCGGTGACGATGGGCCCGGAGAGCGCCTTCCGCGCCCTTCACAAGGCCGTCTCGCTCGGCGCCGACCGCTCGATCCACCTGACCGACGACGCGCTCGCCGGCTCCGACGTCGCCGCCACCGGCTACGCGCTGGCGAAGGTGCTCCAGCAGGAGAGCCCGGACCTCGTCCTGCTCGGACAGCAGTCCGACGACGGCGAGTGCTACACGATCGGCGCGGTCGTGGCCGAGCATCTGAAGATGCCGTCGCTGACGCAGGTGATCAAGATGGACGTGGAGGGCGACAAGCTCCGCTGCGAGCGCCAGGCCGAGTACGGCTACGACACCGTGGAGGTGTCGCTGCCGGCCGTGATCTCGGTCGGCGACGCGATCAACGAGCCGCGCTACCCGTCGCTGAAGGCGATCATGGGCGCGAAGAAGAAGCAGCTCGACACGAAGTCGGTCGCCGATGCCGGCATCGAGGCCGACAAGGTCGGCCAGGGCGGCTCGCGCACCGCGGTCCTCGCGATCAACCCGCCGCCCGCGAAGTCGGCCGGCGAGATCATCGAGGACGAGGACACCAACGAGACGGTCGAGAAGATCGTCAACTGGCTCGACGAGAGGAAGCTGCTGGCATGAGCGGGATCCTGACCTACGCGCTCCACTACGAGGGCGCCTTCAACAAGAACTCGCTCGGCGCCGTCTCCGAGGGCGCGAAGCTCGCCAAGGAGATCGGCGGCGACGCCGCGGTCGTGGTCGTCGGCGGCGACGACCTGACCGACGACCTCTGTGCCACGCTTGGCAACTACGGCGCGACGAAGGTCTACCGCGCCAAGGGGCCGGAGGGCCTCGGCGCTCCGGTCGTCGATGCGATGGCGAAGGTCATCCAGGAGAACGGCTACTCCTACGCGCTGTTCGGCGGCGGACTGCTCGGCTTCGAGATCGGGGCTGGCCTCACGGCCCGCCTCGGCGCCGGCGTGACGATGGAGGTCACCGCGGTCAAGGCGCAGGACGGCAAGCTCGTCGCGGAGCGCCCGATCCTGCAGGACTCGGCGATTGTCGACGTCGACTACGTCGGCGACCCGGGGATCATCATCGGCCGCCTGAACGCGTTCGA
>Ga0190275_10001598_pt1 | contig 16733 bp, 19 predicted proteins | sample Popmic550T_FD_133745 | JGI IMG/M metagenome (GOLD analysis project Ga0190275, IMG submission 133745) | Populus adjacent soil microbial communities from riparian zone of Yellowstone River, Montana, USA - 550 T | ecosystem: Environmental > Terrestrial > Soil > Riparian zone > Trees stand | place...
GCGGGCGACATGGCCGGGGCGGTTATGCCTTGGCTGCCCGGCTTCGTGCGCGGGCTGACGAAAAATAAGTTCGACTCCGTCGCCAAACTTCCCGGCGTTCGCTGTCCCGTGCTTGTCGTCCACGGCGAGCTTGACGACATCATCCCAGCCGATCAGGGTCGGAAACTTTTCGAGGCCGCGCCGGAGCCGAAGCTCTGGCAACTCGTAAAGGGCGCGGGGCACAACGACCTTTCCATCGTCGGCGGCCAGAAGTATGTTGATTCGCTCGCGGACTTCATCAACGGCTCTATACAAACAAAAATCGAGGCGGAAGCCCGACCGTGAGGGAGGGCGTCTCAAGAATCGCGACTACGCCCTCCCTCACGGTCGGGCTTCCGCCTCAGTCTTTATCTGTCTAATGGACGATCGGTCTCAAAAGATGTTGTCTATGAAAAAACTCCTGCTCGCGGCGTCTCTGCCGCTATTTCTTTTTGTAAGCTATTCAAGTTCGCAAACTCAAAGCGGCAAACCCGTCACAGCGACGCAGGCCACGGCGACCCCGACTCCGCCGGCGCAAGCGCAGACGCCGCCCGCTTGGCTCGACCGTCGCGTGCGCGCAGAGGTCGCGATGTTCAAGGGCAGCGTCAGTCTCTACGCGAAGAATCTCGACACGGGCGCGGAGTATTCATTCGGCGGCGACGACCGCGTGCGGACGGCAAGCACGATAAAAGTCGCCGTGATGATCGAGGCGTTCGCGCGCGTCGCCGAGGGTAAGGCGAAGTGGACGGACGAGCTTGTGTTGACGAAGGAGAAGAAAGTATCGGGCGCGGGTATTCTGCCGGAGCTGTCCGACGGGCTGCGCCTAACGTTCCGCGACGCCGTGACGCTGATGATGGTCTTGAGCGACAACACGGCCACGAACCTCGTCATTGACGTGTTGGGCGCGGACGCGGTGAACGCGCGCATGCAAATCCTCGGAATGAAGGATACGCGGCTGATGCGAAAGGTCTTCGGCGGCGGCGAGAGCGAGGAAGGGAAGAAGGAAGAGAACAAGCGCTTCGGACTTGGCCGCACAAGCCCGCGCGAGATGGCCGCGCTCGTGGAGAAGTTGGAGCGCGGCGAGATCGTCAGCCCACAAGTCTCGAAAGAGATGCTGGAGCTTATGAAGCGCGAGCAGGGGACGAACGGCATCTGGCGCGATCTCTGGCGAGTCCAGAAGGCGACGAAGTCCGGCGCGCTCGACGCCCTACGCAGCAACGTCGGCATCATCTACCACACGCGCGGGCGCATCGCGCTCGCCATCACCTGCGACGACATGCCCGAAGTCAACTGGACGGTTGACAACCCCGCCTACCTGCTCATGTCGCGCCTCTCCGAAATCGTCATTGACGGCCTCGGAAAGTGAACTCAAGATTCAAGGTTCAAAGTTCAAAGTCAACTCGCATGAGTCAAACTTTGAACTTTGAACCTTGAACATTAAACTATCGGCATGGCGAACCCAGCGCGGCGTCTGGCCGAAAACGTGCCGGGCGATTTCTACGTTGACTCGACGTGCATTGACTGCGACGCGTGCCGACAGATTGCGCCCAACGTCTTCCGCGACCACGGCGACCAGTCGAGCGTCTTCCGTCAGCCTGAGACGGACAAAGAAGTGCGCCGCGCGCTTATGAGTCTCGTCGCATGCCCGACCTCATCCATCGGAACGAGCAGAAAATATAACGCGCGCATCGGCGTCGAGGCTTTCCCCGAATGCCTTGAAGAGAACATCTACTTCTGCGGCTTCACCGCGGAGTCGAGCTTCGGCGCGTGGAGTTATCTGATAGTCCGCCCCGAAGCCGAGGGCGGCAGCGTCCTCGTTGACTCGCCGCGCTTCACGCGCCCGCTCGTCCGCAGGATTGAAGCGATGGGCGGCGTCCGCACGATCTTCCTCACGCACCGCGACGACGTGGCCGACCACGACAGGTTCGCGCGCAAGTTCGGCGCGCGGCGAGTCATGCACGCGGACGACAACGCCGCTCGCTACGGCGTCGAAAGAATCGTCGAAGGGGAAGATGAGACGCGCCTCGACAGAGACCTCGTCGTCATCCCCACGCCGGGCCACACGCGCGGCCACGCTTGTTTGCTCTACAAAGACAAATACCTCTTCACGGGCGACCACCTCGCATGGTCGCCCACACGCGAGACGCTCACGGCCTTCCGAAGCGCATGCTGGTACTCTTGGGACGTGCAGATTCGCTCGATGGAGAGGCTTCTCGGCTACAGCTTCGAGTGGGTCTTACCGGGGCACGGTCGCATACACCACGACACCGCCGAGGGCATGCGAGCGCATCTTGTGAGGTGCGTCGAGTGGATGAGGGCAGTCCGCTAAATTGTCGGGACAAGTTTTGATGAGGGTATAAGAAGTTAAATAGGGCTACTGCACAGGCTTAGGCTCAAGTCTCTCAATTCGATCTTCCGCGTCCCTCAAGTCGGCGCGAGTTTCATGAGCGATGGCTTCGATGCGGTCAAGGCGCTTCGACAACTCGCGCCTTGTGTCAACAATCTCTTTGAGCGCTTGCTCCCAGATGGGTTTCGTATCATAGGCCCGTGCTTCGAGCCTTTGTATCCTCGCATCCAAGTCGCGAAGACCCACATCAATAGCATCAAAGCGGGCAAAGACTCGCTCCTCAAAAGAACGGCCATTCGCGCCCGGCATATCCTGCGTATTCTCTTCGCTCATGCCTAAGATTATGGGGCTTGTTGAGATTTCATTCAAGAGCTTATACGGTGATGCCTGTATCAAGGGCGACTTTTATCAATTGTCGTTCCGATACGCCTCAACTTCACGCAAAATATCATCTTCGCTCAAAGTCTGGACTTGCGGTAAAGATTGAGTTTCTCTAAACAGATTTTTCAATGTGCGAACACGCTCGGTACGGTCGCTGTCTTCCGCGCCTCGCACGACAATCTCAACCTTTTCTCCAACGCGAAAAGGCACATCAGACAAAATAACTTGTTTCGAGTCCGTGATTGTCGAATAAGTTTTGTATGTTTTCATTTATTGTTTCACTCCTTTACGGGCCGTGCTGTTCCGGTTTTCATACTTGGTATTTTAACGCGACTTAGCTTTTGAACAAATCGCCGCCGAGGGCATGCGTGTGCATCTTGTGAGGTGCGTCGAGTGGATGAAGATAAAATGAATTCGTTTGTAAGGTGCGTCAGATATTCTAGGGATCTGAGAAATTTTGTTTGTCTGTCTCAGAAAGAGCTTCATATTGTGTCTTTACAACGTAAACAAGCTCTTCACCGACGCCTCGGATGTTTGCCTTCTTCGGAATAAGTAGTTTGCCAAGTCGCTCGGAAGGGCTGAGGCTAAGGTCTATACCCCTCTTGAGTACACACATACCTAAACCGCCGAGCTTTTGCAGCCTAGCAGCCATGTTGATGCAAGGGCCTACGTAATCAGCACCTTGGCCTAGAGTGCAAACTAACCCTTGCGCGACTCCGCATCTTAATCGCTGTGGAATGCGCGAATAAGAGTGTGAGAGTTTTGGCTTAAGTTTGATTTCATAGTTATTACATACGTCGAACAATACTGAAACTATATTTCCTATATCTCCCTGAATTTCTTGACGGGGGTCATATCCTTCTTTGCTACAGAAGTCACTCACTCCTTGATAGTCAACCTCCCATAAAAACAGCACTCCGTCGCCTAAGAATTTGGCAAAGAAGGGCATTGGGTTGTAAAGATACACCTTCTCGTCATTGCCTCTCTCAATCGAGAGGTCACGCACTTCATCAAAGAGCCATTTAATGAAATCATCAACAAAGGGTGGAACTGAGAGATGCGGATCTGACTGTGAGCAAAAATCTGTGAACCCTTGCAGGTCAAAAATGGCCGCTAACGAAGGTTTAATACCGCCACCAGATTCAAAACCATGCATTCTAAAAGAAGCAGGGTGAAATGATTCTAATTCTGGAGTAGTAGTCATAAGGTCTGCGAGCGGCGCGTCCGTCTTTTCCGATACGACACGGTTATATCGCGTATGTCTAGTAGGCAATGTGAGAGCCTCCTTCTTCGGTTTCTAATGCTGATTATTCGTGAGAATAATATGATTCTACGCCTTGAGACTGTCTAACTACTGCATAACCTGTGCGACGCCTTATATCACTTTCCAAAAGTGCAATCAACGGCGGCGTGCTTGTATGTTCTTTATGGGAGTGCTGTGAGACCATGCCCAATTGCTTAATCCCCGAATGCCGCCGCCTGCTCCGAGCCCGGCGTACGGCCAGACAGTTAGGGCATTTGTGCGAGCTGCTGGCGTAAGGCTTCGATCTCTTCGCTTCCGGGAGAGAGGGCGGAGATTTTTTCGACCGCCTCGGTGGCGGTGGCCTTGTCGCGCTTCTGGAACGCGGCGGCGGCGATGTTCTTCCAACTGTTGAGGTGGTCGGGCGCGAGCGCGACGGCCTTTCGGTATTCCGCGATGGCGCGGTCGAAGTCTTTCCGGTTGAAGTGCGTGTTGCCGAGGTCTGCGCGAACGTCGGGCGAGTTTGGTTTGACGGCGAGGGCACGCTCGTAGAATGTGGCCGCGCCTGCGAAGTCTTTGTCGTCGTACTTCGTGTTGCCCATCAAAACGAGCGCGTCGAAATCCTTGCCTTTGATCGCGAGCGCGCGCGTGAGGTAGTGGGCGGCCTTGTCGTAGTCCTGATGCCGGTAGAAAGTGTTCCCCGCGTCGAGCTGCGCCTGAAAGTCTTTGGGGCTGCGGTCGGCCTTGTCCATCGCGGCCTGCGCCTCGGCTGAGGTTGACGCGGCTGTCGAGGACGGCTCGCCGCCGGCATCACCGTCTAAGGTCGGGTGGCCGGGCGGAAGTTCGCCGCTCATCTGTTCGGGCTTGAGCGGGCCTGCCGTGGCGCTGACCGGAAATGCGCTCGAAGGAGTTCGCGCAGCCGCGAGCTGCGCGGCGGGTCTTGTGATCGAGTTGGCGATGAAGAACCCGATGACGAAGCCGAGTATGACGCCGATAACGCAGAGGAGGACGTTTTTTGACATGACGGGCGCGCGAATCCTGTGACTATGTTTTCGCTTTAGCGATCAGTTTTTATGCAAAGTATGGAGAGCGTTCGCGGCGAATCATTTGGGACTATCGCCAACGATGTCTCCTGCCCCGGAGATTTGTGCACGCGCCTCGGCGACGGCGGCAGAGACGGTCTGCGCTCCCTCCGACCCTGCCGGCAGCAGTTTCTCAAGCCGCTCCCAGTAAGCGGCGGCCTGCTTGAAGTTCCGCGCTTGGAAGGCGGCGTTGCCCGCCAGCCAGAGGGCTTTCTCGTTGTTGGGGTCTATCTGCAACGCCTTGTTTATGGATGCAAGCGGCTGTCCCTGAAATTGAGACCCGCTCGCGAGGGCGAGCGTCTCGGCATGCTCAGTCCAGAGTTGCGCGTCGTTGCCCGTTAGCTGCGCGGCCCGCGCGTAGGCGTCGCTCGCTTCCTTGTAGCGTTTGAAGTTTTGGTACGAGCGCGCGAGCATCGCCCAGCCCTGCGCGTCGTCGGGATTCTCTTTGAGCCGCGCCGCCAAACTCGCAACGCGCTTCTCAATTTCCTCTTTGCTCGGTGCGCCGGGTTGACTCATCGGGCCGCCCGCACCGGCATCCTTTCGCGCGGACGACAAAGCCGGCTGCCCCGGCGCGAGAGTCTTCGGAGTTCCTATTTGATAATAGAGAACGACGGCCAGAATCGGGATTGCAATCCCGAAGGCAACGGCGGTCGTGCGCTCGCCGCGCGCGGAGCTTTTGGCGGTCGCCGGTTCTTGCTGTGCCGGGGCGACATCTTCGAGAAGTCTGCGCTGCAATTCAAGACGACCCTGCTCGTACTGCTCTTTGTCGAGCACGCCGTCGCGCATGTCGCGCTCAAGCTCCTCCAACTGATCGCGGTAGATGGAAACGTTGGCTTGCTCGCGCTCGTCGTCCGCCGCCTCCGCGCGTTGAAGCAGCGGCGGAAGCACGTAGCAGAGCGCGACGGCTATCAACAGACCTGCGAATATCCAGAAGCTCAACATACGCCGTAACCTTTTAGCTGTCTCCGAGCAAAGTTTCGACCCGCTTGCGTTCGGCTTCCGACAGAGGATCATCTCCCGCGCGCGCGCGCCGACGTTTGAGATAGAGCAGAGCCACGGCGACACTCGCGGCGAGCAGAAGGAAGGGGCCGAACCACAGAAGGTAAGTTGTGGACTTGACGGGCGGGAGGAAGAGTACGAAGTCGCCGTAGCGATCCGTCATGAAAGCGATGATCTCTTCGTCGCTCTTGCCCGCCTTCATCTGCTCGCGAATCTGCTGCCGCAAGTCAACGGCGAGGTCTGCGTGCGAGCCGGCCAGCGATTCGTTCTGGCAGACGAGGCAGCGCAAGGTCTCCGACAGCGCCATGACGCGCTTTTCAAGCACGGGGTCGTCGGCGAGCGGCTTCGCCTCGTCGGCCCTCGCGGCGATTGGCAAGAGCAGCAACAGCATCGCCGGTAACAAAAGCGCGCGTCTCATTTCTGCAACTCCCTCACGAGCGGAAGAATCTTCTTTTGCAGCGCCTCTACGGTGATGGGGCCGGTGTGTTTGTAGCGAACCACGCCTTCGCGGTCTATGACGAAAGTTTCCGGCACGCCGTAAATGCCGTAATCAATCGCGACGCGCCCGTCCGTATCAGAGATGCTGAGCGCGTAGGGGTCGCCGAACTCTTCAAGCCAAGCGAGTCCGGCCCGCCGCTCGTCCTTGTAGTCGAGGCCGTAAACGGGAACGACGCCCATGCGCGACAGTTCAAGTAGCACGGGATGCTCGTCGCGGCACGCGACGCACCAAGACGCCCAGCCGTTAAGCAGCCAGACCTTGCCGCGCATCTCCTTCGAGCTGAAACTCTTTGAAGGGTCGGCCAACTGCGGTAGGACGAACGCGGGCGCGGGCTTGTTGATGAGAGGCGAGGGAATCTCGCGCGGGTCGCGTGTCAGCCCGAAGGCGAGGAACACCGCCAGCACGACGAACAGTATGAGTGGCAGGATAAACTTCGTCATGATTATTCGACCGCGCTCCTCGCCATTGCCGGGGCTGCCTTTGCCTCGTCCGCCGAAGCCTTCGCGCGACGACGCTCGCGAGCCTCGACTCTGTAACGCCGGTCGCTGACGGCCAGCATGCCGCCCAGCGCCATCAGCGCAGCCCCGCCCCAAATCCAATCCACGAACGGCTTGTAGAAGACGCTCACGCTCCACGCTCCGCCGCTCACAGGCTCTCCGAGCGAGACGTAAAGATCGCGGAACAGTCCCGTCGCGATGTCGGCCTCGGTCATGGTCTGTTCCGTCGTAGCGTACTTGCGTTTCTCAGGCAACATCGTCCGCACCACTTCGCCGTTCTTGCTCACTTCGATCTCGGCCTGCGCGGCGGTGTAGTTCGGCCCTTCAACCTGATTCATGCCGTTGAAGCGGAAGACGTAACCGCCCACCGTCACAGTGTCGCCGACGTTCATGCGAACGTCCTTTCGCTCTTCGTAGCCCGTGACGAGCGTCACGCCTATGATGAAGACCGCCACGCCCAGATGCGCGAGTTCCATCCCGTAGTAGCTGCGCGATTGCGCGGCGAGCCTTCCGGCCACGCTCCCTTCGCCCGACCCGCCGCGAATCCGCTTCCACAGATTCAAGAAGACGGTCGCTATGATCCACGTCGCCAGCAGCAGACCGAGACTGACCCTCCACTGCCATTCGCCGATGACGAAAGGAAGTATCAGCGCGGTCGCGACGCTCACGGCGAATGCCCAGCGAAGGCGCACCGCAAGCTCCGGCAGGCTCGAGCGCTTCCAGCGCGCGACCGGCCCCACCCCGATCATGAAAGCGACGGGCGCGGTCAGAGGCACGAACACCGAGTTGAAGTAGGGTGGGCCGACCGAGAGCTTACCGAGGCCCAGCACGTCAACGAAGATCGGATAGAGCGTGCCCAGCAGCACGGAGGCCGCCGCGACGACCAGCAGGACGTTGTTCGACAGCAGGAACGATTCGCGCGAGACGAGATCGAACTTGCCGCCCAAACCGACGCGCCCCGCGCGCCAAGCGTAGAGCGCGAGCGAGCCGCCGATGACGATGACGAGAAATATGAGAATGAAAATGCCGCGCTTCGGATCGGTGGCGAAGGCATGCACCGAAGTCAGAACGCCGGAGCGGACGAGGAACGTTCCGAGCAGGCTCAGAGAGAACGCGGAGATCGCCAAAAGCACCGTCCAGCTTTTGAAGCTGCCGCGCTTTTCAGTCACCGCGAGCGAGTGGATCAGAGCCGTCCCCACGAGCCATGGCATGAACGAAGCGTTCTCCACAGGGTCCCAGAACCACCAGCCGCCCCACCCCAGCTCGTAGTAAGCCCACCAGCTACCGAGCGCGATGCCGCACGTCAGAAAACACCACGCGCCGGTCGTCCACGGGCGAGACCAACGCGCCCAAGTCGCGTCGAGCTTCCCGCCTATTAGCGCCGAGACGGCGAAGGCGAAGGCCACCGAAAAACCGACGTAGCCCATGTAGAGCATCGGCGGGTGTATGACCATCGCAGGGTCTTGCAGGAGCGGGTTGAGGTCTCTGCCGTCCACCGCCGCCGGAATCAGACGCTCGAAAGGGTTCGAGGTCAACTGCATGAACAGCAGAAAGCCGATGCTGATAAAACCCATCACGCCCAGCACGCGCGCCAACATCTCTCGCGGCAACTGGCTGCTGAAGAGCGTCACCGCCACCGTCCACACCGTCAGCATCAGACTCCACAGAAGGAGCGACCCCTCGTGCGAACCCCACGTCGCCGCGAGACGATAGTTCAAAGGCAGAAGCGAGTTGGAGTTGGTCGCTACGTTGAGGACGGAAAAATCGTTCGTGATGAAAGAGTATGCGAGACAGCCGAACGCCACCAGCACGAAGATAAACTGAGCCTGCGCCGCGGAGCTTGCCGCCGCCATCCACGCGCGGTTGCCGCGCGCCGCGCCCGCAAGCGGCAGCACACATTGCGCGACGGCCATCAGGAGCGCGAGGACGAGCGCGAACTGTCCGATCTCTGGAACAACAGTCATTTTATAAAACTTCTCCCCCTGTTACTGCTGCACGGACTTGCCCGCTTTTTCGAGATGTTGATTCGGCTTGAGCGCGTCGGCGGCTTCGGGCGGCATGTAGTTCTCGTCGTGCTTGGCGAGAACCTGTTCGGCTTGGAAAGTTCCGTCCGCGCCGAGACGCCCCTGCGCGACCACGCCCTTTCCTTCCTTGAAGAGGTCTGGAAGGATTCCCTTGTAGACGACCGGCATGCTGTTCGCCAGATCGGTGACGACGAAGCGCACGGTCAGCCCGTCGTCCTCGCGCTTTATGCTGCCTTCCTGCACAAGCCCGCCGATTCTGAAAGCCTTTTGCGTCGGGGCCTCTTTGGCCGCGACCTGCGTCGGGCTGAAGAAGAAGACCAGATTATTCTGGAACGCGTTGAGGACGAGCGCGGCGGCGACGCCGATGACTGCCAGCCCTGCAACTATCATTGCGAGTCTTTTATGTCGTGGTTTCATGTTCCTGCCACACGTCTATTTGTTGTGCCTCGTTCGACTGCCGCGCGAGCGCGCGCCTACGGCGGCGGCGCAGCAGAAAGACTTCGGCGGCCATCAGTAAGAGCGCTACGCCGAAAGAACCCCAAACGTAGAAGGCGTAACCGCCCATGTTGAAAAATCGCTCCCAGTTCATTTCGCCTCCCGCAGCAGCTCGCCGACCCACGGCGCGTTACGCTCTCTTTCAAGGATGATGCAGCGCACGCGCATCAGCGTCACCGTGATCGAGTACATCCAACAGGCCGCAATCATAATGAGCAGCGCGGCGAGCATCACGGGCGCGATGGAAGGGCTTTTGCCGAGCCGAAGCGAAGCGCCCTGATGCAGAGTGTTCCACCACTGCACGGAGAAGTAGATGATGGGGACGTTGACCGCGCCTACGAGAGCCAGCAGCGCCCCCGCGCGGTCTGCGCGGCGCGGGTCTTCGATCATCGCCTGCAAAGAGAGGAAGCCGAGGTATAGGAAGAACAGTATGAGCGTCGAGGTCAGTCGCGCGTCCCAGACCCACCAAGTGCCCCACATCGGCTTGCCCCACAGCGCGCCCGTCCAGAGAGATAGGAATGCGAACAGCGCGCCGGTCGAAGCTATGGCCGAAGCCATCATTGACCAGAGGCGCGCGTTGAACGCAAGGCCGAGTCCCGCGTAGAGCGCCATCAGCAGGTAAAGGAACATCGCCATCCAAGCCGCCGGCACGTGGATGTAGATGATGCGGTAGGCGTCGCCCTGCTGGAAATCGGTCGGCGCGACGAAAAAGCCGATGAAGAGTCCAGCGGCAAGGAGCAGCGCCGTGGCGACGGCGAACCACGGAATCAGCTTTCCTGCGAGCGGATAAAAGCTCGCCGGCGAAGTGTACTTGAACCAGTTGATGCTGCGTCGTGTCATGAGAAAAATAGTTTAGCTTATTCAAGCGAGATGCGTAACGCGGCAGCCGTCGCCCACGGTGCAAACAGAAGAGCCAAAAGCAGCACGGCTCCGAGTAGAGACAGATGAGGCTCCGCGCTCGCGCCGCTTATGCTCGCCTCCACAGCGCCCGCGCCGAAAATCAGAACCGGGATGCAGAGCGGCAACACGAGCAAGGATACCAGCACGCCTCCGCCGCGTAAACCTAAGGTCAGTGCCGCGCCGATTGCGCCGATCAGGCTCAGCGCGGGCGTGCCCAAAAGGAGCGACGCGACAAGCACGAGAAGCGCCCGCGGCGGCAAATCGAACTGCACGCCCAGCAAAGGGGCGATCAGTGCCAGCGGCGCTCCCGTCGCCAACCAGTGAGCGATGATCTTTCCCATCACGACTAGCGATAGCGGCTGCGGCGTCAGCATCAACTGTTCGAGGCTCCCGTCCAAGTAGTCGTGCGCGAACATTCGATCCAGCGAGAGCATCGAGGCCAGCAGCGCCGCAACCCACACAACGCCGGGGGCGATCATTCGCAGGACGTTCATCTCAGGCCCGACGCCGAGCGGGAAGAGGCTGACGACTATGACGAAGAAGAAGAGCGTGGACAGCACACCGGCGCGTCCACGCCACGCCAGAGTCGTGTCTCTCTGAATGACCCAACGCAGAGTTGCCAGCATTCAATGACCGCCCGCGCCCGCGAGATCAATTCGCCGTGTCGAGCCGGCTCGAACATCCAACTGCTGATGAGTAGTCAGAACCGCCATGCCCCCGCCGCCTAGATGCTCGCCGATAACGGTCTGAACCAGTCGGACTGCGTCGGCGTCGAGCGCCGTTAGCGGCTCGTCCAAAATCCACAGAGCTTTGCCGCCGACCAGCAGACGCGCCAGCGCAAGACGCCGCTGTTGCCCCTGCGACAACTGTTTCGCAGGCAACTTCTCGCGCCCGCCGAGTCCCATACGGCGCAGGGCCGAGCCGATTTTCTGCCCGTCCGGATTGTTGCCGTCGAGTCCGCAGGAGATACGCATGTTCTCGACGGCGCTTAGTTCGGCCTTGACTCCGTTGGCGTGCCCCAGATAGGCAAGCCCCTTGAGATACTCTTCCTTGAGCGAGCGAATGTTGCTCCCCTGCCAGCGTATCTCCCCTGCGGTCGGAGACAGAAGGCCGCACAGCATACGCAAGAGACTGGTCTTACCGCTCCCGTTCGGCCCTGTGACTTCCAGCATCTCTCCCGGCGCTAACGAAAAACTCAGACCACGAAATAACACGCGCTCGCCGCGCTGGCACTCCAGAGCATCAGCCTCAAGTGTTAGGCTCATCGTTTGATTGACCTTCTTATTTTCAACTGATTCTGGAATAGATAGATAGTTCCAAACGCGAGCCGTCCGTTTGATAAGGCATCCTTGTGGCCCAAACAATTTGACGATGCGCTCGCTTTGATCCCCAGCGGGCGCATTCCCTGCAAGCAAGCTGCGGGGAATTTGATTTGAGCGAACTTTATCACGCTCGTGTAGTGCCCTCAACTTATGAGACAGCTTTTGGTATCAAGGCAATGTACTAATGTGCGACTCTTTTATCAGCTTGCGGAGCAAGCGTCAGAGTAAAGCCCAGCGTGAAGCCGAAGGCGAACGCTGGGTTAGCAACATAATAAGGAAGATCAAGCTCACGAAGTGAGCGACAGACGTGTGCTGCCGCCCGCCTTCGCGGGCTTGGAAATTGTTGGGGCGCGCAAACCCAGCGTTACGCCTACGGCTCCACGCTGGGCTTTATTCTGGCCGCCTGCTTCGCAGGCTCTAAATCAGCAATAGGAATCACACATCAGGTGGCAATTCATGATTGTTGGAATAAAGTTGCCGCCTCTGTCGGCTTTGGTTATCATTCGTGGCGCAACGCTGTTTTTATATTGGCGAGCAATACTCAAGACTCTTTTTATGACCAGAGAGAACATTCTCTTCACCCTCGTCGGCCTTCTGCTCGGCTACGTCGTCGCGTTTCACCTTGTGGTTTACGTCAAGCAGAATCAACCCTTGCCGCGTGGCGCGGACGGAGTATCGGCGGACGTTGAGATGACTGCCGAGCAAGGCGCGCTTCCCGCAAGCGACGTGCAGGACGGTCAGCGTCTATCGTCCGCCGCGGAGCTTGCGGCAAAGGCCGCGAGGGAAGACCCGAAGAATTTCGACGCGCAGTTCAAAGCGGGCGAAGCGAGCCTTGAGGCGGGCGACGGCGAAGGCGCGATTGACTTCTTCACGCGCGCAAATCTTCTGCGCCCGTCCGACTACGACACGCTCGTGCGCTTAGGCAACGCGAACTTCGAGGCCGACCGGCTCGAAGTCGCGGAGCGTTGGTACAAAGAGGCGCTTGAGAAAAAACCGGACGACGTGGGCGTCCGCGCCGACCTCGGCCTCACGTACTTCAAGCGCAAGCCGCCGCAGGCCGACAAGGCGGTCGCGGAGCTGCGGCGCGCGCTGGAGTACGATCCCGGAAACGTTTTAGTGCTTCACAACCTTACGCTCATGCTCTTACAGTCGCGCGATTACGACGGGGCCGAGGCGACGCTCGCCAAGCTCGAAAAGTTAGACCCGCAGGGCAGCAACACACCGCGTTTGCGCGAGGAGCTGGAAAAGTCGCGCCGCGAAAACCCTGCATCCACGGGCGACAAAGCGCAAAAGAAATCGCCCACCGATTAGAGGCCGGAGAATTTTGTTGTAAGCACGGCTCTTATGTGCTACAACCCGCTTCCGGCGTTCTAAACTTGAGAACATGACCTACAGGCAGTCTTCCCGCCACGCGCGCCTCGGTCTGTAGTTCGACCGCAAAACGCGAGAAGGGAAGTCTTGCCCGTCCTTTCTCCTTTCGGATGAAGCGTCGAATCATCACGCTCGTAATCTTCCTTCTGCTCTCTTCGTTGACGTTCGTGTACCCGCGTCCGGCTCCGACTTACGCGAGCCTCGAACCGGGCATCGAGCCGCAGCGAAGCGGGCAGACGCGCCGTCGTGCGCGGCGCCGCGCGCGTCCCGCAAGGCCGAGGATTGATTACTCCCGCTTCAATCATAGCCGCGCGGAACACCGCAAGCAGTCCTGCGACTCGTGCCACATCGTTTGGGCCATCGAGGAGAAGACGCAGGAGATGAACTCCGACTCGCTCGACATCAAAGACTTCCCGGAGCACGAGTCCTGCCTCGACTGCCACCGTCAGCAATTCTTCAGAGGCGCGCGCCCCGTCATCTGCTCCAACTGTCACACCGTCGTCTCGCCGCGCAGCGACGCACGCTTCGAGTTTCCCAAAAAGAACGCCGCGTCGCAGTTCGACAATGTGTTCCCGCACGCGAACCACGTGAAGTCAACGATGCTGGGGCAGTTCAAAAGGATCAGCGGCCCGAGCGCGAACTTGCAGTCAACTTGTAACTACTGCCACAAGCCGAACAAAACGGACTTCAAGCCCGCGAAGGGCGCACCCGCCGACACATTCGCCCCGCCCGCGGGGACTTTCATGACGACGCCTTCGAGCCATGTCACGTGCTTCCAGTGCCACTTCCAGAAGGGCGTCGAGAACCGTGAGACTCCGCCTCTCGCGACGGAGTGCGTGAAGTGCCACGTGAACATTGCCGCCGCGCCCGCAACCACGCCTACACCTAAGCCTGCTCCTACGCCGGCGAAAGCGGCTACAGCAACAGGCACGGACGCGCTGACATTCGCCATCGTTTCCGTCTCGATGCAAACAAGCCCGCAGAGGCCGCCCGCCGCCGCGAAGAAGCCGGCAGCCCCAGCCGCGCCGAAAGCCAAACCTGCGCCTACGCCGATTGCGGCGCACAACGCTCCGGCGACGGCTTGGCCTGAGCGTATCGTCCTTAAATTCGCGCACGACAAGGACGCGCATAAGAAGAAGACGAACGACGACGGCAAAGAGGTCGCCATCACATGCCTGCAATGCCACACGGCTGCGCGCAAGGCGGAGACCCTCGCGGACATGAGAAAGAAAGAGAGCAAGGTGCAGCTATCGTCTTGCTCGTCGAGCGGGTGTCACACGGCGACTTCGGGCACGGCGCAGTTGGGCCTCTCGGTCTACCGAGAGTTGCGCGAGTTAGCTAAGGAGCGAAAGCCGGACGAGAAAAAGTTTGAGTGCGACTTCTGCCACACGAAGCCTTACAGCACTAAGGAGGCTCCGTGCAGCCACTACGCCGCCGTCCTCGCGAGCGCGACGAAAGAGAAGAAGAGCACGAAGGGAATTGAACAGCTGACGCCGCAACGTTGCGGCGGGGAGCAAAAGAAGTAGTCGTATAAAACCGTGATTCACTCAAGTCAAAATCACGAAAAGGAAGCGTTTGCCGAACGCGTTAATGTGTCGCGGCAGCGGAAAGGGTTGCGCGAGAAGATAACGCTTGTCGCACTGCTCGGCTTGCTCTCATGCGTTGCGTGCCTCGCGCTCGCACGGGGCGGCGCGAGTGCGTCATCGGGTGTTACGAACGCGGCGCGTGCAGCCGTCGTCTCGCCGGTCGTGCAGGGCGGAGGCTTCTCGCACTCGACCTCTGCACACGCCGGAATCAACTGCGCGTCGTGCCACGCGCGTTCCGGCAACTCGCCGCAGGTTAGTCTGCCGGGACACAAAGCCTGCACGAACTGCCACCTGCAACAGTTCGTCTCGCCTGAATTGAGTCTGTGCGCCTCGTGCCACACGAATCTCGAATCGAGGAACCCTCCGGTCAAAGCCTTCCCCGCGATGCGTAGCTTCAACGTCAAGTTCGATCACGCGCAGCACGATGGAGCCGGCTGCACCTCTTGTCATACAGCTACGTCGCGCCGCTCCGCAGCGCTTTCGATCCCCGCGGGCCTTAGCGCGCACTCGAACTGCTTCCAGTGCCACTCGCCGGGTTCGCAGTCGGGCGGGCGCGACATAGGCTCCTGCTCCGCGTGCCACTCGCTCGGCGGTTACACGCGAACTCCCGCGGGCGGGCGAGCCTTCAGCGTCGGTTTCACGCACGCCTCGCACACGCGGGGGGGAATGAACTGCTCGACCTGCCACAGCGTTCGCGCGGGTGCGCCGCAGGGCAGGCAGGTGACTTCGACCGCGCCCACACAGCACTTCGGCTCGGCGCGCGGACAGAGCTGCATGACATGCCACAACGAGCGCCGCGCCTTCGGCGGCGACGACTTCTCCACTTGTAAGCGTTGCCACAAGGGCAAAACCTTCGGTTTCTGAGGCGGCGCGGAAAAAAGTTTGACAACGGGCGCGTGCGCTGTCTATGATTCAGCCCGCGTAGTCAGCTCTTCAAAACTTGGTCTTCGGAAACGGTAAGGCGGCTCATTCTCCCACCGCTTGATCTTTAACTCAGCCGGCAGGATAAAATTCAATGACAAGCACCATGAAACTCTTCATCGTGTCAGCCGCGTTCGTTTGCTGCGTGTGCGTCGTGCTCGGATGCAACGGTTCCGCGCTCAGGTCTGCCTCGGCCTCGTTCGTCGCCCAGACGAAGGCCGCGCAGGACGAGTACAAGCTCGCCTCTCTATCGAAGAAGCAGCCGAGTGTGACCTTCAGGCACGATAACCACGCCAACAAGAATTATAGTGTGGACGGCACAAGGCCCATCGCCTGCGTCGAGTGCCACCATACCGAACAGCCCGCGGCGGATGCCGCCAAGGTCGCCGGGATGAAGACGGCCCACCCGGCAGATCGCACCGTCGCGCTGACAGTCGAGACGGCGAAAGACGCGAAGACTCCGCAAGTAGAGACTTGCTGGGCGTGTCACGCGCGAGGGGATGAGAAGCCGAAGCTTCTCGACGCGAATCCCGAATTCACCCCCGAAGGCGAGTCAGACCCGCTTACGCTCAACGCAGAGGAGGCTTTCCACCGCAACTGCATCGGATGCCACACGGCTGCGGCTGCGGACAAGCGGAAGGCGAAGGCCCCTGTCAACTGCAACGAGTGCCACAAGTAGTTCAGCCGTAGGGCCGAAGTTCCGCGACACGCGGACGGTAGCCTTTGTCAGATGACTTAGGCGACCGTCCGCGTGTATCATTGTCCGGCCAAATCATTTCCCGGAGAATTTCATAATGCGACGAATAGTCTCACCTTCCGCGTTCATCGCCTGCCTCCTGCTCGCGAGTTGCGGCGGCAATCCATCCGCGGTCACGACAAGACAGAACTCGAACTCCGCCGCGACGACTAACAGCGGGCAGGGCAGCGCGGCTCCCTCGAACGTCGGCGTTGTCTCCTCGCACGGCGGTGCTGGCAACAGCGCACCGGCGGGCGGCGCGGCGACTTCCGACAAAGCCCCCGTCGCGACGCCGGAGCTGGACGCGAAGATCGA
>Ga0190275_10001599_pt1 | contig 16729 bp, 16 predicted proteins | sample Popmic550T_FD_133745 | JGI IMG/M metagenome (GOLD analysis project Ga0190275, IMG submission 133745) | Populus adjacent soil microbial communities from riparian zone of Yellowstone River, Montana, USA - 550 T | ecosystem: Environmental > Terrestrial > Soil > Riparian zone > Trees stand | place...
CCCCAGTGGGGAGAACGAGCAGATCGTCGAACGGTTGAACGCCACCGGCGACTTCGACGGCGGCAGAGGATCGCCGTCCGGGTCTTTGATCGAGATGGGAAGCAGACCGATGTCCACCGCACGCGATTCCGGAAAGACCACGCGGGGAGGTTCGAGCAGCCGGTCGACTTTTTTGGTGATGTCGTCGTTGCGGATGCCGTCGCCGTCGCCGTCGAGATAGACAGCGAACTGCCAGACCCCGCCGATCTGCGAAAACTTCATGCCGCAGTTCACGCCGGCGGAGATGGCGCGCGAACGGGTGAGGTGAAAGATCGACCGGAGCTGCGCCGAAGCGGCGCGGAGTGCGGACCGGCGGCGCATGTTGCCGAAGGCCGGCATGGTCACCAGCACGATCAGACCGATGATGGCGAAGGCGGTGAGAAGCTCCACGAGAGATGAGCCGCGGTTGCGTTGAGACACACGTCCTCCGTGAGTTGGTGGTTGGTTTTCAGTTGCGAGAGAGGCGGGCTGCCGCGCACGGCGCGGCAGCCCGGTGAGGTGGGATGGGAGGCGGGCGGCGTCAGTTCGACGCCGTGGTGGCGGGCTTGGTCGTGCGCGGCTTGCGCGGGCTGCGGACTTTTTCCGAGAGCGTGGTCTTGCCGTCAACGCTGACGTAGGCAGAGAGGCCTTCGTACGTCTTGGCACCGATACCCTTGACCTGCATCAGGTCGGAGGTCTTCTTGAAGGGGCCATGCTCCTTGCGATACTCGAGGATCCGCTGGGCAGCCTTCTCGCCGATGCGCGGCAGGAGGGCGAGCTGCGCGGCATCCGCGCTGTTGATGTTGACGACGCCTGCGGCGGCGCCGCCGGCCGGTTCCGCCGCCATGGCGACGGAGGTGATGGAGAGCACGATGAGAGCGAGCGTGAGAATGTGGAGGGACTTCCGCATTGGGTCTGAGCTCCTTTCTTTGTCAGAGGGTTGATGGTTCGTTTCGGTGATGCCTACGACTTCGTTCCACACTGAGTCGTCTTCCTTTTTCCTCGTCAGTCACTTGCGCGTCGCAACACCACCTCCTTTCGCCGGACCACTAGTTCAAGCGGACCGCCACCACGCAAAAGATGGCAATTGATTGATTCGACGAGAGTTAGCCGAAACGACGCAGCTGGGAGATGTCAAAATCTCTTGCGTCGCGGCGGGACGTTGTAGTCTTTGAGCACGTTGGCACCCGCCGCCGATCTCGAGGAGCTCGCAAACCGCTCGGCGATGCCGGAAAGCAGCTGGGAAGAGCTGGCCTCCCGTCCCGCGATCGTGCCGTGGCGCCAGCTCCGCAATGACTTCATCGAGGCGGTGGCGGCGGAGTTCTCATGCTGGATCTCACCCGACCAGCCGCACTTTCGCGACCAGTTGCTGGTCGCGGTGGGGCGGTTCGACCACGGCGTGCGGTTGCTGTACGACGTCGTACCGCCGGCCGCGGGGCCGGTGCGCGTGCTCGACGTCGGCTCGGGAAACGGCGGCGTGTCGCTCGCGTTCGCGAACGACCCGAGTCACGTCGTCTACGGTCTCGACCTCGTCCCGAACGTACACGCCCGGGCGATCCGCCAGCGGATCCCGGTCCCGATCGCGCCTGTGGTCGGCGACGGCTCCGCGCTGCCGTTCGCGTCGGGCAGCCTCGACCTCGTCCTGCTGATCGACGTCCTCGAGCACATGCGCGCGCCGGCCGAAGCGGCCGCGGAGATCATGCGCGTGCTGCGGCCGGGCGGGCGCTGCATCCTGCTGACGCCGCCCCGCGTCCCCCTCCTCTTCCGTCCCGACCCGCACTACGGCATCCGCGGCCTGCTGCTCTTCCCGAACGGCGTGCAGCGTCAGATCGTCAATCGCCTCTTCCGCCGCCGCATCCACACACCGTCAGGCGAGGAGCACCCCGCGTACGACGTGGAGCACATCTACTGGCACCCGGGCGAGATCACCCGGCTCTTTCCGGGCCCGAAGACGGTGGACGTCCTCTACGACCGCTCGTACCACCCGCCGGGAAGGTTCACCTGGTGGATGATCCGGCGCCGGGATCTCGCGCTGGAGGAGATCCGCTACCGGCTGCGGCGCCTCTCCTTCGGACACATCATCATCCACAAGGGAGAGCCGGATGCGGGCGCGCCGGTGTACGACCGGCTAATGTCAGCGTGACTACTTCACATCCACCTTCGCCACCTTCACCTGCTTCGTCCCCGGATCGGTCCACGCCACATAGGCCGCGTTTCCGATGAGCGCAGCGCGCGGGAACCCGGAGGCTCGAGCCGAACTGGTAGCGGCGATCTTGATCGGCGCGCCGCGGCGGCCGTCGGGATGAACACGGCGGGCGAAGATGCCCGAGTCTTTTTCCGTCCCCTCGATCCAGATCGCCAGCGCGCTGTTATCGGCCAGCATGAGGAGATCGACGCGGCCGACGGCGTTGCCAGTGTCGATGCGCACCGGCTTGCCGAACGCCGCACCGGCGTTGCTCGAGAAGGCGACATTCACCCGCGGCTTGTTCTCCGCGGCGCTGAACCAGGCGGCGGCGACGTAGTTCCCCCGCGACGCGAGCTGCGGTCCGTTCACCGGGCAGCCGGCGATCTTCCAGTTGTCCGGATGGATGCGCGCGGGCTTGCTCCAGTTCCCCTCGGAGTTGCGGCGCACGAAGGCAATGTCGCGGATCTCGTCGTCCGAGCGGTCGCGGTAGGCGACCAGCGGGCCGCGAGGCGTCATGGTCATCGCCGTCGCACAGCACTCGCAGACGCGGGCGTCGAGCACCTTCTCCTCGGTGATCCCGAGCTGCCGGTCGATCGCGGCGTAGCGCAGCGTCATCGCCCCCTTCGCGTCGTGATCGTGACCGCCGGTCATCTCGCGCCCGTCGAGCCAGACGGCCGCCACACCGCCACCCGGGTGCGGCGTCAGCGACACGAACCCGTGTTCCGCCTGTTTGCCGTCGCGGTGCAGCACGCGCGGCTTGCGCCAGGTCTTGCCGCGATCCTTCGAGGAGGTGATCCAGACGTCGTACGATACGTCCCGGCGCCGCTCTTCTGCAGCCAGTGCGCGTAGAGGGTATCGTTGCTCTCGACGATGGAAGGGAAGTCCGCCCAGTTCACGAAGAGGTCGTTCCTCTGGACGATCGTCTTCGGCGCGGACCAGCGGCCGTTCTCATAAGAAGCGAACTTCAGCGCGCCATTTTCGAGCCAGGACATGAGCAGCGAGCCATCGCGCGAGGCGGCCAGGTGCGGCTCGGCCGCCCCCGGCCCGGCCGGCGCCGGCATGGAGAGAACCGCGGCGAGGAGGAGCGGGATGAGCATGACCGCGTTATACTCGACGGCAGGCGCCCGATGAAGGAAAAGCGTGAGATCTATCGCTTCCTCCACGTTACACCCCGGCGCATCTTCGAACAGCTCGATCAATACGTCATCGGGCAGCGCCACGCGAAGGAAGTCCTGGCCATCGCGGCGTACAACCACCTCAAGCGCATCGAGTACCTGAAGTTCGGCGGCGAGGTGTCGATCCGGAAGTCGAACATCCTGATGATCGGCCCCTCCGGCAGCGGCAAGACCTACCTGGCCCGGACGCTGGCAAAGATCCTCGACGTCCCGTTCGCCTACAACGACGCCACCGCGTTCACCGAGGCGGGATACTACGGGGAAGACGTCGAGGTGGCCATCGGGCGGCTCCTGTACGCCACCAACCAGAATGTCGAGTCGGCGGAGAACGGGATCGTTTTCATCGACGAGATCGACAAGATCGCCCGCCGCGCCGGCGGCCAGCGCACCGGCTCCGGGCAGCGCGACATCGGCGGCGAAGGCGTCCAGCAGTCGCTGCTGAAGATCCTCGAAGGGGAGAAGCTGTTCGTGCCGATGAACGTCACCGCGCACTGGAACAAGCACGACTTCGTCGAGATCGACATCTCCAACATCCTCTTCATCTGCGCCGGCTCGTTCACCGACATGGAGGACGACTCGGCGTCGAAGAGCGTCGGCTTCGTGGAGAGCAGCAACGCGGCCTCGCGCGAGATCACCAGCGAGCAGTTCGTGAAGTACGGCTTCCTCCCCGAGCTCCTCGGCCGCCTGCCCGTGCGCGTCGAGCTGCACGAACTGCGTCCCGCGGACCTGGTGGCCATCCTCACCGAGCCGCGCGAGGCCATCATCCCGGAGTACCAGCGCCTCTGCGCGCTCGACCAGATCCAGCTCGAGTTCAGCCGCGAATCGCTCTTCGAGATCGCCAACGCCGCGATCAAGCAGCGCCTCGGCGCCCGTGCGCTGCGGGCCATCCTCGAAAAAGTGCTCCACCCCATCCTCTTCGTCGGCCCCGAGCGCGCCGGCGAGAGGATCGTCGTCGAGCCGGAGGACGTCCGCCGCGCGGTCGTGATTTCGGCATGAGCCTCACCCCACGATAGAGTGAGCGAATGCGGACGATCGGACTGGCGGCAAAGATCACGTCACCTGAAGCTCTCGCGTACACCGCGAAGATCGCCGCGGAGCTCAGGTCGCGCGGCCTGTCGGTGATCCTCGATGACGACACCGCCGGCGCCATCGGCGGAGAAACGCTTTCGAGGCCGAAGACCGAGATCGGCCGCGACTGCGACCTCCTGTTCACCTTCGGCGGCGACGGCACCCTCCTCTCCATCGCCCGCCATGCGCCGCCGCACGTCCCGATCGTCGGCGTGAACATGGGCACCCTCGGCTTCCTCACCGAGATCCGCGTCGAAGAGTTCCCCGAGGTCATGGACCGCGTCCTCGACGGCGGCTTCGACGTCGAGCCGCGGGTAACGTTCACCGTCTCGGTCTCCGGCCCGAATCGCGATCCCGACAAGCGCTACCGTGTCCTCAACGACTGCGCGATCAACAAGAGCGCCGTGGCGCGCATCATCGACATGCGCGTCAGCGTCGCCGGCCAGTTCGTCTCCACCTTCCGCGGCGACGGACTGATCGTCGCCACCCCGACCGGCTCCACCGCCTACAACCTCTCCGCAGGCGGCCCGATCATCTATCCGACCATGTTCGCGGTGGTGATCACGCCGATCTGCCCGCACATGCTCACCAACCGCCCCCTCGTCCTTCCGGATGAGAGCGACATCGACATCGGCGTCACCACCCCCGACTCGAAGGACGTCTACCTGACCCTGGACGGCCAGGAAGGCTTCGAGATCAGCGATAGCGACAGGGTTTGCGTCCGAAAGTCCGAAGAACGGGTACTCTTAGTCCAGTCACCCGATAAGAATTACTTCGACGTTCTACGCAACAAACTGAAGTGGGGCGAAGGATGAAAGTCGCACTCGCATTTGTACTGTTGCTCTTCGCGGCCGGCAGCGTGGCCGCACAGCCGGTGTACATCGACCAGTTGATGGAGATGCCGCAGGACCAGCTCCTGCAGACGTTCCCGGGTCTCAAGCGCGAGGGCTGCTACCGGATCGCCGAGAACCGCTTCGTCCTCATCGCGATGGACAAGAAGGACCGCAAGCCGTGGCGCGTCGCCATCGCCGCGGGCGATGTCTGCCGGCGCTCCGAGGATGCCGTGATCGACGTCCGTCACCGCAAAGGCATCGACCTCGGCGACACGACCATCGCCATCATGGAGAAAATGGGCCGCCCCGACGCCTCCGCGGCGCCCGAGGACAAACAGAAGAAGCTCGGCGAGATCGAGTACTTCTACATCTGCCGGCTGGAAGAAAGCTGCGCCCGGCACACCAGCGTCTTCATTCGCGATGGGATCGTTACGGCGATCTCCGAGTGGTATTCGGAGTGAGCTGACTCAGCTCGACGCGCGCAGCGACTTCTCGTACGTCGCCTTCACCGCGGCCACATACGCGCGCGTCTCGCGGTACGGCGGGATGCCGCGGTACTTCGCCACCGCGCCCGGGCCGGCATTGTACGCGGCCAGCGCCAGGTCGAGATCTCCGTCGAACGTATCGAGCAGCGTGCGCAGATAGCGCGTGCCGCCGAAGATGTTCTCGCGCGCGTCGAAGACATCCTTCACGCCGAGGTACTTCGCGGTCGCGGGCATGAGCTGCATCACTCCGCAGGCGCCGACGGGGGACACGGCGTTCACGCGGAAGGCCGACTCGCGCCGCGCCACCGCCGCCACGAGGCGGGGATCGACGCCATGGGCGCGCGACGCTTCTTCGATCGCCGAGGCGAGATGTCCGGGCGCGCTGACCGAGGCATTCGCGTCATAGACCGCCGCGCCGAACGGCCGCATGGCGATGGAGCGCACGCTGCGGATCGAGACCAGCGCCTCGCGGATATTGCCGAAGAAACGATGCGCCGTGATCGACCGCTGGTCGTTCGAGATCACGATCTTGCCCGCTTTCTTCAATCGGGCCGACGGGACCGAGGAGGCGGTGAACTTGCGCTCGTCCGCGACGGAAACCGTCGCGACCAGTAATGTGACCCCGATCACTAAGCTCGTTTTCATGTGGCGATCGTGAAACGGGGCTCCCACGTGTAGCATTCCGCGATGCGACCTGTTGCCGCACTCCTCTTTGCCGCCCTGCTCGCCTGCACTCCGGCGCGCCAATCGACGGAACCGTCACAAATGATTGAAGAAGGAACCCTTTTCATCGGCGGCACGGTTGTGGCCGGTGCTTTCCAATCTCCGCATAATAATTTTGCGGTCTACGTCAGCGGCGGCACGATTCGCGAGGTTGGGCCCGCTGACGCGCTCCGCCAGGCTCATCCCGGCGCACGCGTGGTCGATGCGTCCAACGCGACCATCCTCCCCGGCCTTACTGATGCGCACGGTCATCTCTACGGCCTCGGCCTGTCGCTCGACATCGTCCGGCTCGTCGACACCCAGTCCTTCGACGAAGTGGTCGCCCGCGTCAAAGAGCGCGCCGCGATGGCAAAGCCGGGCGAGTGGATCGTCGGCCGCGGCTGGGACCAGAACGACTGGCCGGTGAAGGAGTTCCCGACCTCGGCCGCGCTCGACGCCGCGATTCCGGACAACCCGGTCTTCCTCCGCCGCGTCGACGGCCACGCCGCCGTCGCCAACACGGCCGCCCTGCGTGCCGCCGGCGTGACCGCCGCGACGCAGGACCCCGAGGGGGGACGCATCGTGCGCGACGCGAACGGCAACCCGACCGGCGTCTTCGTCGACGCGGCCATGAATCTCGTCGGCGACAAGATCCCGCTCCCCTCGCACGAACAGCGGAAAGCGCGCATCCTCGCCTCGGCACAGGCGATCGCCGCAACCGGCCTGACGGAAATGCACGACGCCGGGATCGACGCCGCGACCATCACCGCGGTGAAAGAGCTGATCGACGAGAAGCGTTTCCCCATCCGCGTCTACGCCATGCTCGGCGACAACGATCCCCTGCTCGACACCTGGTTCCGGCAGGGCCCGCTGATGAGCTACGGCGGGCGGCTCACCGTCCGCGCCGTCAAGCTCTACGCCGACGGTGCCCTCGGCAGCCGCGGCGCAGCGCTCCTCGCCCCCTACAGCGACGACCCCTCGAACTCCGGCCTGATGCTGGCGAAGCCCCAGCACCTCCAGGACGTCGCCCGCCGCGGCCGCGCCGCCGGCTTTCAGGTGAACGCCCACGCCATCGGCGACCGCGGCGTCCGCAACGTCATCGACGCCTACGCCGGCGCCGGGGTCAGCGCGAAGGACCGTTACCGCATCGAACACCTCCAGGTCATCGCACCGGAGGACGTCCCCCGTCTCGTGCAGCACGGCATCCTCGCCTCCATGCAGCCCACCCACGCCACCTCCGACATGTACTGGGCCGAAGCCCGCCTCGGCCCGGAGCGCGTGAAAGGCGCCTACGCCTGGCGCACCATCCTCAACGCCGGCATCCGCCTCCCCCTCGGCTCCGACTTCCCCGTCGAAGACGTGAATCCCTTCTTCGGGCTGTACGCGGCAGTCACGCGGCAGGACCAGAAAGGGTGGCCCGAGGGCGGCTGGTATCCCTCCCAGCGGTTGACGCTAGCCGAGGCGATCCGCGGCTTCACGCTCGACGCCGCCTACGCCGCCTTCGAGGAAGATTCGCGCGGCACGATCGAGCCGGGAAAACTCGCCGATCTCACCATCGTGGAGGGGGATCTCTTCGCCATGCCCGCGACGGAGATTTACAAGGCGAAGGTGCGGTACACGGTCGTGGGAGGTGAGGTGGTGTTCGGCGCGAAGTAAATTGCCGGTCACTGCTCCTTCAGGGCCACGAGAAGATCGCGCGCGCCGTGAATGAACGCGAGAATCTGCACCTCGCGCTCGAGCACCCGGTAGATCATCCGATAGCGCTGCCGAAACACAAGCAGCTCTCTCACTGATGGATCGCCGATCTCAGGAACGACCCGCCCCCGGTTCGCGAACTGCCGAAGGGACCGCGCAGCGTCGCGCGCCTCGCGGATCAGAGTCGCCGCATACCTCGTGAGTCATACTCGATGTACTCGGCAGCCGATGCAAGATGAGACCACGCAGGTTCGGTCCATCTTACGCGCCAAGCCACTTCGCCATCCGCCGCGCAATCTCTTCCTGATCCACCAACTCGCCGCGGTCGGCGGCGTCCAGACCCTGCTGAACCGCCTGCTGCACGTAAATGTGGTACTGGATGTCTTCCAGCGTCGCCTCGTCGGGGAGATCGTCGAGCAGTCGCCGCACCGCTTCTTTGGCTTGTCCCATGACTCGTCGATTCTACAGCCTCTGTCGTGCGCTCGAACCTGAGGCAGAGCTCACGGCGCGTACGCCTGCTTCGAGAACAGCATCGTGATCTGCTCCTGACTCCCCTCTGACGACGACCGACGGCTGGAACGCTTCGCGAGGCGTCCCATTCACGTGGCAGAGACGTTCCGCCGGGAGGCTGACGCCGATCTTCGAATGGGGCAGCTCGATCCGGTACGTTGCGCCCAGCAGTTGGGCCATGGGTCCACCGACCGTCGTCGCCCTTCCCACACCGTCGAACCCGATTGCCAGCCCCTCGCCCATGCTGCCCGTCCAACGGCCGACCAGTACAGCCACGGGACCGGCATACGGGAACGATCCTCGCGGAGAGACCAGCTCGAGCCAGCTTCGCGAGATCCCGGTGGCACGCTCTTCGGCAGGCAGGGCGTGCTTCTGGTAGGGAGTCTCGCGGGTGACGAAACGGCCGAGGATTCCTCGGGCGATCGTGGAGTTCCCCCCGCTCGGCGTCTCACGCAGATCGACAACCAGCCCGCGCGTATCGCGCAGCGCAGCCAGGGCGCGATCGAATTCGGCGATCGTCGCGGTGTCGCCGAGTGAATCGGTGAACCGTATGTAGCCGACGTCGCCATCGAGCCGCTTGAACGTGACCGGCGGCAAATCGCCTGCGCTCGTACGTTTTACCGGCAGTTCGAAAATGCGCCTGCTCCCCTGCTGATCGGCCTCGATGCGGCGGCCCTCGCTATGCCGGCCCGCAAGCACACGCCGGAGTGCCCAATTGCGTACCGCCGGATCGTCCTTCGGAACTGCCCGCCCGATCATTCGCTCCGTTGCTTCCGCGATCGGGATTCCGTTGAGTGCGAGGACCACCGTGCCGGCCCGGATCCCGGCACGTTCCGCGTCGCTTCCCTGCCTCACGTCGGTCACCGTGGCGACCGAGCCCACCCACTCCGCCCAGAGATCAGCGCCGGATGGGACGAGCATCGGTGATTCGGCGGTATTGACGGTCAGATGCGCGTGGTCGTCATAGAGCTCCGCGATGGCCCGCTCCAGGAGCACGACGAAATCCTGGCGCGTGCGGACCCGCCGGAGGTCGGGTTCGTAGAGCGCGGCCACGGAGTCCCACCGCGTCACCTTCACATCGAAATAGGCATACGTCGACTGGACCTCGGAGCAGAAGACGCCAAAATCCTCACGAACCTGCGCCGGCGTCAGCTCCGGTGGCGCGGCAGCAGGCATGGCCAGCGAGAGCATTGCCGGCAACGCAGAATATCCGCATCGCACGAGCATACCCGCGTCACACGTCCTCACACCGGCTGCAGGGCGCCCTCTTCGATCCACCTCGCGACCGAGCCCGTCAGGCCGACTACGCCTTCCGATCCGTGATGGACAAACCCTGGATCGCGAAGCGAATCTCCGTTGCAATCGATTCGTCGAGGCTTTCTCCGGCGGCGGTGAGGGCGGCGACGAGTTGTTCGATCTCGGTTCGTGTGGGCGTAGCTTGACTGCGGTTGTAGTTGCGGTTCCAGTCGCGGATGCAGGCATGTGCCAGGGAGGCGACTTTGCCTTCGGCGGCGGTCGCAGCCTCGCCGCCCGCGGCCGCTACGTGGACGAGGGCGGTGATGCTCTGCCATTTCGAGAGGGCGGCAAGCAACGGGATGAGGTGCTCGCGAGTATGCGGCACCGTCGCGCCGGCAAAGAGCTCCATCAGCCGGTCGCGTCCAACAGCCGGCGCGTGAGAGCGGAGCGCGTTGCGGGCTGCCGCGGAGACGGCGCGGGAGCGATCCTGCAGCATCGCCACAACCCGGTCGGCGAACGCTTCCCCCGCGAGCGTCATCACACTTTTCACGGCCGCGCGGCGAACTCTCGGACTCGGGTGAAATAAATACGGCGCCGCGTGATCGGCATCTGAGGCCGTACCCGTTTCGGCGAGGCCGGTCAGAGCTGTCGCCAACTGGTGCGCGTTTGATCCGTCGCGCAGCGCCGCCTGGTACAGGATAGAGAAGTCGAGGTGTTGCTCGCGGAGCAGAAAGCGCGAGATCTCGCGAACCGCGGCGCTGGCATCGAGCAGTCCGCCGCGCAGAAACGGCTCCGCGTCGTGCGGAAAGGCTCGCTGCAGTGCGAGGAACGCTTCGCGCCGCACCAGAGATGACGAATCGGCCGCGAGGCGTTGCAGGACCGGAAGCGCCGCGTCCGCCGGGAGCGCCGGCACGACCAGCGGCGTCACCCACTTGCGGATCACCAGATCGGGCGCCGACACACCCCGGCGGACCATCTCCGGCAGCGCATCCGGGACGTGATCGATCGCGAACCGGACGACCAGCCGGCTCGTCTCGCCCCACGACGATGCGAGGGTTGCGGCCAGCGCGGCGCCGCCCCCGGTCGCGAGCACCTGAGCGAGCCGCGCGATCAGGGACGCGCGATCCTCATAGGGCAGGCGGGCCAGCCGGCCGATCAACGGCAGGCTGGCGGCAACGGCGCTGGCGGAATCGACACCCAGCCGGTCCAGCACCGCACGATGCGCCGCGATGCGCACCGGCGGGACCCAATCGTTGAGCCGCAGAAACAGGTATCGAAGCTCGGACCCGTCCCGTAGCGTCGCAAGGCCATTCACCGCCGCCTCCCGCACGAAGCCGTTCGCGTGGAAGGAGACTACGCCCAGCACGTCCGCCCCCGACGAGCGAGCGTTTTCGAGCAGCGTGTCGACAGAGTCCGGCCGACGGGACGCCAGCCGCCACGCGGAGCGGATCCGGACTTCGACGCGGGGAAGGTCATCCGTACGGACCTCCGCCAGCAAGCCCGCCATTCTGCGGACGGCGGCGATGGCGGAATCGCCGGAGCCGGTAAAGGCGGCGTCCAGCTTCTCCGGCAGCTCGTAATCGTACAGATTGGTCAGCTCGCCGAAAACGCCAGCACCTGCCGGTGTCGATGGCACAGAGGCCGACGCCATCCGTCCGAACAAACGGCCCAGAAAGCCGCGCAGACCGCTCATGTCGCTGCCGATCTTAAACCGCGCGCGCTGATGGGACGATGGGACCTATAGGACCTATAGGACCTATGGGACTCCCATCAGTCGTATCCGTCCTATCCCGTCCTACGCCTCGTGATCGTCGAAATGCGTCAGCGTCCGGAAGTCCTGGTAGCGCTCGTAGACATCGCGCAGGGTGATCTCGCGCAGGCGGTCCAGCGAGAACTTCTCGACCGTGAATGACGCCAGGACGCTTCCGAAGATGATGGCGCGGCGGAGCTCGCGGTCGGTCAGCTCGCTGCGGGAACCGAGGTAGCCGAGGAAGCCGCCGGCGAAGGTGTCGCCGGCTCCGGTGGGATCGAAGACGTTTTCGAGCGGATAGGCGGGAGCCGCGAAAACGGCGTCTTTGGTGACCATCAGCACGCCGTACTCGCCGCGCTTGATCACCAGAGTTTGCGGGCCGAGGGCCAGGATCGAGCGGGCGCCTTTGATGAGGTTCGCCTCTTTGGTGAACTGCCGCACCTCGGCCTCGTTGATGATGATCAGATCGACTTCGCGGAAGACGCGCTCGAGGGCGTCGCGCTTGATGTCGATCCAGAGGTTCATCGTGTCGAGGGCGACGATGCGCGGCCGCTTCTCCTGCTGATGGAGAACGTCGAGCTGCAGCTCCGGCTGGATGTTGGCCAGGAAGAGCACGTCGGCGTTGCGCTGGCTGTCGCTCAGCTCCGGCTTGAAGTTGGCGAAGACGTTGAGCTGCGTGTCGCGCGTCTTGGCGACGTTGAGGTCGTAGCCATACTCGCCGCTCCAGAAGAACGTCTTCTCGCCGGGGATCCGCTGCAGGCCGCTGACGTCGATGTTGCGGCCTTCGAAGATCGAGGCGTCGGCTTCACTGAAATCGTCGCCGACGACCGCCACGAGCGCGACCTCGGTGAAGAACGACGCGGCGACCGAGAAGTAGGTGGCCGAGCCGCCGATGCAGCGGTCGACTTTCCCGAACGGGGTTTGCAGTGCGTCGAATGCAACGCTTCCTACGACGAGAATGGGCATTTGCTGTCCTTACTGAAAGTACTTGCCGATGAGCGGGGCGAGATCGTCCTTCACCTTCGGCGGGATCGCGTCCGGGTCGGTGAGAAGGGCGAACTGTAACGCGTTGACGCACGGGCAGTCGCGCTTGCGTGCGACGGCGGCGGCAATCGACGACCGGAGGATCGTCTGGGCCATGGCCGCATTCGCACGGAGATAGCCGAGGATCTGGGTGATGTCGACGTCGTCGTGTTCGGGATGCCAGCAGTCGTAGTCGGTCACCAGGGCCATGGTGGCGTAGCAGATCTCCGCCTCGCGGGCGAGCTTGGCCTCGGTGAGGTTGGTCATGCCGATCACGTCGACTCCCCAGGTCCGATAGAGCGCCGATTCCGCGCGGGTCGAGAACTGCGGCCCTTCCATGCAGAGGTAGACACCGCCCATGTGCATCGTCGCGCCGGCCGCGCGCGCTGCGTCACCCATCAGGAACGAGACTTTGGCGCAGATCGGATCGGCGAACGCGACGTGGCCGACGATCCCGTTGCCGAAGAACGTGTCGGCGCGATGGCGGGTGCGGTCGATGAACTGGTGCGGGAAGACGATGTTCGTCGGGTGGTACTCCTCTTTCATCGAGCCGACCGCGCTGGCCGAAAGAATGGTGTGCACGCCGAGGGTCTTGAAGCCGTAGATGTTGGCGCGGTAGTTCACTTCACTCGGGGTGAACCGGTGGCCGCGGCCGTGACGGGCCAGGAACGCGACCTGGACGCCGTCGACCTCGCCGATGACGTAGGGATCCGACGGTGCGCCGAACGGCGTCTCCACCGTGCGTTCGTAAAGCACCTGCAGGCCTTCCATCTGGTAGAGGCCCGAGCCGCCGATGATGCCGACTGGTACGTTCATGCCTTGAATCTCCTGAGGGACTCCTCGATGGCCTCGCGGACGCGGTGCGCGAGCTCCACGGCCTCCAGGCCGTCTTCGCCCGAGACGATGGGGCGCGAGCGGTCGCGGACGCATTGCAGGAACGCGTCGTTCTCCGCGCGCAGCGGCTCTTTCTTTTCCACGGCCAGCTCGACCGGACGCAGCACGCGCTGGCCGCCCTCGCCGGCGAGACGGAAGCCTTTCACTTCCTGCTCCTTCGTGTCGACCGAGATGTAGAAGTCGCTGCCGAAGAAGCGCTGTTTCCGGACCCGCTCCTGCGAGACCCGGCTGGCGGTGAGGTTGGCAACCGCGCCGTTCTCGAGCTGCAGGCGGACGTTGGTCATGTCCACTTTATCGGTGAGCACCGGCACGCCGACCGCGTGCACTTCCACGACCTTCTGCTTCACCAGCGAGAGCACGAGGTTGAGGTCGTGGATCATCAGGTCGAGCAGCACGTCGACGTCGAGCGATCGCGGGACGAAGACGCCGAGGCGCTCCGCCTCGATGTACCGCGAGGCCCGGACCAGTTCCGCCACCGCGACGATGGCCGGGTTGTAGCGCTCCACATGGCCGACCTGGATCACGCGGCCGTTTTTCTTTGCGATCTCGATCAGCTTCCGCGCCTCATCGGCCGTGGTGGTGATCGGCTTCTCGACCATCACGTCGACACCCGCTTCGAGCAGCTCCGCGGCGACGTCGTAGTGCGTGGTGGTCGGCGTGGCCACGACCGCGCAATCGACTTCCTTCGCCAGCGCCGCAACGCTCTCGAAGCGGCGGATGTTCAGGCCCTTCGCCACCTCGGCGGCGATCTCGTCGTTCGCCTCGACGAACCCCGCCATCCGCGTCTCCGGGATCTCGGTGAGCACGCGCGCATGCAGGCGGCCGAGATAGCCGGTGCCGACGACGCCGGTGCGGATCACTGGAAGTCTCCGGCTTCAGAGGGCCGAGGGCTGAGGGCCGAGGGCCGAGAGCCCGCCACCCAGCAGAGTCGCGCGTGCGGGCGGTGGCCCCTCGGCCCTCGGCCCTCGGCCCTTTGCCCTTTTCTCATCGAATCACACCTCGTGTCGACGCGCGCACGAACTCGACAAGGTAGCGCACCTCGGAGTGGAAGCTCAGCTCGGCCTCGATGCGGTCGAGCGCCTCCTGCTGGCGCAGCTTGGAGCGGATCAGGATGCGATAGGCGCGCTGCAGCGCCTCGATGGTCTCTTTCGGGAAACCCTTCCGCTCCAGGCCGATGTTGTTCACGCCGTACGTCTTGGCCGGACGATTGCCGACGGTCTTCACGAACGGCAGGACGTCCTGCGTGCAGATCGAGCCGCCGCCGATGAAGGCGTGGTCGCCGACGCGGCAGAACTGATGGACGGCGGAGAACGCGCCGACGGTGGCGAAGTCACCCACATCGACATGACCGGCGAGGGTGGCGTTGTTCGCAAAGATGGTGTGGTCGCCGATGTGGCAGTCGTGCGCCACGTGCGAGTAGGCCATGAAGAAGTTGCTCGACCCGATCGTGGTGATGCCGCCGCCCCCGGTCGTGCCGCGGTTGATGGTAACGAACTCGCGGACGACGTTGTCGTTGCCGATGCGGAGCTCGGTTCGCTCGCCCTTGTACTTCAGGTCCTGGGGTGCGGTACCGACGGATGCCTGGCCGAGGAAGCGATTGCGCTCGCCGATGACCGTCGGCCCCTCGATGCGCATGTGCGGCCCGATGACCGTGCCGGCGCCGATCTCGACCTGCGCGCCGATCACGGAGTACGGCCCGATGACGACGTCGTGCGCCAGCGTCGCGTCGCTGCTGATGACTGCGGTTTCTGCGATGGTGGATGACATGGATTGAACTACTCCGGGCGGTTGGTCATGACGCTCAGCATCTCGGCCTCGGCGACGACCACGTCGTTAACGCGCGCCACGCCGCGGACCCTGGCCGTACCGGCGCGCTGCTGCAGCACGACACACTCGAGGATGAGCTGGTCGCCGGGGACGACCGGCTTGCGGAAGCGGGCCTTGTCGATGCCGCCGAAGAGGAACAGCTTCTTCTCGCGGTCCGGAAGCTCCCGGAGGAACAGGACGGCGCTGCACTGCGCCATCGCCTCGACGATCAGCACGCCCGGCATGACCGGCGCGCCGGGGAAGTGCCCCTGGAAGAACTGCTCGTTGGCCGTGACGTTCTTCAGGCCGACGACGCGCTTGCCCGGCTCGAGCTCCAGGATCCGGTCCACCAGCAGCATCGGGTAGCGATGCGGCAGGAGCTTCATGATCTCGATGATGTTGAGGACGCTCATTTGTTTCTTTCTCTCTGTTGCCGGACGTATTCACGCTGGCTGACGGCCGGGATGCCGCGCACCCAGACGCCGGGCGGTACGTCGTCGAACACGGCGCTTTTCGAATAGACGCGCGCGCGGTCGCCGATCTTCAAATGTCCGGCGAATCCGGACTGTCCGCCGACCTGCACGCTCTCCCCGAGCTCGGTCGAGCCGGCGATCCCCACCTGCGCGACGAGCAGGCAGCGCTTGCCAATGCGGACGTTATGGCCGATCTGCACGAGATTGTCGATCTTCGTTCCTTCGCCGATCACCGTCTCGCCGAGGGCCGCGCGGTCGATGGTCGTGCCGGCGCCGATCTCCACCTCGTCCTCGATGCGCACGATCCCGACCTGCGGGATCTTGTGGTGGCAGCCGGTATCGTCGGTGGCGAAGCCGAAGCCGTCGGAGCCGATGACCACGCCGCTGTGGATGACGCAGCGCCGCCCGATCCGGCAGCCGTAGTAGACCGAGACCTGCGGGTAGATCACCGTCCCGTCGCCGATGACGGCGCCGGCCTCGATGGTGACGTTCGGATAGATCACCACGCCGTCGCCGATGACGACGTTCTCGCCGATGGAGGTGAAGGCCCCGACCGCCACGTGGTTCCCGAGACTGGCGGACGCGGCAATCGACGCCTGCGCCGAGATCCCGGCCGGTGCCGGACGCCTGGCAAAGAAGCGGGCCACGACCGTGGCCATGGCGTAGTACGGGTCGGCGACGCGGATCCAGCGGGGAGAGTCTCCCGGCAGGTCGTTCGCCACCAGGACGGCGGCGGCGCGGGTGGTCTCGACCTGCGGCGCGTACCTGGGATTGGAGAGAAAGCTGAGATGCCGCTCCCCCGCCTCGGAGAGCGGCAGGACGCCCTCGATCACGACGCCGCCGGGGCCGTCATAACGGCCGGAAACGAAGGAGACG
>Ga0190275_10001600_pt1 | contig 16728 bp, 14 predicted proteins | sample Popmic550T_FD_133745 | JGI IMG/M metagenome (GOLD analysis project Ga0190275, IMG submission 133745) | Populus adjacent soil microbial communities from riparian zone of Yellowstone River, Montana, USA - 550 T | ecosystem: Environmental > Terrestrial > Soil > Riparian zone > Trees stand | place...
ATCCGAGCACCAGCGCAGCGGCTACGCGATAGCCAGTAGTCCGCGAAGGCGGACTTCGTGTAGTTGTTGCAGCGAATTCATTCGCCCTGCTCTCGCGGCGACGGCCCCGTGCACCGGTCCTCGAGCTTTCCTGCCCCGCCTCTCGCCGCCCCCGTTTCCGGACCCGCCTCCGGATTTAGGTGTTATAACAAGTATCTTGTCCGTAGCCCGCCCTGATCGGAGATGACGACGATGAGCACGAGCACCTTGAGCCGCATCCAGGCCGTCGCCGCTGGTGCCGATGGCACGCCGGGGACGGCCCAGGCCGGGGCGTACGGGGTCCGGCCGGAGGGCTTCCGGCTGCCGGCGGAGACGCGGATCGGGCGGGTGGTGCTGCAGGTGGCCGACCTGGAGCGGTCGCTTGCCTACTACGGCGAGGTGCTCGGGTTCAGCGTGCTGGAGCGCGAGGGCGGCCGCGCGGTGCTGGGCGCGCAGGGCGGCGGCGCGGGGCTGGTGGAGCTGCGCGAGAAGCCGGGCGTGCGGCCGGTACCTCGCCGCGGCTTGCTCGGGCTGTACCACTTCGCCGTGCTGCTCCCTGACCGCGCGGCGCTGGGGCGATTCCTCGCGCACCTGCGGCGGATCGGCGTGCAGGCGGGGATGAGCGACCACTTCGTGAGCGAGGCCATCTACCTCTCCGACCCAGACGGCATCGGCATCGAGGTGTACGCCGACCGGCCGCGCGGCGACTGGATCCAGCGCGGGCCCGAGCTGGCGATGGCGACGGAGCCGCTCGACGTGGCCGCCGTGATCGGCGCCGCGGGCGGCGAGCCGTGGGCGGGGATGCCGGCCGGCACCACCATCGGCCACGTGCACCATTACGTGGGCGACATCGACCAGGCCGCGGGTTTCTACCACCGGGGGCTCGGCTTCGACGCGGTGGTGTGGAGCTACCCGGGCGCGCTGTTCGTCTCGGCCGGCGGCTATCACCACCACGTGGGGATGAACACCTGGGCCGCCGGCTCGCCCGCCGCCACCGACGACGACGCGCGGCTGCTGCACTGGGAGCTGCTCCTCCCCGGCGCCGCGGCGGCCGACGCCGTGGCCGAGAGCCTGCGCGCCGCCGGCTTCACGCCGGAGCGAGTGGGCGGCGGCTGGATCGCGCGCGACCCGTGGGGGATCGCCGTGCGAATCGCCGTCGACTTGGCGGCCTGACCGCATCCGCCTGAAGCGCCGCCGGCGTCTCGATTCTGCTTCCATCGACCGAGGAAACGGCCCCGCCGCGTGTCTGAACTCTCGACAACGCGGCGGGGCCGGGTGTATATGGAGGCGGCGTGATACCAAATCCATCGACGGACGAGGGGGGCTGATGCAGGCAGCAGCACTGATCGAGTGGCCGGGGCCGATCCTGGAGCTGATCGAGTTCGTGGGCGCGTTCATGGCGGCCGGCGCGATCGGCTTCCGCTACACGGCCATGCGCCGGCTGCCGGACGTGGGCGGCGCGGGCTCCAGCCGCGCGCTGGCGGGCAAGCGCGCGGCCGTCATCGGCCTGATCGGCGCGCTGGTGAACCTGTGGCACCTGTGGGAGGTGCTGCCGCGCGCGGCGGCGCGGAGCCAGCAGACCGTGGGCGACCTGCTGACCCACTACAACGCCTCCTCCGCGTGGACGGTGCTCTCGGTCGTGGCGCTGCTCGGCTTCCTGCTCGCGCTGGCGCGAATCGACATCGGGTGGGCGATGGCGGCGGTGGGGGTGATCGGCGGCGGGCTGCGCAACGCGCTGGTGGGCGACTTCGGGCGGCTGGTGGCGCCGGGGCACATGCTGGCCGGCGGGCTGTGGATCGGCACGCTGTTCGTGCTGGTGGTGGCGGGGATTGCGGTGGTGATGCGGCACGAGCCGTCCGAACGTCGCGGCGCGGCCGTGGCCGACATGGTGAACGCCTTCTCGCCGCTGGCGCTGGCGATGGCCGGGCTGGTGGTGCTGCTGGGGGTGATCGCCGCGTGGCGCGAGCTGGACGGTGACGTCACGCTCCTCTGGACCACGCCGTTCGGCAACGCGCTGCTGGTGAAGCTGGGCGTCGTGGCGCTGGTGTTCGCGCTGGGCGCGTGGAACTGGCGCCGCCAGCGGCCCACGCTGGGCACCGAAAGCGCCGCCGTGTCCATCCGCCGCTCCGCGCGCGCCGAGCTGATCGCCGCGTTCGTGGTGCTGATCGTGACTTCGGTGATGCTGAACCTCCCCGAGCCCGGCGAAGAGGCCTCGCCCGCCGCACCCGCTCCATCCACCACCACGCCCGCGACCCCGCCGCAGTGACGAGGGACGTGCAGAGTGCGGGTGCTGAGTGCCGGGTCGTGAACGATCGACGGTAAGATATCCCCGACATCGTCTCACCTGACGCTGGGCACTGGGCACTGGGGACTGGGCACCCAGCACTCGGCACCGCGACAGTGCGGAGTCCGCCCCGGCCGCATTATCTTCGCTGCAGCGATTTTGCGGCACGGCATCCCCCGGAGGAACGGCTTGATTCGAACGATCTGGACCTTTCTCGTCGGCAGCGTGGTGCTGGGGTGGTGGGGCGTGGCGGTGATCTGGGAGGCGAGCCGCGGCCGCAAGCCGTCCGCGTGGTACGCGATGATCACCACCCGCTGGTGCCGCTCGGTGATCTGGGCCGCCGGCTGCCCCATGGTGGTGCACGGCCGCGAGCACGTGCGCGAGGGGGTGCCCCAGGTGATCGCGTCGAACCACATCTCGTGGTTCGACGTGTTCGCGCTCGCGTCGGTGATCGAGGTGCCGTACCACTTCGTCGCCAAGAAGGAGTTGCTGAAAGTGCCGTTCTTCGGGCGGGCGCTGGAGGCGGCGGGGCACATCACCATCGACCGCAGCAACCGCGACCGCGCCATCGTGAGCCTGCGCGCCGCGGGGGAGAAGATCCGCCACACCCCCGCCGCGGTGGTGATCTTCCCCGAAGGCACGCGCTCGTCCGACGGGCGGCTGATGCCGTTCAAGAAGGGCGCGTTCATGCTGGCCGCCGAGTCGGGGGTGACGATCGTGCCCACGGCGATCACCGGCAGCTTCGAGATCATGCGCAAGGGCTCGTGGCGCATCACCTCGCGCACCATCCACATCCACTTCCTGCCCCCCATCCCCGCGCACGAGGTGGCCGCGCTGGGCGCCGCCGGCGCGGACCCGCTGATGAACGCCGTCTACACGCGCATCGCCGCCGTGGTCGGCGAGAGCACGCCCGCCGCCGCATGACGAACGGCCCGGGCGGGTCGATACGGACGCCGATCCACACCGTCGATCCGTCCCGCGTCTCCAGATTCCGCCCGGCCGCGCGGCCAAGGCACGGTCCCTGCCCCGCTCTCCCGGCATGCGACGCATCTTCCCGATCACATCCCTGCTGATCCCCACGCTGGCCGCCTGCGGCGGCGGCGGCGAGCGCGTGTCCATCCGCGGCACGTTCGCCGACACGGCCGCGATGCCGACGGCGGTTTTCGCCGTGGAGGCGGAGCGGCAGGTGGAGGTGAAGCGCGGCGCCTTCCACCTGCGCGACCTGAGCGCCGGGCCGGTGACGCTGCGGCTGGTGCGCGGCGTGGACACCGTGGCCACCATCGCGCTGCACAACGTCCCCGCCGGCACCGCGCTGGAGCTGAACGGCCTGGCGACGGACGCGGCCACCCGGCGCGCCTTCCCGCGCACCCTGTCGCTGAACGGGCCGCCGGTGCTGCTGGTGAACAACATGCGGATGGGCCGCGCCGACGCGGTCCCCGCGCAGGTGGACGCGCGCGGCGTGGTGCTGGCCGCCTCGGCCGACGGCGCGGCGCTGCTGGTGCGCCCGGGCGACGCCGCGATGCCCGACCTGCGCGTGGTGCTGGGGCTGGGCACCGAGACGCTCGCCCGCGACAGCACGCCGGTCGATCCCGCCGCCGTCCGCGCCGGTGACTCGGTGCGCGTGGAGGGGCGGGCGGACCAGGGCTTCGTGATCGCCACGCGCGTGACCACCTGGGCGACGTCCACGACGGCGCTGCGCGAGGATGAGCCCGCGTCGGTCGCGCCGGAGCGGGGCGAGCGCGCCGCCGCGGCCGCGTCCACGCCGGTGCGGGCGCCCGCGGCGGTGCGGGTGCCGGTGAGCGTGCCGCGCGAGATCCGCCGGCAGGTGGACCGGCTCGAGCGCGGGCGCGGCGGCGGACGCGGGCGCGGCAACGGCAAGGGGAAAGGCAACAAGGGCTGACTCCCATCCCTCCCCGCCTCCCACGCGGGGCATTATCTTCCCCTCGGCCCGATCCATCCCTCCATTCGTCCCCGATCCACATCCCGCGACACACCGTGGCCGACACGCACGCTCGTTCTCGCAAACGCGCCGAACGCAAGGGCGGCCCCGTCGCGCCTCCGCGCCCGGCCGGGCCCGGCCTCTTCACCCGGCTGACCACCGCGCGCCCGTGGAAGGTGGCGCTCGGCTTCGCGCTGCTGCACGGCGTGCTCGCGGTGATGGCCTTCAACCCCAGCCCCTACGTGGGCGGCGACAACGCGACCTACATGGCGCTCGCCCAGTCGCTGGCCGAGCGGCACGGCTACCTGGAGCTGTGGGACCCGGCGATGCGGCCGCACACGCAGTATCCGCCGCTGTGGCCGGCGTTCCTGGCGCTGATGTGGACGGTGGGGCTGCGCGGGTGGATGGCGATGAAGGGGGTGGTGCTGCTCTGCTCGGTGGCGGCGGTGGGGCTGTCGTACCTGTGGCTGCGGCGCACCTCCACCCCGCGCGTGGCGTTCTGGGCGGCGCTGGTGCTGGCGGTCGCCCCGGGGGTGCTGGACCTGAGCCACTGGGAGCTCTCCGACCAGCCCGCGTGGGTGCTCACCATGCTGGCGTTCTGGGCGTCCACGCACCTGGCCGGCGCGCCCGAGCGCGAGCGCGACCCGATCGACCGCCGGCATGGGCTGTGGCTGGGGATCCTGGTGGCCGGGGTGGTGACGGGCAACTTCGTGCGCGCGGCCGGGCTGCCGCTGGTGGCGGCGGCGATCGCGTGGCTGGCGCTGCGCCGGCAGTGGCGCGACCTGGCGGTGCTGGCGGGGGTCTTCTTCCCGCTGGCCTTCCTCTGGTGGTACTGGGGCCAGGTGCACGGCGCGCCCGGGTACACCAGCTTCCTCTGGTTCGTGGACCCGTATCGCCCCGACCGGGGCACCGTGGGGTTCGTGGGGATGCTGGAGCGGCTGGCGATGAACGCCGACCGCTACGTGGCCATGCACCTGCCGATCGCGCTGTTCTGGAACGTGGCGCTGAAGTACCTGGCCCTGGCGCTCACGCTGCTGTCGGTGGCGGGGTGGGCGCGGCGGCTGCGGGCGCCGGCGCTCACCGAGGTGTGGGTGCCGCTGTACGTGGGGCTGCTGATGGTGTGGCCGCCGGCGTGGTCGGGCGAGCGCTTCCTCCTGCCGCTGCTGCCGATCATGCTGTGCTACGCCGCCGAGGCGGTGCGCGACGGCGCCGCTGCGCTGCGCGCGCCGGTGCCGCGCTGGGCGATCCCCGTGGCGGCGGCCGCCGCGCTGCTGGTGGCGCAGTTCCAGGGGCTGAAGCGGGTGGTGGAGGTGGGGCGGTACTGCTCCGCCGTGTACGCGGCGGGCGAGACGATCCCGTGCATGAACAACGAGTACCACGACTTCCTGAAGATCGCGGAGATGGCGCGGAACAGGCTGCCCCCCGGCTCGGTTGCGCTGTCGCGCAAGGCGACCTTCTTCTACGCGCTCTCGGGGTACCAGAGCCGCACCTATCCGCTCAGCGCCAGCCCCGACACCTTCTTCGCGTTCGCGCGGGAGTCGGGGGCGCGCTACGTGGTGTACGACAACATCCAGGACCTGGCGCCGCTGTACCTGCACCCCGTGATGCTCGCGCGCCGCGACGACTTCTGCGTGATCCCGGGCCTCACCCTGCCGAACGCCCTGGTGATGCGCCTGGAGCCGGGCTCGCCACGGCGGGTGGGCGTGCCGGAGAACTCGTTCCGCGCCTGCGACATGTCACGGGGGCCGTAGGGGGAGAGGGGACAGGGGTCAAGGGACAGCAGGACAGTCCAGAAGAAGCCTCGCCGTTGCGCGAGGCTTCTTCCGTTTCGGTTGATGGATGTCATTGAGAGATTGACTGTGCATTCCTCACCGACCTCGAAGATGTCATCCCGAGGGCGACCACTCGGCGCCACTGCCACGCCCAATGGCCGCAGCCCGAAGGATCTATAATCGACGGAGCGGTACGGCCAGGGTGTCGCATCGACGTGTTATAGATCCTTCGGCCTGCAAGCTTTAGCGTGGCTGCGGCGAAGCGTGGCCGGCCTCAGGATGACACCGCCTGGTCTGCACAGTTAATCGTAAGGACTGGTATCATTGGCTCCAGCATCGTCGGATTCGTTGAGCCACGACACACATCGAATCGGACCAAATATTGCGAGTGCGGTCCGCCGATGTCACGCTTGGGTGGAGCGGGCGGAGACGGCCGTTTCGCCCGGCTCAACCTTCTCCAGGAGGAGGCTCGCATGAGCAGGATCCGCACGCTGGACTGGCGCGCCGTGGCGTTCGCGGCGGTGATGGCCGCGTCGCTCGGGTTCGGCGCGAAGGAGGCGTTCGCCGCCGGGACCGCCGACCGGGGGACCACGGAGCGCGCCTGCAGCAGCATCTGCAGGCCCGAGTGCGGCAGCTTCGGCGGGTCGTACATCGCCGGGCGCTGCTACTGCTGCGGCTGAACGCACGAAGGCCCGGGCAGCCGCTGCCGCCCGGGCCTGCGCCCGTCCTCCGAAGCTCTCCGCCGCGCCCTCCGTCGACTGCTTACGCCGCCACGTGCGGGCGCTCCCGCGGCTCCGCGTCCCCGGCGGCGTCCAGTCGGGTGCGGCGGATGAGGCGCGCGGGGTAGACCAGCTCCAGCAGCGGCGAGGTCATGAAGGTGGTGGCGAGCGCCATCAGCACCATCATCGCGAACACGGCGGGGCTGATCACCCCGATGTCCAGGCCGATGTTGAGGATCACCAGCTCCATCAGCCCGCGCGTGTTCATCAGCGCGCCGATCGCGGCGGCCTCGCGCGTGTTCATCCCCGTGAGCCGCGCGGCCACGGCGCTGCCGCCGAACTTCCCCACCACCGCCACCAGGATGATCAGCGCGCAGTAGCCCCACATCTCCCCGCCCTCCACCAGCCCGATGTGCGTGCGCAGGCCGGTGAAGGCGAAGAAGAGCGGGAGGAGGAGCACCACCGTCACGTCCTCCAGCTTTCCCGTGAGCGCGTGCACGAACCCTTCGCCCTTGGGCATCACCGCGCCGGCCAGGAAGGCGCCGAACAGCGCGTGCACCCCCAGCGCCTCCGTGGCCCACGCCGACGAGAGGGCGACCAGCAGGATCACCGCCAGCATGTCCTGCGTGACCCGGCCGTTCTGCTCGTAGCGGCGCTCCAGCAGCGCCAGCGCGCGGCGCACCACCAGCACCATCCACGCGACGAACACGAGCGACCCCGCCACCGTCGCCCACACCGGCAGCGCCCCGTCCGACGAGCGCACGATCGCCACCACCACGGCCAGGATGCACCACGCCGTCACGTCGTCCACCGCCGCGCAGGCGATGGCCACGCTCCCCACGCGCGTGCGCATCAGCCCGCGCTCGGTGAGGATGCGCGCGAGCACGGGGAAGGCCGTCACGCTCATGGCCGCGCCCATGAACAGCGCGAACCCGGTGAAGGTGACCGACGCGTCCGACAGCCGCGGGTAGAGCAGCAGCGCCAGCAGCGACCCCAGGAAGAAGGGGATGACGATGCTGGCGTGGCTGGTGACCAGCGCCGTGTGCCCCCGCCCGCGCAGCAGCTTGGGGTTCAGCTCCAGCCCCACCAGGAACATGAACACGAGCAGCCCCACCTGGCTGATCGAGTTCAGGAACCCCAGCGACGCCGCCGGAAAGAGCCGCGCCGAGAGATCGGGCGCCAGCCCGCCCAGGAGCGAGGGCCCCAGCATGATCCCCGCGACCATCTCGCCCATCACCTGCGGCTGGCCGATGCGGCGGAAGAGCAGCCCCACGCACCGCGCCGCGATGACGATGATGGCGATCTGCACGAGCAGCAGGCCGAGCTGCATCAGCGCCTCCTCCGGGCGGGCACGGCGCGGACCGCGGTGAACGCCACCGGCGCGCACCCCCGCCCGTCCGATTCCAGCACCCCCGCCATCCGCCGCGGCCGCACCTCGCCGTCCACCCGCATGCGCACGCGCACGCCGGCGTCGCGGAAGCAGGCGCCGTCCGCGCGCACGCTCCGCCCGCGGCGCTCCGCCACCATCGAATCGCCCACGAAGCGCCCGCGCAGCGACAGCGAGCCGAGCGCGACGTCCAGGTAGACGCCCGACTGCGAGATGGCGAGGGCCTGCACGGCGGTGTCCGTTCCCGCCGCGACGGCCGCGCCCTCGATCCGCCACTCGCCCGTGACGGGCGGCGGCGCGTGCAGGCGGCCGCCCGCGCGCAGGATCGCGGCCAGGCCGAGAAGCGGCAGCCCCACGAGAACCGCGTAGATGGCGAGCGTCTTACGTGTCCTGCGGCTCAAATCGGCACTCGGTCCAGGACAAGAAAAATCCGCCCCGGGGCGTGAAGGGGGCGGAGTCACCGGTTCGCGCTGAACCGCCGCGCGAGCGATGGAATCTAACGGATGCGGCTGGTCGCGTGCAAACCCGCTCGCCCGGGCAGACGCGAGCGGAGTCGCGCGAGCGTCCAGGGGGCTGGACGGGGCGGATCAAGGTGTCGGAAACCGAGGGGCGGTGTGGACGCTCGCCGCGGGGGCCCTCACCCTGCCGCTTCGCGGCTGTCCCTCTCCCAAAACAACCTGGGAGAGGGACCGGGGGCGCTTCGCGCCGGCTCCTTTCGGCTCACCGGGGGGCGATCGTCGCGACAAGCTCGCGCCGCGGTGCGCCGCCGGGCTATCTTCCGTGCGGAAGCCACGATCCATGCACCGGGAAATACATCCGTGACACCCGTCGTCCGCGCACTGCTCATCGCCAACGTCGTCGCGTTCTTCCTGCAGCTGGCCCTGCCGGGACTGGCGAACGCCTTCGTCTTCGTGCCGGCGCTGGCGCTCGTGCGCCCGTGGACCGTCGTGACGTACATGTTCCTGCACGGCGGCCTGATGCACCTGCTGTTCAACATGCTCGCGCTCTTCTTCTTCGGGCCGCGGGTGGAGGACCGCATCCTCTCGCGGCAGTTCGCGATCCTGTACTTCCTGAGCGGCATCACCGGCGCGCTGCTGTCGGTGATCTTCTCGGCCGGCTCGCCGATCATCGGCGCCTCGGGCGGCGTGTTCGGCGTGATGCTGGCGTTCGCCTACTTCTGGCCGCATGAGAAGATCTTCCTCTGGGGGGTCCTGCCGGTGCCGGCCCGGATGCTGGTCATCCTCACCACGGTGTTCGCGCTGTGGAGCGGCTTTGGCGGATTGCGCGGCGGCATCGCGCACTTCGCGCACCTCGGGGGCTACCTGGGCGCGTTCCTGTACCTGCGCTGGCTGGACCGCAAGCGCACCGCGTTCAAGCGCCAGGCCACCGCCGCCTCGCCCGACGCCGCGCGGCGCGTGGCCGGCTACAAGGCCATCGACCTCGCGTCGGTGCACGAGGTGAACCGCGAGGAGATCAACCGCATCCTCGACAAGATCAGCGCGCAGGGGCTGGGATCGCTCACGCCGCAGGAGACCACCTTCCTCTCCAACTTCGTCCCGCCCGACGACCGGCTGCCGACGACGACGTGAGCGGGCCGCGGCCGGTGGTTGCCTCTGCCGCACCGCCGTCTCCCGTCACCGATCTCCGGAACCGTCGGCCTTCGCAGACCGTTGCGCAGCAGCCGCGCCTCACGTCGACACGGCTGCCGCGGCCGTCCTTCGGTCACGCTGCGGAGGCGGCGTACCACCTCGACGGGGCCGCGCTCGTAGACCGTCACGCACACCAGCCCCCAGCGGCGTGAGCGCGTGATACGACCGGACGCGTCCTGGCGCTGACGGAGTAACGGTATGCAGCTTTCGCATCAGCGTGACGTCGGTTCCGGCCAGACAAGCTCGAGAGTGCCGCCGATCGGCAGGTTCTGCCACAGCTCCAGCATCTCTTTCCATCGAGCACAAACGGCGGCGCTCTCCTCGTCCGAGAAGCGTCGAGGCCGGTGACCCGGTGGAGTCCAGAGATAGCGTCGAAGCCTCGCGCGCAGAACAGGGGACTCTGGCCCGAGTCCCTCCTCGAGAGCCTGGTTGAAGAGACCGACGAGGATCTCCGTCTCCGTGAGCTGATGCTTGTTCTCCTTGAGCACCTGCTTCGAGCGCTCGGCCGCATGCGGCCTGCGGCGCCCGCTCACGTGGGTCAGGCTCCCGAACACGGCCCCATCCGCGACGCTTCCCCAGAACCCCCGGCGAATGTCCAACCCGCGCTCGACCGCAAAGTGGGCAAGGTCGTGCGGGATGGCCGCCATGTGGCCCACGCCCTTGACGAGGTATTTCACGCCATCGGAGCGGGTGATGAGCGTCTCGTAGCGACGCTCGTCGAGGCGTGTCAGCTGCAAAAGCACGATCGCTCTCTCTTCGGTATGCTTGGCCGTCTCATGGCGTGCCGCCCGGCTACTTGTCGCCCGGCCCGGCTACGCCAGGATTTCGACGTACCCGTCCGTTCCGTGCACGCGGATCCGCTGCCCATCGAGGATCAGCCGGGTGGCGTGCTGCACGCCCACGACGGCGGGCAGGCCGTACTCGCGCGCGATCACCGCGCCATGGGTCATCAGGCCTCCCACCTCCGTCACCAGGCCCGCGATGGCGACGAACAGGGGGGTCCAGCTGGGGTCCGTGTAGGCGGTGACCAGGATGTCGCCCGGCTGGAGATCCGCTTGCGCCATGTCCAGGATGACGCGGGCGCGGCCCTCGACGGTGCCGGCGGACACCGCCAGGCCGACCAGCGCGCCGGCGGGCAGGTCGTCGCGGCGGTACGCGCCGGAGAGCATCTCGCCGTCCGACGTGAGCACACGGGGGGGCGTGAGCGCCTGGTACGATCGGAATGCGTCCTTGCGCTGGCGGATGAGCGTGTCATCCACCTGGTTCGTGCGCACCGCGTCGTGGAGCTCGTCGAACCTGAGATAGAAGATGTCTTCCGTCTCACGCAGCACGCCGGCCTGCACGAGGCGCCCGGCTTCCTCCATCAAAGCCTGTTTGTAGACGAAGTACCGGCTGACCATTCCGTACTTCGGATACTCCCGGTACCCGGCGAAGGTGCGGACCCGGTCGATCATCCGCTTGGACTCTTCGGCCTTCGCCTCCCCGTCCGGCAGGGCGCGCAGGCGCTCCAGCAGCTCCTGCTCCTTGTTCCACGCCTCCTGCCGCCCCTGCTCGAAGCGCCGCTTGCCGGCGCCCGGCTCGAAGTTCCTGACGTGGCCGAGGATGATGGGCACGAGCATGCTGGGGCGTTCGCTCCAGCGCGGCCGGGTGATGTCGATCTCGCCGACGGCGCGCATTCCGTATCGGTCGAGCCAGCCCCGGATGGCATCCCGCGCTTCCCGCCCGCCCGCGAGGCTGGGCAGCTCGTCCAGGAAGCCGTCGTCCTCCACCTGCTGCAGGAACGCCACGACCTCCGGATGCGGGCGGATCGCGTCGGCGACGTCCAGGAGCGCCAGCCCCATCTCCGACGTGACGTTGTGGGGGACGGACTGCGTGAGCACGTCGGCCGCGTTCGTCTCACCCAGCCACGCCTGCAGCTGCTCGTTCAGCCACCAGGCGGCCTCCATCCCCGTCATGATCACCCGGCGGCTTTGTGGATCGTGCAGGACCCGCTTGAGCTCCGGGATGTCCGCCTGGATGAAGTCGAGGAGCTCCGGTCCGGACTTCGACTGGATGTCGTGCTTCACGGCGGCGATGGAGCCCTGGGTGCGCGCGATCAGCTCGTCGACGATGGCCGGATCGGCCTCGAGTGGGGCCTCCCCGCTGCTGGGCGGCGTCCAGGCGGGCTCCTCGTCCGGGAGGGACGGGATGAAGTCGCCGCGGTCGAGGACCGTCTGCACCGCATCCCCGATCAGCGGATCGGACTTCCACATCATTCCCACCAGGCCCGCGCGGCCCGCCGGCGACGCAAGGATCTGCGTGACGTCTACGAACAGCCGCCCGCCGGTCTCGGCCATCGGCTTGGGGGTCGTCATCTGCCAGAACGAGAGCCCGAGCGGCTTCATCGGGTCGGTCATCATCTGCTGATGGCCGACGGAGATGTAGACGTGGTTCTCCCCGTCGCCGGCCTCGGGGATGGGGAAGAGCGTGGTGATCGGCCGGCTCTGGACGATGTGGAAATCGCCGTCCACCAGGCACCATTCGATGTCCTGCGGGCGGCCGAAGTGCGCTTCGATCCGCCGGCCGAGCTGCGCCAATCGCACGACCTGCGCGTCCGTCAACGCCGGCTGCGCCTGCCGCTCCGGCTCGATCGCCTGCTCCTCCGTCCCGCCTGCGGACGATGCGAGGATGGCGAGCTGCTTGGTGCCGATCGTCCGGGCGACCACCTCGCCGTCGCGCACCTTGTAGACGTCCGCATTCACCCGGCCGGAGACCAGCGCCTCGCCCAGGCCGAAGCTGGCCTCCACGGAGGCGACCTTGTGGTTGCCGGTGACGGGATCGGCCGTGAAGAGGATGCCGGCCACCTGCGGGAAGACCATCCGCTGCACCACCACGGCCATGTGGACCTTGCGATGGTCCACGCCGTTGCGCAGGCGGTAGGTCACGGCCCGCTCGGTGAAGAGCGAGGCCCAGCACCGGCTGACGTGCCGGAGGATCGCCGCCGGCCCCACGACGTTCAGGTACGTGTCCTGCTGGCCCGCGAAGGAGGCCGTCGGCAGGTCCTCCGCCGTCGCGCTGGACCGCACGGCGCAGGCGGCCTGCTCGCCGAGCCCTGCGAGCGCGCGGGCGATCGCCGCCGCCACGTCGCCGGGAATGGCGATCCCTTCGATCGTCGCGCGGATCTCCGCGCTCACTGCGCGGATCGCTTCCCGGTCGTCCAGCGCCAGGCGCGACAGCCGATCGAGCCGCTCGCCGAGCGACGGCGCCTCCGCCATGATCCGCCGGAACGCGTCCGTGGTCACGCAAAAGCCGGCCGGCACGCGGATGCCTTCGATCCGCGCAAGCTCCCCCAGGTTCGCGCCCTTGCCGCCCACGAGCGCGACCTGCGCCTGGTCGATCTCCTGGAACTCCAACACGTAGCGGTCCATCTCGCGACTCCCGTTTCCACAGGTTTCCGGCCTCCGCCGGGGATTTCTTCAGCCGCCAACTCTACAGGGTCACCGGGGCCTTGCCGCAAGTCTCCCGGGGTGATATATGCTGATTGTGGCGAGGGGTGATACGCTTATCTCCTTGTCCACGGTGGACGAAAAACGACCGCCGCACGGTAATTCGTGCCGCGGTCGTCTCCGTCTGTGCCGCACGACGACACGCCCTCGCTACCCACTCCCCCGCCCCGCCGGTCCCCTGGTGAACGCTCGAGATCCACATCCTCCCTCGCTCCCGGCGACGGCGCCCGATCAGCCGGCCGGATGCCGCCCGCTGCTCCTGGACCTGCTCTTTCCGCTGCCGGCGCTCGCCGTGGGCGCCCTGGTCATGCGCGCATCGGGCGTACACGCGACGGCGTGGGGCCAGAACCTCGTCGCATGCGTGATCGGCATCCTGCTGTGCTTCGCCCTGGCCCGGCCCCGCTCATCGCGCCGCGGGGAATTCGGGCTCCTCGCCGCCGGGGTGCTGGCGCTGGGCTGCCTCGCCGCCACCTGGCTCGATCCGGGGGTGCAGGACGTTCACCGCTGGCTGAGGCTCGGTCCCGTGCGCCTCCATGCAGGCGCGTTGGTGCTGCCGGTGATGCTGGCCACGCTCGCCGGCCTGGAGCGCGCCGGGCGCAGGCACCTTTCCACGCTGCTTTCCATCGCCACGGCGCTCCTGCTCGCTCTTCAGCCGGACGCCGCGCAGGCGACGGCCTTCGCCGCCGGGGCCGTCGTCCTGCTCCTGCCGCGGAAGCGTGCGGACGGGCATGCGTGGATCCGCCTCGTTCCGCTGCTTGCGCTGGCCGGCCTGTCGTGGCTGCGGAGCGACCCGCTCGCGCCGGTTCCCCACGTGGAGGGGATCGTGGGGCTGGCCCTGGAGCTGGGGACCGGCTGGGGCGCCGCGGCGGTGGGATCGCTGCTGCTGCTCCCGCTCCCCTTCTTCGCGGCCCGGGGGCAGGGCGAGGGTCGTGCGGCCCTCGCGCTCGGCGCGTACATCGTCGTGACGATCCTCGCCCCGGCATTCGCCCACTTTCCCGTTCCGGTGCTGGGCCAGGGCGCGTCGCCGATCATCGGCTATTTCGTGGCGATCGGCCTGCTGAGGCGGTCCCAAGGCTCCGTTCCGCCAGCCGGCACGACCTTGCGGGGATGATCCAGCCCTCCGGCGCGCACCGGTCGGTCGAGAGCGACATCCCCTTCACCTCGTTCGCCCGTCCGCGAGTCTGTGCAGCTCGTACGGGAAGCCCTGGTCCGAGTGCAGGCTGCGGTTAGCATCGCTGTGAAACAGACAGGGCGCGAGGAGACCATCCCCCGCGCCCTCGATGCGTTCGCCAGCGCCGCCAGCCGTTCCTCAAACAGCACGTCTGCGTCTGATCGACAGCTCAGCTCAGACCAGCCGGATCTCGCATTCGTCCAGCACCTGATTACCCATGGTGCTGCCCTTCAAACGCCTTGGGGTGCCGGCGCCCCTGACCTTGTGTTTCGCCCGGTCGAACACGGCATAGCACAGCTGGCTCGTGTCCCACCTGGATCGGAACTGGATCCCGTCCACGTCGGGATGCCGCCCGTGCAGCGCCGCCGACAGATCCTGGCATTCCGCGTACCCACCGGCATGCGCGCGCTCCGCACCGATGCCGAATCGACGAAGCCCCACACCTTCGAACCGCAGCAGCCGAAGCTCCTCGGCGAGGTGAACCGGCGAGATGGAGCGGAGATCCCACTCCCGTTCGTCGACGATACACCGATCCGAGCCTCGCACGAGGGTCTCCAGGACGGCGACGGCAGGGCTCTCGCCCAGGTACAACACGCCGAAGCCGCCCGCTGGATCGTCGAAACGCTTGTCAGCCCTGGTACCGTACCAGATCGCCCCGAACCTGGTCTCGTGCACGCGCCAGAGTGGTCGCGATTCGGGGACGGCGACGATGGGGAGCCGGTCGGGAAGCCTGATCGGCACCTACGACGCCCCGTGCTCCCCGTACGAGCGGACGCGCGCCAGAACGTCCTCCATCACCGTGGGGTCGTCCAGCGAATCGATGATCCGGGATTCCGATCCGGGAACGCGATCCAGGAAGATCGAGAGCAGCACCCAGGGATTCATGGTCTTCGCGCTGCTCACGACGTCCGCGATCCCGGCGCGCAGGTCTCCCGAAGCGAACTGGCTCGCGGGAAAGCCCCACTCGCCCCCCGAGAGCGACACGGCCAGGATCTGGCTGCGCGCCCGACGCTGGTTGACCGCGGATACCGTCTTACCGAGAAGCGTCGCGACCTCGCTCGAGGAGAGACAGCCGCCGGCGGACTGGATCATCTCCTGCTTCGCGGCCGCGCCGCGGGCCAGTGCGCGGGTCGTGGCGGTTTCCAGCGCAAGCCCCACGTCCGGCGCCGCGTTCAGCACCTCGACGACCGTCGCCGCGGGGGTCGGCGCGGCGATCGCCCTCTGGATCTGCGGCAACGTCATCTGCTTCACCGACATGCGGAACAGGTTCGTCACCCGGTCGACCAGCGACCGCTCGACGCCTTCGCGGAAGCTGTTCGCAGCACCCTTGTAGCCGAAGTCCTTCGTGCGCGACGCTCCCGCGTCCCGGACGAAAGTCTTTCGACGACCAACCTTCTCGCGTCGCGGGTCGGACACCGCTTCCTGTGCTCCCGCGATGCGCGAAGTGGTCTGCTTCGACTTCGAGGCCGGTTCCACACTCTTTGTCCTGGTGTCAGCAGCAGGTTTGCCTGGCTCGTCGACCCTGCCTTGCTGACCACCCGAGATCCTGGCCACCGCCCCCCCTTTGTACTTGTCTCACTCTGCTCGCGCATCTACATCTACAAATTATGTACAGCGCCCTGAAGAGCAACCCCCGGCGTCGGGTGCTGTGGCGTGTGTCCCTTCAGGCAAGTCGCTCTTCGCTTGGCACAACCCGCTGAACGAAGGGCGGAAGTGAAACGCGCCGCGCCCGTCGGGACGACGGACGCGGCGCTTCACTTCAGGGTCCGCAAACGTGGCGAGAAAGCAGCGGCGAGAACGTGCTGCATCGCCCTTGGCGGTACCCCCACTCCCGCGTGATACGGATTCCGCGACCTCCGTTCCGCGGGGCGCGGCGGTTTGCGTGAGGGATTCGCGCCCGGAGGGCCGAGACGCCGGCGCGCCCGCGTCGGTCGCAGCGGGAACGAGCGGGGCCCTGGCGCGCCGGCGGCTCGGCGCCGTTGGCAACGGCGGTATCGTTGCCTACGGCGCGCGAAGCCCGGCCCGGAGCGCAGCGGAGGGACACGCCCGCATCCGCTCTTCCGTTGCGGCCCCCCCGCACCGGCGTTCGGGATTTCCGTGCGACCCACCTTGCGCCGGATCCAGGAGGTCAGGCGCCCGCGGTGGCGAAGCGGGGCGCCTCGACCGGGGCGGCGTACGGGGTGGGCGGGGGGACGATCAGGCTCAGGTAGCGGTCGCCCTCGTGGAAGAGGAGCCGGCGCTCCATCAGCACGGCCAGCTCCGCCTCCACGTCGATCCCCTGCAGCGCCGCCTCCTTGACCAGCG
>Ga0190275_10001601_pt1 | contig 16726 bp, 15 predicted proteins | sample Popmic550T_FD_133745 | JGI IMG/M metagenome (GOLD analysis project Ga0190275, IMG submission 133745) | Populus adjacent soil microbial communities from riparian zone of Yellowstone River, Montana, USA - 550 T | ecosystem: Environmental > Terrestrial > Soil > Riparian zone > Trees stand | place...
GCGAAGCAGATGCCGGGCGGCGAGACGCGCTCGGCGGTGGCGGTGGCGCGAAAGACGGAGCCCGCGCGCGCGTGGAACGTGAAGCGCCCGACGCGGTTCGTCCGTGCCGACCCGAGCGGGCGCCGGGAGCTCGCCGTCGCGCCCCCCGTGATGCGAACGCGCGCGTCGGCGCGTGCCGCACCGCCCTGGCGAACGATTCCTTTGAGCACGGCGCCGGGACCCCTGGTGCGGGCCGTGAACGTCACCGAGCCACTGCCGACGACCGCGGGCGACGCGACAGCGCGCGCCGGATCGGCGTCGACTCCGACGTACGGCACCCAGATCGAGATCCACGTGCCGACGGGACGAAGGCGCAGCGCGCCCGACACGGTCAGCCTCAGCGAGACGAGCATCGCGCCTTGCGCGTGCGAGCTCGGGTGCGCGAAGCACATGAGGAGGTCGCCTCCCACGAGCAGATGAACGGGCACGTCCACCGAGATCGCTGTGCCCGCAAGGCGCAGACGCCAGAGCGCCACGACCCGCTCGCTGACGGCACAGCCGGTCAGCGTGCCGGCGTCGATCGGTCCGGCGTCGACGACCTCGAGCCGGCCGTCGGCGCTCAGCTCCGTGTTTCCCACCGCGGTGGCGACGAACGTCGCCGAACCCGAGCCGATCGTCGTTCCGGCCGGCTGCGCGGCGATCTCGGTCTGGAGCGGCGAGATGATCCGGATCAGCGCCGTCGCATCGTCGCCCGGACTCTGGGCGACGTCGAGCGTCACCGAGTTGCCGTCGTGGCTGGCCTCGAGACTCGGCGAGCCGTATGCGGCGTAGGCGGCGGCGGTCGTCAAAACCGCTACGCACGAAGCAACGCCCGTCGCGGCGATCACGAGCCGCCGAGTCTTCCGCCCACCCGTCAGGCGGTGAGTGTCGCACAGCGTGGCGGGGCCGGCGTGCGCCGGCCCCGCCTGCGAGAACGGACTTACTTCCGCTTGCGGACGACCCGGCTCTGTGCCGTGAACCCGTTGATCGAAGGGTTCACGCACGGGATGCCGCCGAGCGATGCCTGCAGCTGCGTGCACACCGCCGGGGATGCGCCGGCCGCTGCGACGACGCTCGCGCGATAGAAGACACCGGTCTTCGCCCTCAACGTGAAGCGACCGGTCGACGTCGTCCGCACGCGGCCGACGCGCTTGAGGCTCGAAGCGCGAGTGCCGGCGAACAGCGTGACGGTGGCACCACTTCGCGGCACTCCGCCTTGCGTGACGGCGCCCGAGAGGACAGCACCCTTACCGGCGATCTTCGCGGCCAGAGTCACCGCGCCCGGCGCGATGGCTGCAGGGGAAGCGACGACGCCCGCGGCATTCACGCTTCCGACTCCGGGCGCGTACGGAACCCAGGTCGAGATCCAGGCGCCGCTTGCCGTGCGCGAGAAGACGCCGTTGATGGTGAGCTCGGCGCTGTAGACCTTCGCGCCGAACGTCGCACGACCCGGCGTGCCTGCGGGAACGTCGGGCGGAGGCAGACAGATGGTGATCGTCGACGCGCCCGAAGCGCCAGGAACGAGGTACGTGGGAACGGTCAAGGTCTGGCCTGCGGCGGTGAGAATCATCAACCACGTCGCGGTCGGGGCCGTGGATCCGATGCAGGCCGTCTGAGCTGCGGCCGGAACCTGACCAGGCGCAGCGACCACGAGCTGGCCCTCGAGCGGAAGATCGGCGCCGGCGAGATCGAGCGCCTTCACGATCGCGCGAACCGGGCCGAGAACGGTTCCGGGTGCCTGTGTGGTCGTCAGCCCCGTGCCCGCAGGAGCACTGATGGCCACGCGAGCCGTCGGATCGTCGTTCGGATCGAGCGAAGCCTTGATCACGACGCCCGCGGCTGTCTGTGTCACTTCGAGCTTCGCGGACGTGTACGCCGCCATCGCAGCCGGTACGGCGACGAGTCCTGTCAGTGCCGCCAGTCCGACGGCGATCGTCCAGAGACGTCTCTTCATGTGCCCTCCTCGTGAATCGGTCGTTGGTCGGTGGCCAGGGCGGTCATCCCTGTGCCAGCAGAATCCCGCTCGCCTTGACCCATTGCTTGTTGTCGTAGCGGTACAGGTAGACCTGCTCCATCGGCCGGTAGTCGGTCGGAGAGGTCTTCAAGCGGATGCCTGGGAGCATGAACGGATTGGCCTTCGTGTCGAGGCTCTGCGCGGCGCGCAGGAGCCCTGTGCGTGTGAGGTTCCTACCCGCTTTTCGCAAGGTTTCCACCATCGTCCACGCGACCGTCATGCCGTACCAGTTGTAGACGTCCGTCGGCCGTCCGCTCGGGTTGTGCCTGCGCATGATCGAGCGGTAGAGCGCGACCGTCTTGTCCTTCGCCCAGACGGGGTCGTTCGGGTTCTTCACGAAGGCGATCGACAGCGCGCCTTTCGTCAGCTCGGGCGCGTTGAAGCGCGCGATGCCCATGATCGTCGGCTCGATCGAGACGGAGGCGACGTACACCTGCGCCTTCCAGCCGAGGTTGTGCGCGGCGCGAATCGCGTTCAGGAAGAACTTCGGCGTTGCGAAGAGCATCAGCGTGTCGGCGCCCGAGGACTTCAGGAGCGCGACCTGCGACGAGACGTCCGCACCCGTGAACTCGTAGCCCTGTTTGGCCACGATCCGCGGCCCCTTGCCGGCGATCGCGCGCGTGAGGCCCGTGAGCATGTCGAGCCCGAGCGGCGTGTTCTCGTACAGAACCGCGATGCGCGCCTTCGGGCGCGACTTCACGATGTTGTTGCCGTACACGTGCCCCTCGCCGCGATAGCTCTGGAGGAAGCCCATCGTCCACGGGAAGCGCGCGAAGCTGCGGCCGATCGCCTGCGAGCCGTCGCCCGCATAGAGCTGCGGCACCTTCTGGGCGTTCAGGTACTCGCGCGTCGCGAGGCTGTTGGCCGTGCCCACCGAGTTGAAGAGCGCGAAGACCCTGTCGCTCTCCACGAGCCTGCGCGTCTGCTGGACGGTCAAGGCGGGGTTGTACGCGTCGTCGTAGTAGCGGTACTCGATCTTCCGTCCGTTCACGCCGCCCAGCGAGTTCACGTGGTCGAAGTACGCCTTCGCTCCAGGCGCGACTGTGCCGAACGCGGCCGCCTCGCCCGTCAAGGGCACGGTTCCGCCGAGAAGCACGGTCGTCGGCGTGACGCCGGGATCTGCGGTGGGCGTCGCGCCGGCCGTCGCGGCCAGAGCGAGCCCTGCGAGCGCGGCGGCCGCTGCGCGCGCGATCACTGCGTGACCGGTGTGCGGAGACCCGGGAGCTTGAGCGTCGCCGTGCCCACGCGAGCGCGAGCCGTCGGCGCCATCGGAAGGTCGAGATAGAGGAGGTTCGTCGGGTTCTGCGCCGTGGAGGACGAGGCGAGCGTCAGGGTCAGCCGCGATCCCTTGGGAACGAACGTCGCCTGGTTGACGAGGCTGATCGTCACCTTCTGGGCTCCCGGCTTGGTCGGGACGCCGCCCCCGCTGACGACGATCTCCTTGCCCTGCGGCGTGCGGGCCGTGAGCACCGCCACGAGGCGCGACCAGCCGCCGCTCGCCGCTATCGACGTCTGCACGGTCGGCGAGCCGTAGATCTCGATCGCCTTGCGGAGCGGCGGGGACGTGCGGGAGACCTTGCCGCTGCGCGCGAACGTCGTGACGCCCGGGAAGGACACGAACGTGGGCGAGACCGGCGGCAGTGTGCCCCGCCGTGCCGTCTGCCCCGCGAACTTCTCGGAAGCGACGTAGACGGACGCCTGCGCGCCGTCGCAGCCGGTTGCGCGAAGGTGGCAGTCGAACCAGGCGCGCGCCCGCGTCATCAGATGCGCAGTGTCGGCCGCCGGGAAAGTCGAGGGTGCGTGCCCGTGGAGACCCACGTAGAGCGCCTTCGGGCCGCGTAGGAGCGCGAACGCACGCGTTCCCTGGTCGATGCCGAAGAGGAAGTCGCGCCGCCCCTGCGCCATGAAGACCGGGGTCGTGACCGCGCCGAGCTTCGAGATGCTCGAGCGTGCCTCCGCCCACGGCCGCACCGCTGCGATGTCACCCGCGAAGGCGGCGGCCTGCACGGCGGTGAGCGACGGATCACGGCGTTCGGTCGGGATCGATCCGGCGAGACCGGCGACGAGCCCCGACTTGACGAGACCCTGCGGCATCAGCGCGGAGTAGAGATCCGTCCACGTCTCCACGGTCACGACCGCCTTCCAGGGAACGCCGGCGACGAGCGAGTTGAAGATCCCGCCTCCGCCGTACGAGATGCCCCACGCGCCGATCGACGTGTCGGAGACGTCCCCGCGCGCGGCGAGCCAGTCGCGAATCGTGCGGATGTCCTGCACCTCGCGCGGACCGTCGATTCCGACGAGGCCCCCGGACTGTCCGTGGCCGCGCGCGTCGAAGGTCAGAATCGTGTAGCCCGCGCCCGTCAGGCCATAGCCCTCGACGAGCGCGTTCATCTGCTGCCGGTTGCCCGCGAGCCCATGCAGGAAGACGACAGCCGGCCAGCCTCCTGCGGGCGCCGCACCGTCCGGCACGTAGAGCGTGGCGGCGATCGAGACTCCGTCGTCCATCGTCAGCGAGACATCCTGTCGCGCGGCGACGGAAGCAGGCGCGTCCCCCACGGCCAGGAGCAACGCTGAAAAGAGTGCAACGGCCAGGGCTTTCGCCATCGGCCGGGAAGGGTAGACGAGGCCAGTGCCTGGCACCGGAAGTTCGCACCGCAGCGCCAATCCGTTCACAGGACATGGCCGCAACGACGGGGCTCCGCGGGTGCTCTCCCTAGAATCCCGCGGATGGATCCGCGGCCGATCGGCGTGTTCGACTCGGGGATGGGCGGTCTCACCGTTCTCCACGAGTGCCTCGTGACCCTGCCGCACGAGGACTTCGTGTACCTCGGCGACGGCGCGCGTCTGCCGTACGGACCGCGGCCGCTCGGTGAGATCCGTCGCTTCGCGGGAGAGATCGCGGGCTACCTCGAGGCGCAGGGCGTCAAGCTGATCGTCGCGGCATGCAACTCCGCGACCGCGGCGGCGCTTCCCGATCTACAGCGGCAGCTCTCGGTGCCGGTGATCGGCGTTCTGGCGCCCGAGGCTCACGCGGCCGTGCTCGCGACGCGCAACCGGCGCATCGGCCTGCTCGCGACGGAGGCGACCGTGGCGAGCGGGCGCTACCCCGAGCTCGTCCACGCCCTCGATGCGGGCGCCGAGGTCCTGTCCGTCGCGTGCCCGCTGCTCGTCCCCCTGATCGAGGGCGACGACCCGTTCGGCGAGGAGCTCGCCGACGCCGTACGTGAGTACGCCGCTCCGCTCAAGGACGCGGGCGTCGACACCGTCATCCTCGGCTGCACGCACTACCCGCTCATCCGCCCCGTGCTCCAGCGGGTCTTCGGGCGCGGCGTGACGCTCGTCTTCTCGGCCGAGGAGACTGCGCGCGAAGCCGCCGAGACGCTCGCACGGAAGGGGATCGAGAACGCGCCGGCACGCGAGGGCGCGTACCGCTTCCTCACGACCGGCGATCCCGACCTCTTCCGCGAGATGGGGCGGCGGTTCCTGCAGCTTCCGATCGAGGCGGCCGAGCACGTCGAGGTCGCGACCCTCGAGGCGGTCGCATGAGGCACGACGGCCGGAAGCCGGATCAGCTCCGCGAGCTCGACGTCATCCCCGACTACCTCGAGCAGCCGCACGGCTCCGTGCTGTACGCGCAGGGGAAGACCATCGTGCTGTGCACCGCAACCGTCGAGGAGGGCGTTCCGCGCTGGTTGCAGCGCAGCGGGCGCGGCTGGATGACGGCGGAGTACGCGATGCTCCCCGCCTCGACGGGCGAGCGCACCCAGCGCGCGGTTTCGCGCGGGCGGCCGGACGGGCGGACGGTCGAGATCCAGCGGCTCATCGGGCGTGCCCTCCGTTCGGTGTGCGACTTCCAGGCGCTCGGGGAGCGCACTCTCTGGCTCGACTGCGACGTCCTCCAGGCGGACGGTGGCACGCGCTGCGCTTCGATCACGGGCGCATGGATCGCCGCGCGCCGCGCGCTCGACGGGTTCGGGCTCGCGAAGGCGCTCACGGGCTCGATCGCGGCCGTCTCCGTCGGGATCGTCGAAGGCGAGCCCGTCCTTGACCTCGATTACGTCGAGGACTCGAGCGCGGAGACCGACATGAACGTGGTGATGACGGGCGACGGCCGCCTCGTCGAGGTGCAGGCGACGGCCGAGCGCGATCCGTTCTCGCGCGAGCTGCTCGACTCGCTCCTCGACCTCGCCGCCGGTGGGATCGAGTCGCTCACCGCGGCGCAGGGAGAGGCCGCGACCGCTCCCGTCGAGTGAAGCTCGTCCTTGCCTCGCGGAACGAGAACAAGCTGAGGGAGCTCCGCGCGGCGCTTCCCGACTGGGACATCGCGCTCCTCGACGCGCCGGACGAGCCGGTAGAGGACGGCGAGACCTTCCTCGACAACGCGCGGATCAAGGCGCGCCACGGCCGCGAACACGCTCCCTCGGACGCGTGGGTCGCCGGCGAGGACTCCGGTATCGAGGTCGCCGCGCTCGGCGGCCGGCCGGGCGTCGAGTCTGCGCGGTGGGCGGACGACGGCGTCGCGCAGCTACTCCTCGAGCTCGCCGGCGAGGCCGATCGTCGCGCGCGCTACGTCTGCGAGCTCGTGGTGCTCGCGCCCGCCGGAGAGGAGCTCCGCGCCAGAGGAACCCTCGCCGGCAGCATCGCCGACGGGCGGCGTGGTGACGAAGGCTTCGGCTACGACCCGATCTTCGTGCCGGAGGGTGGAGCCCGAACGGTGGCGGAGCTCGGGGACTCGTGGAAGGCGGAGCACTCGCACCGAGCGCAGGCTGCGAGGGAGCTGGCCGCCGTGCTCGCATCGCCCTGAACGCTGGTAGGTTCGGCCGATGGACGCGGCGCAGGCGCTCGGCGAGCTCACGCAGCTGTCGTCGCAGATCATCGCGGCGGTTGCGCTGGGCGGCGACGGCGCCGTGCTCGCGGGGTCGCCGGAGGACGCGTCCGAGCGACTCGCGGCCTCGACGCACGAGCTCGTCCGCGCGGCGGCGGAGCTCGGCTCGCACGAAACGCACGTGACGCGCGTGGAGGTCGAGCTCGACGACGGCGCGATGTTCGTCGTCCGCGAAGGCGACGTCACCGTCGCCGCGACGACCGGCCCGAGCCCGACCTCGGGGCTCGTCGTCTACGACTTGCGGACATGCGCACAGGCGATCGCGGCGCCCGAGACGAAGAAGCGACGGACGCGCAAGCCGAAGGAAGAGGACGCATGAAGGCCCTTGTTCGCCTGATCCTGGTCGCCGCGCTCGCGGTCTGGGCATGGCGGCGCTTCTTCGCGTCGTCCGGGTCGCTCGAGCGGGCCGGTGTCTCGTTCGCGGACGGCTCGGCGGTCGTCCTCGAGCCAGGCTCTCCGGGCTTCGAGCGCATGGCCGTGGTCGCGCGTTCCGCAATTCGCCCGTGACACGCGACGAGCTGGGCGCGCTCCTCGTCGAGCGGGCATTGCTCGAGGGCGACTTCGTGCTTCGCTCGGGCCGGCGCTCGTCCTGGTACCTCGACAAGTACCGCTTCGAGACCGAGCCGGAGATCCTTCGCGCGCTCGGCGGCGAGCTCGCAGACGAGGCTCGTGCGTGCGAGCCCGACGCCGTGCGGCTCGCCGGCCCCGCTCTCGGCGCGGTCGCGTTGGCAGCTTCGGCAGCGATGGCGTCCGGTCTGCCCTTCATCATCGTGCGCGGTGAAACCAAGGAATACGGCACAGCCAAGCGGATCGAAGGCCCTTTCGCGCCCGGCGAGCTCGTGTGCCTGCTCGAGGACGTCGTCACGTCGGGCGGTGCGCTCGCCGAGGCCGTGTCGGCCGTCCGGGAAGAGGGTCTCGTGGTCCGCCACGCGGTCTGTGTCGTCGACCGGGAGGAGGGCGGTTCGGACGCTCTCGCCCGGCTGGGAGTGCGCCTGCACGCGCTGTTCCGTGCCGCCGAGCTCCTGGAAATGCAGAAAATCCCCGGAAAAGGCACCGTTGAGCCAAATCTGAAGGGCTGTTAGGCTCCTTCGGTTCCATGAACACCGAATCCCACGTCAGGAGGAGACAGTGACCAAGCAGGATTTCGTGGACGCCGTAGCCGATTCGGCCGGCATGTCCAAGCGTGAGGCTGGCGCTGCGGTCGACGCCATGCTGGACACGATCACGGACGCGCTGAAGAAGGGCGACTCGATCACGTTCACCGGCTTCGGCAAGTTCACGACCTCGGCGCGCGCGGCGCGCATGGGCGTCAACCCGCGGACCGGTGAGAAGGTGCAGATCGCGGCTACGACAGTGCCGAAGTTCACGGCCGGGAGCGCGCTCAAGTCGGCGGTCAAGAGCGGCAACTAGCGACTCCGAGACGAAGTCTTACGAGAGGCCGCTGCGCACGGAGATCGTGCAGGCGGCCTTTCGTTTGGCCTTGAACACGAACGTATGTTCGATTACGGTGGACGGCTATGCAGCTCTCGTTCGACGCCGCCGACCGGCTCGTGGAGCTCGTCCAGGCGCGCCGCGGCGCGGTCGGTGCGGAAGAAGCGGCGCGCGTTCTCTTTGCGCTCGAACGAGCTCCGGCGACGCTCGCGCACTCCCTCCTCTCCGACGTCGTCGACGGAGATTCGCGGCTTGCGTGGCTGGGTGGCCGGGTCGGCCTCGCGGACGCCGACACGCCCCAGCTGCTGATCGAGGAGGCGGAGATCGTCGTGTTCGACCTCGAGACGACGGGGCTGTCGGCGGCACGTGACCGCATCTGCGAGATCGGCGCGGTGCGCGTGGGCGCGCTCGAGATCGTCGACACGTTCGAGACGCTCGTCTGCCCCGGCGTCGCGTTGCCTCCGACGATCGCGCGGCTGACCGGCCTCGACGACGCGAACCTCCGGCGCGCACCCTTGCAGGAGCTCGCGGTGCGGCGCTTTCTCGCATACGTCGACACCGCGCCCCTCGCGGCGCACAACGCCCGCTTCGACGTCGGCTTCCTGGACAGGGCCGTACAGCGTCTCACCGGCAAGCGCGTGGCAGCCCCGGTGGTCGACACGGTCTGGCTCGCCCGCAGGCTGCTGCAGCGGCGGAGCGAGCGCTTTTCGCTCGCGCAGCTCGCGCACTTCTTCGGCACCTCGACGAACCCGTGCCACCGCGCGCTACCCGACGCTCTCGCGACAGCGGAGATCCTCGTCGCGCTGCTCGGCCTCGCCCAGGAGCGTGGCGCACGGACGCTCGCCGAGGTGATCGAGCTCGCCGCCCCGCGCGAGCGGAGGCTGCATGCGCGGCGCTCGCTCATCGCGGGCGCGCCCGAGACGCCAGGCGTCTACCTCTTTCACGACCGCAACGGAACCGTCCTCTACGTCGGGAAGGCTCGGAACCTGCGCGCGCGACTGCGCTCGTACTTCGCAGGCGATCGCCAGCGCCCCGCGGTCGAGGCGGCGCTCGGCGCGCTCGCCCGGGTCGAGTGGCGCGAGCGCGGCTCCGAGCTCGAGGCGGCGCTCGAGGAGCTTCGGCTCATCCGCGAGCTGCGACCGCCCGCGAACGCCCGTGGCGGTCGCCCGCAGTCCTACCTTCGCCGCAAGGGAGAACGCTGGGTCGTCGTCTCGGAGCCCACGCGCGTCGGGCCGATCGCGAGCAAGCGCCGCGCGCAGCTCGCAGCACGGGCGCTCGAGGGCTTCGAGGACGACGACCTCGCGGCTGCGCTCCCGCCGCTTCACGCGAAGCTCCGCCGGTTCGCGCGCGACCTCCGCTTCGAGGACGCGGCTCGTCTGCGCGACCGCGTCGCCGCGCTCGAGAAGGTGGTCGCGCGCGTGAGCGAGCTCGAGCGCCTGCGCTCCGAGGAGCTCTGCGTGCTCGCGCCGGCACGCGAGGCGGGCTACTGGCGCGCGTTCGTCGTAACGCGGGGGCGCGTCGTGGCGAGGACGATCCCGCGCGGCGCGGCAGGCCGGCTCGAGATCCAGTCTTGCCTGGCTCGAGCGGCGTCGGCGGAACCGTCGCTCGCGCAGGAGGATGCGGCCGATCTCCTCGTCGTCTCGGGCTTCCTGCGCAAGCCGCCTCCGGAGCTGCGCGTCGTCTCACTGCGGCTCGCCGAGATCCAGGCTGCGTAGCCTGTGAGCCGTGCCCGATCCGGTGAACTTCGCCGACCGCCTGGCCGAGGCCGTGACGCGGAAGCAGAGCCAGCTCGTGGTCGGGCTCGATCCGCGGCTGGACCTGCTCCCGATGGAGCTGCGCGGCGAGGCGGTCCTCGGACGCGCGTCTGCCGCGTCGACGGTCGCGCGCTTCTGCAAGGGGATCGTCGACTCGGTCGGCCCGTACGTCGTCGCCGTGAAGCCGCAGTCGGCCTTCTTCGAGGCTCTCGGCTCCGACGGCTATCGCGCTCTCGAGGAGGTGTGCGAGTACGCGCGCGCGGCCGGCCTGCTCGTGCTCGTCGACGCGAAGCGAGGCGACATCGGCTCGACGTCCCGCGCCTATGCCGAGGCGCTCCTCGAGCCGCGCGGGGACGGGCCTCCGCTCGCCGACGCGACGACCGCCAGCCCGTACCTGGGCTTCGACTCGATCGAGCCGTTCCTCGCGGCGTGCAGGCGGCACGGCGCCGGCGTGTTCTTCCTCGTCCGCACGTCGAACGCCGGCGCCGCGGACGTCCAGGATCTCGCGCTCTCCGACGGTCGGCCGCTCTGGCATCACGTTGCCGAGCTCGTGCGGGAGTGGGGCGAGCCGCTCGTCGGGAGCGCCGGGATGTCGAGCGTCGGCGCGGTCGTGGGCGCCACGCATCCAAGGGCCGTCTCGGACGCACGCAGACTGCTGCCGCAGACCCCGATGCTGCTTCCCGGCGTCGGCGCGCAGGGAGCGACGCCCGCGGACGTGGCTCGCGCCTTCACCGCCGGCGCCGCGAGCGCGCTCGTGACCGCGTCGCGCTCCGTCATCTACGCGTATCGCGAGTCGGAGGCCGACTGGCGCACCGCGGCGGCGACGGAAGCGCAGCGGCTCGCGCGCGACGTCTGGGTCGCAGCGGGTTGGTGAGTCGCTTCGACCGCGGTCGCGAAGGCGACCGCGCTTCAGGGATCTTCGCGACCTGGGATCTGCGCTCGCAGATCCCAGATCTTGCGGGCCGACACTGCTTGGTGACCCCTATCATTCGGCGCCGGTGATGCGCAGAGCTCTCGTCGCCGTCGCTCTCGTCGCCCTCCTCGCGCCCTTCGGGGCGTCGAGCGCGGAGCCGCAGATCGCGGCCGCCTCGTGGTACCTCGTTGGCGAGGACGGGTCCGTCCTCGCGCGGAGCAACGCCGCGAGCCCGCGCGCGATGGCGAGCATCACGAAGCTCATGACCGCGCTCGTCGCGGTCGAGCAGGCGCAGCTCGGCGACACCGTCGCGGTGAGCCCCGAGGCGGCCGCGATCGGCGAGTCGACCGTCTACCTGCGTGCGGGCGAGGAGCTGACCGTTGCGGATCTGATCCGCGCGACGCTCATCCCGAGCGCGAACGACGCGGCTCAGGCGCTCGCGCTTCACGTAGGCGACGGATCTGCCGATCGTTTCGTCGACCTCATGAACGCGAAAGCGGCAGAGCTCGGCCTGACCGACACACATTTCGAGAACCCGCACGGTCTCGACGAGAGCGGTCACGTGTCGAGCGCGCGCGACGCGACCGCGCTCGTGCGCTACGCGCTAGGCGTGCCGTTCGTCCGCGACGCGCTCTCCCGCTCCACCGTCTCGCTGCCGGGCGGAAGGACGTTCACGACGACGGACGACCTGCTCGTGTCCTGGAAGCCTCTCGTCGGCGGCAAGACCGGTCACACGCGCGACGCGGGCTGGTCGCAGGCCGCCGCGGCGGCGAGGGCAGGGGTCACGGTCTACGGCACCGTTCTCGGAAGTGACACGCGCGGAACTCGAAATGATGCGCTCCGCGAGCTGCTCGACTACGGCCTCGACCAGTACCGGCGCGTGCAGGTGATCGACGGGCGCCGCGTCTACGCGTCGGCGGAGACGGGCTATGACCAGTCAGACGTCGACCTCGTCGCGACGCGCTCCCACGTCGGCACGCTGCGGATCGGCAAGCCGCTCGTCGAGCGCGTCGTGGCGCCGACGGTGCTGGCGCTGCCGGTCGCCAAGGGGCAGAGAGTCGGCCGCGTCGAGGTGTACGACGGGAACCGCCTGGTCGCATCCTCCAACCTGGTCGCCGGGGAGGCCGTGGCAGACGCCGGGTTCTTCGCCAAGGCGTGGTGGTACGCGAGCGAGACCGTGAGCAACCTGTGGGGCATCGTCACGTGATCGTCACGGTGACGACGAACGCGGCGCTCGATCGCACGCTCACGGTGCCCGTGTTCCAGATCGGCTTCCGGCACCGCTCGAGCGAGGTGCTCACGCTCGCGGGCGGCAAGGGCATCAACGTGGCCCGGGCGCTCAAGATCCTCGAGGTGCCGGTCGTCGCGACCGGGCTCGCCGGAGGTCGCACCGGCACGCGGATCATCGAGGAGCTCACCGCGGAGGCCATCCTCAACGACTTCGTGCGGATCGCCGCCGAGTCGCGCACCTCGACCGCCGTCGTGGACCCCACCTCGGGCACCTACACGGAGATCAACGAGTGGGGCCCGGAGGTCTCACCGAGCGAGCTAGAGACGCTCGTCGAGAAGCTCCACTACCTCTCCCGCGGCGCGGACTTCGTCGTCCTGTCCGGGTCGTTGCCGCGCAAGGTCGCGACGACCTTCTACGCGGACGCGGTTCGCGATCTCGCGCGCCGCGACGTCCGCGTCGTGCTCGACTCGGAGGGCGAGCCGCTTCGGCTTGGCGTCGAGGCCGGGCCGTATCTCGTGTCGCCCAACCAGCGCGAGGCCGAAGGGCTCGTCGGGCAGGAGCTCGAGGACGACGACGACTTCCTCATGGCGCTCGACGCCATCGCGGAGATGGGCGCCCGCAACGTCCTCATCACGCTCGAGAACGGCTGCTTCGCGCTCCTGCGCACGGGTCGCAAGACCCGCCGGCTGCGCGCGTTCGCGCCCTACGTCGATCCGGTGTCGGGGGTTGGATCGGGAGACGTCCTGCTCGCCCAGTTCCTGGCGGCCGCCGGCGAGGAGCGCTCGCCGGACTACGCCGTCCGTCTCGCCGTGGCCGCGGGAGCCGCGTCCGTGCGCGCGGTCGGAGCGGGCCGCTTCGATCCGGCGCTCGCCTCGACGCTCGCAGCGGACATCGAGCTCGCAGAGCTGCAGCCCGTCCGCTCGTAGACTCGCCCGATGCGCGAGCAGCGCAAGGTCGTCACGATCCTCTTCTGCGACCTCGTGGGCTCGACGGCGCTCGGGGAGTCGACCGATCCGGAAGTCGTCCGCGCGCGGCTCAGGCGTACGTTCGAAGACCTGCGCGCGATCATCGAGCGGCACGGAGGCAGCGTCGAGAAGTTCGTCGGCGACGCGGTGATGGCCGTCTTCGGCGTTCCCGTCTCGCACGAGGACGATGCCCTCCGCGCGGTGCGTGCCGCGAAGGAGATGCAGCAGGCGATCGCCGAGCACGGCCTCGAGGCGCGGATCGGGATCAACACGGGAGAGGTCGTCGTCGGAGGCGAGGGCGAGACCCTCGTGACCGGCGATGCGGTAAATGTCGCGGCGAGACTCGAGCAGTCGGCCGGAAGCGGCGAGATCCTGATCGGCGCCCAGACGCGAGCTCTCGTGCGGGATGCCGTCACGGCGGAGGCGCTCGAGCCCATAGCGCTGAAGGGCAAGGCGCATCCGGTCGAGGCGCATCGCCTGCTCGAGGTGCTCGAGGACGCCGCCCCAATCCAGCGGAACCTGGCGGCGCCGCTCGTGGGCCGCGAGCGAGAGCGTCTGAGGCTCTGGCGCGCGTACGAGGACTCGATAGCCGATCGCAGCTGCCAGCTCTTCACGCTCCTCGGGCCGGCGGGCATGGGCAAGTCGCGCCTCGTCGCCGACTTCCTCGAGCGTGTCGGCGCCGACGCCGACGTCCTGCGCGGCCGCTGCCTCTCCTATGGCGAGGGCATCACGTACTGGCCGCTCGTGGAGATGCTCGTTCCTCTCGGCGTCGAGCCGGAGGCCGTGGTCGCCTCGTCACCTGCGGAGACGAGGGTCGGGTTCCGCAGACTCCTCGAGGCGCGCGCTGCCGACCGCCCGCAGGTCGCCGTTATCGACGACCTGCAGTGGGCCGAGCCGGAGTTCGTCGACCTCGTCGAGCACGTCGCAGACCTCTCGCGCGACGCGCCGATCTTCCTGCTCTGCATCGCGCGGAACGAGCTCCTCGACGCCCGGCCTGGCTGGGGTGGCGGAAAGCTGAACGCAACCTCGCTGCTGCTCGAGCCGCTGCGCGATGACGACTGCGAGACGCTGATCGCGAACCTGCTCGGCGAGCGCGACCTCGCAACCGATGCACGCGTGCGTATCACCGAGGCGTCCGGCGGCAATGCCCTCTTCGTCGAGGAGATGGTCGCCATGGTGCGAGAGAGCGGCAACGGGGAGGGGCTCGCCGTACCGCCCACCATCAATGCGCTCCTGCAGGCCCGCATCGACGGGCTCGAGCCGGAGCTCCGGCTCGTGCTCGAACGCGCGGCGATCGAGGGCGAGGTGTTCCACGTCGGCGCGGTCGCCGACCTGTCCGCAGACGAGGCGCGGCTTGCGCTCGACGAGCACCTCGCCGCGCTCGTCCGCAAGGACCTCGTGCGACCGGAGCGCTCCGTCATCGCGGGCCTGGACGCCTACCGCTTCCGCCACCTACTCATCCGCGAGGCCGCCTACGCGTCGATGCCGAAGGAGCTCCGCGCCCAGCTTCACGAGAGGTACGCCGAGTGGCTCGAGCGCACGGCCGACGAGTCCGCCTTCGAGCTCGACGAGATCGTGGGCTACCACCTCGAGCAGGCGCTCCTGCTCCGGCAAGAGCTGGGTGTGCGGGACGACGACCTGGCCACGCGAGCGGCAGCACGGTTGCTCGCTGCCGGAACGCGGGCACTGGGTCGAGCCGACCACCCCGCCGCAGGCGGCCTCCTGCAGCGCGCGGTCGACATCCGGAGCGCAGACGACCGGTTGCACCTTCGCGCGATGTTCACGCTCGGGCGCGTCTTCATGCGCCGGGGTGACTTCGTGCGCGCAGAGTCACAGCTCCTCGAGACGATCGAGCTCGCGGACGCGGCCGAGGACATCGGGATTCTCGCCCGGGCCAGACTGGGCTACAACTCGCTGCGCATACGCGTGGACCCCGCCGAGACCGTTCAGAACGAGCTCGCGCGGGCACTCGAGATCACCGAGTCGCTCGAGGGGTCGGAGGAGCTCGCAGCGCTCGCGACCGCGTACACGGAGGTCGGCATCTGCAAGTTCCAGCTCGGCCGTGCCGGGGAAGGCGAGGTCGACCTGGAGCGAGCCGCCGAGCTTGCCCGCCAGCTCGACGACCCGCAGCTCCTGCGCGAGGTGATGGGGGCACGGCTACGACCGGCCGGCTGGGGTCCGATGCCGGCAGCCGAGGGCGTCGTGCTGTGCGAGGGCCTCCTCGCGGCCGAAGAGGCAAACGCGGCGCTCAGGGCACAGGCCCTCCAGATTCTCGCCCTCTTCCAGGCGATGCTCGGTGAGGTCGAGGCGTCTCGCACCGCCGCGGCCACGGCGCGGACCCTGCTCGAGGAGTTCGACTTCACGTTCCAGATGGGCCTGTACGGAGGAGACATAGGAGTCAGCGAGCTCATCGGGCGGGATCTCGATCGCGCGGAGTTCGAGCTGCGACGAGCACACGACGTCCTCGTCGAGATCGGCGACGTCGGCGTGCGCTCGACGGTGGACGCGGTGCTCGCGGACGCCCTTGCTCTCCAGGGCCGGCCCGGGGAGGCGCTGGAGTTCGCCGACTCGAGTCGGGCGATCGCGTCGGTCGACGATCTCGACGCACAGCCCAGATGGAGAGCGGCGCGAGCACGCGCACTCTCGGCTCTCGGGAGACACGACGAGGCGCTCGCGCTGCTCGACGAGGCGGTCGCGCTCGCCGAACCGATCGACTTCCTGGAGCTGAAGGCGCTCGTCCACGACGTCCACGGCGAGGTGCTCGCACGCGTCGGCCGTGTCGAAGACGCGCAGCGCGCCGTGGAGCGCGCGATCGGGTTCCACGCGCTGAAGGGCAACGTCGTCTCGGCCGCACGCTCCCGGTCCGTGCTCGACGATCTCCGGGCCGGACGCCCCTCGTAGACTCAGCCCGTGCCTGACTGTCCGAGCTGCGGGCGCGCGAACGCGGACGACGCGCGCTTCTGCAGCGCGTGCGGAACGGCGCTCACCGCTGCCGAGCCGGCACGCGAGCAGCGCAAGGTCGTCACCGTCCTCTTCTGCGACCTGGTCGGGTCGACGGCGCTCGGTGAGTCGACGGATCCGGAGGCCCTGCGCGCCCGGATGCGGCGGTACTTCGAGGATCTTCGCGTGATCCTCGAACGCCACGGCGGCACGGTCGAGAAGTTCGTCGGCGACGCGGTCATGGCCGTGTTCGGCATCCCCGTCTCGCACGAGGACGACGCCTTGCGTGCCGTGCGGGCCGCCGCCGAGATGCGAGCGGCCATCGGCGAGCACGGGCTCGAGGCGCGGATTGGCATCAACACCGGCGAGGTCGTCGTCGGCGGCGAGGGAGAGACGCTGGTCACCGGCGACGCCGTCAACGTCGCCGCCCGGCTGGAGCAGGCGGCGCCGAGCGGCGAGATCCTCATCGGCGCCGACACCCACCAGCTCGTCCGTGATGCGGTACGGGTCGAGTCGGTTGAACCGCTCGCGCTCAAGGGCAAGTCGGAACCCGTGGCGGCCTTCCGCCTGCTCGA